>Ga0210063_1000317_pt1 | contig 15768 bp, 10 predicted proteins | sample Muzzi_PWA_D1_FD_185529 | JGI IMG/M metagenome (GOLD analysis project Ga0210063, IMG submission 185529) | Wetland microbial communities from San Francisco Bay, California, USA, that impact long-term carbon sequestration - Muzzi_PWA_D1 (SPAdes) | ecosystem: Environmental > Aquatic > Marine >... | reverse complement strand
GATTGAGCAACCACAGCAGCGCCATCTCCCGGGCGCGGCCCTCCTCGCCACCGCCGATGGCGCGATACAACCCGCGACGGCCCAACTGCGGTTCCCCCTTGGGGTTGAGGTTCCGGTAGGCGCGATCCACCTCCAAAACCGAGATCACCTCCAGGTACGCCCGCAGCGATTCCCCCAGCGCCCGGGGTTGGATGAAATCCAGGTTGTCGGCGGAGGTGTGGTACTGCGGGTAGCGTCCCCACGGGGTGCGGGTCAGCGACCCCACCGGCAGGTTGAAGCCCGGGGAACAGTACTGCCGCTCGTCGTAGCCGAAGGGGATGAAGTCCCGCACCTTGGGTTCTCGCCCCAGGTCCCGCAGGGCGGCGATGGCCACCCGGTCGATGGTGGCGTCGCCCTGGCGGCTCTTCTTGTAATGAAACTCGCCCCCATCGCCCAGATTCGCCGCCACCAGCCCGTGCCGCACCCGCCGCGCGGCGTCCTCGTTGCGCGCCAACCAGGTGATGGCCCCCAGGGTTCCCGGGGCGAAGAGGAAGCGATAGCCAAAGCGCCGATGCTTCACCCCGCCGAGCATCTCCGCCAGCCAGGTGCACACCGCCAACGCCGACAGGTTGTCGTTGGCCAGGCTGGGGTGGCAGATGTGGCAGGAAAGAAGCACCTCCTCCTCCGTCTCGCCGGGCAGGAAGATCTCGCCGTAGGTCAGGGAACCCTCCTCCAAGGTGGTATCGATGTGCACCTCGTACTCCCCTTCCGGCAAGGCCTCCAACTGCCGATGGGGGAGACAAAAACCCCAGTTCTCGGCGTAATAGGCGGTGCGGTAGGGGATCAGATCCGGGTGGTCCGGCAGGGAGAAGAGGTGGTCCTTCAACTCCGCCAGGGGCACCTTGCGCTGCACCGGCACGCTGTAGCCCAGCAGGTGCAGATTGTGCTTCGCGAAGTCCGCCACGCGGTGGCCGAAGGGATCCTGCAACCACGCCTCCCGCACGTTCCATTCTTTCGGCACCGTCCAGTCCAGCACCGGAGTCCCCGTGGGCACCTCGTGGACCTCCAGGGGAACGCGCTCCGCCAGCAGAGCCAGGGTCTGGCGCACCCCATCGCCGGTCAGGCTGCGGGGGAGGGGGTAAGCGGCCTCGGCGAAACAGTACATGGCCGCTCCCAGGGCATCGATATCGAAGGTGGCGCGCAGCGCGTCGAAGGTCATGAACGGCCTCCCAAAATTTTTCTTCCCAGCGTGGCGAAAGAATCGACTAGCATTCTACGCTGGAGGAGGAGGATGTGGTGAAAATCGATTCCAAAGATCACCCTGGACCCTGGGCCCTGGGCTGCGCCCTGGTGCTGGGCCTGCTGGTGCTGCCGGGGCTGGTCTTGCCGGTCGCCGCTCAGGATCCCCTGGCCGAGCGCCTGCGGGCACGGCTGGAAGAAGCGATCGCGCAGCCCACGGTTCCCCTGGCGGTGCTGGAGGAGGCGGTCCACGCCCGGACCACCCTGCTGGAGTTCTACGAAGGACGCCTCTATGCCCCGGCCTGGAGTCGGGACGGCGCCCTGTCTCCGGCGGTGGCGGAACTGGTCTCCGTGATCGAGGGGGCGGGGAGCCATGGCCTGCGGCCCGGGTATTACCACCTGGCGGCCCTCGAAGAGCTCCTCCCCCGGGTCTCCCGGGCCGACCGGGCCGCCGCGCCAGTGGACCGAGGGGGCGCCCTGGTGGATCTGGACCTTCTCCTCACCGACGCCTTCCTGGTCTACGGCGCCCATCTGGTCTCCGGTCGGGTGAACCCCGAGACCTTCGACCCGGAGTGGGTGGCCACGCGACGGGAAGTACCCCTCCGCCCCCTGCTGGAGGCGGCCTTGGGGGCGGACGGTTCGGTGCGGGGGACCCTCGCCACCCTGCTGCCCCAACAACCGGGGTACCAGTGGCTGCGCCAGGGCCTGGCGCAGTATCGCTACCTGGCAGCCACCGGCGGCTGGTCCCCCGTCCCCATGGATGGGGAAACCCTGGAGCCCGGGGCCACCGATCCCCGGGTCCCCGCGCTGCGCCGCCGTCTCACCGTCACCGGCGATCTCACCGCACCAGCGGGGGGCGCCCCGACCTCGGACGAGTCGGCGGGGAAAGTCTACGATGAGACCCTGCTGGCAGCGGTGCAGCGCTTTCAGGAACGCCACGGGCTCGGTCCCGATGGCCGGGTGGGGGCCAAGACCTTGACGGCCCTCAACGTTTCCGCCCAGGACCGGGTGGGCCAGATCGAACTCAACCTGGAGCGCTGGCGCTGGCTGCCCCGGGATCTGGGCGCCCGACACCTGCGGGTCAACATCCCGGACTTCACCCTGCAACTCATGGAGGACGGTCAACCCACCCTCAGCATGCGGGTGATCGTGGGGCGCGCCTACCGCCGCACCCCGGTCTTTTCCGACCAGGTGCGCTATCTGGTGCTCAATCCTTATTGGGAGGTTCCCACCAAACTGGCCGTGGAGGATAAATTGCCCGAGATCCGCAAGGACGTGGGCTATCTGGAGCGGCTGGGCTTCAAGGTCTACGAAGGGTGGGGGGCGGAGCAACGGCCGGTGGATCCCACCACCGTGGATTGGGCAGCGCTGGGCAAGGGCCGTTTCCCTTACCGTCTTCGGCAGGACCCCGGCCCCCAAAATGCCCTGGGGAAGGTCAAGTTCATGTTCCCCAACAAATTCAACGTCTACCTCCACGACACCCCCACCCGGGAGCTCTTCGCCCGCACCGATCGGGACCAGAGTTCCGGCTGCATCCGTCTGGAAAAACCTTTGGAGTTGGCGGAACTGCTGCTGCGGGGCTCGGCCAGCTCCCCCTCGTCGTGGAATCGCGCGGCGCTGGACGCGGCCCTGGCCACCGGCCAGGAGCGCACCGTCGCCCTGCCCTCCCTTGTGCCGGTGCACATGCTCTATTCCACCGCGTGGGCGGAGGAGGGGAGGGATCCGGCGACCCCAGTAGTGCACTTTCGCAACGATCCCTACGGACGGGATGCGGTCCTGGCGGCCGCTCTCGCCACCGCACCGCCCATTCGCTGACGTCGCTCAAACCACCTCGTTCCCGGCATAAGGAGTTCATCGTCCATGATCACCCCGGTTCGCCTGTTGTGGCTTATGGTCAGCGTCGGTGTACCGCTTCTCCCCGCCCAGGCCGCGGATCTGTCCTCCCGCCCACCTTTCGACTCCGGACCGGCACCGTTCGCCGTGGATGTGAGGGGGGACAGGGTGCCCTACCGCCTCCTGCTGGTCGCCGTCCTGCCGGGGGAGTCGCTGCCCGTGTCCGTGGCAAAGTCCGGGGGAGAACGCTACCTCCTGGAGGCCCCGGCGGGGGAGATCAGCCAGCGCCACCGGGAGGGCCGGTGGCGCTGGTCCTGGAAAGCCCCCACGACCCCGGGCGCCCTGGTGCCCCTGGCGGTGGTCCGACAAGACGGCGCCCGGGTGCGTCTCAACGCCTTCGTCATGGTGCCCGCCGGACGGGTCAAGCATGGCGTGCTCAACGGGTATCGCATCGGTTCCTACCCGGACAAACCCTTGCGGGGCCTGTCCATCTACCGTCCGCCCCAGGGCTTCATCGAGGTTACCGAGGAGAACCGCGACACCCTGGTTTCCCCCCACTTCACCCTCGGTCAATTTCTCTGCAAGCAAGCCGGGGGCTATCCCAAATACCTGGCCCTGCGGGAGCGCCTGCTGCTCAAGTTGGAATACCTGCTAGAGGTGGTCAATGACCACGGCGTCCGGGCCGACTCCTTCTTCGTCATGAGCGGCTTCCGCACTCCGGCCTACAACACCGCCATCGACAACGTGCGCTACAGCCGCCACCAATGGGGCGGCGCCGCGGACATCTTCATCGACGAAGACCGGGATGGCGTCATGGACGACCTGAACGGCGACGGCAAGGTGACCGGCGCCGACGCGGACTTCCTTTACGACCTCTTCGATTCCCTCCAGGAGCGGGACGAATACGCCGACTTCATCGGCGGCCTGGGCCGCTACGGCGCGACCGCCAACCACGGACCTTTCGTGCACGTCGATGCCCGCGGGTTCAAGGCGCGGTGGGGACGGTGAGGTTTTGACCCCGGGTGGGGGCTTGGGTTCCACCCGGGGCGCCTTGCGTCAGGGGACGGCGGACCCCACCGCCAGAATCCGCTCCAGCTTCTCCGGATCCTCCGGCAACAACCCCGCCGCCGGGAGCCTCGGCACCAGGCGGTACCAGCGCTCCTCCTTGGCGAAGACATCCTTGAAGATCGGCAGTGCCTCGTCCTCGTGACCCGCCGCGAAGAGGGTGACGGCCTTCCAGAAGGGGAGCTCGGCGATGTCCGGGGCCATGGCGGTGGCGGTGGTGTAGTGCTTCACGGCCTCCTCGATGCGCCCTTCGGCCATGGCGTCGTCGCCATCGTTCATCTCTTCGTAGGCGCGGTGGAGGTTGAGGAGACGCTTCAACTCCACCAGCGGTTCCGGGTGGTCGTCGATGCGCAGGTCCACCAGGCGGTCTTCCCAGGGCTTGCCGGTGCTCTTGGCCCGCACGATGATCAGGGCGGCACTCTGGCGCCCACGGATGTCGCCGCCCTCCCCCTGGGCGGCTTCCAGCGCCGCCAGCAGACGATCGGCGAAATCGTCCCCGGCGGCGGTGGCCTGCTCGTAGGCTTTGGCCATGGCGGGCCAGACGGTGTCCTTGTCCATCAGGTTGGCCTCGACGGTGTAGCCGTCACCGGTGTGGTGCCCCGCCGCCGCGATGCAATTCTTCCCGGTCCACGCCGCCACCCGGCCCTGGGCGTCCACCATGGCCACCTGGCGGACATCCCGCTGAGGGTCTTCCTTCAACAGCTGATCGAGCGCCTCCTGGGGGGATTTGCCCTGCTTCATCAAGGCCAGTCCCGCGGGGCCGTACTCGATCTTGACGAAGCTCTGGGTGGCTACGGCACCCACCCCGGCTTCCAGCCACGGCACCGAGGGGCCGACCTGGAACCAGTGGCTCTGCACCGCCACGCCCAGGTTCCCGGTGGCCGGGTCCCGGGCGACGATGGAGTAGGTGTGGGCCAGGGGATCGGCGGCTCGGAGCGGCGGAGCGCTCAGCATCCCGAGGACGGGGACCAGCAGGAGGAAGAAGGCACCAGAGAGCTTGGAAACGCGCATGATCTAACCTCCCCAACCGGCGGCGACAGCCTGCATGATCAGGCCGGTGCCGTAGGCGGCGTAGGTGCCCAGGGCGTAGCCCAGGACGGCCAGAAGAACGCCCACGGAGGCCAGGGCGGGATGGAAAGCGCTGGCCACCACAGGAGCGGAAGCGGCACCCCCGACGTTGGCCTGGCTGCCCACCGCGACGAAGAAGACCGGTGCCTTGATGACTTTCGCCACGATCAGCAACAGAGTGACGTGGACCAGCATCCAGATTCCCCCCAGCAGGAAGAGCAGCGGGTTTTCAAAGATGGCGCGGATGTTCATGTTCATGCCGATGGAGGCGATGAGCACATACAGCAAGGCGGAGCCCACCCGGGAAGCACCCACCCCCTCCAACTGCCGGGCGCGAGTGAAGGAGAGGATCAGGCCTCCGGTGGTGGCGATGACCACCAGCCAGAGGAAGCTGCTGTTGAGGCTCATATCCGAGATGAACTTGTGCTGCTCCGCCAGGCGGGTCAGGGGCGGGGTGATCAGGTCGGCGCCGAGGTGGCCCAGGGCGGTGATGCCAAAGCCCGCCGCCAGGACGATCATCGTGTCCTTGAGGGACGGGATCTTCGCCACCTGGGCCTGGTACGCCTCCACCCGACGGCGCAGGTCGTGGATGGCGCTGTTGTCGGCCCCGGTGCGGGCATCGATGGCGTCACTGCGGCCGGCGGCGAAAAGCAGCACCGCCATCCACACATTCGCCACGATGACATCGACAGCGACCATGACGGAGAAGAGGTCGTCGCCCACCTGGAAGACTTCCTTCATGGCCGCCTGGTTGGCGCCGCCGCCGATCCAGCTCCCGGCCACCGTGGTCATCCCCCGCCACACCGCCTCCGGGCCGACGCCGCCCACCGCGTCCGGCGCGATGAAGTGCATCAGGAGGAGCGCGATGGGACCGCCCAGGACGATGCCCGCGGTGGCCGTGAGAAACATCACCACCGCCTTCCAACCCAGGCGCCGCACCGCGGGCAGGTCGATGCTCAAGGTCAAGAGGACCAGACTCGCCGGGAGAAGGAAGCGGGAGGAGACGAAGTAGAGCCGCGATTGATCCGGATCAATGACCCCGAAGGTGGTCAGCAAGGACGGCAGGAAGTAGCACATCAGGAGGGTGGGGACGACCGAGTAGAACTTTTTGAACGGGGTCCAACTGCTGGAGGAGCTCCAGAACACGAAGGCCAGGATCGTCATCAAGAGACCCAGGACGACGGCATCGTTGGTGATCAACGGAAGTTTTTCCACCGTTTCGGCGGCATTGGCGGCATCGATCATCGGCTCTCTCCCTGCGGCCGGACTCCGGCGGCGAGTCGTTCGAGTGTGCAGCGTAAGGACCGGCGAATCCCATCATGCCCGGGGCTTCAGCGCAAGGGCGAGAGTCCCTCCCAAGGCACCCGGAAGAGACGAAAGCCTAGTAGGATATCCAGACGACGAATGACCCCACAAAGGAGAACGAATGCTTTCTGTCGGAGACAAGATGCCGGATTTCGCGTTGCAGAATCAGGACGGCGAGACCGTCCACCTGAAGGATTATCGGGGCAAGAAGGTGGTGCTCTTCGCCTACCCCAAGGCCAATACTCCCGGCTGCACCACCCAGGCGTGCGGCTTTCGGGACCAGACACCCCAACTCCAGACCGCCGGGGCCGTGGCCCTGGGGCTGAGCCCCGACGCCCCCGCCGCCCTCAAGAAATGGCACGACAAGGAGGGCTTTGGCTACGATCTCCTCTCGGACCCGGAGCACCAGTTGCTGGAGCCGCTGGGGGCCTGGGGCGAGAAATCCATGTACGGTAAGAAATATATGGGCGTCATCCGCTCCCATTGGGTGATCGGGGAGGATGGAACCATCCTCGATGCGCAGGTCAAGATCAGCCCCACCAAGAGCGTGGAGAAGGCGACGAAGTTTCTGGCCGATGCGGGATGAAGACGCTAGATCTGGAGAGTTGGAAACGACGCTCCCACTACGAATTCTTCCGCACCTTTGACAAGCCTTTCTTCAACATTTGTGCGGAGGTGGATGTCACGACGGTGACGGTGGCATGTCGGCGTCCGGGGGGACCGTCGTTCTTCCTGGCGACACTCCACTGTTCCCTGGGGGCGGCCAATGCGGTGGAAGAATTTCGGCTGCGCATCCGGGGCGACGAAGTGGTCCTTCACGAGGTGATCCACGGCGGCTCCACGGTGTTGATGCCGGACGAGACCTTCGCCTTCGCCTATGTCGATTACGATCCAGATTTCGACCGTTTTCAGGCGGCGGGCCGCCAGGCGATCGAAGTCACCCGGCAGGGGGCGGGGGGGTTGGACAACCGCTCCGACCAGGACGCCATGATTCACTATTCCGTGATCCCCTGGGTCGCCTTCACCAGCTTTTCCCACGCCCGGCGCTTTGGCACGGAGGATTCGGTGCCGAAGATCGTCTTCGGCAAACGGCACAGCGTAGGGGAGCGGCAGTTGCTGCCGGTGTCGGTGGAGGTGCACCACGCCCTGGTGGATGGGTTGCACGTGGGGCGGTTTTTTGAAGGTTTTCAGGGGGCGTTGGATGGGTGGGATGCGAGGGGGTGAGGGGCGGGCACCACCGCTACCCCGGGTTCACACCCGGGGCTACCCAATGGCACCCTTTAGGGTGCACCAAGGCAGGGCGGCCACAGGGGGGGCCTTTTGAAAATCCACCCCCAACCCCTCCTTTGAGAAAGGAGGGGCGCCCCCGCCCTCCCCATCCGGCTTCCCCCTCTCCCCTTGGGAGAGGGGGACCGAGGGGGTGAGGGGGCACCACCGCGACCCCGGGTTCACACCCGGGGCTACCGAATGGCACCCTAAAGGGTGCGGAACAAAGACGGATTCCGTCCTCCCCCCTTTCTCAAAGGGGGGGCCGAGGGGGGATTTTTGCCTTGGCTCCGGCTTCCCCCCTTTACGCTGACCTAGAAAAGACCGGGGGTGAGGGGGGATTTTCAGGGCCGAGGCTCCACCTGCGCCAGCGCTTCCCGGACCGGCGCCGCCGGTTGCGCGACCCGCGCTCCATGGCGCCACCAACGCAGCGCTTCCTCCCGGTCTCCATCCTTCGCCCTCGCGAGCAGGGTCTGGCCCAGGGCGAGGTAGGCGCGGGTGTGCTTGGGATCGACCTCCAGGGTTCGGCGATAGGCCGCCAGGGCCTCGTCGATCTTGCCTTGTCGGACGTAGGCGGAGCCGAGAAAGAAGTGGGCGGCGGCGATGTTGGGGCGAGCGGCGAGGGCGGATTGCAACCAGCCGATGGCGGCCTCGGTCTCCCCTTGGTTGAGCAGCAACCCACCCAGGTTGTATTCCGCCTCCGGACGGTGTCCGTCCAGCGTGACCGCGCGTTGGAGGGCGTCGATGGCCTCGGTGGGCCGCCCCAGGGCGCTGAGGAGGATGCCTTGCCAATCCAGGAGCAGGGGATGGTCCGGGTGGCGCGCGAGGGCTTCGGTCATCATCGTCTCGGCCTCCGCAAAGCGTCGTTGCTGGAGGAGCGCCCGGATGGCGTCAATGTAGGGCGGCAGGGCTTCGAAGTCGGTCTCCAGGATCAGGGGATAGAGGACGTTCACCGCCGGGCTGGCGGCCCGGGCGCGCAACACGGTGGAGGTGCGGTAAATCTCCCCCAACGTCTGCGTCGGGGCATCGGAGGTCAGGAAGTTGACCTCGGTGACCACCGGCACCCGTTCCTCCCGGGGGGCCAGCCGCTCGGCCTCGGATGGGGGACGGCGCTGGATCTTGTGGTCGGTCATGAGGACATGAACCACATCCTGGGTGCGCCGCGGGGGCATGTGGCAGGCGACACAATCCTGGGGGTCGATGCCCTGAGGATTCCCCGCGGCCCCCATGCTCTCGAGGGTGCAAGCCTCCACCGTGTGGCAGCTCAGGCAGGCGTCCCGGTAGTGGGTCTTGCGCCGTCTCTCCGGCACTTTGCGGTGAGGATCGTGGCAGGTCAGGCAACTCATGCCCTCGGTCGGATCCGCGGCCCGACTTTCGAGGAAGCAGCGGCTCTGGTAGAGGCGATACGGGTGGTGGTTGATCTCGAAACGTTCGTCCCGGGTCTGGTCCGCCTCCTCGACGTCCACCTTGAGAAGAAAGTCGGAGAGCGGTTCGCCGGGGCGGAAGGAGTAGTCGTCCCGTTCGAAGCGGCGCACGCCGAAAAGGACCACGGAGGCTTGGAGGTGACATTGGTTGCAGACGTCGTCCCGGCGCTCTGGAGCCAGTCGCCCGGGATTGACGATGGCGGCGCGAATGGCCGCGTCGTCGTCGGGAGTTCCATACGCGGCGCGCAGATGCGCCGCGCCCGGGCCGTGACACCGCTGGCAACCGGTGCCCTGGGGCAGCCCCTGGGGATAGGTGTGGGGCATGCCGTAGGCGTCGCTACCGGTGGGCACTTCCGGATAGGCGTTGTGGCAGAACATGCACTCCCGGCGGACCCGCCGTAGAACGCCCTCGTGGTTCGGGTTGTCGTAGCCCGGAGCCATGGCCCATCCCGCTCCCTGGGTGTACCAGGCCAGGGGGAATTGGTAGAGCTCGCCGTTGGGGGTCTGGTACAGATAGAGGCGGGAGGTGTGGCCGGAGCCGACGACCCAATCCACCTTCCGCTCGAAGAGGTTGATGGGTGCGCCCGCGGCATCCTGTTGGTAGCGCCGGAAGAGGAGATCCTCCCCGTCCCGGTGCAGAGCGTAGTAGCTCTGGCTGGGAGGGTGGTAGAACGGTGCGGCCGCGAAATCTTCCATCATCCGCTCGTCCGTGGGCCGAAAGAAAGACTGCGCCATGCCCACTTCCTGATAGTCGCGAAACAGGCTGCTATGGCACAACTTGCACGCCTGATCCTCCACGTACCCCGCCGCCGCCCCGGTCGTGACGGCAATTCCCCGGGCGGCGAGGGGGTCGGGGGGCTCGGTCGGGGCCGAGACCGCAGGATCCTCGCCGCCACAGGCCGCCAGCAGCGCCAGTGTGAGCAGGGAGGCCGCGAGTCTGAGAGGAGTAGGAATCATGGCAGCCGCGGGAACTTCTTGAAGTCCGGCTTGCGCTTTTCCAGGAAGGCGTTCTTCCCCTCCTGCCCCTCCTCGGTCATGTAGAAGAGCAGGGTGGCGTTGCCCGCCAGTTCCTGGAGCCCCGCCTGGCCGTCGCAGTCGGCGTTCATGGCGGATTTCAGGCAGCGCAGGGCGATGGGGGAGTGTTGCAGGATTTCCCGGCACCATTGCAGGGTCTCCGCCTCCAGCTGATCCAGCGGCACGACGGTGTTGACCAACCCCATGTCCAGCGCTTCCTGGGCGCCATACTGGCGGCACAGGAACCAGATCTCCCGGGCCTTTTTCTGGCCGATGATGCGGGCCAGATAGGAGGCCCCAAAGCCGCCGTCGAAACTGCCCACCTTGGGGCCGGTCTGGCCGAAGATGGCGTTGTCGGCGGCGATGGTCAGATCGCAGACCACGTGCAGCACATGGCCGCCGCCGATGGCGTACCCGGCCACCATGGCGATGACGGGCTTGGGCATGGTGCGGATCTGCCGCTGGACATCGAGGATGTTGAGGCGGGGGACGCCGTCGCCGCCGACGTAGCCCGCCTGGCCCCGCACCCGCTGGTCGCCACCGGAGCAGAAGGCCAGATCCCCGGCCCCGGTCAGGATGATGACGCCCACCTCGGCATCGTCCCGCACCCGCTCGAAGGCGTCCCGCAGTTCCTGGACGGTCTCCGGGCGGAAGGCGTTGCGCACCTCGGGGCGGTTGATGGTGATTTTGGCGATGCCCTCTGGCGCATCGTCCAGCCAGGCTTTCTCATACAGAATGTCTTCGTAGTCTTTGGCACTGCGCCATTCGAACGTGTCGTTCACCGTCTTTGCACTCCTTCTTCCAAAAGGGCAGCCACGGACCGTGGCGCCTCCAGTACGACATTGTGACCCGCAGCGGGGATGATGGTCAGGCGGTTGCGCGGTAGTCGGCCCGCCATGGCCTCCGCCAGGCGGCGGAATTTCTCGTCCAGTTCCCCCACCACCAGATGCACCGGTTGCTGGATGGCCTCCAGGTGGGGAAGATAGCAAGGCATCTGGCCCAGGCCCAGGGTGCGCAGCGACCAGGCCAGCGCCACGGCATCATTGCGCAGACGCTGGCGCCGTTGCCATTCGCGCACCGCTTGCGGCAGCGCCTGCTGGCTACCGAAAAGGGGGAGAGCTTCCCAGCGCTCGATGAAGGCGGGCAACCCCTTGTCTTCCAGCAGTCGCGCCCAGCGCTCGTCGGTTTCCTGGCGATCCCGTCGCTCGGCGTCCGCCGCCAGCCCCGGGTGGGTGCCGATGAGGGTGGCCCGGGAGAAAAGCTCCGGGTAGCGCACCAGCAGGCTGAGAGCCACCCGGCCCCCGAGGGAGTACCCGGCCAGTTGGAAAGGGCCGCGACCCAGGGCGCGAATGCGGTCCGCCAGGGCATCGACGGCGCTCTCGAAGGTGTTGCCGCCGACCGGGGCCTGGGGGCCGTGTCCCGGCAAGGGAAGGGGGAGCGCCTGCACCGAGGGCGGCAGGGCGTCCTGCACCCGCTGCCACGCCTGGGGGCTCCCAGAAAAACCATGGAGGAGGACCAGCGCCTCCTTGCTAGCCTCCCAGCGGCGGTCCGGGGCGGTGCTCCCCTCGGCGCTGTGGACCACCTCCGCCAGGGCCTGGAAATCCCCTTCCAGACGCTCGCGAAGGGCGCGATTCTGCTCCGCCGCGCCGTGGATCGGGACCACCGCCTCGATCACCGAGCAGCCGGGACCGCCGAAGGCCTGGGAGAGGGCCATCTGCAAACCCCCGACGGAATCGACCCGGGCATACCCCAGGCCGTACATGCGGATGGCGGGTTCCAGGCGCAGACCGTGGGGCGTGAGCCACGAATCCAGCCCGGCCTTGGCCACCCCGGGGGCGGACGCGAGGGGCAATTGCTCGAAGATGCGACCGCCATCGTTGTGGACCACCACGATGACCAGGGGGCGGTTGCTGCGCCGCCGGTGCAGGCGGGCCGCCGCCAGGCCGCCGAGATCGTGGAGGAAACTGACATCGCCGACGATCAGGGCGGCGGCGGGACTCCCCTGGCGCGCCCCCTCGGCGCTCTGGGAGAGGTGCTGGGTGGCGCTACCCGCGAAGCCGGAGACCACGCCATCGATGCCGTTGGCACCGCGCTGGCACCACACCGCCAGCTCCTTGCCCACCGTGGCGGCGTAGCGGTCCACCTGGCGCACCGGCAGGCTGTTGCCCACGCCCAACAAACTTCCCGGGGGCAGCGCTTCCACCACCAGACGGGGCACCGCGCCCTCGGTGAGGCGGTCCTCGCCGGCGCGCAACTGCGCCGCGACCCCCCGCCAGGCGATGTCGTTGGCATGGCGGAAAAACTCCCGCCACTGGCGGCGGGCCTCCGTCTGATCCACCCGACCGACCAACTTCTCCACCAAGGCTTCGGCGGTGGCGGCGGGGTCGGCGAGGCAGAGAATCTCCGCCCGGTTCTCGGGGTCGTTCCAGCCATGCTCCGCGAGGAGGATCCGCCGCGCCTCCGGGAAGGCCGCGAGATAGCGCTGCCAGGCGCCGGAGGTGGGGGGGGCGCCGATCTGGATCAGCAGATTCGGAGCGGGCGCGGTGCTACGGAAGGTCTCGCTATCCACCACGGCGTCCAGGGCATCGATCACGGTCACCCCGGAGGCGGCGGCCCCGGGGACGAAACGCAACTGGCTGGTGGCCTCCACCAGAATGGGGTAGCCCGCGGCGGCGGCCAGGCCGAAGAACGGGCTGCGATCGGCCCCCGGTTGCAGGCGGTGCAAGGGCATGGGACCGGCGATCAGCAGACCATGGGGGTTGCCAGCGATGGCCAGGGCGATGTGCTCGATGGCCTCCCGGGCAGGCTGCGACGGCGCGGTGAGGGCCTGGGGGGTCGGTCGGGCGCGGATGGCGGCCACCCGCGCCCCCAGGGCGACGGCCTCCGCTCCCGAATCTTCGATGGGTTCCAGGGGTTTGCGAGCGCGAGCGTTGCAGTGCACCGCCCCCGGGGTCGGCCAGCGACTGGCGTGCACCGCCTGCACGGCGATCCGGCGCAGCGCCCGCAGGGCTCCCGGGGAAGGATCCGGCATGCCCAATTCGAAGAAGGCCCTGGGGTGGTCCCCGAAGAGCTTCACCTGGTCGATGGTCTGGGGCGCGGCGCAGCCCGCCAACTCGAAGGGCCGGTCGGCGGTGAGGACCACCAGCGGCGTGTGGGACATGCCGGCTTCGATCACCGCGGGCAGATAGTTGGCGCCGGCGGTGCCGGAGGTGCAGAGAAGCACCGAAGGCCGTCCCGTGGCCCGTCCCTGGCCCAGGGCGTAGAAGCCCGCGGAGCGCTCGTCGATGAGGTCCGTGGTGGTCAGCAGCGGATGGCGGATGGCGGCGTGGACGAAGGGCGTGGAACGGGAACCGGGGCTGATCACCACTTCCCGCACACCGGCGTCGGCGAGGCTATCCAGAAGGAGCTCAGCCCAGGCGGTGAGCAATGTATCGGTCATCGTTCCTCAAGCGTGGTGGGCGGCCCCGACTCCCAGGGCGGCGAGAATAGCCCTTTCCTTGAGCTCGGTTTCCAGGTATTCGAGATGGGGGTCGGAGTCGCGGACGATGCCCGCGCCCGCGTAGACATAGGCCACGTCCCCGGCCAGCACACAGGAGCGCAGGGCGACGTTCAATTCCCCGTCCCCGGCGGCGTCGAACCATCCCACCGGTCCGGCGTACCAGCCCCGCTGTTCCACCTCCCGCTCGACGATCCAGTGGATCGAGGGAGCGGCGGGCACCCCGCCCACCGCCGGGGTGGGGTGGAGGGCCGCCACCACATCCAGGATGTGGCCGCCGCCGTTGAGTTCCCCACGGATCGGGGTCAGCAGATGCAGGACGTTGCGCAACGCGCGGATCTCCGGCGTCTCGCTCCAGGTCAGGCCGTGGCACAGGGGTTGGAGCCGTCGCAGGATGTGTTGCACCACCAGATGATGCTCCTGCTGGTCCTTGGGCGATTCCAGGAGGCGGGCCGCCTGCTCACTGCCGGCGGCGATGGAGCCCGCCAGCGCTTCGGTCTCGATGTGGTTGCCCACCTTGGAGACCAGGCGCTCCGGGGTCGCCCCCAGGAAGGCGGCGCCGGGGCGGAAGAAGGCGAAGCGAGTGGAACAGATCTGGTCCGCCAGGCGGCTCAGCACATCCGCCGGATCCACCGCGCGGGCCAGGTGCACTCGCGAGCGGCTGGCCGCGACGATCTTGCGGAACTCCCCCTGGCGAATCACCTCGCGAATCGCTTCCACCTGTTCGATCCAGCGCGCTTCCGACAGGCGGTCCATGCGAATCACCGGCGGCGGTTGGGAGAGCCCCGCCCCCGCCTCCCCTTCCCAGGCAGGGAGCCCTTCGAGGGTCTCCAGGGCCCAGCGCAACGTCTCCACCCACCGCTCCGGGGGTTGCTGGTCGTCGGTGGCCAGGGTGAGGGTGGCCCCCGCCGCAGCGTTGCGGTACACCAGCCGGGGCAGGGTGAAGGCGCCATCGCCGAAGGCGGGCCAGGGGGCCTCGGTGGCCCAACCCGCCTCGAAGGCGAGGCCGCCGAACAGGCGGGGTTCGGGGGCCGCGGGACTTTCCCCTTGCACCCGGTGCTCCAGGGTGGCCCACAGGGCCTCCGCCTGGACCCGCAATTGGGTCAGCCGTTCCGGACCCTGCACCGCGATGCGATGGGCGCAGCCCAGGCCCGCGAAGGCCGGTTCCCGGGGCGAGGCGGGGGGTGCCCACAGGACCGCCGCCTGCTGCCCTGCGGCGCGGAGCAGTGCTTCGGGTTTCCGCGTCGGGGCCGGCACCGTCAGCAGGAGGCGTTTCCCCGGGGTACGACGATTCAGTTCTTTGAGGGCGAAGGCGCAGCTGGCCTCGATGGCCGGGGGCTGGGCGGTGCGGTCGAAGGTCTCCGCCTCGGCTTCGCGGCGCAACACCGGGCTGGCCACGGCGCTCATGGGACCTCCCCGACGAAGAGCTGGCAGACCCCGAAGGTCAGCGCCTGGATCCGCACCCGCTGGAGCCCCGCGGCCTCCATCATGGTGGCGAATTCCTGGGGCGCCGGAAAGGCGGCGATGGAATCCTGCAGGTAGTTGTACGCCTTCCCCCGGGAGAGCATCGCCCCGACCGTGGGCACCACCTTATGGATATGAAAGCGAGCCAGGGGCGCCAGCAGGCCGCCTTGGGGTTCCGACGCTTCGAGCACCGCGATGCGGCCCCCGGAGCGGGTGACCCGGGCCATTTCCGCCAGGCCCCGGCGCCGGTCCGGTACATTGCGAATGCCGAAGGCGATGGTCACGGCGTCGAAGCGCCCGTCCTCGAAAGGGAGCGCCTGGGCGTCTCCGGTCTGGAGGTCGATGGAAGACTGCCAACGGGCCGCCGCCACCTTCTGGCGCCCGATTTCCAGCATGCCCTGGGAAGGATCGATGCCCACCACGGTCGCGCCGGGATAGCGGCGCCGAATCTCCAGGGCCAGATCGGCGGTGCCGGTGGCCAGATCCAGGACCCGAGGCGCCGAGTGAGAATCCAGTTCCAGCGCCGCGGCGGTGGCCCTCCGCCAGCCCTGGTCCCAGCCCATGGAGAGGATCCGGTTCAGGCGGTCGTAGCGCCCGGCAATGGCGTCGAACATG
>Ga0210063_1000316_pt1 | contig 15778 bp, 11 predicted proteins | sample Muzzi_PWA_D1_FD_185529 | JGI IMG/M metagenome (GOLD analysis project Ga0210063, IMG submission 185529) | Wetland microbial communities from San Francisco Bay, California, USA, that impact long-term carbon sequestration - Muzzi_PWA_D1 (SPAdes) | ecosystem: Environmental > Aquatic > Marine >... | reverse complement strand
TTCTGGCTTACAGCCAACTAGAGGGCTGCCGGACTTGAATGATCTGCTACGAAAAATCCGAGTTTGGCCAGCTAGGACGCTTTTTCGATTTTTTGTAGCTTGCGGGTGAGGGTATTTCGTCCCAGGCCCAGCAGTTCAGCGGCTTTTTGCCGCTGACCGCCAGTCTGTTCCAGTGCGCATTCGATCAGGACTCGCTCCAGTTCTTCCTGGGCGACCGAGACCAGCCCGGTGGTGCCGGTCGCCAGTTGCCTACGGCCCCATTTGCGCAGCAGGTCGGGCCATTGGTCGCCCTGGCCGAGTGCCCGCCCCGAAGCCTGCAGGCGGACCTCGGGGGGCAGGTCCTCCGGAAATATCTGGTCTCCAGGCGCCATGACACACAACTGACGGCACAGGTTCAGCAATTGCCGCACATTGCCCGGCCAGGGTAAACGCTCGAGGATCCTCAATGTTTCAGGCCGCAACCGTTTCTCTTCCAGGCCCAACTCATCTGCAACCTGGATCAGAAAACGCCTGGCGAGCAGCGGAATATCTTCGACCCGGTCACGCAACGGCGGCAACGCAATGAAGATCACGTTCAGGCGGTGGTAAAGATCCTCCCGAAAACTGCCTTCCGCCACCTTGGCCTCCAGGTCCTGGTGTGTTGCCGCGATGATCCGCACATCCGCGCGAAGCAGGTCGCGGCCGCCCACCCGGTAGTAGTCTCCCTCGGCCAGTACCCGCAGTAATCGCGTTTGCAGCGCCAGCGGCATGTCACCTATTTCATCCAGGAACAGGGTCCCGCCGGCCGCCTCTTCGAAACGTCCTTCACGCCGGGAATGGGCGCCGGTGAAGGAACCCTTCTCGTGTCCGAACAGCTCCGATTCCAGCAATTCGGCCGGGATGGCGGCGGTATTGATGGCAACGAAAGGACCCCGCGCCCGTGGACTGTGCTGATGCAGCACCCGGGCGACGACTTCCTTGCCGCTGCCGGTTTCGCCAGTGAGCAGAACACTGATATCCGAACGGGAAAGTCGCCCGATGGTGCGGAACACTTCCTGCATTGCAGGAGATTCACCCAGCAACTGGCTGCCACGCTTTTCTTCCGGCTCGGCCTCGACGCTGGTTTGCAGGGCAACCGCCCGCTTGATGACCGAAATGACCTGGTCGAGATCAAACGGCTTGGGAAGGTATTCAAAAACGCCTTTCTGAAAAGCGCTCACCGCCTGGTCGAGGTCGGAAAATGCCGTCATGGCGATAACCGGAAGATTCATCTGGCGTCGTTCCAGGATTTCCATCACGCTGAGGCCATCGGCATCAGGCAACCGGATGTCGGTCAAAATCGCCTGGGGTCGATCTTCTTCAAGGGCATTACTGATGGCGGTGACACTGTCGAAGCATTCCACCCGGTAGCCGCTTTTCCGCAAGGCCCGTTGCAACACGAAACGAATGGCTTCGTCGTCATCAACCACCCAGATTACCGGTCCGTTCGTCATGAGCGCCCCTCGTCCTGATCCACCACCACGTCAACCTTGCGGCCGTTCACCAGCGGCAACAGCAGACTGAAACAGCTGCCGGTTTCCAGTGACTCGAACGTCAGCAAACCGGAATGGGCTGAAGCGATCTGCTGGGACAGGGACAACCCCAGCCCGGTGCCGTCCCGGCGCCCGGTAACCAGCGGAAGAAACAGCAGCGACTGCAATGACTCCGGCACACCCTGGCCGTCGTCGATGACATCGATGCGCAAAACACTGTTCGACCCGGACTGGAGCAATGCGCCACCGTGCCTGATTCTCGTCCGGATCAGGATGGTCCCGGCCTGGGCCTGGTAGGCGTTTCTGAGGAGGTTGAGCAGCACCTGCCGGATGGCCGAGGCATCCGCGCTGAAGGGGGGAATGCTCGGATCGTAATCGCGCTCCACTGCAACCGCGTCACCGAACTCGGCGGCCAGCAAGTCCAGCGCTTCATCCAGCAGGGGGTACAAATCGATCGTCTGCCGCACCAGTTCGGGATGCCCAAACCGCTGAATCAACTCGTCGATCCGGTCCGATTCGCGCATGATCAGCCGGGCCAGGGTCGCCAGTTCGCCATCGTCGAGTTCGTCGGCCAGCATCTGCGCTGCACCGCGGATTCCGCCGAGTGGGTTTCGGACTTCGTGCCCCAGGTTTCGGCTCAGCAATTCAAGCATGCCGGTCTGGACCTCTCTTTGCTGCAATCGCAATCGTCGTTGCTCCCATTCAAGATTATTCAATTCCAGCAACCAGTCACCGTGATCGATCGGCTGAATCGTGCAATCGAAAACGCCCCCGGCAAATTTGAGCTCATGCAACCGGCGAACTTCATCACGGCTGTCTTGCTGAACCATGATCTGCGCCAGCGCTGCCGGCAATTCGACGATCGACTGAATCGACTGCCCCCTGGCCCTTTCGCGGCTGATCAGCAGGCAGCCTTCTGCGGCACTGTTCATCTGCAACACATGTCCTTCGCCATCGAGCCGGACCACCCCGGTATCCAACAGGTCGAGTACCAGCGATTCGTCGGATTCAGACGACACGCAGTCTGACGTCCCGGTTACCGGCCATCGGGACGAGCCCCAATGTTGTTCCGTCCGACGGCCGCCTGCTTGACGAAGAACGTCACCGTGGGAGTGGTAATCAGCGGCCGCTTGCCGCCGTTGTACAATTCTGCACGCACCTCGTGTGTTCCTCGATCGAGTTGCAGCGAGATTCCACCCGACCCGGCCACGTCTCTTGGGGTTCCATCAACGAACAACTTCACGCTCATCCCGGGTTGCAGCGGCGCTTCGCTGCCCCAACTAACCACGACGGTATTGGCGGTGCCCCAGAATGTCTCTTCGTTTTGAGGCTGACGTATTTTAAAGTCACGGTAGGTCCTGCGCAGTTCAGCCAACGTCGCTTCCTGAGCCTCTTCCTGTTGCAACTCGGGCGGGGTCTCGTAAGGCCTTTCAGTCGCTTCAGACTGGATGACCGACAGGTCGGGCAAATCCATGGGTTTCGCGCCCTCGGCGGGTGGCTGATCGGTGTAGGTGACGTTGCCGTCCTTGTCGACCACGCGGTACACGTCTGCAGACAGTGCTGCATTCTGCAGAAGCAAAAAAATCAGTGCGGCCGTTAAATAGCCAGAATGTTTGATCATAACGCGTCTCCATTTTGGTAATCCCGGCCAACCCCGCGTCCTTGCGGGGGTTTACGGCCAGGCAGGAGCCTGCAATCAAACAGACTCCTACAACGAGTAGTACATCTCGAACTCAACCGGGTGAGTGCTCATCCGGAATCGGGTTACTTCCTTCATTTTCAGTGCAATGTAGCCATCGATCAGGTCATCATCAAAGACCCCGCCCGCTTTCAGGAATTCCCGGTCGGCATCCAGTGCCGCCAGGGCCTGGTCGAGCGAGGAACACACCGTCGGAATCTGTTTTTCTTCCTCCGGCGGCAGGTCGTACAGGTCTTTGTCCATTGGCGAGCCTGGGTCGATCTTGTTCTTGATGCCGTCCAGGCCGGCCATCATCATGGCCGCGAAGGTCAGGTAGACATTGCCGGACGGATCGCCGAAGCGCACCTCGATACGACGGCCTTTCGGGCTGGCGACGAACGGGATACGGCATGAAGCAGAACGGTTACGAGCCGAATAAGCCAGCATGACGGGTGCTTCGAATCCAGGCACCAGCCGCTTGTAGCTGTTGGTGGTCGCGTTGGCGAAGGCGTTGATTGCGCGTGCGTGCTTGAAGATACCGCCAATGTAATGGAACGCCGTTTCCGACAGGCCGCCGTAGCCATCACCGGCAAACAGGTTCTTGCCGTCCTTGGACAGCGACTGGTGAACATGCATGCCGGACCCGTTGTCACCGACCAGCGGCTTGGGCATGAAGGTGGCGGTCTGACCGGCGCCATGCGCCACGTTGTGAATGACGTATTTCATGATCAGCACTTCATCCGCCTTGCGCAGCAAGGTGTTGAAACGCGTTCCAATTTCACACTGGCCGGCGGTACCCACCTCGTGATGATGTACTTCAACCGGCACGCCCATTTTCTCCATGATCTGGCACATCGTGCTGCGCAGGTCATGCAGGGAGTCGACCGGAGGCACCGGGAAGTAACCGCCCTTGACGCCCGGCCGATGTCCGATATTGCCGCCTTCGTATTCCGCGCCGGTGTTCCAGGCTGCTTCCTCGGAATCAACGCGATAGGAGCATCCGGACATGTCGTTGTTGAATCGCACGTCGTCGAATACGAAGAATTCAGGCTCCGGCCCGAAAAACGCAGTGTCGGCAAGGCCGCTGGAGACCAGGTAAGCTTCAGCGCGCCTGGCCAGTGAACGGGGGCAACGGTTGTACCCTTCCATCGTGTGGGGTTCGAGTACATCGCAGCGGACGATCAGGGTCTTGTCGTTGGCAAACGGATCTTTTACGGCGGTCGAGGTATCCGGCATCAGGACCATGTCGGATTCGTTGATGCCTTTCCAGCCGGCAATGGACGATCCGTCGAACATCTTTCCATCTTCGAACAGATCTTCATCGACAGCCGAAACGGGCAGGCTCACGTGTTGTTCCTTGCCCAGCGTGTCGCAGAAACGCAGGTCAACGAATTTGTAGTTCTTTTCTTCCAGTAGCTTGAGTATTTTTTCACCGGTCATGTGTATGGTTCCTTTTGATGTTCCAGAATGGGTCATGAATTAAATGCACGAGTCGTGCCAATATCAAAACGACTCGAGTATTATTTGTTTTTTGAGTAATGCGGCATTATCGACACATTTAGCAGCAATTTAACCGAATATGAGGTCACCAAGGTATTCCGGACACCGGCCTGACTCTGACTTCAGTATGCCGTATGCACTACTTTGGTGCAAGCTGAAAATGACACGCACCCAATTAGTGCAATGAATGAAATGGCGCCGGCATTGCCTGGTCAGCGGTTTACGGATTCAGTATAAAAACCAAAGTAAAACCATGCCCAGGACCAGGCGATAGAGAACAAACGGCAGCAAACCCAGGCGTTTCAAAAGCGCCAGAAAGGCGGCAATGCAGACCCAGCCAGCCAGGGCGGACAACATGACGGCCAGGCCGAATTGAATCCAGTCAATATCCGCGTTGCCGGTGATGACCCGCAGAAATCCGTAACCGCCGGCCGCCCCGATGATCGGAATCGACAGCAGGAAAGAGAATCGGGCCGAAGCATCGGCTGAGAACCCCAGGTAACGGCCTGCCGTGATGGTAACACCCGAACGAGAAACGCCCGGCACCAGCGCCGCCGTTTGCGCCAGGCCGATGAACAGCGCGCGCTTCAGGTTCATTTGCTCCATGACGCGTGCTCGAGAACATTTCGCATCGACGACCCACAGCAACAATCCAAAGATGATCGTCATCCAGGCAATGACCTGTACTTCACGCAGGTAGAACTCGACCAGGTCATGAAACAGGGCTCCGGCCAGGATGGCTGGAATACTGGCGATAACCAGGTAAACGCCCATGGAGCGGTGGCGCTGGTCAACCGCCCCTCCAACCGGGCGCACCCAGACCCGGACCAACTCGAGCAGATCGTGACGAAAGTAGATGAAGACGGCGGCCAGCGTACCCAGGTGGGTTGCCAGGTCAAAAATCAGGCCCTGGTCCGGCCAGCCGAACACGACACTGCCCAATATCAGGTGCGCCGAACTCGACACCGGCAAAAATTCCGACAGGCCCTGGATCAGGGCCAGCACGACAATCTGCAGCAGGGTCATTTCGCGGTATAGCTAATTCGGTAAATGGCGTTGGCCTTGTCGTCCGACACCAGCAGTGATCCGTCTGGCATCTGGAGGACGTCGTTGGGACGCCCCCAGTCGTCCTGACCCTGAAGCCAGCCGCTGGCGAAAACTTCACTGCCGGTGGGTTTCCCGGTTGCATCGAACCGGACCAGCAGGATGTTGTAGCCGACTTTTTCCGAGCGGTTCCAGGAACCGTGCTGGGCGATGAACAACTGGTTGGTGTATCCGGCCGGAAACATTTCTCCGGTGTAGAACACCAGCCCCAGAGCCGCCACGTGCGCACCCAGCACCAGGGCCGGCGGTTCGTAATCGGCACAGGATTTACCCTGGCCGAATTCCGGGTCCAGCGTATCGCCCTGGTGACAATACGGGTAGCCAAAGTGCAGCCCGGCCTCAGGCGCATTATTCAGTTCATCACCGGGCAAATCGTCACCCAGCATGTCGCGCCCGTTGTCGGTGAACCAGAGTTCGCCGGTCTGCGGGTGAAAAGTCAGGCCCACCGAATTACGAACGCCCTCGGCATAGACTTCATCGCCGCTGCCATCGGCCATCATTCGTCGAATCTGCGCGAAACCCGGTTCATCACAAATATTGCACGGCGCACCCACTGGCACGTAGAGCATGCTGTCCGGGCCGAATCGCAGGTATTTCCAGCCATGGTGCGTCTTGTCGGGCAAGCTAACGGCCAGCATATCGGGCTCCGGGGGCTGATCCAGGCGGCTCTCGATGTCGTCGTAACGCAGAATCCGGTCGACAGCGCCGACGTAGAGCGACCCGAAACGAAACTCCAGCCCTGATGGCATATTCAGATCTTCGTCCACCAGGTAAACGTGTTCGGCGAAATAGTCCCCGTCCGTATCGACCACGGCGTGAACCTTACCCGCCGAGCGGGAGCCTGCAAACACGGTTCCTTCATCACCCAGCGCCAGTTGTCGGGAATTTTCTACCCCTTCGGCATACAGCTCGATTGAAAATCCCGGCGGAAGCTGAATCAGCGACAGTTTTTCCTGCAAGGTTTCGTCGGCCGACAGGGAAGCGATCATTCCGAGGCAGGGGAACAGTAATAGGAATCTTGATATGTACATGTCGGACAGCCCGGTTTGGATTCAATAGCACATAATGCCACAAGAAAATTGCCGCGGTATCCCCTAATATGTCCCGTTCTGAATGCACGCAGGGACTTGCCCCATGAAAGCCGGTTTAAAAGTATTTGCAGCGCTGGTCACGTTATGTGTTTCGGCCAGCCTGTTCGCCCGGTCAACGGCCGACTACTTGCCGCCGGACACCGATCCCGACCCGGCCATTCCGACTCCCGAGTCGGTGCTGGGCTGGGAAGTGGGTGACTGGCACGCCAGCCATGACAAGCTGGTTCAGTACATGGAGCGACTGGCAGCAGCATCGCCCCGGGTGTCCATCAAAATCATCGGTCACACCTATGAACAACGGCCGTTGCTGCAACTGGCCATCACCAACGAGGAAAATCAGCAGAACCTGGAATCCCTGCGTCAATCTCATCTCGAGGGCGATGACACGCTGGTGGTATGGTTGGGCTACAGTGTCCACGGCGATGAACCCAGCGGCAGCAACGCCGCGATGCTGGTGGCATACTACCTGGCCGCTTCGAGGTCTTCCTTCGTGCAGGAATTACTTGCCAGCAGCATTATCCTGATCGATCCGAGCATCAACCCGGACGGTTTGAATCGCTTCGCAAGTTGGGTCAACAGCAATGCCGGCGAGGTGCCGGTCGAAGATCCCCTGACCCGCCAGCATGCTCAGAACTGGCCGGAAGCACGCACCAATCATTACTGGTTTGACCTCAACCGGGACTGGCTGCCGGTGGTGCACCCGGAGTCCCGCGCCCGCGTCACCCAGTTTCACCGGTGGAAACCGCACGTACTGACCGATCACCACGAACAGGACCGGTTTCCCGGATTCTTCTTCCAGCCCGGCGTGCCGTCCCGCCAGAATCCGCTGACGCCGGCCGAAAACCTCGAACTGACGCGCGCGTTGGCGACTTATCATTCGGCAGCCATGGACGAGGCCGGTCAGCCCCATTTCACGGAAGATGCCTATGACGATTTCTACTACGGCAAGGGCTCGACCTACCCCGATATCAACGGAAGCATCGGAATCCTGTTTGAACAGCGAGCCATTCTCGGACAGCAGATCCTGACCAGCAATGGAACCGAAACATTCCAGATGGCCATCGCCAACCAGCTGCGCATGTCGCTTTCGACCCTGCATGGCTCCTGGGCAATGCGTGATCGCCTGGTTCGTTACCAGGCGGGTTTTGCCGAATTCATGCAGCAAAGAGCCGCCAGCCGGGATTTTCGTGGCTGGGTCGTGGGCGACGATTCAGACCCCGGCCGTGCGCGGGCTTTTCTGGACGTCCTGGATTTGCATCAGATCGAGTATCAGGCGCTGGACGAACCGGTCCGCGCCGGCGACTTCGAATTCACACCGGGTCACGCCTGGGTCATTCCCGCCCGGCAAGCGCAGTTCGGCCTGCTCGAAGCGATGATGGAACAGCGAACCGAGTTCCAGGACGAGACTTTTTACGATGTGTCCGCCTGGACCCAGCCTTTGGCATACAACCTGCCGTTCGCCACTGTCAGCAGATTGCCCAGGACCACCGACCACCTGCCCAACAGCAGTGGGGTCGCGATTGAACGGGCCGTCCCGGCCTATGCCGTTCCCTGGAATCAGCTACAGGCTGCGCCGCTTTTGCAGCAATTGTTGAGCAGCGGTGCAAAAGTGAGAACTTCGGTGAAAGGGTTTTCCGCCCAGACTGAAGCCGGTCTGCACGCCTTCGCGGCCGGCACACTGGTGATTCAGCGCGGCATACAGGACAAAACGATCGCCGGCAAGATCGAGGACCTGCTCAACGAGGCCGCACTGTCCGGCATCGAGGTGCATGCCCTGCAGAGCACGATGACCCCGGTTGGACCCGACCTGGGCTCAAAACATTTCCCGATCATTGTTACGCCCCGGCCGATGATTCTTGGGGGCAAAGGCATTTCCACCTATGAACCAGGGGAAGCCTGGTTCCTGCTCGACGCGCGCCTGGGCCTGGCGGCTCCGATCGTCGATTTAAGCAACCTGGGCCGGGCCAATCTGGAAGACTACAGTCATCTGTTGCTGCAGGACGGCAATTACGCGTCAATTGTACCGGCGCAGATGCAGGCAATCGCTCGCTGGATCAATGCGGGCGGAATTCTCATCGCGGTGTCACAGGCGGCCACCTGGGCGGAAACCCTGTGCTTCGAGCCTGATCCGGTCAACTGCGTCACCGCCGGGGTCACAGAAACCGCAGCCACCGACTCGACCTCCACCCGCCCCGCCGCCTACGGTGATTTCGTCAACGACAAGGCACAATACGTCATTGGCGGGGCGATCGTCGCTGCCTCACTGGATCTCAGCCATCCGATCGCGTTTGGTTTTGAACGCGACGAATTGCCGATGATGCGGAGAGGCGCCACGCTGTTGACGCCATCACAGAACGCCTATGTCACCCCCGTGCGCTACACCGCATCGCCGCTGCTGGCTGGATTCATCGGCGAGCAGCAACTCGCGAGTATGAGCAGGCAGCCGGCGGTCATCGCCGAGAGGCATGGCAAGGGGCTGGTGGTGCGCTTCGCCAACAACCCCCTGTTCCGTGGCTTCTGGCGCGGCACCGAGCGCCTGTATCTCAACGCACTGTATTTTGGCCAGGTGATCGAAGCAACCGACCTGCCGGTGATTGCTGCGCCGGCTCACCCATGAGCGCCGATCTTTCGATACACTGTACGACGCCAACCACAGGCGAATAAGGAAGCAGGCTGCCAGGACATGTCACTATTCACCGAACTCAAGCGCCGCAACGTTTTCCGCGTGGGCCTGGCCTATGTCGTGGCGTCGTGGCTGCTGTTGCAACTGACGGAAGTCCTGATGGGGATACTGGATCTGCCCACCGCGGTGGGGAAGACGGTGCTTTTGTTGCTGATCATCGGCCTGATCCCGTCCCTGATCCTGGCCTGGGCGTTCGAGCTGACGCCTGAAGGTATACGCCGGGAACGGGATGTCGATCACGATGCTCCGACCGTTGCAAAATCAGGCCGGGTCATGAACCGGATGATCATCGTGATGCTGGCCATTGCCCTGGGCTACTTCATCTGGGAGTCCCGCTTCAGTGGGCCGGAAGAGTCGACCATCGACACCAGCCAGCCTCAGGCTGAGCCGGCCACCGTTGAAACCGTGAATACGCAAACGGCGACGCCCGATGCGGATGAGTTGTCGGTGGCGGTGCTGCCGTTCGTCAATATGAGTGCGGAACAGGCGAACGAGTATTTTTCCGATGGCATTTCCGAGGAATTACTCAACATACTGGCTAAAATCAGCGGCCTCCGGGTGACCTCGAGAACTTCATCCTTCACCTACAAGGGCAGCAACAAAACGGCTGCCGAAATCGGCGCCGAACTGAACGTGAAGTACCTCCTCGAAGGCAGTGTCCGCAAGGATGGCAACCGCATTCGCGTGGCCGCGCAACTGATCGAAGTCGACAGCGACCGGCATCTGTGGTCCGACACCTACACGCGCGAACTGAACGACCTGTTCGCGGTTCAGGATGAAGTGGCCCAGGCCATTGTCACGGCATTGAAAGTCACCATCGGCGGTGTTTCGATGGAAGAACTGCTGAGCAAGGGCACAGAAAACGTCCGGGCCTACAACCTGTTCCTGGAAGGGCGTTTCCTGTGGCGCGAACGCACGCTACAGTCGCTCGAACAATCGATCGAAGTGCTCAAACAGTCGGTGGAACTCGATCCGCTCTTCTATCGTGCATGGTCCGCCCTGGCGGACAGTTACATCCTGATCCCGGAGTACGCCTCGGTGCGGGGGGAAGATTATGTCCGTGCGGCGCGCGACGCGAGCCAGCGGGCCCTGGAACTCAAGCCGGATTCCTCGCGGGCCCTGACAACCCGGGCTTACATCCGATATTTTTATGACTTTGAGTGGAAACTGGCCGAATCCGATTTTAAAAAGGCGATTGAAATCGCGCCGGACTACGCCACGGCGCACCAGTGGTACTCCGAGATGCTGGCCACCCTGCGACGATTTGACGAAGCGATTGAACAGGGGGAAATTGCAGTCAGCCTCGATCCTCACTCGGCCATCGCCCGAATGGTTCTCGCGGTGCACTTCATGTACTCGGGAAAATTTGACGAGGCTTACTCTCAGCTGCAGGCCGCTTACGAAATGGGTCCGGAAATCCCCGCGGTGACCGATAATCTGTTCGAACTGAGTCTTTATCAGAAAAACTATGAAGAGGCCCTCATGTATGCCATCAGGGCGGCAAAACTGCATGATTTTGCCATCGCGCCCGAATTGCCGGTCATCGAGGCGCTGGAACAACCCCGGTCAGTGAACCAGGCGCTGGACTACTTGCGGTCTACTCCTTTTCCCATCGAAAACGTTTACACCCGGCCTCTGTACGCAAATCTGCTGGGGGATGAAACACTGTCCCTCGATTTACTCGAGCAGATGTTCGAAGAAAATAGCCCGCAAAGGTCAGCGATTAACAAAATCTATGCCTACACCAATCTGCGGGACGAGCCCCGATTCATCGCATTGCTGGAACAGATCAACCTGGAGCCCTGAGCCCGAGACGGTTCCCGAAACCCGAAGAGAAACCCAAATCGCTCCCTAACGAGCCGGTGTCTTTCCGTAGTTCAGATTCGCACCAAACAGGTGTACTCTAATATGTGAAGTGGCCGCTGCTTCCGGTGGCCACCGTATAACTAATAAACTGGAGAGCCAAATCGTGGAACTTGCACTACTTCAGGGCAATGCAATTGCCTTCCTACTCAGGTGGATTCACCTGCTCGCCGGCGTGGCCTGGATTGGCCTGCTGTGGTACTTCAACTTCGTCCAGGGAGAGTATTTCAAGGAAGCTGAAGCTTCGTCCAAGTCCGACGCCATTCGCAAACTCGTCCCGCGGGCCCTTTGGTGGTTTCGCTGGGGCGCCATGTTCACCTTCCTGAGCGGACTCGCGCTTTTGGGTGTCAAGCACCTGATGGGTTACGGGATCATTGTCGGCGCCACGCTGGGCATCCTGATGTTCCTGAACGTGTGGCTGATTATCTGGCCCAATCAGAAAATCGTTATCGCTTCTGCCGAAAAGGTTGCTGCAGGCGGTGAAGCCGACCCGGCTGCCGCCGGTGCATTGGGCAAGGCGGGCCTGGCGTCCAGGACCAATACGCTGTTCTCCATTCCCATGCTGTTTTTCATGGCCTCATCGGTTCACCTGGCGCAGTTGGCCACACCGGTCATGAACGCCGGCATCGTGTCACTGATCGCCGTGTTCGGACTGATCCTGGCGCTGGAACTCAATGGCATCATGGGCAAGACCGGCCCGATGACCAGCGTGAAGGGCGTTATCCACATGGGTGTGTTGCTGACGCTGGTGCTGTATTTGGGTGTCGATGTTTTGTAACGACTAAAAAACCGTTCTAAAAAAATGCCCGCTTTTGCGGGCATTTTTTATCTGTTGGAGGCCGCTCTCAGCCATCCCTGGCTTACGCGGCACCGGTGCATCCTTGCACAATGGCCGCCAACTTCACATTAAACGGCTTCCAGGAACTGCTCGTCCTCAGTTGATCCGCTGAGCGCGGACAGCGAGGAAGCACCTCCACCGATCACCTGGGTCAGGGAATCGAAGTAGCCGGTTCCCACTTCACGCTGATGCTTGGTGCCGGTATAACCGATGGATTCGGCGGCAAACTCGGCCTGCTGCAATTCCACGTAAGCCGACATCTGCCGGTCCCGGTAACCATGGGCCAGCGTGTACATGCCGTAATTCAATGCATGGAACCCGGCCAGGGTAATGAACTGGAACTTGTACCCCATGGCGCCCAGTTCTTTCTGGAATTTCGCAATGGTGTCGTCGTCCAGGTTTTTCTTCCAGTTGAAGGACGGTGAGCAGTTATAGGCCAGCAACTGATCCGGGTACTCCTTCCTGATGGCCTCGGCGAACTGTTTGGCTTCGTCGAGATCCGGGTGCGCCGTTTCGCACCACAACAGGTCGGCATAGGGGGCGTAGGCCAGTCCGCGTGCAATGGCCTGCTCGATGCCCGCCTTGGTCTGGTGGAAACCTTCCACGGTGCGACCGCCGGTCAGGAACGGAGCATCGTAAGGGTCGACATCAGAGGTGATCAAACCGGCGGCATTGGCGTCTGTACGCGCCAGCAGCACGGTTGGAACATCCATGATGTCGGCGGCCAGACGTGCGGCGACCAGTTTCTGAACCGCTTCCTGCGTCGGCACCAGGACTTTGCCTCCCATGTGGCCGCATTTCTTGGCGGAGGCCAGCTGATCTTCGAAATGCACACCGGCGGCGCCGGCTTCGATCATGGCTTTCATCAATTCATGCGCGTTGAGTACGCCGCCAAACCCAGCTTCTGCATCGGCCACGATCGGTTGCATCCAGTCCACGGAGTCATCACCTTCGGCATGATGCAACTGGTCCGCCCGCAGCAGGGCATTGTTGATACGACGCACCACGTTGGGCACCGAGTCGGCGGGATAAAGCGACTGGTCAGGGTACATCTGGCCGGCCAGGTTGGCGTCGGCGGCAACCTGCCAGCCGGACAGGTAAATGGCCTTCAGTCCGGCCTTGACCTGCTGCATGGCCTGGTTGCCTGTCAGTGCACCGAGTGAATTCACGAAAGGCTCCGTGGCCATGTAGCGCCAGAGCTTCTCGGCGCCCTGGCGGGCCAGGCTATGTTCGATCTTAACCGTTCCGCGCAACCGGATGACGTCGGCTGGTTCGTACCCCCGTTTCACGCCCTTCCAACGTTGGTTGGTGGACCAGTCGGCCTTCATACATTTGATTTCGTGTTCAATATTCATAATTTCACCCGCTGCTAGATTCGTGGAACAAGGTAAATGCCTGGTTTGGAGCGAAAAAGCCGCCCGTATTCTCCTTTTTCGAAAGGAGAAGTCACACGATTCAGCATATGGAAAACAACCCATCTTTGACAAGTCAAATGTTTCAATGTTTAATATAAGTTTAGTTAAAAACAGGTTGGCGGGCCGTGGCGAAAAAGCCCCAAAGATTCTACTACAAAGGCAATCAACTCAAACAGTTACGTGCCTTTTGCGCCGTCGCCAAAAGCGGCAAAATGACGGACGCCGCTGAAGAGCTTTTCCTGAGCCAGCCGGCCATCAGCCTGCAAATCCGGGCGCTGGAGCGGGAACTCGACACTGTTTTGTTCGAACGGCATGGCCCGCGCATCAACATGACGCGCGAAGGCCAGGAGCTTTGGGAAATGGCGCGCCCACTGGTGGACGCGCTGGACACCCTGAACAGCCGTTTCAACCGCCAGATGAAGGGCGACCTGGACAGCGGTGAGGTGGTGATTGCCGCCGGTGAATCGACCATCATTTACCTGCTGCCAAGGCTGGTGAAGCAATTCCGCGAACGTTACCCGAACATTCATGTGCAGCTGAGAAATGTCACCGGCCGTGACGGCCTGGCGATGATCCGGGACGACGAGGTCGATTTCGCCATCGGTTCCATGCTGGATATCCCGTCCGACATCAGCTACCAGCCGGTGTATTCCTTCGAACCGGCCTTGATCATGCCACTCGGACACGCCCTGGCCGACCGGGAAAGTGTGCAACTCGAAGACATCGCCCCTTTCGGCCTGATCCTGCCACCGCGCCGGCTGACCACCTGGCGCATGGTCGACCGCGTGTTCCAGCAGCACCAGGTGCCCTTCAACGTCACCCTGGAAGTGGGCGGCTGGGAAGTCATCAAGCGCTACGTCGAACTGGATTTCGGCATTTCCATCGTCACCGGAATCTGCCTCCGCGAAGACGACCGGCTGGTCGCCAAAAATATGAGCGCCTACTTCCCCAAGCGCAGCTACGGCACCGTCATGCGCCGCGGCAAGTTCCTGTCCCCCCAGGCCCGCGCCTTCCTCGACGTCGCCGAGGAATCCTCAATGCCCGACTCCCCCTGGCGGGTCGGCCAGTCCGAGCGCTAGCTTTTGAGTTTGTTATCCGCAAAAGACGCAAAAGTAATCTGAATCTGGGTTTGCCGTTTCGATCGAGGATTTCACTGTGTCTTTACGGGGTCAGTGATTTGAAAAGTTGTCGAAAATAGTCCGCTAAAGACGCAAAAGACGCTAAAAAAGAATGGGTTGGAGTGTCTCACAAGCTAGACCTTATGCCTTGGCTGATGACTCGACTGATTTATCCGCAGAGGACGCAGAAGACGCTGAGAATGGGTTTGTGACGGTCGTTTGCGGGCATCACATTCGGGATCGGCATGCTTTGTTGGGTGAGTCGTCGGACATTTCCACGACAGGCCTCAAACCTTTAACAATTTTCATCACAAGTTCGATGGCCCTGAACCCGTTGCCGTTGCGTTAAACGGAAGCAGTGACCCATTTCAGCGTCTTCTGCGTCCTCTGCGGACAAATAAGTCGAGTTATCAGCCAGGTGACTGGCAAGGCTTGTGAGACACTCCTGCCCATTCTTTTATTTTGCGTCTTTTGCGTCTTTAGCGGACCAAAATTCCCACCTCAAACCAGCGCAATGTCGCCCGCACGGCGGCCTCCTACATTGGGATCTGGCGTTCTTGGCGGATACATTCCGCTCAAAAAAAAAGCCCGGGGCAAGCCCGGGCTAATAACACCACCACTAGAAACTCAACTTCTGGGGACAACGAACTCGGGATAGGCTTCCAGGCCGCACTCGCCAATATCCAGCCCGTAGTATTCCTCTTCCTGGGTGACCCGAATCCCGACGGCCATCTTGATGAGGGCCCAGGTGATCAGGCTGACCACGAACACCCAGACGAAGATCGTAGCCGCGCCCACCAACTGGCCCATGAAGCTGGCGCCATCGTTGGTGATCGGAACCAGCATCAGGCCCAGGAAGCCGACCACACCGTGCACTGAAATGGCGCCGACCGGGTCATCGATCTTCATCTTATCCAGGAAAATGATGCTGAACACCACCAGCACACCGGCGATCAAGCCAAACAGGGAGGCCTGCA
>Ga0210063_1000314_pt1 | contig 15849 bp, 13 predicted proteins | sample Muzzi_PWA_D1_FD_185529 | JGI IMG/M metagenome (GOLD analysis project Ga0210063, IMG submission 185529) | Wetland microbial communities from San Francisco Bay, California, USA, that impact long-term carbon sequestration - Muzzi_PWA_D1 (SPAdes) | ecosystem: Environmental > Aquatic > Marine >... | reverse complement strand
GAGTAGACCGTGTTGGTACTCACCTTCAGCGCGTGGTTGAGGATCTCCGACGGTCCCACCAGGTAGCCGCAGCGGTTCCCCGCCATGCCGTAGGACTTGGAGAAGGAGTAGATACCCACCGTGCGTTCCGGCGCCAGGGGGCGGAAGGGGGTGTGACCGGGCACATAGACGAAATCTTCGTAGACCTCGTCGGAGAGCACCCACAGATTCCGCCGCCGCGCCCACTCCGCCAACGCCTCCAACCACGGGCCGGGGATGATCTTGCCGCTGGGGTTGTTGGGCGTGCTGACGTAGAGGGCGACGGTGCGCTCGGTGGCGTGGCGCTCCACCACCTCCACCGCCGTCTCGCTGGAATCCGCCACCCCGATGAAGGGCACCTGCACCACCTTGCCGTGGGCCGCCTTCACCATGCCGCCGATGAGCGGCCAGTGGGGGGCGAGGATCAGCACCTCGTCCCCGGGCTCGACCAGGGCCGCCACCACTGCCGCCAGACCGCCGGTGGCCCCGGCGGTGACCAGAAGGTTGTCGGTTTCCGTGGGCAGACCGGTACGCTGGCGTTCCTTCTCCACCAACCCTTCGAGGAGGGGTGCAATCCCCCGGGGCGGCGCGTAGCGATGCATCCCGGGGTGGTCCTCGACCGTCAGATCCTGCATGCGGCAGTCCACCGCGGGCTCCATCCAGGTATCGCCGACGTGGAGGGGATAGACCTCGCCGTCGAAAGTGGCCAGCTTGTGGGCCAGGGCGGAGTAGACCGAGCCGGTCATGGCGGCCACGGGGGCGGAGGCATGGGGGTATCGGGGCATGGGGAACTCCGGGCTCTGGGTCGAGGGTATGCGGCTCAGACGCCGAATTGTTGCAGGTGGTAGTCGATATGTTTCCATCCCAGCCGACCCCACTGCTGGCGGCTCATGGTGCCGAAGACGGGATGGGGCGCCGGGGTGGTGGTCGTGGCCATTCTTTCGATCAAGGTCTGCACCGCCGCCAGATCGTCGGCCCACGCCGTGGGCTGGGTGGTTTTCATCTCCTGTACCGTCCGGATCTTGCCCTTGGGGGTCGGGATCGGAAAATACAGAATCAGCCATTTGAGCAGGGTGCGATGAAGCAGGGTGCCCCGGCGGCGCGCGGGCGCGTCACCCAGGGCGACTCGCATCTGGTCCCCGATGTGGCACAGCATCTGGTGCGGGGTCATGGTGCCCCAGTGGCGTTCCGCCTCCGGGGTCAACCGGGCGAGCCGTGCGGCAAGGGCCGCGCGGTCCTGATCGCGTAGCAGGGTATTCATCGGGTCATTCTATCCGCCGCGCATCGAGCAGGCTGATGGCCGCCCGCAGGCAGTCTCGCTCCGTGATGATGCCCACCAACCGCCCCTGGGCGACCACCAACAAACATCCAGAACCCACGGTCAGCAGGTGACGCATGGCAGCGACCAGGGGCATGTCTCGATCGATGGTGTGGACTTCTCGCTCCATGATCGTCTCCACCGCCACCGGACCCTGGTAGGCCTTTTCCCGCAGGCGCAGCAGGGCGCGGTGGGAGATCAGCCCCACCAGTTCCCCCTGGCGGGTTTCCACCGGTACGTGGCGAACATGGCGCCAGTCCATGACGCTGGTGGCCAGGTCCACCACGTCCTGAGGGCGCACGGTGAACAGATCGGTGGACATGATGTCGCCCACGGTGCGGTAACCGTGTTCGGGACGGGCCACTTCCTCGGCGCTGGCCAGGGCCCAACGGTGTACCGGGTCGGTGGTGCGCTGGCGGTGGAGCATGATCTCGGTGACCTTCTCCGCCCGGGCCTGGGGTTGGGTGCCGGGGGGCATGGCGGCCATGGATTCCAGAATCCACCGCGCGCCGGTGCGCCCTTTCTCGACCCTTTCCTGGAGGATCCCCAGGTATTGATCGATCTCCTCCGCGGGCACCGCGACCCGGGCCAGACCGCGCCGGGCGGCGGGGATCAACGTCTTGAGCAGCAGGTCCACGGCGGGAATCCCCTGGCCGCCGATCCAGGTGAAGCGGGCATCGAGACCATGACGGGCGGCGGCCAGGAAGTTGCCCTTGGCGTCGTCGAAGGGCAGCAGGTCCGCCACATCCTCGTACTCCTGTTCCAATTCCGCCATCAGGCCGTAGAACAGGGCGGCGTTGGCCACCTCGTCCAGCACGGTGGGACCCGCCGGGAGGATCCGGTTTTCCACCCGCAGGTGGGGCACCCCGTCGTTGACGCCGTAGCAGGCGCGATTCCAGCGCCACACCGTGCCGTTGTGCAGCATCAGGGCGGCGAGCTTCGGCGCCTTGCCCGCCCGGACATCGGCCAGGGAATCGCCTTCCGGATCTCGGGTCAGCACCGTGCGATAGCGGGTAGCGGCCTCGCGGAAGAGTTCCAGCACCGAACCGCGCACCCAATCTCTGCCGAAGCTCACCCGCCCGCCAAGCCCCCGGGCCTGCTCGGTGTGGGTGCGCGCGTCCACGGAGCGTTCGAAGAGGGCCACCCGGGTTTCGTGCCACAGCCGGCGGCCAAAGATGACCGGCGAATTGACCGCCGCCGCCAGCAGGGGCGCGGTGATCAACTGGGCCAGGTTGTACATCTTGGGGAACTCGTCCGGCCCGACCTGCAAATGCAGTTGGAAACTGGTGTTGGCGGACTCCAGCATCACATTGTCGGCGCGCATCTCAAACTCGTCGAGCCCCCGGATGACGACGGAGAAACTATCCCCCCGCAGGCGCAGCAAGGCATCGTTCAGCTGCTTGTAGCGCGGCGAGGGGGTCATGTTGTGGAGGCCGAGATCCGAACGCCGAAAGTTGGGCAAGATCCCGGTCAACAGGACCTCGGCCTCCGAAGCCTCCGCCGCCTCACTGACTCGACCCAGGAGGCGCCGCAATTCCCCCTCCAGGGTGCTCAAGAACGAACCCTCAAAGGGTTGCGGGTCGAGGTTGGCCTCCAGGTTGAACAGGGCCAGTTCGGTGGTGAAGCACTTTTCCCCGAGTCGGCCCAGAACCTCCGTGGCCAGGGGAGCCGGGCGGCCCCGGGCATCGACCAGGAACATCTCTTGCTCGACACCGATGCGCCGCACGCCGGTCTCGATCCGCCCGGTCTCCAGAAGTTCCTGCAGGGCGCGGAGATCATTCAAGACCGCCTGGGTGAAGCTGCGCACTTCCCCTTCATCGCTGGCCTCGCGAATCTCGTGTTCCCCCATGGTAGAAGTATAGGCAACGTTCGAGGATCCCAAACCGCCCTTTCGGGTAGTGGACCGACAGACGATCCGCCCCCCAGGGTAGATCGATACCGGAGCGAGGCTGCCCTTTGGGGCATTGTTGGAGGCCATCCGCCGATGGCACCATGACGCTGTGGGGGTTCGCCCTCACGGGAGGAGGGTTCTGATGAATTACCACCGTAGTGTTCACCGTGTCGGGGGCTGGCTGGTCAGCGGACTGGTGCTGGCCCTGCTGCCTTGGGGCATCCTCGCCGCGGTCGCCCAGGATGGGGACGCCCCGGAGCGCCTTGCCCGGGGCCGCCGGGCTTTCCAGATTCATTGCATGAACTGCCATGGGGACGGGGGCAAAGGCGACGGGCCGATGGTGGAGGTGTTGCGGGTGCCCCCCACGGATCTGACGCGGCTGACCGAAGCGGCCGGCGGCACCTTCCCCACCGACGCCATCTATCGCGCCATCGATGGCCGGGAAGAGATTCTGGGCCACGGTCGTCGTCAGATGCCCGTCTGGGGTCTGACCTTTCAGGAACTCGGTCGGGACACCTCGGAGGAAAAGCAGACGGAGGAACGCATTCTCGATTTGATTTTCTTCCTGCGCATGATTCAGGAACCCGTGGCCAGCGAACCAGGAAGGGAACCGTGATGACCGACCTACGCGCTTTCCCCGTGACAGAAATTCTGGTGGCGGTGGACTTTTCCCCCACCTCGGATCGGGTGCTGCCGTGGGCCTTCCGCCTGGCCCGAACCCACGGCGCCCGGTTGCACCTGGTGCACGCGGTGACCCCCGTGCCGGTCTTGCCGGAGCAGTTCGAACTGCCCGGAGATTTGCCGGAGCAACTGCGCACCGCGGCGGAGCAAAGACTTGCCCAACTCGTTTCGGCGGCGGATTCCGAGGGGGTGGAGGCGACCTGGGGCGCGGAGTACGGCCAGCCCTCGGAAGTGATCGCCAGCACCGCCCAACAGCGCGGCGCGGATCTGGTGGTGCTCGGCACCCGGGGGCTAAGCGGTCTCGAGCATCTCCTCCTGGGGAGTACCGCCGAGCGGGTCTTGCGACTGGTGGAGTGTCCGGTCTTCAACATCCATCCGGAAGATCCGGTGACCACCGAGCCGGTGCGCCAGATCCTGGTGCCGACCGATTTCTCGGCGGGAGCCAACCAGGCCATCGAGGCGGCCTTGGAGATCTTTCATCTCAATGCGGAGGCGACGCGGCTGGTGCTCCTCAATGTGCACCATGTGCCCGGGGGGTACGGCATTTACGGCCCCGGCGGTGCCCTGGCGGTACAGACCTACAACGATTCCGCGGAAGACCTGTTGAACGCGGAACTGGAACGCATCGCCCGGCCCCTCCGCGCCCGGGGCACCACGGTGGACTTCTGTGTCCGCAGTGGCTACCCGTCGGAGGTGATCGTCCAGGAGGCGAAGAAAGAGGGGGTCGATCTGATCGCCATGGGCACCCACGGTCGTTCCGGTCTCGGTCGCCTGGTCCTGGGCAGCACCACCGAGCGAGTGGTGCAACACGCCGGGTGTCCGGTGCTCACCGTCCGGCGGCGGGAGGAGTGATCTCCACCCATGCGAGATCGAACCGCCCCAGACCGGCGAGGAGCGGCACGGTGACCTCCAGGAGGGCGCCCTCCTCCTGCCCGGCGGATTTCGCCATGGCGAGGTGGGTGGCGTCCACCGGCGCGCTGTACACCGCCGAATCGTAGGCCCGCCAGCCGCCCTCCACATGGGCCTCGACCCAGGCGTGGGGCACCAGGGTGGGGAGCGGCGCCGCGTCGGCCTCGCCCTTCTTTCCTCCCTCGGTCTTCCGGGGGATTCCCGTGTAGACCAGCCCCACCACCACCCGCGCGGGGATGCCGATGGCGCGCAGCAGTGCGGTCAGCAGGAAGGCGTTTTCGGTGCAGTCCCCGTCCCGGGAATCCAGGGTTTGCCGCGCCGTGGCCAGGCCGACTCCAGCGCCGGAATAGTGCACGTTCTGGCGCACCCAACTCTCCAGTCGGCGGGCCTGCTCGCCGGGGGGCGTGGGTTCTTCTCCAGCCACCAGACTGCGGGCCAGGGTCAGGATGGCGGGGTCGTCGCTCTCGATGAGGGACGAGCCGCCCAGGTACTCTTGGGGTTCGATCTCCTCCTGGTCCGGCGGCTCGGAGGTCTCCGGAACCTCCACCCGTAGCACCTCCATCTCCCCCCGGCGCTCGATGCGTTGGCGCTGGTCCTGGACGAACAGACCGGCCAGCTTCAACCCCTCGCCACCGGCCCGGGGCACCAGCCGGTAGGCGGCCCGCCGCAGCTGTCGGGGCTGTTCCAGGGGTCGATCCAGGTGCACCGAGACCTGCTCGAACGCCGCCAGACTCTCCTCCAGCGGCGCCAGCGCTTCCTGCCGATCCGCCAGCCGCAGCGCCACCGGCCCCACTTCCTGGCGCACCATGGTGCCATCGGCCCGGTACTCCTCCCGGGTCTTGATACCCAGCTCCCCCAACTCCTGTTCGATGACCGTCGTGCCATCCTCCCGGCGCTCCAGGAGCCGCAGCGTCACCTCCAGCACCCGGCCACCGGCCTCCAGGCTGAAGGACTGCACCGTCACCTCCCGGGCCTTGCCCGCCAGCAAGCGATCGACTTCCCTTTCCAGAGTCCGCTGACCGGCGATGCTTTCATCCCACGGGATCTCCGCCCGGCGCTCGCCGTCCTCGCCGGTGGAGACGGTCAGGAACGCCTTGTCCCCCCGCACCGCCAACCGCGTCCACGAGGCCGCTCCGCCCCCCTGCTCCAGATGCTGTTCGACATAGAGCGTGCCGCCCTCCGGATCCTCCACCCAGCGGCTCCGGGAGGCGATCACCACCGTCTCTCGGATGCCGCCATTCATGCGCGAAATGGCGTTGTAGAGGCGTACTCGGGACTCCACGGCGGGTTGGCCTGCAAACACCGTGGGACCGCTTTGGACGTGCATATACCCGGCTCGCTGGCCGAGCATCTCCACCACGTACCAAAGATCTTCCGTGGGAATTTCCGGGGCCGCCGGGAGCGGCGAGGCCAGCAGGGGGAGGAAGAGCGCCAGAAGGAGAGCAGGGGGAAGGCGGCGGCGAAGGGGGCTCATGGTGGGGATTGTATCTCTCCTGGCGCAGAAATCCGCCCGAGCCGTCAACAGCCCGTGGTGAAAGTCGCCCGCTGCGATCCCACCCCACCAGAGGGTCCCCGAACCACCCCTGGGTGCGTGTTCCTTTGCCAGGGGGGCCGATACGCTGAAAGAGTCCCGAAAAGGGCACAACCGGTGAGAGCCGGTGCCGCAAAGCCACGGGTCCCGGAAGAAGTCCCGGGAATGCCGGGCTGCCGAAGGGCGATCGACAAGTCCGTCCCGTCGCACCCGCCGGGAGGGCGTCTGGCGTGCTCCCGCGGGTCGATGGGGTGGCGAAAGGAGGTCCCCCCATGGCCAGCGCTGAAGCGGCGCGTCTCCGTCCCTTCTTCCTGCTCATCTTGCTCTTCTTCCTGATCCTCGTGGTGGTTTCCTGGTGTTACCTGCGTCCACCAGCGGGTATCGATCGGCCCCCGGTGCTCTTCCAGGATGCCTCTGGAGAGGCGAGGACCGAATTCCAACTCCATGACTCGGTGGTCATCGACGTGGTGGGGCTGGAACCCCGCACCGGCTACACGGTGGAGATCGTCGATGAGGACGGTGCCGTGGTGGTGGCCAATCGGCTTTCGACGGATGGCCTCGGGGCGATCCCCCCCACGGTGCTGTGGTACGCCGTTGGCCTGCGCCCCTGCGCCGACGCAGAGGGTGCGGGGACGACCGAGGAGACCGTGGCGGCGGTGGCCCGTGTGCCGTACTCCCGGGTGGTGAATTCGGCCATGGCCGGGCGGCGCTACACCCTGAACATTTCCCGGGAAGGGGAGGTGGTGCGCACGGCGAATTTCCAGGTGGCCGCGGCCCTCTTGCGTCCGACGCTCTACGCTACGGATCGCCGCGGTTGCCCTCGATCGGGCTTCCTGATCGGCGAGGAGGATGTCTGGGTGACGGGGCGCAATTTCCCGGAGAACAGTCTGGTGCGGCTGTGGGCGGTGCCCGCGGACGCCGACTGGCGGGACGGCGACCCCCTCAACGACCAGACCGGCCAGCACGGTTACGAGCCGCCGCCGATCTTTGAACTGCGGGGTGGGGATCGGCAGTTTCATCGACTGCTGTGGCCCGCGGGGCTGACCTCGGTAGGCAGCTACGATCTCGTCGCGGAGGTGGTGGATTACCCCTTCGGGACGTACCGGGAGGCGCCGGAAGCGACGGTGCTGGATGTGGTGGCCAACCGCATCCAATCCGGCTTCGTGATCCAGCGCCGTCCCGGAGAGGCGGAACCGCTGGCCATGGAGATCGCCGGGGTGCGCCAGAGCCCCTTCACCTTCCGCAGCACCTTCCTGACCACGGAGAATGTCTACGTCGGGGTGGATCCGGCGGTGCAACCCAGCTACATCGGTCAGACCGCCGATGTCTACATCGTCACCGACCGCACCGATGCCCAGTGGACCGCCAACACCAATCTGGCGGGCCACGATGTCACCGGCACGGTGGAGCAGATCACGGTCAACGGCATCTGCGGCAACTGCTGGAACACCCTGGCCTGGGCCGCGCCGTTGCTGGTGGGGGAATACGACATCGTGCTGGACTTCAACCAGAACGGGGTCTATGACGCGGGGGTGGATCTCATCGACGGGCTGGACCCGGTGGGCTTCACCGTGTCGGAAATCCGGGTGGACACGATCCGCTTCAACTACCCCGGTTCCGGGGCCATCACGCTCTACGATCACCTCGCCGGGGGCAACATCACCGCTCCGGAGTACCTCTCCGCGGGGCAGGTGGCGAAGCCCGCCGCCTGGGTGATGGGGGGCAGTCACGCCGTGGAGGTGCATTTCGTGGCGGTCCCCACGGTTGCCAGCGCGCAAGTCTGGGCGGAAGGGGGCGTGGGAGGACTGGCCAGCAGTGTTTCGCCGGTCACCGTGACCTTCGCCGGCGGGGTGGGCCAGGCGCAATTCACCGCCGGCACGCCCCCGGCCACCGTGGCCCGGACGGCCTTCCAATGGGATTGGAAATACCGTGTCGGCGGCAGCACGGCGGCGATGGGGAGCACCGGGGAACACCTGCTGTACTCCGTGGTGGCGACACCCCAGGCGCCCCAGGCGACGCCGTGGGTGGCCACGTTGGAGGTGGCCACCACCGCTGCCCAGGGGACGACCACGGCTCTGGGCGCCGCCCGCGCCGTGTGGGATGAGTTCTACCACCACGCTGGTGGCCAATACGACACCGTCACCGGGGCTCCGCGCTACACCAGCGCTTTCACCACCGATTTCAACCTGACCTCCTGGCTGACCAACTATGACGCTGGGAATGTCGGCACGGTGAATTGCTACGACATGGGCAAGGCGGTGATGGTCTTCGCCAACGCGCTGGGTTGTGGTGCCGAATACACCTACACGGGGCCCTTCGGCTACCTGAATCTGGTGCATCCCATCGGCAAGGGCTGGGCCAACAACCCCTTCTACGACAATCCGGGCTACAACGCCAACCCCATCGTCAATGGGGATTGGAGCGGCAGCGATGGGCGCTCCTCCTTCGGCAACCACGCCTTCACCCGGCTGGCGGGGCAGATCCTCGACGGCTCCGGGGGACAGGTGGACATCGATGCCGATCCGGACACCAGCCCCATCGGGACCCCGTGGGATCTCGATGGCGACGACAGCTGGCTGGCGACGTACCGGGATCGGGTGATCGACAACTTCCCGGTCTCGACCCCGGGCACGCCGACGGTCTACACCTTCGGAGTGTATTGATGACTCTTGAGAACGAGGTGGATGCCATGAGAAGGCAACGAATGGAAATCTTGACGGTGTGCGTGCTTCTGCTGGGGTTGTACGTTCCGGCCCTGCCGGGGCAGACCACCCAGCAGAGCGCCCGGGAGCCCTTCCGCTTCGAGGTCTACACCCAGGCGGAGGGGGTGCCGATGGAGCGGGTGGCGGTGGCGGCGGCAGCCCTCGGCTTCCAGAGCTGGCAACGGCCCGCGGAGCGCTTCGTGGCGCCCCGGGTGAACCGGGAGCTGCTCCTGAATCCGGAGCGCTCCGGCCCCGCCGTGCGCACCTGCAACGTAGTGCGTTTCGAGGGGGAGCCCTGGGGCCACTGCCAATGGTCGTGGCGCCTGCCCGGCGCGCCCACCGGGAGCGCCGGGAACTGGCTGGATGTGGAGATCACCCTGACCCCCAGCGCCCGCGCGGCGCAGGAGGTGCTACTGGTGGGGATGACGGAAAACATGCTGCCCACCGAGGCCCTCGCCACGACCTACAGCGCCCTGGATTCGGAGGATCTGGGGGAAGCGGCCTTCGTGGTCACCAGCCGCGCTGGCGATGCCATGACGGTGCGCTTCGCCCGCGCCAACCTGGCGGTGCGCGTCCAGGGTAGCGGCGCGTTGGCGGCGGAGGTGCTGACGGTGGCCCGCCGCCTCGACGGGCGAATCCTGGACCAGCAACCCCTGACCGAAAAGCAGCTTCTCGACCGACGTCCGACGGTCACCCTGGAGGCGCGGGTCGATGCGAGTCGAGGGGTGGTCTACCGCTCCGTCGTGCCCGGCAACCGCAAGGTCGTCGCGGTGCAAGGTTTCGTCCAGGGCCAGCCGGTCGCCGCGGCCAACGGTCGCCTCCTCGTGGGCGAGCGCCAGGGGGCGGTGGAGGCGGAAGTCTTGACCATCACCCAGGACTTGCTGGTGGGTAGCGCCCGCGGCACGGTGCAGGTGGGGGGCTGAGGGTCTCTCCCGCGTTTTCGTCCCTCCCTCAAAGAGGGCGGCCCCGTGGCCGCCCTCCGGGTTCCCGCCCCTACTCCCCGAAAACCTCGTCGAAGAAGCGCTGCATGCGCTGCCACGAGTCCTTGTCCGCGGCCTCGTCGTAGGCCAGCGGCATGCCGAATTTCTTGCCGGTTTCGGTGGCCACCGGGTTGGTGAAGCTGTGGACCACGCCGGCGTAGTTCTTGATCTCGAAATCCACCTTGGCGGCGGCCATCTTGCGGGTGAACTCGCCGAAGGCTTCCGCCGGGGTGAAGGGGTCGGCGGCGCCATTGAGCACCAACACGCGGGCGTGGATCGTCTCCGCGGGCGTGGCGGGGCTGACCCCCAGGGAGCCGTGGAAACTCACCACGCCGTCCAGATCCGCCCCCGCCTGGGCCATGTAAAGCACCACGCCGCCGCCCATGCAGTAGCCGATGGCGGCGGTGTGTTCGGCATCCACGGTGGGGTGTTTCTTGAGCAGGTCGTGGGCGGCGTGGAAGCGCTTTTCGGCCTCCGGCAGGTTGCCCAGGATGGCCTGCATGAACTTGGTGGCATCCTGGGGATGCTCCGCCACCTTGGCGCCGCCGTACATGTCGAGGGCGAAGGCGGTGTAGCCCAACCCGGCGAGCATGGTGGCGCGCTTCCGGGCGTACTCGTTCTGCCCCCACCACTCGTGCACCACCAGCACGCCGGGCCGTTTGCCCTCGACGGCGTCGTCATAGGCCAGATACCCCACCAATTCCGTGTCCCCCACGGTGTAGCGGACCTCTTCGCCCTTGATCTCCGCCTGGGCCTGGATGGGCAGCAGGGTGGTCAATAGGCCGAAAATCACCATCGTCATCACGTTCCGCATCGTTCTTCCTCCCGGGTTGTGCTTGGTCGTTTTTCACCGCTGATTCTACCCGTTCCCGTCTGGCGGCGCGCGGGCGGTGCGGGGATGCGGTTCCGATGCTGCCTCACGGTGCCGTGAATCCGGTGTCGGCGCGCACCACCGTTCCCCGGGTTCACACCCGGGGCTACCCGATGGCGACCCTGCGGGGCGCGGGAGGTGCGGGGATGCGGTTCCGATGCGGCCTCACGGTGCCGCGTATCCGGTGCCGACGCGCACCACCGTTCCCCGGGTTCACACCCGGGGCTACCGATTGGCGACCCTGCGGGGCGCGGGAGGTGCGGGGATGCGGTTCCGATGCGGCCTCACGGTGCCGTGAATCCGGTGTCGGCGCGCACCACCGTTCCCCGGGTTCACACCCGGGGCTACCGACTGGCGACCCTTCGGGGCGCGGGAGGTGCGGGGATGCGGTTCCGATGCGGCCTCACGGTGCCGTGAATCCGGTGTCGGCGCGCACCACCGTTCCCCGGGTTCACACCCGGGGCTACCGACTGGCGACCCTGCGGGGCGCGGGAAGCGGCGCCGTGGCACCCGAAGCGGGTCAACCCTCCCAGGGGATACCGTGCCGCTGTACCAGCGCTTTCATCTCGTCTTCGAAGGAGACGTGGCGGTGGTGCTCTTCCTGCCGTTGGATGTATCGCTCAACGGCGGCGACCTGGGATTGGCTGACCGTGAAGGCGCCGTAACCCACCTGCCAGGCGAACATATCCTCCTGGTCCGGCCGCTGGTTTACCCAGGCCGACGCGTTGGCTTTGATGCGCCGAAGCATCTCAGACACTGGGACGGTGGGAGGAAAACCGGCGAGGATGTGCACATGGTCGGCGACACCGCCGATGGCCAGGGACATGCCTCCCTGACGCTGAATGATGCCACCCATATAGCCATACAACGCATCGCGGAGGGGCTGGACGATCCATGGGCCCCGTTGCTTGGTACCAAAAATCAGATGGTATTTCAGATTGGTGTAGGTATGGGGCACGGCGACCTCCGCCACCCCGCCAGGGGTGGAATTGGGTAGCCCGGGGTGTAAACCCCGGGGGCTGCGGGGATGCGGTTCCGATGCTACCTCACGGTGCCTCGGGGGTGCACACCCGTACCTCCCGACCCCGGGTTCACACCCGGGGCTACCCGATGGCGACCCTGCGGGGCGCGGGAGGGGGCGCCACCCCGCCAGGGGTGGAATTGGGTAGCCCGGGGTGTAAACCCCGGGGGGTGGGTGAGGGTACCCCTATTCCACCCCCAGTTCCTTCAACATCGCCGTGGCGTTGGTGTTGGCGGGGTTCAGTTCCAGGGATTTGCGGTAGTGGCGGATGGCGTTCTCCCGATCCCCCGCGGCCTTGTACGCCTCGGCCAGGGAATCCCACGGGTTGAAGGCGTTGGGGTACGCCTCGGTGTTGAGGGTGAAGATGCGGATGGCCTCCTGGACCTTGCCCTGTTGCAGGAAGGTGTAGCCCAGGACGTTGACCTCGATCTGGGTGAAACGACCGGGGCGGGAGGCCTTGTACGCCTGGTACGCGGCCACGGCAGCGTCCAGACCGTCCTCCGCCAGGGCGGCGTTGAAAGCCTCCGTCAGGGTCGGGAAGAGGATCTGGCGCACGGTGCTCCGGCGGGGGGAGCGGGCACGCTGGGGGAGGGGGGTCAGGAAGTCGTTGATGTAGAGGGCGTCCCGGCGGGGATCGTAGGCGACGCCGTTGGGGCTGGCGAAGGAAGCTGCCACGCCGTCACCGTCCACCGCCTGGAAGCGACCATCCCCGGCCACCGTGGTCACCTCGCCCTCGGCGGAGACCCGGTAGAGTTTGTTGGAACGGAAGCCGGTGACGTAGAAGTGGTTGCCCACCCGGGCAATGTGGCCGTTGCCGCCGCCGGGGATGACGGCGAACTCGCGAACCGCGCCCTCGGGGGTCACCTGGAGCATCCGGCCATCGCTGAAATTGACCACATACAGGTTGCCGTCAGCGTCCCGGGTGATGCCGTTGGGGCAGTTGAAGAGGTCGCTCTCGGCGAATTTCGAAACCTCCCCTTCGGGGGTGATCTTGCTCAGGGAATTGCTCCGGCACTCGCAGATGAAGGCGTGATCCGCGGCGTCGAGGTTGATCCCCACCGGCCCCTGAAGGCCCTGGGCCAGTTGAGTGACCGTGCCGTCCCGGGCCACGCGACTCACGGTCCCGGCGTTGAAGCTCGACTGGAGGAGCCGTCCCTGGGAATCGATGGCGTTGCCGGAGGTGCCGTACAGGGTATCGACGAAGACCTCCACCTCCCCGAAGGGCGAGATCTTCCACACCACCTCGCCGAAATCCGCCACGTAGACGAACCCCAGGGCGTCCACCGTCACCCCACCCACGCCGCCGTCGAGGGTCTCCGTCAGGGTGATGACCGGCAGCGGCACTGCCGCCGCGCTGAGGCTTCCAAAAACGAGAGTCAGCAGGGCCACGGTGGCCAGCGCCTGGATCTTCCACATGATTCTTCTCCCTTGGTGATTGTCCGGGGAGCGATACGGCAATGCCACGGGAAAGTTCCAGGCACCGGCCTACCGGTGCGTGCGTTCGAATCCGGCGAAGCCCGTCACCCCACGCAGTCGCAGGCGCGGGGCGTCGAGGCGGCCCGATGGCCTTGCGCCGCCACCTCGATGTGCACATCCGGCTGGGTATCCCCGACCTTGACCACGAAGACCTCCCACCGGTTGCCATCCGGATCCTGGACCCAGACCTTGTCCTGGAGGGCGTAGCAGCAATCCGTATCGTGCTCCTCAAAGGTGGCGAGGCCCGACTCCTTCAGCCGCTGGGCAGCGGCCAGCACGGCGGCGGTGTCCGCCACCTGCACCCCCAGATGATTGAGGGCGCCGGGTTGGACCGCTTCCGCACTCTGGTTGAGGGTCAGGTTCAGGGGCGGCTCCGCGAGGTCGAACTTGGCGTAGCCGGGCTTGAGCTTGACGGGCTCGGTGCCGAAGAAGGCGCGATAGAAGGCGACGGAGCGGTCAAAGTTTGCAGTGTTCAGGGCGAGGTGCGTTTTCATGGCATTCTCCTTTGGTTACGTTACTAGAATGATCGAATTATTGGCGGACACCACGGCGGATGGGAGGATCGAAACCACGGCATCAACCTTTTGTTGCGAGGGTGGAAATCTGCACCACCGGGTGGCGGGTGCAGCATTCGGCGTAGAGAAAATCGAGCAAGGTGCGCAACGCCCCGGTACCGGCCTGATAGCGGAGGAAGCGGCCTTCCCGCTGCTGTTCGATCAACCCCTCCCGGCGCAGGGCATCCAGATGGTGGGAGAGGGTCGATGGGGGAATTTCCAACTCGGCCTGGATCTCCCCGACCACCAAACCCTGGGGGTGAGCCGCCAGCAGCAGCCGCAGAATGTCCACCCGGGCCTCGTGCCCGAGGGCTGCAAACATGGCCGCGAAGCGTTGGCTCTCCTCGTTCATGTTTCGATGATACCAGAATTGTCGTTCTTGTCAACCCCGGACCACGAGATCTTTGGATGACACGCCCCTGCGGCTCCCACTAAGATTCCTTGATGATGGACAACGAGCGCTCCATAAGAATCCTGCTGCCCGCCCTGCTGCTCGCCGCCACCCTCCTGCGGCTAGCGTATGCGATGCCCCACCCGGGTCCGGAGCGGTTCTATGACGAGCGCTTCTCCTTCCAGAATGTGCACGCGGTGTTGACCAGCGGTGCCCTGGAGCCGGCCAACGGCTATTACGCCACCCTGGGTTTTCTGCCTCAGACCCTGCTGCTGGCCATGGTGGAGGGCGCCGGTGGGACGATCTACACCACCGAGGAGGACCTGCCAGCGCGAGTTCGGCCACCGCGGGTGGGGAAGTTGTTCACGCCGCTGGCCTACCGGCTGTGCCGGGGGCTGCAATGCCTGTGGGGGGGGCTGTCGCTGTGGCTGGTGTACCTCTTGGGGCGGCGGCTATTTTCCCCCGGGGTTGGCCTGCTGGCGGCGCTGATCCTGGCCTGCTCCCCCTGGCATATTCGCGCCAGCGCCGTTTTCAAACCCGACATCGTGCTGCTGTTGACGGGGCTGTTGGCCTTGCTGGCCCTGTGTCACGCCGTGGCCAGCGCGCCCCGGTGGCGGCCCTATCTGGTCGCCGGGGTGGCCATCGCCGCCACCCTGAGTTCCAAGCTCACCGGGGGGCTCGTGGCGCTCCCCCTGGTCCTCGCCACGGCCCTCCAAGGGCGCCGAGAGCCCCGCCGGATTCTCCTCCTCGCCGGGGCGGGCCTGATGAGCGGCGCGGTGTTTTTCCTGCTCAATCCCCAATGGCCCATGTATCCACGATTCCTGGAGCGGCTGTCGGAGGAGTACGCGGACAAGGCCGAACTCTACGGCGGCACCCGTTGGCAGATCCCCTGGCGCGCGGCCCAGCTGCTGTTGGACCCCAACGGTTTTGGGCCTCTGTTCGGCGTCGCGGCGCTGGCGGGACTGGTGCTTTTCGTCCCTCGTCTGCGCCGCCTGCGCCGCCTGACGGGGACCGACAGCGATCCTGATTCCCGGACGCTGCAACGCTTCGTGGTGTGGAGTTACCCCCTGCTCCACGTCGCCGCCTACGCGTTGAAGACCCCCCATTTCAAGACCAACAATGTGTTGCCCATACTGCCGGTGGCGGCGCTCTTCGCGGCCTGGGTCGCCGTGGCTTTCTGGCGGTGGGGCGCGCGGCGCCTGCCTTCCCCGGGTGCCGTGCGGGGACTGCTGGTCGTGGGGGTGGTGCTCTACCTGGGGCTGCCGGCGGTCCATTGGGTGTACCAGCGCATCGTTCCCGCCGCCACGGATCTGGCGTTCTGGCACCTGGCCCGGCAACGACCGGAGAAGAACCCGTTGCACGTCGCCCTGTTGGGGGACGCAATTCCCGCTTCGCCCTGGGAAGGATGGAGCCCGGCGCGTCGTCCCCGGGTGGCCCTCTTTGCGCTGGGGTCTTCGGCGGCGCCCGCGGCGACCACGACGGGAGCCGATGCGGTGCTGGCCCTGG
>Ga0210063_1000311_pt1 | contig 15913 bp, 16 predicted proteins | sample Muzzi_PWA_D1_FD_185529 | JGI IMG/M metagenome (GOLD analysis project Ga0210063, IMG submission 185529) | Wetland microbial communities from San Francisco Bay, California, USA, that impact long-term carbon sequestration - Muzzi_PWA_D1 (SPAdes) | ecosystem: Environmental > Aquatic > Marine >... | reverse complement strand
CGGGCCTCCCCCGCCGTCACCCCGATCAGCTCGATCCCGAGGAAGGCATAGGTGACGATCTGCAGCGCGGTCAGCATCCCGTCCAGGCCCTGCGGGAAGAAGCCGCCGTGCGACCAGAGGTTGGAGAGCGAGGCCGAGGCGAGGTCGCCGACGCCGAGGAAGACGACCGCCAGGCCGCTGGCGATGAAGGCGAGGATGGCGACGATCTTGACCAGGGCGAACCAGAACTCGGTCTCGCCGAAGACGCGGACCGAGACCAGGTTGGCGCCGAGCAGGGTGAGAACCGAGGCCAGCGCCGGCAGCCACTGCGGGACCGCCGGGAAGAAGAAGTCGGTGTAGATGCCGATCGCGGTCACCTCGGCCATCACGGTCACCGTCCACATCAGCCAGTAGGTCCACCCGGTCGCGTAACTGGCCCACGGCCCGAGCTGCTCGCCGGCGTAGCTGGCGAAGCTGCCGGAGACCGGGTGCTCGACCGCCATCTCCCCCAGCGCCCGCAGGATCAGGAAGACAACCGCGCCGGCGACGAGGTAGCAGAGCAGGACCGCGGGGCCGGCGTCGTGGATCGCCTGGCCGGCGCCGAGGAAGAGGCCGACCCCGATCGCCCCGCCGATCGCCATCAGCTGGATCTGGCGGTGCGAGAGCGCCCGCACCAAACCGTCCCCCTCTTGCCGCGGTGGCTCGCTCACGAGGCGGGAGATATACAGCCGCGCGCCGACACACCCTGGTGTGAGGGACGCGCCTGTCGGGTTAGTGGCCTATCTGGCCACTAACCCGACAGGTCGCCGGCGGTGGTGGCGAAGTCGTCGATTGCCATGCCCAGCACCCGGGCGCGAACCCGGAGCGACTGCGGGCGGTCGCCGTCGCCGGCCTCGGCGGCCAGGTCGCGCAGGAAGGGCAGCAGGGCCCGCAGCTCCCGCTCGTCGTCCTCGCTGCGGAAGTAGTGGGTGATCGGGAAGTGGATCAGGTCGCGGCGGACCCGGATCAGCTGGGTCGAGAAGGAGGCCAGCATCGCCTCCAGCAGCGCCGGGTCGGTGTCGACCAGCCTCTCCCCCAGCCGCTCCTCGGCCTGCTTGGCGAGGTGAACCTCGTGGGCGAGCGAGTCGCGGCGGGAGATCGAGTTGTAGATCGCGATCAGCCAGGAGATGCTGGCGGTGACCAGGCCGAGCCCGAACACGGTCTCGATCGGGCAGAGGATCCGCAGCAGCGAGGCCTCGGGCACGATGTCGCCATAGCCGAGGCTGGTCAGGTTGATCAGCGAGACGTAGAGGGCGTCGGCGAAACCGGCGTTGGCGGCCGGGTCGAGGGCGGTCTCGTAGATGAAGCCGTCCGGCATCTGCGGCAGGAAGACGAACGCCCAGCCGAGCGCCAGCAGCGCCGTCCAGGTGGCGACCACGGCGACGTAGCTGAACGAGCCGGCGAGCAGCGCCCCGGTGCGGCGCGCCCCGAACCGGGTGGTCGCGGCGGAGACGACGAGGATGATGCGGCGGGCGACCAGGCCGCGGCCGAGCGGGTGGAAGAGGACGTCGAAGATGTCGCGCAGGGCGAGCCCGATCAGGGCGATGCCGAGCAGCGTCCAGACGACGTCCACGGTGGGGGCGCTCATCGCGAGCGGCGGCGGCGCAGCGCCGAGCCGACCCGCTGCATCTGCAGGATCGCCCGGGTGCGGCCGGCGCCGCTCAGGTGGCCGCGGCCGCCGCGCTGGCGGAAGCGCTCGGTGCTGAGCGTGACGACAAGCCGCTCGGGGTCGTCCCAGCCGGCCCACGGCGTGGCGGCGAACTCGTCGCTGAGCAGCATCCGCCGGGCGGCCTTGGTCGGCGCCACGCCGCGCTCGACCTGGGTCGCACCCTCGTCGCGCACCCACTCCAGGTAGCGACGCAGCTCCTCGACCTCGGCCGGCCCGCAGACCGGGCCGTGGCCGGGCACGTAGGTCTCGGCGCCGAGCGCCGTGACCCGGTCGAGCGCCGCCAGCCAGGCGGAGACCGGGCCGGCCCAGGTGATCGGGGTGCCGCCGATGAAGAGGATGTCGGCGGCGAAGCAGACCGAGGCGTCGGGGACCCAGGCGACAGCGTCGCCCTCGGTGTGGGCGGGGCCGACCTCGATCAGCTCGACCTCGCGGCCGCCGACCGAGACGGTCAGCTTGCCCTCGAAGGTTTCCGCCGGCAGGGTCAGCTCGACCTCGCTCCAGTCGAAGACGCGGAGTTGGCGGGCGAGGCCCGGCATCACCCGGCCGAGCCGCTGCAGCCGGCGCATCTCCTCCGGTGGGTCGAGGATCATCAGCCGCTTCGCGGCGGCGGTGGAGACGATCCGCCCTCCGGCCACCAGCTGGTTTCCCCAGACATGGTCGCCGTCGGAGTGGGTGTTGAAGACGATCCCCGGCTCGGGGGCGCCGAGCGCCCTTGCCTCCTCCAGCATCCGGCGGGTGAGGCGGAGGTCCCAGAGAGTGTCGACCAGCAGCGCCTCGCCCCCGGCGGCGACCAGCCCCGCGTTGGACTCGCCGAGTCGCCCGTTCGGCTGTTGCCAGGCCCAGGTCCCCTCACCCAGCGAGCGCCAGCCACTCGCGTAGCGCGGCTCTTCCCCGTGCAGCGTCAGCTCCCGCTCCGTCTCCACGCTCCGAACCTTTGCAGGTCGGCATTTGCCGAGCGACGCCGGATCCACTCCAGGTGATGGATGACCGGTAGGATTGCCCGGCCTTGATCGCCGCCACCCGATCGATCGCCCCGTTGCGGGCAGCAGCGCTGACGCTGGTCGCCGCCACCCTGGCGCTGGCCGTCGCCTGGTCCGCGCCCGAGCGCGCCGTCGCCGCCCGGGTCACCTGCGCCGGCACCTTCCGCGTCCTCCACAACGACCACATCGGCCGGCTGGTCCTGCCGCGCGGCAACTACCGGATCACGATCCTCGCCTCGGGCCGCCCGACCTGCGCCCACGCCTCCACCCTTTTCACCCGCTTCCTCGAGGACTGGGACGGCAAGCTGCCGGGCGGCTGGAAGGTCGGCGTCCGCAACAAGGTCTTCTACCGCGCCCCCGGAGTCGGCTTCCACGTCGCCCGGGTCGGCCGCAACAGCGGCGGCGGCACCGGCGGCGGCGAAGGCGAAGAATCGGGCGGGCGAGGGCACCATCCCGCCAACGGCCGCTTCTGCCGCAACACCTTCCGCGTCCTCCACAACGACCGGATCGGCCCGCTGCAACTGCGCAAGGGCAACTACTGGATCGTCCTGCTGCGCCAGCGCGGCCTCAGCTGCGGCCAGGCATCGCGCCTCTTCACCCGCTTCCTCGAGGACTTCGACGGCAAGCTGCCGCCGCCCTGGGTGCTCGAGCCGCAGACCGCCAGCTTCCTGCGCAGCGCCAGCGGCGTCGGCTTCCGGGTCAAGCCCGTCCGGTAGCCCGCGGCGCTCCGGCGCCGGGTGTGCACGACGGCCGCCCGGGTAGTTGAGCGAGGCGATGAGCGGCTCCGCCCCGACCGCACCGACCTCCCGCGAGCGCCTCGCGGCGGTCTCCGACCGCATCCGCACCACCTTCGGCGCCCCAGCCGCGATCGCGATGGCGATCGGCCTGCTTGCCGGGCTCGGATTGCCCGCCCTTGACGAGGGGCTGGAGGCGGACGTCCCGCTCTTCGACTTCGCCGGCCAGGACGCGGCGCGCGGAATGCTGGAGACGATCGCGATGGCGGCGGTCTCGGTGGCCGGGATCGCCTTCTCGATCACCGTCGTCGCCTTCACCCTCTCGGCCAACCAGCTCAGCCCACGGGTGCTGCGCAGCTTCCGCCGCGACCTGATCAGCCAGCTCACCCTGGCCAGCTTCCTCGGCACCTTCGTCTACTGCATCGCCGCCCTGGCCCGGCTCGGCACCCTCGGGGCGGGCCAGGTGCCCTCGATCTCGGTGGCGGCGGCGACCCTGCTGGCGCTGCTCTCGCTCGCCTTCTTCGCGATCTTCATCGGGCACATCGTCAGCATGCTCCAGCCCTCCTCGGTAATCGCCTCGATCGCAACCGACGCCCGGGCCGAGCTGGAGCGTCCCTATCCGGCCGGCGCCGGCGGCGAGCCGGCGGACCCGGTGCTGGCCCTGGCGGAGACCGAGGCGCGGATCGCCGCGGGGCGCGGGGCACCGGTGCGCTACGACGGCGAGGGCTACCTGACCGCGGTCGACGTCGCGGCCCTGGTCGGGATCGCCACGGCGGCAGACGCGCTGATCCGCCAGCGGGCTCCGGTCGGGTCCTACCTGCGACCGGGCCAGGTGGTTGCCGAGGTCTGGGCAGCACCCGACAGCGACCCGGAGCAGCTGGCCGATGAAGTCGCCGCGCGCTTCGAGACCGGGCGGCAGCGCAGCCTCCCCCAGGACCCCGACTTCCCGATCCGCCAACTGGCCGACGTCGCGCTGAAGGGGCTCTCGCCCGGCGTCAACGACCCGACCACCGCCTCCAACGCGATCGAGGCGATTGCGGCCGGCCTCACCCGGTTCGCCACCGCCGAGCAGCCGTGCCCGGTCCGGGTCGACTCCGATGGCAGGCCGCGGTTCGTCGCCGACGCCCCCGACCTCGACGACCTGGTCCGGACCGGCTTTCGTCAGGCGATCGCCTTCACCGACCCAGACCCGACGGTCGCCGAGCTGATCCGCGAGCGGCTGCGGGCGATCCGCGAGGTTGCCGTCGGAGCGGGGCTCCCCCACGCCGGCATCGACCGCCTGCTGGCGGACCGGGGGCGCGCCACCGGCCGGCGCCCCCCGGAGCCCTGACGGGTCAGCCGGCGTGGATCTCGTAGAACGCCTTGGCCCCCGCCGCCGGCGGGAAGACCACCGCTCCGTGCACGGAGGTGTCGCCACGGACGGAGTTGAGGATCTGGCCGTAGGACGCGCCGAACTCCGACTTGATGGCTTTGCCGTAACCGTGGCCTTTGGCGGCGGCCGGCGATGCGGCGACGGCAGCCGCGAGCATCGCGGCGACGCCGACTGCTAGTGCCTTTCTCATCGAACCCTCCTGGGTGATTGTCGTTCCCCGCGCCGCAGCTTCCGGGGCGGGACTTGACCGGCACTACGCGGCATCCGGGGGATGCGGTTTTCCGGACTCCGGTGGATGCGGCGCAGAACGGCTACGCGGCCGGCCTGACGCCGATCAGCAGCGCCATCTCCAGCCACTTCCAGTAGCAGTCGACGTCGGCGAAGCCGATCTCGCGCAGCCAGCCCAACTGGGTCTCGACGTCGACGGTGCGGTCGGAGGGGTCCTCGCTCTCCAGCGGCTCCCCGATCGCCGCGAAGAAGGCGGCGTGCAGGCGCGGAGTCGGCGAGGCGACGTGCTCGAGGTTGGCGAAGACGCCGCCCGGCTCCAGCAGGTCGAACGCCTCCGCGTAGAGCGAGCGCTTGCGCTGGTCGGCGAGATGGTGGATCGCGAACGAGGAGACGACCGCGTCGAAGCGGCCCAGCGCGGGCAGCGGCCGGTCGAGGTCGTGGACGACCAGCTCGGCCCGTTCCTCGCCGTCGAACAGTCGCCGCGCCTCGGCCAGCATCGGCTCCGAGAAGTCGAGCCCGACCCCGCGCAGCTCCGGCCGGTCCGCGAGCAACAGGCCGAGCAGGCGGCCGCCGCCGGTGCCGAGGTCGAGGACCCGGCGCGCCTCGCCCGGGACGTGGGCAAGCAGCACCCCCTCGCCCTCCTCGCGGTGCGGGAACTCGCCGGCCCGGGCCAGGTAGCCGCTGACCCGCTCCGCGTCGGTCTTCCACTCCTCGCCGGGCATGGCCCTAGGTCCGAAGCTCCGAGGCGACGAGGTCGGCGGCGGCCTCGGGGCGCTGGGCGGGGAAGGCGTGGCCGGCGGCGGCGAAGAGCTCGACCCGGGCGCCGGGGAAGCGGGCCGCGAGCAGCTCCGCGTTGCCCGGCGGGATGACGACGTCCTCGGCGCCGTGCCCGATCAGGACCGGTGCGACGCTCGGGGCCGGGTCGGCGGCGGGCGACGCCGTCCACCACTCCGCCATCGCCCGCTCCTCCGCGGCAAGCGCCGCCGGGTCCAGCGCGGCCTGCGAGGCGGCCGCCAGCTCGCCGAACTCGCGGTCGAAGTCAGGGGCGACCTGGGGCGGAAAGACGACCGAGATCATCCGCGACGCCCGTTCGCGCGGCGTCCCGGAATGGTCGACCAGGCGGCCCCAGTCGGCGGGCTCGGCGCGGATCGCCTCCGGCCCGCCCGGGTCGGTCGAGAAGAGGGCAAGCGACTCGACCCGCTCCGGTGCCCGGGCCGCCAGAGCCTGGGCGACGAAGCCGCCCATCGAGAAGCCGACGACCGGGACCCGGTCGATCGCCAGCTCGCCAAGCAGAGCCTCGAGGTCGGCGGCCATCGAGTCGATCGTCAGACCGGCCGGATCGCCGAGCTCGGAGCCGCCCATCCCGCGGTTGTCGGGGGCGAGCACCGAGAAGGAGCGCCCGAGCGCCGCCAGGAAGTCCGGCGGCCAGTCGTCGGCGCTGCCCGCGTAGCCCTGCACGAGGAGCAGCGGCGGGCCGGCCCCGAGCGCGCGCCAGGTGAGCCGGCGCCCCGCCACAGCCATCGTCCCGTCGCGCTCGAAGTCGCTCACGCGGCGAGTGTATTTCGCGGGTCCTCGCCGGCGGGCGAGGCGCTTTCTTTAACCACTGGTTCAAGAAAGCGCCTGCCGCGGACGAGGACGCCCGCTGTCGAGCGGGCGCCCTCGTTCCCCGCGGACCGCCTGCCGTCAGCCGACGTAGGCGATCATGATGCCCATCGCATCTTCGATCGCCGATTCGGTCGTGTTGTTGTAGTGGGTGTGCAGGCGCAACGTGTCGTTTTTGCTGAACGTCCCCACCGGTTCACCGGTGCAGACTCCCATCGAGGAGATGTGTTCGAATTCGTCCGGCGTCACATAGCCGGTGCCGCCGAAGCCGGCTTCCGAGTTGCAGAGCAGTTCGCCGCCTTCGCTCTCGTTGGTCAGTTCGACCTTCACCCCGTAGTCGTGGATGTGGCCGGCTGCGGCAATCAGTTCGCCACCGAAGCTCGCTTTCCAGTCGGAGTGAGTGTCGCTTTCTTCGGTCGGCACGGTGATCAGCGAGTCGGTGCTGCAACCGTCCGCGTCGAGCCAGACCGGCGTCAACGGCGAGAGTTCTTCCGCTTCTTCCCCAGACACGTGCTCCCAGGTCATCTTGATGTAGACGGTCTGGGCGCTGGATTCCCAGTTGGCGAGGTGGAGGACCATGTTCCAGGTCTCCGAGCTGCCAACTTCGTAGCCGTAGGGGAGTTCGCCCAGATCGACCGCGGTGCGCTCGTTGCCGGAGGCGAAAAAGCGTTCCCCCAGAGCCCCGGGGCCGCTTTTGCCACAGGTGACGTCTTCCTTGCCGCCCCCGCTGGCGAAGAAGACGACGTGGTGAAGGGCCGGCCCGACTTCGATGTTGGCTTCTTCGCCACCTTCGAAGACGAGGTCTGGCGTGATCCCGGTCAGCGTGCAGTTGGCGCACGGCTTTTCGACGTTGAATTCGATTTTGTTGTGGATGTGCCCCATGCCTTCTTTGTCGGCCGGGTCGCCGCTGCCAGCCGGGATTTCATAAGGGCCGTATTCGGTCGTGGTTGTTTCCGCGCTCGCGGTCGCCGGGATGGCGAGAGCCGCGAGAGCGCAGACGAGCAGCGCGATGCGCTGGATTGCTCGCATGGATTCCTCCCCTGAATAGAGTCGAACGCCCTCATGCGAGAACGTTCCTAAGCAATCAGGAACCCTAAAGTCACTGTTCCGGAACTGTCAAGCCACGGTGCCCGAAGAGTCCGTCATCCGTCCACCTCGCCGAGCCGCTCCGGAGGTGTTCACCGCGGGCGCAGCGGGCCGAGCCTGACCACAGTGGCCAGGCCGCAGCGCCGCAGCAGGCCGAAGCGGCCGCGGGGGTTGGCGCGCGCCTCGGCGCGGATCATCGCCACCACCGCCTCGGTGACCCCGTCGCGCGGGTGCGCAGCGATCACGCGGTCGCGGTAGGCGGCGCTCAGATCGGCGGCGCGCAGGCCGGCGAGATCGAACATCGCCCCCGCCTGCAGGTAGAAGCCGAGCGCCCCGTCGCGCTCGACGGTGAGGCCGGGCGTGATGTGGACGGTGATCGCGTCCGCCGCCGACTCAACCGCCTCCGGGTCCGCGTCGACCTCGTGCCCGCACGACTCGAGCCGCGCGGCGCTGCGCAGGGTGAAGTCCTCGCCGGCGACCGCCGTCGCGATCCCGTAGTCGTGCAGCAGGCTGGCCACGTAGAAGAGCTCGGGGTCGAGCTCGACCCCGTCGAGCGCCCCCAGCCCGGCGCCGAACATCCAGGTCCGGTATCCGTGACCGATCAGCGAGGGCGGCTGCTCCCCACAGGCCTCCTCGGCTTCGCGCGCCAGCTTCGAGTCGGGCGGCTCGAGCGCCTCGGCGGAGAGGCTCGCGGCCCGCGCCGGCGTTCGGCCGAGGGCGAGCTTGATCCGGCCGGCCAGGTAACGCCCCTGCCCGCGAACCACCTCGCCGAGCAGCCGCCGGCGCTCCGCCGCGGTCAACGTGCCCTGGGTTCGCCGGGTCCAGCCGAGGCCGCCGGTGCGGGTGGGGTCGGGTTTGTTCACGAGCCGGTCCTCATGGTGAGTAGTACCCTCAACCTAGTGCTCGACCCGGCCGAATTCCGCGAGGCACAGCACCGGAGTTGGGACTCCGCCGCGGCGGGATGGAAGGAGTGGAGTGAGTTCACCGACCGCGCCAGCCGGCACATCAGCGAGCGCCTGGTGGAGCTTGCCGGCGTGCGGCCGGGGAGCCGGGTGCTGGACGTCGCCGCCGGCTACGGCGAACCGGCGCTGACCGCCGCGCGCGAGGCCGGCCCCGAGGGCCACGTCGTCGCCACCGACATCTCCGCCGAGATGCTCGCTTTCGGCGGTGAACGCGCCGCCGCCTCCGGCCTGGGCAACCTCGAGTTCACCGAGTCCGACGCCGCCGGCCTCGACTTCCCGCCAGCGAGCTTCGACGCCGCCGTCTCCCGTTTCGGGATCATCTTCGAGCCCGAGGCGGAGGCCGCGGCGGAGCGCATCCGGAGCTTCCTCAAACCGGGCGCGCGGATCGCGATCGCCTCCTGGGGCGAACCCGATCAGGTCCCCTTCCTCTCGGTCCCGATGAGGACGACGATGGAGCGGCTGGGCGTGCCCCCGCCCCCGCCCGGGACGCCCGGACCGCTCTCCCGGCCCACCCCCGCCGCGATCGGCGGCCTGCTCGAAGGGGGCGGGTTCTCCGAGGTTGCCGTGGAGCAGGGCGAGGTCATCTTCGAGTTCGACTCCCCGGAGCAGTTCACCACCTTCACCAGAGCGATCGCCGCCCCGATACGGACGATGATCGAGCAGCACGCGGGCGAGGCCCAAGAGGAGGCCTGGGACGCGATCACCCAAGCGGCGGCCGACGCGGGAGGCGGCGGCTCGACGCCGCTGAGCCTCTCGAACGCGGTACTGCTCGCCTCGGCGACCGCCTGAGGTCGGCCCCTCGCGGGTGACCCCGTCGCCTGGGTACGCCTCAGGCTGGGAGCGTCACCGTCTCCAACCGGCCCCCGCGGTGACGACCTATCCGACTCCACTATTGGGTGCACGACTGCACATCACCCACCGTGCGCGCAGATGCAACTCTCGTCGTGACGGGATGCTCTCACAATCAGAAGCAAACGCATTATGTGATGCAGTCTCATTTTGATAGCATCGCCGCACATTCCAAACGGAGGAGGAATTACCTGTGGAAACCGGGGCAGAGAATGTGGGTGAAAAGGGATCTGTAGCGCAGGATGAGGCGCCATCTCGAGGCGAACAGCTTGAGGCGGTAAACACCGCCATGCGCGGCGTCGAGCCGTTTCTCGGCGGGCCGGTCGAGGGCGCGCGGGCCGTGTTCGAGGAAATGACCGTGGAACTCCCGGTCGCAGATGACATCGAGTTCGAGAGCGCGGAACTCGGCGGCGTCTCGGGATTGTGGTCGAACGTTCCCGGCGTCGAGACCGATCGGGTGTTGATGTACTTTCACGGTGGCGCCCTGGGAACTGGTCACGCGCACGGCTACCGTTCGCTGTGGAGTGAGCTCGCCCGATCTTCGGGTGCGAAGGGGCTGGGAGTGGACTACCGTCTCGCGCCTGAGCATGTCTTCCCGGCGGCCGTGGACGACGGCCTGGCCGTGTACCGGACGCTGCTGGACGAAGGGCGGGAGCCCGGGTCGATCACGATTACCGGAGACTCCGCGGGTGGCGGCCTCGTCGTGGCCATCCTGCAGGCCGCGAAGCGCGCCGGGCTACCAATGCCGGCCGGCGCTGCCGTCTTCTCCCCATGGGCAGACCTCGCCTGCGACAGCGGGTCGATGACCGGGAAGGCGGACGAGGACCCCACGCCGTTCTCCGCCGAGGAGCTCTCGATCATGGCGGGGCGCTACCTGGGTGGCGCAGCCATCGACGACCCGCTTGTGTCGCCTGTCCACGGAGACCTGAGTGGTTTCCCGCCGATGCTGATCCAGGTTGGGTCTGTAGAGATCCTGCTCGACGACGCCACCACCCTCGCCGCTCGTGCCGGAACCTACGGAGTGCAGACCACGCTCGAAGTCTGGGCGGGGATGCCGCACGTGTGGCACCTGTTCGCGTTCATGCTCGATGCCGGGCGCGAGGCGATCGAATCGGCAGGGACGTTCCTGTCCGAATGTTACGAGCGGAGGGCCTGACGGCCGGTCGGTGCGGGATCGGCGCGGCGCCGTTTTTCGTGTCGCGCCGACCGTGTCGCACGCCTTTAGAACCCCGGCAGGAGAGTCGGGCACCCCGTTGCGACTGGCGATTCACGACTCCGTGGCAATTAGCCCGGGCGCTGCGGCCGTGATCGCCGAACACCCGTAGTGAAGGGCCAGATGTCGATCAGCGGCATCCGGAATACAGGAGGAGGTAGTGATATGAACAGTGCAAGCACCAGGTGGGATGGATCCGGTCCACGGCCCGCCGGTCTCCGGAGGCGGTTCACCGCTCCGGGGATCGGGGTCCTTGTGGCCCTCGTCGTGTTGGCGCTCGCCGTAGCGGGTTGCGGAAGCGAGGACTCGACCGATACGGCGGCGGCCGATGGGACGACGCCGGCAGAGGCGACCCCGGCAGAGGTGGCGTCGGAAGCGCAGGAGCGCGTTGACCAGGTCAGTGGACCAGTCGAATTCACCTTCGGCGAGTCAGTGGACGCCTCCGAGGCAAAAGGGAAGCGAATCTTCATCTTCGAGCCGTCCGACAATTTCCCGTTTGTGGAAATACTCAATGAAGGATCCCGTGAGGCTGCGGCCGCAGCTGGCGTAAAGCTTGACTTCGGCACCTCGAACGGTGACGTCGCAAAAGGTGCCCAGGTGATCGAAGAGGCTGTCGAGCGAGGTTACGACGCGATCGTGATCAGCACGTTTGAGCCGAGCCTGGTCGCGAATGCCTCCAAAGCAGCCAAGGCTGCCGGGATCCCGATCATCAGCCAGTTCACGACGAACCCCGAACTCCCGACTCCGGAGTACGAAGAACTGGGAGTGTTCGGGAACGTTGCCTTCCCAATCTCCGACGAGGGCGCGTTGGTTGCTGACTACATAATTGCCGACAGCGGCGCGGAAGCCAGCACCGTGTTCATCGGTAGCTCGGACAGCGAAGCGAGCAACATCATCCTCGGTGGCGCGGAAAGTCAGTTCGATGAAGTGTGCACCTCGTGCGAATTCAAGGTCAATGACGTTCTGGTCTCGGACTGGGCCACCCGGCTCGGACCGGTGGCGGGTACCTCCCTGCAGAACCCGAGCGTTGACTATCTGTTCCCAGTGTTCGGTGACATGGCTACGTTCATGACCTCGGAGATCAACAAGGCGGGACGTCCGATCGGCGTCGGCACCCTCAGTGCGAACGACTCGCAGCTGAAAGAGATGCAGGCGGGCAAAGGGGTGATCACCGCCAGCGTCGGCCAGCCGGTCAACTGGGCGGGTTGGGCGACGATTGACCAGGCCCTCCGGGCTGTGGTCGGTGCCGATCCGGTTGCGGACGAGGAAATTCCGGTCCGCCTCTTCACCGACAAAAACATCGGAGAGATTGACCTCTCCAAGCCAGAGGACACCTGGTACGGACCGGTCGACCACCGGGCCGAATACATGGAGCTCTGGGGGCTCAGCTAGCCCTGATCCACCGCTTTCACCGACAGAGTGAGGGCGGATGGCTCGATGTACGTAGCAGCGCCGGGCGGCTCCGCGGAGCCGCCCGGCGCTGCGTTTCGGGCAGGCTGGTGGGTACCTGGGTGCATCTGAATCCTCGTTGGGGGCGAAGGACTCTAGAAACCGGACTCCATCGGATCGGGGGTAGATCAAAGTCCCCGTGAAAGCCGGGATGGCTCACGCCCGGGGTTTGTGCGGCAGCCTCATTTGCGGGGGCCTTTTCCTATAGCGGGGGCAGGATTCGAACCTGCGACCTTCGGGTTATGAGCTTGATCGACGAGATCCGCTGGGCTACGTGGAGTTGGGTTTCAAGCGGATTTCGCGCGATCGAGATCGGCTGGGATCGGCTGGGATCTGTGGGGTGCCTTGCCCCATTTCTTGCCCCAGCGGGACCGGCTCGTCGCAACCAGTGCTACAGTCGTGCACATGGCCCGGTCGGTCTCCATTCGCGAGCTGCGCAACTCGACCTCCTCGGTGGTCTCCGAGCTGGAAGCCGGCGAGCGGCTGACGCTGACGGTCAATCGCCGCCCGGTGGCCGACATCCTTCCCCACACCGAGGATCGCGATCCCTGGGTGCCGGCGGCGGAGCTTCGCCGCATCGTGCGCGAGGCGCCGGCCGATCGCGGCCTCCTCGACGACCTCGCCGAGGTCCGCGGCGCCGAGCTCGACGACGTTTGAGCCGGGCGATCGCCGACACCTCTGTCTTCATCGCCCAGGAGACGGGACGCGAGCTGGGCGAGCTTCCCGAGCAGATCGCGGTCTCGGTGATCACCGCCGCAGAGCTGGAGCTCGGGGTGCTGCGGGCGGCCGATCCCCAGGGCCGAGCGGTCCGCCTCGCCACGCTCTCGCGGGTTCAGGCCGCCTACCCCCTGCTCCCCGTCGACCCCGAGGTGGCGAGCTGCTTCGCGCGGATCGCCACCTCTGAGCTCGCCAAGGGTCGTCGCCTGCGCCGTCACGACACCTGGATCGCGGCGACCGCGATGCGCCACGGGGCCGCGGTGCTCACCCAGGACACGGACTTCTCCTCGTTCGAGCACGTGGACGTGATCCGCGCCTGAGCGGCTGGGCGCATCGGTCGCGCCACCCTGGCGGCGGCAATCGGCTGAGGGACAGGGGCGCGGATTGGGCGATGGAGGCGACGATGGGCGACCTCGTAGACGCTCGGCTTCCAAGGCTGGGCCGGATGCCGCTCGCCCACCGCAATCAGCACCAAGGCCGGCTTGCCGGCCTCTTCGTCGCCGGCAAGGACCGCGCCCCACTGGCCGGCCGGCTGAGGAATGTAGAGCTTGACGCAGCCGCCGAGCCGGGTTCCATCCTGACCTTCCTCTTCGCAGCGACGCCTCGAAGCGCGGACCCGCGCCCGCGCTTGGCATGCCTACCCCTCGCCGTCGGTGGGCAACGAGCCGAAGTGCCGGTCGAAGTCCTCCTGGCTCATCGGGGCGGTCCCCGTCCGCTTCCGAATCTCCTCGATCGAGGTCGCCTTGGAGGGCCAGTCCGGAGCGAAGATCAGCTTTACCTCCGCCGCTTCTTCCTCGGTCATCTCGTCGATCTGCGCGTGCAACTCGGCCTTGGTCATGCGCAGATCGTATCCCTCGCCTCCGCTGGCACCGCATCGCGGTCCGCGCTCGAAGCGGCACAACCCGGCAGCCATCTACGGCGAGTCACCGGAGCCCGCCAGCTCAACGGACTTTTCCTCCGCAACCCGCTCCTTCTTCCGTCGATCTGGGTCACGTAGGTAGAAGTGGTGTAACTGGCACGTAGAGGGGCCGGAGAGAAGTTCCGGCCACCGCGGGCCCCAGACTCGTCGGTTGACCACCAAGTCAACGACGAAAGGAAGCACCACGATGGCCGAGAGCCAGAGCATGACGACCCCCGAGGTCGTCGCCAAGACCCTGATCGCCCAGCACGGCGACTTCCTGCGCGAGGCTACGGGGCCGGCAGCGTATTTTCAAGGGAACATTGCAGTCCCCGCCCAAGCGCGAGGGCTCCAGACGGCCCTCGCTCAGACCTCACCTTGCCCCAGGACTTGCCCCATGGACTGCCCCCGGTTTCGACGACACCTGACCGCTGGGGTCGCAAGACTCCACGCTCGGCTATCTCTCTCCGAGGGAGTACGAGATGATCTCTCTCCCTCTCAAATCAGAGGACGGAAAATCAAAGCACTGAGGTGTCACCCGAAACGGGGGCAGTCCAGGCTGCATCTCCCTTTGACATGCGCATGCGGTTCCACGACGGAACGTGCGCGCCCAAAGCGACCCATTGCGACTGACCATCGGCTGGGGGTTAGATCAGGTGGACCGATGAACGGGGTCCGGTCTGTGGCGGTGAGGTCGGCTCGACCCCAGAAACGCGAAAACCCGCTCTGCGAGCGGGTTGTCGGTGAAGCGGCTGGCATTCTTCCGTCGGCGGAACGGCGATCCCCGAGTATCGGGCGAGACTCCGACGGCACTCTCACCCACTAGAGTTCCGGCCAGCGCTGCGCAGGTGGATCCTCGCTCGCATCGAACAATACGCTCCGCTCTACGCCCTGGGTTAACGACACCATCTCCGTAAGTATGAGCCGAGACCCCCGGCACAGCCCCGTATGATCCGGGAGGGCATCAGGGACATCGACTCGGACGTCGATGAACACCCTCTCGCCGTCGTAACGTGTAACGACCTCCGAGATAGTCGGCTTCGGCAGCCCAGCACAGTAGGGAACGCTTCCGCTGATCGTGATCCGTCGAGGGCCATCCACGCTTTGAACATGCCACGGAAGAGAGCTTCCGCCGTCCTCGACCGCGTTTGAAGTGCCGCAGCCCCCCAACACCGCGCTGACCACGAAGCACACGACAACCACCGGATAGACCACCTGCCTACGCCACGCCTTCTGCGCCCGGCACTGCACCGGCCGACGCCTCACCGGACCGGACCAGTACGGACGTATAGCCGGTCTCCTTTGGAAGGCCGCGCTTTGCGCCCCGCGTGACGCCGACCTTGCGCTAACCCCAACAAGACCTCTTGTCATCGCGGAGGCCTAGCCAACCACCGACCGCGATGCCAACCGCAGCCACGAGCGCCACGAACATCACCGGTTCGACGGCACCTTCCGAAGTAATCGGTCCTTCGACGAAAAACACCGGAGGCTCGATGAGCCTAAAGACCATCAACGCCACCGACAGAATTCCCAGACCAAATACCGCAACGTCGCCCACCACCGACAGCTTGCGGCCCACACCTACGATCCGAAGCATCGCGTCTATCAGCGACACACCTACCGCGAGCGCCAGCACCGCCGAGATCCACCCAAGCGCCGCCCACGCGCTCTTCCCGGGTTGGGCACTTTCAACCTGAAACAGCAGGTCGGACGTATTTACTAACTCGACGCCGTACCAATGAAAGAACATGAGACAAAGAAGCAGAAGAGCCGATAGTCCCGAGACTATGGCACCGCTCTTCGGGCTCTCCATGCTCATTTCATCCTCCACGCATTCACCGGCCGAGCTTAAGCGTCAGCGGCGCCATATGTTTGTTGTGCAAGATACCTACCCCGGCGTAGCTCAAGACGTCAAACCCGTAGGCGTCAGACTCGCGGGCAATCCATCGCACTGCATCCGCAAGTTCGTGGTGGCCCTGCCCCCGAAGGCGCTCGCGCTCGAACTCAACTGAGCCAGGCCGGGTTTGACGGAGACCTCGAAGCCAGGATTCCTCCTGGCGGAAGGGAACCGATCAAGCCATGGCAGGAAACAGGAAATACCCAGAAGAGCTGTTGGAGCGCGGGGCGCAGATGGTC
>Ga0210063_1000310_pt1 | contig 15919 bp, 16 predicted proteins | sample Muzzi_PWA_D1_FD_185529 | JGI IMG/M metagenome (GOLD analysis project Ga0210063, IMG submission 185529) | Wetland microbial communities from San Francisco Bay, California, USA, that impact long-term carbon sequestration - Muzzi_PWA_D1 (SPAdes) | ecosystem: Environmental > Aquatic > Marine >... | reverse complement strand
CAGCGCGGCGGGCACTCCTGCAGCAGGGCGACGTCCCACTCGGCGGCGGCGAGCAGGCGCGCGAACTCGGGCAGCAGCTCGCGGTTGACCTGGACGTGGGTGGCGCCGCGCTCGGTCCGGCGCAGCAGGCGCGAGCGCCAGGTGAACAGGTCCCGGTCGGGCGGGAAGTCGCGACCGTGGAAGAGGTTCCAGGAGAGGACGGTCAGCTCCACAGCCGTAGTATCCGCGCCGTGAACGTGGAGTGAAGGAACGTCCATATCCGATTCTTCGTGACTGAACGGAACGTGAACAATTGATGTTGGCAAAGCGAGACTTCATCACCGGCGAGGAGCTGGGGGCGTTCGAGCTCTCGCAGCTGCTCGAGCTCGCGGCCGAGCTGAAAGCATCCCGCGCCGCGGGGCGTGTTTCGGGTGCTATGGACCAAAAAGGCGCCCCGGGCGGCGATCTGGCCGGGCGCAGCATCGCGCTCGTCTTCGAGAAGCCCTCGACGCGGACGCGGATCTCCTTCGAGGTCGGCGTCGCCGAGCTCGGCGCGACGCCGATCGTCCTGCGCGGCGACGAAATGCAGCTCTCGCGCGGCGAGTCGGCCGGCGACACGGGCCGCGTGCTCTCGCGCTATCTCGACGCGATCGTGATCCGCCATGGCTCCCACGACGCCGTCGCCGAGTTGGCCGCTGCGGCCGAGGTGCCTGTGGTCAACGCGTTGACTCCGCTGCACCACCCCTGCCAGGCTCTCGCCGACCTGCTCACCCTGCGCGAGCGCCGCGGCGATCTGCACGGCCTGCGCCTCGCCTACGTCGGCGACGGCAACAACGTCGCCCGCTCGCTGGCGATCGCCTGTGAGCTAGCGGGTGTCGGGCTGACCGTCGCCGCTCCGGACGGCTACCAGCTCGAGCAGGGCCACGGGGTCAAGCTCACGGGCGACCCGCGCATGGCGGTCTCCGGCGCCGACGCCATCTACACCGACGTCTGGGTCAGCATGGGCGATGAGGAGGAGGCCGCGCGCCGCCGTGCTGACCTCGCCCCGTTCCGCGTCGACGCCGACCTGCTCAGCGCCGCCGGAGACGACGCGATCGTCCTCCACTGCCTGCCCGCCCACCCGGGCGAAGAGATAACCGCCGACGTGCTCTACGGGCCCCAGTCGGCCGTCTGGGACCAGGCCGAGAACCGCCTGCACACGCAGAAGGCGCTGCTGCGCACGCTGCTCGCCGAGTAGCCATGTACCCGGAGATTGACCTCGGCCCGCTGACGCTGCAGAGCTTCGGCCTGATGTTCGCGCTCGCCTTCCTCGCGGCGGGGTGGCTGATCTGGAAACGGCTCGGGGAGATCGGCAAGCCGCCCGACTGGGCCTACGAGATGGGGTTCGCCGCGCTGATCGGCGGCGTGATCGGCTCGCGCCTCTACTTCGTCGCGCAGAACTACGACGACGTCAAGGGCGACCTGCTCGGCAACCTCTTCGGCGGCTCGGGACTGGTCTGGTACGGCGGCGCGATCGGCGGCGCGGTAGCCGTCCTGCTCTGGGCCCGGTACCGCGACTTCCTCCGCCTTACGCTGCTCGACCTCGCCGCGCCGGCGCTGGCGCTCGGCTACGCGGTCGGGCGGATCGGCTGCCAGCTCTCCGGCGACGGCGACTACGGCAGGGCCTGGGACGGGCCCTGGGCGATGGCCTACCCCGACGGCACCGTGCCGAGCACCGAGGAGGTCCACCCGACGCCGGTCTATGAGGCGCTGGCGATGGGCTTCGGCGCCTGGCTGCTCTGGCATCTGCGCGAGCGCTTCCGCGCCGGCGTGCTGTTCGCGCTGTACCTCCTCTACGCCGGCGGCGAGCGCTTCCTGGTTGAGTTCGTCAGGCGTAACGACGAGGTCGCACTGGGGCTTACCGCCGCCCAGCTGGAGAGCCTTGCAATGATGGTCGCCGGAATCGTCTGGATGTATGTGGTGCGGCAGCGACACGGGAGCTTGTCTCGCTCGGCCGCTGGTAATGTTGCCCAAAATTCTTTGAGTTAAACGAGGAGGCGAGCGGAGTGGAAGCAGTGGAGACCGGCAGCGGGGGAGGTTCTTCCGCCGCAACCATCGCCCAGCTGGTCGACACCGCGGCGGAGACGATCGCGGCCGCCGGCTGCGAGGAGCCGCGCAACGACGCCGAGGCGCTGGTTGCCAACGCGCTCGGGATCGCGGTCGAGGAGCTCTCACGGGACGGCTCGGGCGAGGTCTCGCCCCAGGTCCTCGCAGCGGTCGAGGCTTCCGTCGCCCGTCGCGCCGAACACGAGCCGCTTGCCTACGTGCTCGAACGCGCCCCCTTTCGCGACCTCTGGATCCACGTCGACCCGCGCGTGCTCTGGCCGCGGCCGGAGACCGAGCTGCTGGTCGAGGTCGGTGCCGGGCTGCCGCAGGGCGCGCGCGTGCACGAGGTCGGCACCGGCTCCGGCGCGATCGCCCTGGCGCTGATCTCCGAGCGCCCCGACCTGCGCGTCACCGCGTCGGACCTTTCGCCGGAAGCGGCCGAGGCGGCGCGCGAGAACGCCGAGCGGCTCGGGCTTGAGCTCGACGTGACCGTCGCCGAGGGCCTGCCCGACGGGCTCGAGGGCGTCGACATGGTGATCGCCAACCTTCCCTACGTCACCGACAAGACGATCGACGAGCGCTCGCCGGAGATTCGGCGCGAGCCGCGGATCGCCGTGACCGGCGAATGCGGTGCCGACGGGCTCGGCGTGATCCGCGGCCTGATCGCCGAAACGCCGAGCGGCTGGGGGCTGGCGATGGAGCACGACACCCACCACGGCCCGGCGATGCGCGAGATGCTGCGCGACGCGACTACGATGCGCGACTACATGGGTGGTGAGCGGGTAACCGTCGGCGTCGCGCCTTGAGGGTCTGTCCTTGAGCGCGGAGGAGCGCCTGGCGAAGGTAGAGCGGCTGCGGTCCGAAGGGATCGACCCGTATCCCTTCTCGTTTCCGGACCGTGACCGGATCGAGCAGATCCATGCCGCCCACGACCCGGAGGCGCTGGGCGAGGGCGAGCACGGCGAGTTCGGCTACCGCGTCGCCGGCCGGGTGACGGGGCAGCGTGGCCACGGCAAGACGGCCTTCTTCGACGTCCGCGATGTCTCCGGCTCGATCCAGGCCTACGCCCGTGTCGACGCTCTCGGCGAAGAGGCGTTCAGGCGGATCGAGGAGCTCGACATCGGCGACCTGGTCGGGGTCGAGGGCGACCTCTACGTGACCAAGCGCGGCCAGCTGGCGCTGGCGGTGCGCGAGTGCGTGCTGCTGGCCAAGGCGCTGCGTGACCCGCCTGACCTCTTCCATGGCATCTCCGACCCCGAGGTGCGCTACCGACAGCGCGAGCTCGACCTGATGGCGAACGAGGAGTCGCGGCGGGTCTTCGCGCTGCGGGCCAAGGTCGTCGCGGCGATCCGTGAGTACCTCAACGAGCGCCACTACGTCGAGCTGGAAACGCCGGTCCTGCAGCGGATGACCGGCGGCGCCGCGGCGCGGCCGTTCAAGACGCACCACAACGCGCTCGATCGCCACCTCTACCTGAGGATCGCGACCGAGCTGTATCTGAAGCGGGCGATCGTCGGCGGCTTCGAGCACGTCTACGAGCTCGGCAAGTTCTTCCGCAATGAGGGCATGTCGCCGCAGCACAATCCCGAGTTCACGATGCTCGAGTGGTTCGTCAGCGGCGCCGACTACCACGGCGTGATGGACGTCGCCGAGGGGATCGTCGGCCACGTCGCCGAAAGCGTGCTGGGGACGACCAAGGTCGAGCGCGACGGCGAGGTCATCGACCTGAAGCCGCCCTGGCCGCGGTTGCGCCTGCAGGACCTGCTGAAGGAGGAGACCGGGGTCGACATCACCGAGGCCAGCCGCGACGAGCTGGCCGAGATCGCCGGCGAGGACGCCGAGCCCGACGACGACTGGGCGGCGCTGGTCGACACGCTGCAGGGCAAGCTGGTCGAGCCGAAGCTGATCCAGCCGACCTTCATCGTCGACCTACCGCTGGCGATCTGGCCGCTGGTCAAGCCGGTGCCCGAGCACCCGCAGCTGCTGGCGGCGGCCTTCGACGGGATCGTCGCCGGGATGGAGATCACCGGCGGCGGCACCGACGTCAACGACCCGATCGAACAGCGGCGCCACTTCGTCGAACAACGCGAACGGCAGGAGTCGGGGGCGGAGGAGACGCCACACGAGCACGACGAGGAGTTCGTGCGGGCGCTCGAGTACGGGATGCTGACGGCGAGCGGCTGCGGCCTCGGCGTCGACCGCCTGATGATGATCCTCAGCGGCGCCCAGACGCTGCGCGACGTGATCCTCTTCCCCTCGATGCGCGAGGCGCCGGGGGAGGGGCGGGGCGAGGGCGGCTAACCCTCGATCTGGACGATCGGTTCCGGCTCGTGTTCGACCTGGAGCGTCGTGTGGTGGATGTCGAACTCGCGCTCGATCAGCTCGACCAGCTCGAGCCGGGAGCGGTGGCAGTCGGCGTCCCTGGCGACGGTGACGTGGGCCGAGAGGGCGGGGAACTCGGAGGTGACCTCCCAGACGTGCAGGTCGTGGACCTCGATGACGCCCGGCTGCGCCGCCATCCTGCGGCCGATCAGGTCGGGGTCGATCCCCTTCGGCGAGGCCTCGAGGAAGATCCGGCCCGAGTCGTGCAGCAGGCCGTAGGCGGAGCGCAGCATCAGCGCCGCGACCATCAGTGAGGCGAGCGCGTCGGCCTGGTCGAAGCCGGTGGTGAGGATCACCGTGGCGGCGATCGCGGTGCCGACGAAGGCGTAGAGGTCGGTGAGGATGTGCTGGAAGCTGCCCTCGACGTTGAGGCTCTGGCGGTTGGCGCTGGCGAGCACGGCGGTGGCGGCGAGGTTGACGACGATCCCGGCGAGGGCGACGAAGAGGACGAGGGCGCCGTCGACGCCGGGCGGGTCGAAGAGGCGCCGCACGCCCTCGATCGCGATGATCGTCGCCAGCACCAGCAGGGTGATGCCGTTGATCTGGGCGGAGAAGATCTCTGCTCGTTTGAGGCCGAAGGTCATGCGGCCCTCGGCGGGGCGTTTGCTGAGCCGGATAGCGACCAGCGAGAGGCCGATCGCGGCCGCGTCGGTGAGCATGTGGGCGGCGTCGGAGAGCAGCGCCAGCGAATTGGCGAGGATCCCGGTGACGACCTCGGCCGCCATGAAGCCGAGGATCAGGACGAGCGCGATCGTCAGCTTGCCGCGATCGGCGTCGGCACTGGCGCCGTGGCTGTGGCCCGCGTGGGAGTGGCTCATCGCCACCCCATCGTTACACCTCGGGTGGGGCTCAGGCGGCGCGTCAGAAGATCGAGCGCAGGGCGCCGCCGTCAAGCGGGATCACGGTGCCGGTGAGGTAGGCGGCGCGCTCGGAGCAGAGGAAGGCGACGAGGTCGCCGTACTCCTCGGGCCGGCCGAGGCGACCGGCGGGCACGTCCTCGCGGGCGCCCGCTTCGGCCCCGGCGAGCGAGCCGGAGGAGTCGGCGAGGCGTTCGGTGGCGAAGAGCCCGGTGGCGACGGTGTTGACCGTGATCCCGTCGCCGGCGACGTCGGTCGCGAGCGTCTTGAGGAAGCCGACGGCGGCCATCCGGTTGGCGTTGGAGAGGTTGAGCGCGGGGATCGGCTCGCGGGTCGAGCTGGAGCCGACGTTGACGATTCGCCCCCAGCCGCGCTCGCGCATGCCGGGGACGACGGCGCCGGCGAGCACCCGCGGGGCGAGCACGAGCGAGCGGTAGGCGGTGTTCCACTCGTCGAGGTCCTGGTCGAGCGCGCCGCCGAAGGGCGGCCCGCCGCTGTTGAGCACGAGCACGTCGACCGGCCCGAGCGCCGCCTCGACCTCGCCCGGCAGCTCGGCGAGGCGGTCGAGGTCGTCGGTGTCGGCGACGAAGGGAACGATCTCGGGCGCGTTGCCGTCGCCGACGTCCGCCGCGGCGGCGATATCCTCGGCTGCGGCCCTGATCGACTCAGGCGTGCGGCTGGCGATCGCGACCCGCGCCCCTTCGCGCGCAAGCACGGTCGCGATCCCGCGCCCGATCCCGCGACTGGCCGCCATCACCAGCGCGACGCGCCCCTCCAGCCCTAGCTCCATGCCGGCTCATCCGTCAGGGCCCACCGGGAACGCCAACCGTCCAACCGTCGCGGGCGGGAATGCTCGAACGAGTTCACGCCGATAAAGTTATCGCGCAGGGCGCCCGTAGCTCAGTGGTCAACGGTCCCTTCACGGGGACCAAAGAGCGCCGGTCTTTCAAGCCGGAGGTCGCGAGTTCGATTCTCGTCGGGCGCATAGGGGGAGGTTCCGGCAAGTGCCGGGCTATTCCCATGCCAGAGCCGAATCTTCGGCTCACGCCTCGAATCCCGTTCCGCGCACTTCCGAGTGATTCCTTGGCGTTCCACGAGGTCGTGGTCTCATCTTGGTCTCATTTTCCGTCGTTGGCGAACTTGTCGGCGAGATTCGCGAGGTCGCCCATCGAGACTCCGAGGGCGGCGGCGATGTCGCGGACGGTGGCCCACTTTGGATTCGCATTGCCTTGCTCGATGAGGGACAGCGAGCGCCCAGTGATGCCAGCCTCAGCACCCAGGGCGACCTGCGTAAGACGGCGCTTCTCGCGAAGCTGGCGGATGGCCTTTCCGAGGCCAGGCTGTGGCCGATCTGAGTGCCTCACCGGCCGCACGTTCTCAGATGCGGAGGGCAACAACGCGATGCCCGCCAGACGTTAGATGTGCGTATCTAACGTCTGCTACCCTCCACGGCACATAAGTGGGGCCGCGTGCTGCGAACACCGGCCCTGTGGCGACCGGCACAGGAAACCCAGGCCGATCGCAGCGGGAACGGCATCGACGTACCGGCTCCAGAGAAGCGGCCCCCGGCGGCGCGTGACCGCCAACCGAGGGCCTGACCACGAGGAGCGTGTACTCCCAATGGCTGATTCCCACCCTACGGATTGCGTCGAGCGCGATCCCGATATCCCCACCCACGCCGACCGCAAGACGGAGCGTGTCGTCCTGGCATTCCTGCTCGAAGTGCATCCGTCGCAATTGACGATCCTTGAGCTCTCGCGGGCGCTGAATGCCCGTCGGGGCGGTTTCGGGAGCGAGGACGCCGTAGAGCGCGCCGTGCGCGACCTCGACGGCGCAGGACTGCTGAGTTGCCGGGGGCGGCGTCGTGACGCCGACCCGCGCAGCGCTGTACTTCGACCGCCTGGAGCAGGACTGATGGGCGAGGCAAGCGTCGCGCGGCGCTTTGGGGAGAACCTGCGCCGTGTCCGCAGGCGAGCAGGGATCAGCCAGGAAGAGGCCGGCTCCCGCGCCGGCCTGCACCGCACCGAGATCGGCTTGCTTGAGCGCGGCGAACGGACGCCGCGCATCGACACGGTGGTCAAGCTCGCCGGCGCTCTCGGCGTCAAGTTCGGGTGCCCGCTTCTGGGCGGGCTGGAGTGGACCCCCGGCAGCGTGCAGCGCGGGTCGTTCTCGTTGCCGAGCACCGACGAGCCGGGGGAGTGGTGAGCGGGCCAAATTGGTCTCATCTATCCCAAAGACCAAGACAGATCAAGAATGAGACCAAGACCCAGGCCGAGATCCTACGAGCAACCGATTCAGGTGTTCTCGGAATTGGACCGGGACTCGCCGTAGCTCCAGCCGAGCAGTTCCTCCAGCCCCTCCGGAGCACCAACCCCGAACACCCGACACACTATGAACCCCCTGGTTCGGTGCCTGAGTCACACTTTCTTGATCTAGAAAGTCAGCAAGTAGATCCAGGCCGACTTCCTCCGCGCGGCCGGCGGCCCATTTTGGCACGGCTTCGCCGTGCGGAGGGCCGCTTGTATGGCCGCCCGGAGGGGTCTGACCTTCGGTCTTTCGCGGTGCTCGGTTCCGGGCGATTCCAAAACTCCGTGGGGCACTTTGCCCTCTTCGCGGACATAGGGGGCATGAATCGAAGCCCTGCCCCTACTCCGACCTTCTTCACCGAGCGCACCCTGGCCAGCTACTTGGCCGTCTCGGACCGCACGATCCGCAACTGGATCAGGCGCGGCGAACTGCCAGCTACAAGCTCGGAGCCGCGAGGCGGATCGATCCCACCGACGTAGACGCCTTCCTCGAAGCTCGCAAGGAAGAGGTCGTGTGAGGCGGCGCGAGTCCCCGATCAAGCGCCGCAACCCATCGGGCGAGGTCGTCTGGGTACTCGGTACACGGGCCGCGATGGCAAGCGCCGAGTAGCCAAGCCCCATTGGAACGGCGGCAAGGGCACGTTCGAGCGCAAGGGTGAGGCCCAGCAGGCGATAGATGAGGCGTACGGGATCTCAGACCGCCCCGACAGCCTAGGCGCGTACTTCGAGACCTGGCCTGAGCGACACCCACGCGCAGAGCGCACCAACACCACGAACGAACATCGCATCAGTCGCGTTCTCAATGTTGAGGTCGAGGGCATCGCGCTCAAGGACTGGCCGATGCGCGAGCTGCGCCGAAGGCACGCCCTGGTCTTGGTCGACCACATGCTGCGGAACGAAGGTCGCGCGACCACGGGCGCCGTCAACATCCTGCGCTCCCTCTCTGCGATAGCCGAGGACGCGATCACCGACGAAGTGGCCGACCTCAACCCCTTCAAGGGAGTCCGGGTTCGCGCCGGCGACCCGAGGGCAAAGAAAAAGCGCCGCCCGATCCGTGTCTTCAGCTTCGAGGAGATGCACCGCTTCGCCAAAGCGGCCGGACCCTACGAGGCAATGGCCCGCGTCTTCACCGACACCGGCATGAGGCTGGGGGAGGTGCTGCCCCTGCGAAAGGAGGACTTCGACGGCGAGACCCTCAAGGTCCGTCGGACCGCCCACGAGGGCGCGATCCTCGAAGGCACCAAGACCGACCACGGCGAGCAAGACGCCGGCCGCACCGTTCCTTGCCCAGCAACCCTTGCCTGGATGATCGAAGCCGCGATCCAGCTCAACGGCGAGGACTGCGAGCTGCTGTTCCCGACGCCAACCGGCCGCATGTGGCGAGAGCGCAACTTCTACCGCGACCTCTGGAAGCCCGCCCAGGAAACCTCTGGCCTCGACATCCGCCCCCATGAGTGCCGCCACAGCTATGTCACCCACCTCCGCGCCGCTGGCGTCAACGACGCTGATCTAGCCGAGATCGTCGGCCATCGTGTGGAGACCATGCTGGCCCGATACACCCATGCGGTCGGCGAAAGCTTTGACCGAGTGTGCGGTCTGATCGGTTAGCCATCTCGCGCCAACCCCAATGGTCGACAGGTCTCCCGGTGGAACTGTGTGAGCATCGATTATCGGTACGGCCACGGATACTGGCCGAGCCCGACTTGGATTGACGCTATTCGTCTTCGTAGGGGTGGCCTTCGTCGGGGTCCACGACATATAGCCCGCGGGAGGAGGCCTCCTCGACCGGGTCGAGGCCGAGCGCTTCATAGGGGTCGAGCCAGTCGTACGTGGTGGTCGTTGCTTTCAGGCCCGCCGCAACAAGCTGCGCGGTGCCGTCGAGTTCAAGCGCGCAGTGGGGGCAAGCGAAGTTTCGGCCCGCGACGGTCACCTGCTGGCTCAGCTCATCGCCGTCGAAGCGGGCCTCCGCAACGTGGACCCGACCACCGCTCATCAGCCCCTGCTTCTCGCAAGCCGGGCATTTGACCCGCCAGCGCACTTCCCCCGAGTTCATTTCAGCCATCGTCCATTCGGGCACCTCCCCGTCGCCTACCGGACACTTTTTTGCCGCCGCGATTAGCTTCGCCACCTCGGCCTCGGCCTCGGCAACCGTCTTCTCGGCGAGCTCGGCGGCGGTCTCGGCGTAGCCGGCGCCGACGAAATCAGCAAGCTCAAGGCTGCACTCCATGCAGAAGGCACTCGTGAGCATCAGGAAGTCCGGCATCCATTCCTCCTCTCCAAGGTCCTCGAAGGCTGCGGCAGCTCCATGGCACTCAGCGTTTCGGCGGACGACAAGCCGGCTCGCGGCATCCTTTAGCTCAGGGCTGAATGAGTCGAGCCGAAGCGCAAGCTCGATCAACTCCTTCATACCTCGGGCACGGACCAGGGCGCTCTCGGTCTCCTCGTCGCTGGCGGCCGCGAGCAGGGCCTCAACTGAGCGTGGATCGGCGAGAAGCACGGGATGGATCTTTGCCACCATCGCTCGCAGCATCGGCTCGACCGCGAAGTGGAACCACCAGGCCTTGAGCGCGCCTTCCTCGGCATCGAGTCCCCGCTCCACGTAGAGCCGCGCCTTGCCGATAAATGCCTCGGCCGACCAGCTCATTCGCACACCGACACCCTCAAAAGCGCCCGCTCGCCGTCTTCGGACCCCACCGCCTCGCGAGCGTGGAGCATGCGGTGGTTATCCCAGATCACCGCCAGGTCCGGCTCCCACTCGATTCGGACCTTTGCCATCCAGCTAAACGGTTCCATCGCGCGCGCGACCTGGTCGGCGTCACCCGCCGGGGCCATGACATCGGGGTTCAGCCGCCAGCGGAGCCGGTCACCGACACGGCGGCGCGGCACGACGTAGAAGCGGCGGCTGACGTCTGACACCAACCAACTGCGTGAGAACTCAGGTCCGGCGAGCGCAGCGTCCCCGCCGTCGAAGAGAAGGGTTGCGGCTCGGTAGCTTCGCTCCGAGAGGAGCGCGACGAAACGCGGGGGTCGCAATCTGGTAGCACCATCGGTGTGCGGGGGGAAATTGCTTCGACCGTGAAGCGAGGAAAGGGATCGGCGTTGGGACTCTTTGCGCTCTTGGGTCCGCAGCCACCTAACCTCGGTGCCGACCCCAAGCTCGTGCGCAAGAGCGAGCAGCTGCGCCGGCTCGGTGCGCGGCAAGACGATCCAGCCATGATGCTCGACCTCTTTCATCACGCTTCCCGTTCTCACCCGATCATTGATAGCGAAAAGCGATGTCGGAGTTCGGTGCTGGGAGAGATTGACGGCAGGGCCCGCGCCAACCGGGGCTGCGTTAGAGCTCCGGCTCGCTATCAGATTTATCTGATACCGTAGCTCCATGGCACGTCTGAGTGCGACCAAGGTGGCCCGGGAATTTTCCGCTGTCGTCAACCGGATCGGGGCCGGCGAGGAGATCGAGGTTGTGCGCAACGGCGTGCCGGTCGTACAGATGCGGCCGGCCAGCCCGGGGCAGCTGGTCTCGGCGGCGAGGTGGCGAGAGTTGATGGATTCCGCGCCTTCGCCCGATGAGGACTTCGCACGCGATGTCGAAGCCGGGCGGGAGGCCATTGGTCCGCCGAGTGGCGCATGGCCGTCCTGATTGATACCTCTGTCTTGGTCAACGCCGAGCGGCGGGGGCAGTCGCTGGATCAGGCGGTCGGTGACCAGGACCGCGCGATCAGCGTCGTCACCGCCAGCGAGCTCCTACATGGAGTGCACCGCGCTCAGTCGGGGGCGGTGCGGGCTCGCCGTTCCGCGTTCGTCGAGCACGTGATCTCCGCAATCGAGCCGTTGCCGGTCACGACCGCGGTCGCCCGAGCGCACGCGGAAGTCTGGGCCGAGCTTGAGAACGACGGCAACCTGATCGGAGCCCACGATCTCTGGATCGCGGCAACGGCTCTGAGCCATGGCATGGATGTCGCGACTGCAAACACGCGGGACTTCGGGCGGGTGCCTGGTCTCAGCGTGGTGCCCGTCTGAAAGCCGGTCGCATTCCGGTTACATAACCGCCGCAAACCGCTCTAGCAAGCGCCCGACCTTCGGTCTTTCAAGCCGGAGGTCGCGAGTTCGATTCTCGTCGGGCGCATAGGGAGATTGTGATATTGCAGGGATTCCGCGGACCGGGCGGAGAGTGTTCGCGCCGCTGGAACGTGTTTCAACGTTCGTACGAGCGAGTTGTCCCTCGCCGCGCAACGCGCTACATTCCGGTCTGTGTATGCGCGGGTCGTCCTTGCGTCAGTCTTGGCCGTCGTCGTGCTTGCCCTGCTGGTCACCGGACCGGCCTTCGCCGGACCGCCCGGCAAGTGGACCCGGGTCACCGGGGTTGATGGGGTCGAGGCGCTCAACACCGACGAGGTCGGCCTCGAGCGCACCGCCGACGGCGTCCTGCACGTAGCCTGGACGCGTCGCGCCGCCGGCCTCGCCGACGCGCTGATGCAGAGCGCGATCGCCGCCAACACGAAGTCGGTCAGCGGCCCGGTGACGATCGTCGGTCCCCCCAACAACGGGCTGAACGACAGCGTCGACCTCGTTTCGGCACCGGCCGGCGGCCTGCGGGTGCTGTTCTCGGGGCTGTTCCCGATGAGCGGGATCGACGTCGTGATGTCGACCTCCACCGCTTCGGCGACCGGCACCGGGTGGACGCCGCCGCTCGCCGTATCGAGCACCGGTACACCGAGCCCGGTTTACATCGCGGCCGGGATCGGTGGAGCGGTATCGCCCGCCGGTACCGTCGTCTCGACCTGGGGAGACTCGGGGCCGGGCGACGGCGGTTTTCACGTCGGCCTCAGCCCCGCCGACCCCGACAACCCCTTCGGCGTCGCCGCCAGCAATGTCAATCCCAACGTCGCCTTCGACTCCGCCAGTGGCTCGGGCTACATCGCCTGGAACGTGCTGGGCGGGATCGAACCCGGGTCGCTGCGTGTGATGGCACTGCAGGGCGGCTCGGTGCTGGCCGCGCCGAATTCCGCGGCCCGGTGGATCGGTCAGCGGGTCTCGATCAGCGGCCGGATCGGCGCCGGCGGTGTCTACGTCGCCCACGGTTCGGGAGGCAACGAATTCTCCGCCAGGCCGGCCTGGTGGCGGGTCGGCGCCAAGCAGCCGAGGATCTTCAAGCGCCAGCGCGATGCCGAGCACACCGGTCTGGCGCCGGCGCCAGCCGGCCGTCTCTGGCTCTACTGGGAGCGCGACGGCCGCCTCTACGCGGCGCGAACCGACAGGAAGGCAAAGAAGCCCGGGGCGATCGTCTCCCTCAAGGCGCCCAAGGGAACGCGAAGCATCTATCGGCTCAACGGCGAGGGCTCGCGCGGCCCGCTGGATCTGCTCGCCTTGGCCGACGCTAAGGGCGGCCTCGGCTACTTCCACCAACGGATCCTGCCCGGGCTGAGCCTGTCCGTCCAGCCGAAGCCGGTGGAGCGGGGCAAGCAGGCGAGCTTCCGGGTCAGCGACGCTGGCACGCCGGTCAAGGGCGCCTGGGTGACCTTCAAGCTCGGCAAGAAGAAGCTTTCGAAGAAGACCAACGCCAAGGGCAAGGCGACGATCAAGGTGCCCGCGAGGACGAGGCCCGGGCGCTACTCGGCGGCGGTCCACCGGGGCGGCTACACGCGGGCGAAGCGGAAGGTCCGCGTCAAGGGCTGAACGGGTTCGAAGAGGAGGAGAGAGCGGATGCTCTGGATTCGCGCATCGATTCGAAGGCAGCTGGGCTCGGGTGCGGCTGTGACCGTCGTTCTCCTCGCATCCTCCGTCGTCGCGGTGACCGCGCCGGAGCCGGCAGGCGCCACATACCCGGGCGCCTCGAACGGCGAGATCTCTTTCGTCAGCGACCGCGATCCGCTCTTCTCGGCCGGCGGACGGGCCGCCCTCTTTCGCGATCAGGTCTTCGTGATGGGGCCTGACGGGCAGAACCCGACCAACCTCTCGACCAGCTCTGAAGACCACAGCGACCCCTCCTTCTCGGCGGACGGTCGGCTGATCGCCTTCGCCGGGCTACGCGACGCCGGCGGCGAGGGGGAAGGAGAAGAAGGCGCAGAGATCGTAAGCGTTCAGGTAGTCGAAGGGCTTCGGGCGCCGGCGGCGTAGTTATGGAGCGTGGCCGGGTCACGGCGCGAGGCCGACCTTGAGGCGCAGAACGCCGAGCTGAGGGCAGAGAACACACTGCTGCACGAGCAGGTCGCGGCGTTGACGGCGGAGGTGGAGGAGTTGAAGCGCCGCCTCGGCCAGAACTCGCGCAACTCCTCCAAGCCGCCCTCCTCCGATCCGCCGATGAGTCGGCAGGAGCGCCGCAAGCTGGCCCGCGAACGGGCGAAGGAGTCGCTGCGCAAGGCGGGCGGGCAACCCGGCCACGAGGGCAAGCACCGCCAGATGGCACCGCCCGGGCAGGTCGATGAGACCTTCGAGCACCTGCCCGAGCGCTGCTCGGGCTGCGGACACGGCTTCGGCGGCGAAGAGCAACGGGTCGGCGAGCCGGTGATCCACCAGAAGTGGGAGCTGCCGCCGATCCGCCCGCTGATCTTCGAGCACCGTCTGGCGCGCCTGCGCTGCTCGGGCTGTGGGAAGCCGACCCTCGCCGGGTTGCCGGCGGGCGTCTCGGGCTCGGCTTTCGGGCCGAAGCTGGAAGCCCACATCGCGACCCTGGCCGGGGTGTTCCGCCTCTCCCGCCGCCAGGTCGCCCGGGTCGTGCGCGAGGTCTTCGGGATCGAGATCTCGGTGGGGGCGGTCGACGCGGCGATCATGCGGATGAGCGCCGCGCTCGCCGATCCCTGGGCGGCGCTGGCCGAAGCGGTCCGCGAAGCCGCGGTCGTCCACGCCGACGAGACCGGCTGGCGGCTGGCCGGTGCCCAACAGTGGCTGTGGCTGGCAGCGAGCGCGTTGGCGGCCTGCTACCGGATCGACCCCTCGCGCTCCCAGGTGGCGGCCAAGGAGCTGCTCGGCGAGGACTTCGGCGGGATCGTGGTCACCGACCGCTACGCCGCCTACCACTTCCTCGACGTCCTCCAACAGCAGCTCTGCCTCGCCCACGTCATCCGGCAACTCGTCGAGCTCTCCGAGCGCGAGGGGGCGACGGGGCGGCGCGGCGCCGAGCTGGTGGAGGCGGCGCGGGGGGCGATCGGCGTCCATCGCCGTTACCTGGAGGAGGGCCACGACCGCGCCTGGCTGCGCACCGAGCTGGAGCCGCTGCGGAGCCGCATCCGAGCGTTGCTCGAGCAGGGCGCCCGCGGCCACAACCGTCGCGAGCGCAGCCTCTGCGGCACCCTGCTGGAGGAATACGAGGCGCTGTGGACCTTCTGCGAGGTGCCCGGGGTCGAGCCGACGAATAACGTCGCGGAGAGAGCGCTCCGCCCCGCGGTCATCATGCGAAAGACACAGCTGCACACGGTGTCTGAGCAAGGCAACCGCTGGATCGAGCGGATTCTCTCTGTCAACGAGACCTGCCGCCTGCAGGGGCGAGCGGTTCTGGACTACCTGGTCGAGGCCGCCGATGCGGCCCACCGCGGGGTGACGGCACCGTCGCTCGTCCCGCCGTAGGGCGAAGTCCGGTTTTCAGCCGGGTCGACCACCTGAACGCTTACCAGAGATCTATGTGATGAACGCGTCCGGCACCGACAGGCGGCGGCTCACCACGACCGCCGCCGAGGAGTCCGATCCGGCCTTCTCACCCGACGGCTCCCGGATCGCCTTCACCACCCTCGCCTACGGCGGCTTCCCCGGGATCGACCTGGTCAACAGCGATGGCAGCGGCCACACTCACCTGCTCCAGGGATCCGCGGACGTCGACTACGGCAACCCCAGCTGGTCGCCCGACGGCTCGAGGATCGCCTTCGAACGCACTCAGTCCCATGGGTTTGAAACCCAAATCGATATCTGGGCGATTGACCTCGCCAGCGGCCAGCAGACGCGCCTGACCGACGGCTTCGAGCAGGAGTACGACCCCGACTTCTCACCCGACGGCTCCCGCATCGCCTACGTCGTCGACCCGTTCATCGTCAGCCGGACGAAGCTGGTCAGCAATCCGGATATCTACGTGATGAACGCCGATGGCAGCGGCAAGACCAGGCTGACGACCGATCCCTGGGAGGACACCGACCCCGCCTTCTCGCCGGACGGCTCGATGATCGCGTTCACCCACCGCCACAATGAGGGCCCGGATCCTCACACGATCTCGAACTACCCGGGCGACATCTACGTGATGAACGCCGACGGCAGCGGCCAACGCAACCTAACCGCCGGAGGTAGAACGGGGATCTTCGGGGAGGGGGAAGAGGACAGCGACAA
>Ga0210063_1000306_pt1 | contig 16004 bp, 15 predicted proteins | sample Muzzi_PWA_D1_FD_185529 | JGI IMG/M metagenome (GOLD analysis project Ga0210063, IMG submission 185529) | Wetland microbial communities from San Francisco Bay, California, USA, that impact long-term carbon sequestration - Muzzi_PWA_D1 (SPAdes) | ecosystem: Environmental > Aquatic > Marine >... | reverse complement strand
TTCGCCGACCGCCGCGCCCGCCGTGTCGGCCTCTTCGCGGTCGCCTTCTTCCTGCTTGCCGCGGTGCTCGGCGGCTCGGTCGCCGAACGGCTCGACCCCTACGGCGCCGACGACCCGGCGACCGAGACGGTGAAGGCGCAGGAACAGCTCGAGGCCGCCGGGCTGCGGGCCCCCGCCGTGCTGGTGGTGCTCGAGGACGCGCCCGTCGCCGACCCCGCAACCCGCAGGCGGGTCGAGCGGCTGACCGCGCTGGCCCGCGGGCCCGACGTCGCCTCGATCGACAGCTACTACAGCACCGGCTCGCGCTCCTTCGTCTCCCGCGACGGCCGCTCCACCTACTTCGCGGTGGCGATGCGGCCGACCGGCGACCGCGAGCTGCAGGACGCCGGCGCCGCCGTCGCCGACCGGTTCGCCGGCCGCCCCGGGGTCCTGGTCGGCGGCCCGGCCGTCTACCAGGAGGAGGTCAACGAGCAGGTCGAGAAGGACCTGCGCCGGGCGGAGCTGATCGCCTTCCCGCTGCTCTTCCTGCTCTCGCTGCTCTTCTTCCGCAGCCTGGTCGCGGCGCTGCTGCCGCTGATGATCGGCGGCCTGGCGATCGTCGGCACCTTCCTCATCCTCCGCCTCGCCAGCGAGTTCGGCTCGATCTCGCTCTTCGCGCTCAACCTGACCACGGCGCTGGGGCTGGGGCTGGCGATCGACTACAGCCTCTTCGTCGTCTCGCGCTACCGCGAGGAGATCGCCCTGCACGGACCGGGGCCGATCGCGATGCGCCGCGTCCTCGCCACCGCCGGCCGCACCGTCTTCTTCTCCTCGCTGACCGTGGCCGCGGCGCTCGCCTCGCTGCTCGTCTTCCCGCAGCGCTTCCTCTACTCGATGGGGCTCGGCGGCGCCCTGGTGGCGCTGTTCGCGGCGCTGATCTCGCTGACCGTGCTGCCGGCGGTGCTGACCCTGCTCGGCAACCGGGTCAACGCCGGCGCCCCCCGCTTCCTGCAGCGCCGCGCCGAGGCCGACGCCCGCCCCGACGAGAACGGCTTCTGGTACCGACTCTCCCGCTTCGTGATGCGCCGGCCGCTGCCGATCGCAACGCTGAGCGGCCTCTTCCTGATCGTCCTCGGCCTGCCCTTCCTGGGGATCAAGTTCAACACCGTCGACGCGACCGTGCTGCCCGAGAGCGCCGAGGCCCGCGGCGCCTACGAGCTGGTCAACGCCGAGTTCCCGCCCTACCACGACACCCCGATCTGGATCGCGGTCGAGGGCGGCGGGCCGAAGGCCGCCGCGGCGGTGGCGCGCCGGGCGCGCCGGGTCGGGGGGGTCGCGCAGGTCGCTCCGCCGCAGCGGCTGCGAGGCGGTGTCGTCGCGGTCCAGGCGACCTCCGCCAACCCATTCGTCTCCGAGGCCAGCCAGGCGACGGTGAAGCAGCTGCGCAAGATCGAGCCTCCACCGGGATCCACGCTGCTGATCGGCGGCGCCACCGCCGACTTCGTCGACTTCCAGTCCAGCCTGAAGCGACACATGCCGATCGCGCTGGCGATCGTCGTCGTCTCCACCCTGGTCGTCCTCTTCCTGATGACCGGCTCGGTGGTGCTGCCGATCAAGTCGCTGCTGATGAACGTGCTCAACCTCAGCGCCGTCTTCGGCCTGCTCGTGCTGATCTTCCAGGACGGCCGGCTCGAAGGGCTGCTCGGCTACACCGGCCAGGGCGCGATCGAGCAGACGATGCCGATCCTGCTCTTCGCCGTCGCCTTCGGCCTCTCCACCGACTACGCCGTCTTCCTGCTCTCGCGGATCAAGGAGGCCCGCGACGGCGGCGCCTCGGATTCCGAGTCGGTGGCGATCGGGCTGGAGAGGACGGGGCGGATCGTCACCGCCGCGGCCCTGCTCTTCGCCTTCGCGGTCGGCGCTTTCGCCACCTCGCAGATCATCTTCATCAAGGAGAACGGGGTCGGCACGGCGCTGGCGGTGCTGATCGACGCCAGCATCATCCGCGCCCTGCTGGTGCCCTCGCTGATGGAGCTGCTCGGCAAGTGGAACTGGTGGGCGCCGGCGCCGCTGCGCCGCCTGCACGACCGGATCGGGATCGGCGAGACGATCCCGGCCGCGCCGGCGCAGGGCGGCGCCGCTGCAAGCTGAGCCCGCTGCGCGCTCAGGCGATCGCGCGGGAGGCGCGGCGGCGGAGGTCGGCGTTGAGCATGCCGGTGACCTCGCTGGGGCGGTCGCCGGCGCTCGGCACCGCGGCGCCGATCAGGCCGCTGGCGCGGAACCCGTAGAGCGGGGCGACGAAGCCGAGCTCGCGGATCTTGCGGACCAGGTTGACGGCGCTGGGAGTGTCGGCGCCGGGGCCGCAGACGACGATCGCGGTCGGGTCGAGGGCGCCGAGCGCCCGCTCCAGCCGCTCGTCGCCGAGCTGGTTTGAGAGGACGAGGACGCGGAACCCGGCGCGGCGCAGCGCCAGGTCGAGCGCCTGGGTGTGGACCTCCTCGGCGTATTCCCCTGAGCTCGAGTCGAGCAGCAGGATGCCGGCCGGGCGCGAGGCGGCGGGCGCGAGGCGGCGGGCACCGTGCAGCCAGCCGGTCGCCCAGCGCGAGGCGAACTCGAGCTCGGCCTCCCGCTCGGGGTCGGCGGCGAGACGGTCGATCGCCGGCAGCAGCATCTCCTCCACGGTCCGCTCCAGCGGCCGCACCGCAAGGCTCTCCTCGATCGCCCGGTCGGCGCCGGCCTCGTCGAAGCTCTCGAAGGCGCCGAACAGGCCGTCGTCGCTGGCCGGGGCCGCCTGCCGCTGGCGCGCCAGCTCGATCGCCGAGGAGATGTTGCCGGTCTCGGCGAGAGCGTCGCGCAGCGTCTGCAGCTCGACCAGCTCGTAGTTGCGGTGGTTGCCGACGGTCCGCTTCGGGGTCGGGTACCCGTAGCGCCGCTCCCAGCTGCGCAGGGTGTTGGGGCTGACGCCGAGCACTTCGGCAGCTGCGTTGGTTCGGATTCCGGGCATCTGAAGGGGGAAAGGAGTTGGTTGACGCCGGGTTTCGACGCTGCGCAGGATTCTCCCACCCCCGGGCCCGGGTTTACACAGGTTATGGACGGATTTCGCGATTCTGCTAGCGATCTTGCACGGCCGGCGCTGGCGCGCCGGGCGCCTCCGCGGCCCCGTCCTCGGAGTGCGGCAGCATGATCTCCGAGGCGTCCTCCGGCGTGATGTCCGGGTACAGAGCGCGGATCACGACGATCGCCACCACCCCGCCCAGCAGCTGGAAGAGGACGAAGGAGGGGACCGAGGCGGGGGCGATCCCGGCGAAGGTGTCGGAGAACATCCGGCCGACGTCGATCGCCGGGTTGGCGAAGCTGGTCGAGCTGGTGAAGAAGTAGGCGGCGCCGATGTAGGCGCCGACCGCCGCCCCGGCCAGGTTGCCGCGCCGGGTCCGGGCCAGCGAGAAGATCACCAGCAGCAGGCCGAGCGTCGCGATCACCTCGGCGAAGAGGTGCGACGGCGAGGCGCGGTGGTTGGTCGAGATGCTGATCGCGGTGAGCGCGAACATCGCGTTGGCGGCGACCGCGCCGGCGATGCAGCCGCAGACCTGGGCCGGGATGTAGGCGGCGGCGTGCCGCCAGCGCAGCCCGCCGAAGGCGGCGTCGACCAGCGAGACGACCGGGTTGAAGTGGGCGCCGGAGACCGGCCCGAACATCAGGATGAAGGTGAACAGACCGGCCGCCGTCGCCGCCGCGTTCTCGAACAGCTGCAACCCGACGTCGCCGGGCGAGAGCTGGGAGGCGGCGATCCCCGACCCGATCACGGTCGCGGCCAGGAAGGCGGAGCCGAGGAACTCGGCCAGCAGCCGCCGGGGCAGCGGGATCTCGTTCATCTGGCCACCGTTTTCATCGCCCGGGCATCCTATGTATTGACAAACGTGAGTTCAATAGATATATATAAATAGATGACTGTCGATCTGGAGTTGGCACCGAAAACGAAGAGCCCAGCCGGGCAGCCCTGCTGCGAGCCTGTCGTCTACCCGGACGTCGAGCGCGAGCAGGCGCAACGGATCGCGAAGATCGCCAAGGCGCTCGGCGATCCGATCAGGCTGCAGCTGGTCGACGTGCTGCGAAAGCACGCCGGCAAGGTCTGCGTCTGCGAGCTGGTTCCCCTCTTCGATCTCTCCCAGCCGACCGTCTCCCACCACCTCAAGGTCCTGCGCGAGGCGGGCATCGTCGCCTCCGAGCGCCAGGGGCTTTGGGCCTACTACTACGTGATCCCCGATTCCCTGGAGGAGTTCTCCGCATGGCTGAGCTGACCGATTCGAACCCCGGAACTGCAACCTCGACCTGCTGCGCTCCCGAGCAACAGGCAACCTGCTGCGAGCCCTCCGAGAAGGACGGCTGCTGCTCATCCGATTCCTCGACCTGTGGCTGCTCGGCGGGGCAGAGCGACGAGCCGCCGCAGAGCGGCGAGGAGATCCGCGAGGTGGTGCGGGACCGCTACGCGGCTGCCGCGACGAGCGTCCCGTCCGAGGGCGGGGCGTCCTGCTGCGGGACGGACACGGTGCTGAGCGAGGAGGAGGCCAAGGTCTTCGGCGCCGGTCTCTACGGCAAGGGGGAGCGCGAAGGGCTCCCGGACACCGCGACCATGGCCTCGCTCGGCTGCGGCAACCCGACCGCGGTCGCCGAGCTCAACGCCGGCGAAACGGTGCTCGACCTCGGCTCCGGCGGCGGCATCGACGTGCTGCTCTCGGCGCGGCGGGTCGAGCCCGGCGGCAAGGCCTACGGCCTCGACATGACCGACGAGATGCTCGCCCTGGCGCGGCAGAACCAGGCCAAGGCCGGGGTCGAGAACGTCGAGTGGCTGCGTGGCGAGATCGAGTCGATCCCGCTGCCGGCCGAATCGGTCGACGTGGTGATCTCCAACTGCGTGATCAACCTCTCCGCCGACAAGTCGAAGGTGCTGGCCGAGGCGGCCCGCGTGCTGCGGCCGGGCGGCCGGTTCGCGGTCTCCGACGTCGTCGCCGACGACGGCATGGACGAGGCGACCCGCAACGACGTCGAGCAGTGGGCCGGGTGCATCGGCGGAGCGCTCACCCGGGGCGAGTTCGAGCGGGCGCTGCGCGACGCCGGCTTCGACGCGGTCGAGATCAAGGAAACGCACCGGGTCAACGACCAGGCCGGCTCGGCGATCATCCGGGCCCGCAAGCCGCAGGCCGCCGCCGGGATCTAGGCGGCGCTCAGCGCGCCGACGCCGACCGGCTGCCCCACCGCCCGCGCCCGCCAGAGGGCGGCGTCGGCCTTGTGGAGCAGCTGGTCGGCGTCCTCGCCGTGGTCGGGGCAGGCGACGACGCCGGCCGCGACCGAGATCCGCAGCCCGCCGGCCCGCTCCAGCTCTTCGAGGTTGCCGAGCAGGCGCTCGGCCATCTGGACGCCTTCGACCGTGCGCAGGTTCGGGGCCAGGACGCAGATCGCGTCCTCCTCCAGCGGGAACGCCTCGTCGACGATCCGGATCGCCTCGCGCAGCGCCGCGCCGACGATCGCCAGCACCGTCTCGCGGCCGCCGCCGGGGTCGCCGTCGCGGGTCGCCGGGCCGGAGGCGTCGAAGACGGCGAGGCCGAAGGGGTGACCGTAGCGGCGGTTGATCTCGACCAGCTGGTCGAGCCGGCGGCGCATCTGGCCCGGGCGGTAGAGGCTGGCGAGCTCCTCCGTCCGGCCCGCGGGTCCTGTCACCGCCGGGGACCCACCACCCCCTACGACGCCACCCGCGGGAGGCGAGTTCTCGGCAAAAGCTGAACGGCGTCGCTCGGCAGCTTCAACCGCGGTCGCGGTCACGGCGCCGAACTCGAGCGCCAGCCGCTCGGCGGCCACGGCGAAGTCGGCGTCGCCGGCCCCCAGCTCCTGGCGCAGCTTCGCGAGCAGAGCGGCCTGCTGCGCGGAGACCTTGCGGGCGAGGCGGCCGGCCGGCCTCTCGTCCGTACCGCCCGGCGGTCTGATCTCGGTGGCCATCCGGGGACCTTCCCCGAAGCCGCGGATGCCACGAGGCCCAAAAAGTTGCAATTTGCGCCACGACGAGCGTCCAGGACGGATATCCGGGAAGCGCCATTTTCCGCGTTCGTCACCTTGTCCCCGCTATAGGAGGGAGAAAATCCCGAGCGCGATCGGAGAGGGCTCAGTCGATGCTGCGGCGGCCGGCCAGCGCCTTGCCGAGCGTCACCTCGTCGGCGTGCTCGAGGTCGGCGCCGACCGGGAGGCCGCTGGCCAGGCGCGTCACCCGCGCCTCGCCGCGCAGCCGTTCGGCGATGTGGAGCGCGGTCGCCTCACCGGTCGTGGTCGGGTTGGTGGCAAGCACCACCTCCTCCACCCCGCCCCGCTGCACGCGGGCGATCAGCTCGGCGATCTTCAGGTCCTCGGCGTCGATCCCGTCGATCGGCGAGAGGGCGCCGCCGAGCACGTGGTAGAGGCCGCGGTATTCGTGGGTGCGCTCGATCGGGATCACGTCGGCCGGCTGCTCGACCACGCAGATCGTCGCCCGGTCGCGGTCGTGGTCGGCGCAGATCCGGCAGCGCGGGCCCTCGGCGAGGTTGAAGCACTCCTCGCAGAGGCCGACCTTCTCCTTCACTTCGCGGATCGCCTCGCCCAGCGCCAGCGCCTCTTCGTCGGGCGCCCGCAGCAGGTGGAAGGCGAGCCGCTGGGCGGTGCGCTGGCCGATCCCGGGCAGCTTCGAGAGCTCGGCGACGAGGCGCGCGAGCGGTGCCGGGCCTTCGCTCAACCGCCCAGGCCAGGGATGCCGCCGCCGGCGATCCCGCCCATTTTCGAGCTCGCCAGCTCCTGCGCGGCGCGCAGGCCCTCGTTGACCGCGGCCTGGACCATCTCGGCCAGCATCTCGGCCTCCTCGGGGTCGACCGCCTCCGGGTCGATCGCGATCTCGCGCAGGGTCATGTCACCGCCCATCTTCACCTTGACCATGCCGCCGCCGGCGCTCGCCTCGACAACCTCGTCTTTGAGCTGCTCCTGGGCCTGCATCATCTGGTCCTGCATCTGCTGCGCCTGTTTCATCAGGGCGTTGACGTCGAAACCGCCCGGTCCGCCTCGTGCCACCTAACCGACCTCCTCAGCGTCGAACTCGCTCTTAAGTTTCTCCACCAGTGCATCGTGGTCGATCTCGGCCTTCGGCGCGTCCTCGGCGGCCGGCTGCTGCTCCTCGGCAGCCGGCTCGGCGTCGAGCACGACGTAGGTCGGCCGCAGCGCCTCGCCGGTGATCGTGCCGAACGCCGCCGCCACCGCCTCGCGCCGCTCCGGCGACTCGGCCTTGCGTTTGTTGAAGGTGCGGTCGGCCGGGAAGCCGATCTTCAGGCCCTCCTCGTCGAATGTCACCGGCCGCGCCCCCTCGAAGGTGGCGGCCAGAGCCGGCGCCGACTCCTCCAACTGCCCCAGCACCGCAGGCCAAACCCGCTGAATCTCCGCCAGGTCGAGCGGCGCGCTCTGGCCCGCGGGTCCTGTCTGCGGATCGCCCCTCTCACCGTCCGCGTCATCCGGCGGCCCAACCTCCGCCGGAGCACCCTCCGACCCCCCAGCCTCCGCGCCACCAGGCGGCCCGGCCTCAGCCGGAGCAGGCCCGGACCCTGGCGCTTCAGGGCCACCCGCATCGGCCTCGACCCGAGGGCCGTCCCCCTCCCTCGCATCTGGCGCGGGTGGCGCCGCAGGGGGGACCATCCCCGAGGAAGCTTTAGCTACCGCAGGGGATGGTGGGTCCCCTGCGGCGACAGGACCCGCGCCCCTACCGCCCCCATCAGGAGCAGGTCCGCGCTTTTCCAACCGCTCGATCCGCCTAAGCAACCCCTCGGTCGACGGATCCAAATCCGGCCGCGCCGCCTTCAGAAGCGCGATCTCGACCGCCATCCGCGCCTCGTCCCCCTCGCGGATCGCGGTCAGGGCGGCGGCGAGGTCGTCGATCGTGCGGACCAGGGACGCCGGGCCGACCGCCGCGGCCTGGGCCTGCAGCCGCGCCTCGTCGGTCGCGGTGACCACGAAGGAGGCGGGAATCTCGCCGGTCGTCTGGATCACCAGCAGGTGGCGCAGGTGGGCGAGCAGGTCGCGAGCGAACTGCGAGGGGTCGCGGCCGGAGCGGGCCATTTTCTCGACCCCGAGCAGCACCCCGCGCGGGTCCTCGGCGGCAACCGCGTCGACCGCCTCGAAGAGCAGCTCCGCGTCGGCCGCGCCGAGCATCTCCAGCACGTCTTCGAGCTTCACGTCGGCGCCGCCGAAGGCGACCAGCTGGTCGAGCGTCCCCAGCGCGTCGCGGAAGCTGCCGGTCGCCGAGCGGGCGATCATCGCCACCGCCCCCTCCTCGACCGTGATCGACTCGGTCGCCGCGACCCGGTTCAGGACCTCGGCGATCTGCTCCAGCGAGGGGCGCTGGAAGTCGAAGCGCTGGCAGCGGTCGGCGATCGTCGGCATCACCTTGTGGGCCTCGGTGGTGGCCAGCACGAAGACGGTTTTCGGCGGCGGCTCCTCGAGCGTCTTCAGGAAGGCGTTCCAGGCCTCCTTGGTCAGCATGTGCGCCTCGTCGAGGATGTAGACCTTCCAGTGCCCGCCCGCCGGCGCGTAGGCGACCCGCTCGCGGAGGTCGCGGACGTCGTCGACCGAGCGGTTGGAGGCGGCGTCCATCTCGACCACGTCGACGGAGGTGCCCGAGGCGATCGTCCGGCAGGATTCGCATTCCCCGCAGGGGGTGACGGTCGGCCCGCCGCGCTCGCAGTTGAGCGAGCGGGCGAGGATCTTCGCCATCGAGGTCTTGCCGGTCCCGCGCGAGCCGACAAAGAGGTAGGCGTGGTGGACCTTGTCCTGCTCGACCGCGTTGCGCAGGGTGCGGACCACGTGCTGCTGTCCCACGACCTCGTCGAAGGAGCCCGGGCGGTGGCGGCGGTAGAGGGAGGTCGAGGCGTCTGCCATCAGCTCTGCGGCCAGTCTAACCACGGCCCCCCGCCGCCCCGTGGCGAGTTTGCTCGGCTATTCCGAAGAAAAGCGACACGCGGTACGGCGGCGCGCGGCTGTACCGTGCGCCGATGCCGACGGCGGCCCGCACCTGGTTGACGCCCGTCGCCTGGGTGGCCGGGGTGAGCGCCGTCCTGCTGGCCCTGTTCCCGGTCGGGTTCCCCAACTACGACACGATCTACGCCCTCGTCTGGGGCCGGGAAATCGCCGAATGGGTGCAGCCGGACATGGGCGCCGCGCTGGCCCCGACCCCACACCCGCTGACCGAGCTGATCGGCGCCCTCGCCTCGCCGTTCGGGGACGGCGCGATCACGCTGACGATGGTCATCGCCTACGCCTCGCTGGGGCTGATCGGGTTCTTCGTCTACCGGCTGGGGGCGATCTGGTTCGACCGCTGGGTCGGCGGCGTCGCCGCAGCGATCGTCCTCACCCGCGCCCCCTTCCTCTCCAACGGCCTGCGCGCCTACATCGATCTCCCCTACATCGCCCTCTGCCTGGCGGCGCTGCTGGTCGAGGCGAAGCGCCCCCGCGCCGGCTGGCCGGTGCTCGCCCTGCTCGCCCTCGCCGGCCTGCTCCGCCCCGAGGCCTGGCTGTTCGCCGTCGCCTACTGGGCCTGGCTCGCCTTCGAGATCCCCCGTGGCAAGGGTTCCGGGGAAATAGTCCACAGAACCTCTGCCACGACGCCCGCGCTGGCCTGGCTCGGGGCGCTGGCCCTGGCGGGGCCGATCCTCTGGGCGCTGTTCGACCTGCTCACCACCGGCAGCCCGACCTACTCCTGGACCGGGACCAAAGAGACGGTCGAGACGCTGGAGCGTCAGACCGGGCCGGTCGACCTCGTCCTCTACGGCCCGCGACGGCTCGGTGAGGTGCTGCAGTGGCCGGGCATGGTCGGCGCCTTCGGCGGCATCGTGCTCGGGCTCGCCTTCCTGCGCCGCCGCTCGGCGCTCGGGGTGGCCGCCGCCGCCCTGGCGCTGGCCGCCTTCGCCCTGCTCGCCTGCGGCGGCCTCGCGATCCTCCCCCGCTACACGATGCTCGCCGCCGCGGTGCTCGCGATCTTCGCGGCGCTCGGCCTGCTCGGCTGGCGACTGCTGGCGCCCGGCCACCCGGGGCGGCGGCCCTGGCAGCTGTTCGCCGCCGTGGTCGCGCTGATGTTCGTGCTCTGGGCGCCCAACCAGTGGGACCTCGACTCGCGGGTCGACACCGACCTCACCAACCAGGCCCGGATCGAGCGCGACCTCAGCGAGCTGGTCGACGAGGGCGCCTTCGAGCCGCTCTGCGGCCCGATCGCGGTGCCCAACCACCGCGCCGTCCCCCGCCTCGCCTTCAACCTCGACATCCGCCCGACCCAGGTCGTCAGCGCCAGCGCGGAGGGCGCGCCGGGGCGCGGCTACTTCGTCGCCCCCGCCTCCGACTTCACGATCCACAACTTCATCCTCGACCCCGGCGACCCGACCGACTTCGACCTCGACGTCCCCCCCGGCTTCGACCTCGTCGCCGAGAACGAGTCCTGGCAGGTATTCAGGCGCTGCTAGCGGGCCGGGCCGGTCAACCGCCGTGCTCGACCGCCTCGACCGCGGCGTGGGTCTGGGCGGCGAGGCCGGGGTCGGCGAGATCGACCGCGGGTGGCAGCTCGACGTGGAGGTCGTTGGAGGGGTCGAGGCGGACGCGGGCGGCGTCGCACCGGAAGTCGAGGACGTGGCCGCCGCGCCGCCGCGCCGTGTCGGCGAAGTGCAGGTGGTAGCCGCCGATCTCGATGCCCTCGGCGTAGGCGGGGAACCGGAAGCCGACCATCGTCCCCTCGACCTCGGTCAGCTCGAAGACGTGCTGCTGAGCGGCGACCACCTCGGCCAGCGGCTGGTAGGGCGGCTGCTGGGCCGGGACCGAGCGGGCGCGGACGGATGCGAAGCGGCCGTCGAGCCGGACCGCGCAGGACGTCCCCGCGGGGACCAGCGCGTCGATCCGGGCCAGCAGCTCAGCCTGGTCGAGCGGCCCCTCGACCCGCTCCTCGATGGTCGGCGCGAACCTGGTCACCACGGCGAACGGGGTCCGCGCGTCAGGCGCGACCGGGTGCAGGTGGCCGTCGACGTCGGCGCGCAGGAACTCGCCGTCCACCGCGACCATCTCGCCGTCGAGCCGGTTCAGCGTCCCCAGCCCGAGGTCGCCCTGCTCGGCCAGCTCGGCGAAGCTGAGGTCGCCCTCGAAGGCGCCGTCGAGCAGCGCCCCCACCGTCGAGGCCTGGAACAGCACGTGCGGCTGGTGGCCGGCATGCAGGTCGCCCCTGCGCATCGCCTCCACGTGCAGCGCCCTGATCCACCGCTCGTCCAACACACCCACATCCTCCCAGCCGCTGCGCAACGCCGGCCGAACGCGCGGTCGTGCGAGCATCCACTCCGTGGCGGCGATCGAGCTCAGCGGCGTGGTCAAGCGGTTCGGCCCGATCACCGCGGTCGACGGGCTCGACCTCGAGGTGCCGGAGGGGATCTGCCTCGGCCTGCTGGGGCCGAACGGGGCCGGCAAGTCGACGACGATGCGGCTGTTGACCGGCCAGGCGATCGCCGACGCCGGCACCCTGCAGGTGCTGGGACATGAGCTGCCCGCCGACTCGAAGGCGGCGCGGGCGGAGATGGGCGTGGTCCCGCAGCTCGACAACCTCGACGTCGACGTCACCGTCGAGGACAACCTGGCGATCTTCGCCCGCCTCTACCGCGTGCCCGACGTCGGTGCGGCGGTCGACGCGGCGCTCGACCTCGCCCGCCTGCGGGAGCGCCGCCGCGACGCGGTCGACGAGCTCTCCGGCGGGATGCGGCGCCGCCTCCTGCTCGCCCGCGGCCTCGTCCACCAGCCGCGGCTGGTCCTGCTCGACGAGCCGACGGTCGGGCTCGACCCGCAGATCCGCACCGAGCTGTGGACGCTGATCGGCACGCTCAAAGCGCGCGGCACGACGATCCTGATGTCCACCCACTACATCGAGGAGGCGGAGCGGCTGGCCGACGAGGTCGCGGTGATGCACCAGGGCCGGATCATCAGCCGCGGCACCCCGACGGCGCTGATCGGCGAGCACGCCGGCCGCCAGACCGCCGAGGTCTACGGCCCGGCCGAGCGGCTGACCACGGTCCGCGCCGACGCCGAGTCGCAGGGCTTCCGGGTGCGGCCCGCCGGCCCGGCGATCGCGATCGTCGGCTCCGAGCGGGCGGTCGACGGCATCGTGCCCCAGGACGCGGTCTGGCGCGCCGCCTCGCTCGAGGACGTGTTCGTGCTGCTGACCGGCGAGGAGGCCGAGTGACCTCCCCCACCACCATCGCGCGGTTCCTTGTTGGCCCTGCGGGCGAAAAAGGAACCGCGCGATGAGGCGGCTGGAACCGGCGGCGATCGCCGGGGTGATGAGCCGCGAGGTCGCCAACTTCCGCACCTACTGGAAGGGGACGACCTTCTCCAGCGTGCTGGAACCGATCGTCTACCTGCTCGCCTTCGGGCTCGGGCTCGGCGCGACCCTGGTCGACGAAGTCGCCGGCATCCCCTACATCGAGTTCGTCGGCACCGGGATGGTCGCCACCGCGGTGATCTTCGCCAGCGCCCTGCCGGCGATGTTCGGCACCTTCGTCAAGCACCGCTTCCAGAACACCTACCAGGCGATCCTCGCCGCCCCGGTCGACGTCGAGGAGCTGGTCAGCGCCGAGATGCTGTGGATCGGCGCCCGGGCCGGCTTCTACGGCTGCTTCCCGCTGCTCGTCACCTTCGCCTTCGGCCTCGACCCGGCCTGGGGGATGCTGCTGGTGCCGCTGTTCGGCTTCGTCACCGCGCTCGGCTTCGCCGGCTTCGGGGTGGCGATGGCGGCGAGCGTCGCCAAGATCGACCAGTTCAACTACGTGACGGCGCTGTTCGTCACGCCGCTCTTCCTGGTCGCCGGCAGCTTCTTCCCGATCTCCGGCCTGCCCGAGGGACTGCAGGCGCTGGCCCAGATCAACCCACTGCACCAGCTGGTCGAGCTGGTCCGCGGCGCCGCCTTCAGCTTCGAGACGGAGGACCTGCTCCGCTTCGCCTTCCTGGTCGGCTTCGCCCTGCTGACCTGGCGCGTCGCGATCGCCCGCATGCGCAAGCGCCTGATCGACTGAAAAAAGTGGACCGTGCGGCCGCCTTCGAAGCGAGGCCACCGGGCGTGTGCGTCGTTTTTGGCTCGGGCCGGGCTTCCCTGCGGCACCCGCGGCATCCGCTTAAGGCTGCTTCCTTCCGGACCTGACCTGATTCGCGTGCCCACGTCGCGCAGGACCCGACCGTCAACGCCGCTGCGACGCACCGGCCCCGACGGCCAGCTCCTCAGAGCGGATTTTCGGCCCCGCTAGAGCGGATTGCGGGTTACAGGGCACCGCTGATTCCCCGCCTAGCACGGTCCACTCGTCATCCTACTCGCCCCGCGTAGGATGCGGCACTTGCCAGCGCTGCCGCTGCCAATCGCGGAGATCCAGGTGGACACCGGGTCGTTCTTCGTGATCGTCCTCGTCGCCGCGATCGCCGCGACGACGGTGGCGACGGTGCCGGGCCGGTTCGTGCCCCCGGTCGTGGTGCTGGAGATCTTCCTCGGGATCGTGGTCGGACCCGAGGTTCTCGGCCTCGCCCACGACGACGAATTCGTCGACTTCTTCGCCAACCTCGGCCTCGGGATGCTGTTCTTCTTCGCCGGCTACGAGATCGACTTCGGCCGCATCAAGGGCAAGCCGATGCGGCTCGGGCTGTGGGGATGGGCGACCTCGATCGTGATCGCCCACGCGATCGCCTTCGGCCTGATGCTGGGCAACGTCGTCGACTCCTCGATGTACGTCGGGGCGGCGATCGCGACGACCGCGATCGGGACGCTGATCCCGATCCTCCGCGACGCCGGCGAGCTGAAGTCCCGGTTCGGCACCCACCTGCTGGCGGCGGGCGGGGCCGGCGAGTTCGGGCCGATCCTCCTGATCACCCTCTTCCTCTCAACCGAGAAAATCTGGCACGAGGCGCTGATCCTGGTCGCCTTCGTGGTGCTGGCGATCGTCGTCGCGCTGATCTCGGTCCAGCTCGCGCCGCGCGGCTGGCGGGTGCTCGAGCGCACCTTCGAGGCCAGCAACCAGCTCGCCGTGCGGGTCACGGTGGTGCTCATCTTCGGGCTCGTCTTTCTGGCCGGCAAACTCGGCCTCGACGTCCTGCTCGGCGGCTTCGTCGCCGGCCTGATCGTCCGCGTCGCGCTGCGCGGACAGGAGCTCCGGATCTTCGAGTCGAAGCTGAACGCGGTCGGCTTCGGCTTCTTCATCCCCTTCTTCTTCGTGGTCAGCGGCATCGAGTTCGACATCGACGCGCTCGGCTCGCTCAGCGCGATCCTCAAGCTGCTGCTCTTCTTCTCGCTCTTCCTCGTCGTCCGCGGCCTGCCGGCGATGATCTTCTACCGCGGCACCTTCAACCTCCGCGACCGCGGCGCCCTCGCCTTCTACTGCGCAACCGAGCTCCCCCTGGTCGTCGCGATCACGACGATCGCGGTCGAATTGGGCCACATGGAGAGCTCGACCGCCGCCGGCCTGGTCGGCGCCGCGATGCTCTCGACCCTGGTCTACCCCTTCCTAGGCCTAGCCCTGCGCGGCCACTTCAAGCGGGAGGACGACACCCCCGCGCCGGTCGTATCATCAGAGGCCCAGGGCGCGTAGCTCAGTGGGAGAGCGCTCGCTTCACACGCGAGAGGTCGCTGGTTCGAAACCAGCCGTGCCCATTGGATTCCCCTTTGTAGAGCCAAAAACCGGGCTGTGGTTCGAGACCAGTCCCGAACTTGGCTCCACAGCTCGAATCGCAGAACGGCCGCGACTCGCTTGCAACCGCAAGTCTAAGCGTTGAGCCGGCGCGACCCCACTCTTCCGGTCGGCCTCCACACCCGCCAGACGCGCGGCGCAGCCGCGCCACAATCGGCGGTGGGGAGGCCGACCGAAGGTCAGACCGCGCGACTCGGCCCAGAGGCTCGTTTCAGGCACGAAAAGCGAACACCTGTTCGGGTTCATAATGTGTCGGGCAGTTGCGGTGGGTGCCGAAGGGCAGCTACCGATAGTGCGTGAGGGGGCTGTGGTTGGTGGGGAGACCTGCTGCCAGTAGGTCTCCTGCGGGCCGTCTGTTGGCCTGGGCCTGCTCAGCAGTGCTTAGTTGCTGCTCGGCTTGATGCCGGTGCCGGAAGCGCCGCCGAAGACCGGGCCTGGGTACACGCGCCCGCCCCGCACCACGACCAGGCGCTCGGCGCTGAGCGCCGCGAGCGCCCGGTCGATGTCGGCCCGCCCGTGATCGCCCGAGAGGCTGCAGCGCAGATCGGCGGCCAGCGTGGCGAGGTCGACGCCGCCCGATCGCTCGCCCACCACGTAGGAGACGATCGCCGACTGGATCACCAGCTCGTCGTAGTCGGCAAGCTTCGGGGGCGGTGGGGCGGCCCGCGCCGCCATCGGGTCGCGCGGGGGCATCCCAGCCCGGCCGCGGCAGAGCTTGAACCTCATCGGGGCTCGTCCTCCAGTTCCGCCAATGCCTTGTTGCACAGCTCGGCGACGATTGCGTTGCGCCGCTGGAGTTCCCTGACTTCTCGCTCCTGCTCGGCATCGAACGCCGTCAGCTGCTCGGCGGTCTCTCCGAGTCGCGCGAAGACCCGACGCAACAGCTCGGGCGGGCAACTCAGCTCGACCGGCTCGCCGCTCCCCTCGCCCCAGCCCAGGTCCTCGTTGACCAGGCGAAGCTCGTCGGCGAACTGGCGGGCGAGGCGCTCCGCGTTGGCGAAGTCCTGGCGCGCGACCGCCATCCGCAGGTCATCGATCCCGCCGACGTGGTCGAGGATCTGGTCATAGAGCGCGTCGCGCTGCTGGGCGCTGATCGCGATCGCCATCAGAGGGGCTGCTTGGGGGCGGTGCCGTTTCGAGATCGAGAGGCAAAGAAGTAGAAGTTCTCCAGGGCACCGCGCACCGGGCGGGCGCCGACCTTGACCACCACGCCCATGTCGGCAAGCGCCTTCAGGTGATAGGAGATCAGCCCGAGGTTTTCCTCTTCATCGAAGACCC
>Ga0210063_1000305_pt1 | contig 16006 bp, 6 predicted proteins | sample Muzzi_PWA_D1_FD_185529 | JGI IMG/M metagenome (GOLD analysis project Ga0210063, IMG submission 185529) | Wetland microbial communities from San Francisco Bay, California, USA, that impact long-term carbon sequestration - Muzzi_PWA_D1 (SPAdes) | ecosystem: Environmental > Aquatic > Marine >... | reverse complement strand
GAAGCCTCCACCATCGGCGAGATCGCCGCGCTGCTGGAGGGACAGATCCAGAAGAGGGTGCCCCACCTGCCGCCCATGATCCGGGCGGAACGGGACGGCCCCTTCCCCCTCTCATACTCCCAGGAGCGGGTGTGGTTCATGGACCAGGTCTATCCGGGAAATTTGGCTTACAACGTCCAGGCGGTCTTCACCCTGGAGGGCCCCCTGGATGTGGCGGCACTGCGCACCGCCTTCGTGCGGGTGAGCGAGCGCCAGGAAGTGCTGCGCACCGTCTTCCGCGCCGTCGAAGGGCAGGGGATGCAGCACATCCTCGAAGAGGGAGCGTGCACCATCCCGCTGGTGGATATCGAGGGCGCGCCGGATCCGGATGCGGACTTCGCCCGGCTGGTGGAGGATTTCATCGCCACCCCCTTCGATATCGGCCAGCTACCCCTGCTCCGCTTGATGCTGGTGCGCCGAGCCGAGCAGCTCCATGAGCTGATCCTCTGCGAGCATCACATCATCCACGATGGCTGGTCCTTCAACGTCTTCCTGCGCGAGTTGCTGGAGCAGTACCGGGCTCTGACCTCCGATGGGATCAACGGCGGCGAGCCCCAGCTGCCGCGGCTCGATTTGCAGTACGCCGATTTCGCCCACTGGCAGCGTCGGCACTTGGTCGGCGAGGTGCTCGACCGCCAAGTGGCATTCTGGCGCGGTGAGCTGGAGGGGGTGCCTGGGCTGCTGGAACTGCCCATCGACCGCCCCCGACCGCCGGTGCCGAGCCTCCAGGGGGAAGCCCCCCGCATCCACCTTTCCGAAAAACTCTCCGAAAGGCTGAAGGCGCTCAGCCAGGAGCAGGGGGTGACCCTTTTCATGACCCTCTTCTCCGCCTTCACGGTGGTCCTATACCGCCTCTCCCATCAGACGGACTTCGTGGTCGGTAGCGCCATCGCCAACCGGCGGTGGCGAGAGACGGAAGAGATGATGGGGATGATGGTCAACAACCTGCTGCTACGTTGTGACCTGGGCGGTTCCCCAAGCTTCGAGGCGCTGCTGGCCAGTACCCGACCGCGGGTGTTGCGCGCCTACGCCCATCAGGATGTGCCCTTCAACCACCTGGTGGAGGCGCTCGACTTCCCCCGGGATATGAGCTTCAATCCGCTCTTCCAGGTGATGTTCAGCTTCCACGACTCGCCGCCACCGGTGATCAATCTGGGCGAGCTGTCGATGGAGATCCTCCCCGCCATCAGCAACCACTCGGCGAAGTTCGACTTCAACCTGGTGGTCTACGACCGTTCCCGCCAGGCGGTGAACAAGAAGGTGCCGAAGGGGTTGTCGGTGATCTGGGAGTACGCTGCCGATCTCTTCGACGCCACCACCGTCCAGCGCACCATGGCGCTCTTCGAGTCGGTGCTCACCCAGGTGGCGGAGGATCCGAAGCAGAGGATCGACGAACTCTCCCCCTTTGTAAGCACGGAACGGCGCCAGGCCCTGCACGAATGGAATGACACGGCGCTACCGCTGGCCACCGGGACGCTCCCCGAGCGCTTCGCCGCCCAGGTCGAGGCGCGGCGCGACGAGACGGCGCTGATCTTCGGCGCCGAGCAGTGGAGCTACGGCGAGTTGGACCGGTGGGTGGAACGACTCACCCGGGAGCTGGAGGCCCGGCAGGTCGGGCCGGAGGTGCTGGTGGGGCTGCTCCTGGAGCGCTCCCCGGAGATGCTCCTCACCGCCCTGGCGATCCACCGTGCCGGTGGTGCCTACCTCCCCCTGGATCCGGACTATCCGGCGGATCGCCTGCGCTACATGCTGAAGGATTCTGGAGCGGCGTGGGTGGTTACCTGCGGTGCCCTCACCGGCAACCTCGAAGGGGTGGCGACCCCCCGCATCCTCTTGGAGGAGGCCGGGCTGGAGGAGCTCGAGGCTACCGGCGAGCCAGCGGTGGCGGCACCGCGCGGCCTCCGCCGACCGCCCCAGGGCGAGAATCTGGCCTACGTCATCTACACCTCCGGTTCCACGGGCCTCCCCAAGGGGGTGCAGATCCACCACCGATCGCTGGCCAACTTCCTCACCTCGATGGCGCTCTGCCCGGGGGTCAGCCAGGAGGATACGGTGGCCGCGCTGACCTCCCTCTCCTTCGACATCTCGGCGCTGGAACTCTACCTGCCGCTGTGGGTCGGGGGTGCCGTGGCGTTGGTGGATCGCGATACCACCCTCGACGGTGCCGCCCTGGCCACCGCTATCGAGGCGACCGGAGCGACGGTGCTACAGGCGACGCCCAGCGGCTACCGCCTCCTCTTGGACGCCGGGTGGGAAAATCCCGGCCAGCTCAAGCTGCTCTGTGGCGGCGAGGCGATGCCGCCACCCCTGGCCCGCCGCCTCACCGCTGGCGGCGCGGCGCTGTACAACGTCTACGGGCCGACGGAGACCACCATCTGGTCCACCCTCGGCGCAGTGGATGGGAGAGAGCCGCCGACCCTCGGCCGACCCATCGGCAACACTCGGATCTTCGTCACCAACGCCCGGCAACGCCCGGTGCCCCTCGGTGCCGCCGGGGAATTGTTGATCGGTGGCGAGGGGCTCGCTCGGGGTTATCGGGATCGGCCGGCCCTCTCCGCCGAGCGCTTCATTCCCGATTCCCTGAGTGGCGTCCCCGGCGAGCGCCTGTACCGTACCGGGGATCTGGTGCGCTTCCTCGCCGATGGCCGGCTCCTCTACCTGGGGCGGATCGACCGGCAGGTCAAGGTGCGGGGGCACCGCATCGAGCTGGGGGAGATCGAAAGCGTGCTCGAACGCCACCCCGGAATCGACCAGGTGGCAGTGATCGCCCGCCCCGGTCAGTTGGGGGAAATGGGGCAGAGCGAACTGGTCACCTACCTCACCCCCGCCGCCGGTATGCCCGCCAGACCATCGGTGCAGGAGCTGCGGGAGCACATCAAGGGTTCGCTGCCGGATTACATGGTGCCGTCGCACTTCGTCACCCTCGACGCCCTCCCCCAGACGCCCAACAAGAAAATCGACCGCAAGGAGCTGGCGGAGCGACCGCTGGGAGCGTGCGAGGAGGAAGGGAAGGGGAAGACCCCGTGGCGCAATCCGATGGAGGAAGGGATCGCCGCCATCTGGAGCGAGTTCCTGGAGCGGGGGAAGATCGGCCCCTTCGACGACTTCTTTGAGCTGGGGGGAAATTCCCTCCTCGCCACCCGCCTCGTGTCGCGGATCCGCGCCACCCTTGGGGCGGATCTGACCGCCCGGGATCTGATCGAGAGCCGTACCATCCGGGAAGTTTCCCGGCGCGCCCAGGAGCGCCGCCGGGGCGAGGGCTCGCCCCTCGATGAGCCCATCGAGGCGATCCCCGGGGCGAAGCCAGTGCTCTCCTTCGGCCAGCAGCGCATGTGGTTGCTGGAGCAGCGGCTGCACGGCCTGCCGGTGTACAACATGCCCCTCGCCCTGGAGCTTGAAGGGCCGCTGGAGGTGGCGGCGTTGCGGAGAGCGCTGGGGCTCTGCCTGGCGCGCCATGAGGCACTGCGCATGACTTTCGACCCCCAGGATGGCAGCCCCCGTCTCGCGGCGACCCCGGTGGGCGAGGCGTTGCTGCGGGAGGTGGAGATCGAGAGCGAGGCAGCGCTGGAGGAGGCCCTCCTGCGGCAGGCCCGGTGCCCCTTTGATCTGGCCACCGAGGTGCCCGTGCGCAGCTTCCTCTTCCGGCGCGCCCCGGAGCGGGCATTGCTGCTCATCAACATCCACCACATCGCCGCCGATGGCTGGTCGTGGTATCTGCTTCTGGATGAATGGAGCGGCCATTACCGGGCGCTCCTGGAGGGGAAGGAACCCTCCACCCCGATGCCAGCGATCTCCTATCTCGACTTCGCCCGCTGGGAGCGGCGGGTATGGACGGAGGAGCGGCTGCGCCCCTCCTTCGACTTCTGGCGCCAGCGGATGGCGGGAATCGAGGCACTCCCCCTGCCCTTCGATCGGCCGCGGCCTGTGCTCCCGCGCTACGAGGGGGACCGCTGTGCGATCCACCTCGTAGCCGGGACCACCGCCCAGTTGGAGGCCTTCGGTCGCAGCAAGGGATCGACCCTCTACATGGTGCTGGCGGCCACCTTCGCCCTCCTCCTGACCCGCCACTCGCCGGGCCAGGAGCTGGTCCTCAACTCCCCTAGCGCGGGCCGCGATCACCTGGATACGGAAGGGATGATCGGCTTCTTCCTGCGCACCCTGCTGCTCCGCCTGAAGGCGGATCCGCAGCTCGACTTCCCGACCTTCGTGTGTCAGGTGCGCGACGGGATGCTGGAAGCCCACGCCCACAGCGAGATACCGCTGCAACAGATCATGCAGGTGGTGCCTACACCCTCCGGGGCCACCCATCCGCTCCTCCAGACCGGCTTCGCGGTGCAGCAGCGGCGCCCCTTGAGCCTCGATCTGCCGGAGGTTGCCGCCGAGCGTCGGCCACTGGATACGGCGACGACGAAATTCGACCTGCTGATGGACCTCACACCGGACGAGGCAGGCGATGGCGGGGTGACGGGCTATCTGGAATTCGCCGCAGAACTCTTCGACCGGACCACCGCCGAAGGGCTGGTGCGCCGCTGGTCGGTGCTGGTCTCGGCGCTGGCGGAGAATGCCCACCGCCACCTGTCCGAGGTGCCGATGCTGGCGGATGCCGAACGGCAGCAGCTGCTCACCGAGTGGGGCTGGGGTCCCCGGCCGCAGCTGCCGCCGCGGGCGATCCACCACTGGTTCGAGGAGCAGGTGCGGGAGACTGGCGACGCCCAGGCGGTGCGCTTCGAAGGCACCATCCTCTCCTACGGCGAGATCAACCGCGCCGCCAACCGCCTGGCCCGGCGGCTGGTGCAATGCGGCGTCGAGCGGGGCTCCCGGGTCGGCCTGTGTCTCGAACGGGGTCCGGAGGTGGTGATCTCGATGCTCGCCATCCTCAAGGCCGGGGGTGCCTTCGTGCCCCTCGATCCGGGGTATCCGAAGGCGCGCCTGCGCTACCTGATAGAGGATGCCAGCCTCGACACCCTGATCACCGCCCTGGGGCTACTGGCCCAGTTGCCGGTGCCGGGGGATCTCCTCCCCCTGTGCCTCGATACGGCGGAGGAACGCTCGGCCCAGGCCGGGTTGCCGGAGGGCGATCTGCCCCACCCGGCGAGCGGCCCCGACGACCTCGCCTACATCATGTACACCTCCGGTTCCACCGGCAATCCGAAGGGGGTCGCCGTGCCCCACCGGGCGGTGGTGCGGTTGGTCAAGGAATCGACCTTCATCGACATGGGGCGGCAGCAGACCTTCCTCCTCTTCGCTCCGATCTCCTTCGACGCCTCGACCATGGAGATCTGGGCACCGCTCCTCAACGGCGGCACCCTGGCCATCGCCCCGCCGGGCAAGCTGACCACCCGGCAGCTGGCGAAGACGCTGCGGCGGGAGGAAGTCACCACCCTGTGGCTCACCGCCGGTCTCTTCCACCTAATGGTGGATGAACACCCCAAGGATCTTGCCCGCATGGAGCAGCTCCTCGCCGGCGGCGATGTCCTCTCCCCGGAGAAGGTGGCGACGATGAGCGCCACCGCGCCCCACTGCCGGCTGGTCAACGGCTACGGCCCGACCGAGAACACCACCTTCACCACCTGTTTCGATGTTCGCAGCGCTTCGTGGAGCGGCGCCTCCGTGCCCATCGGTCGGCCCATCGATCAGAGCAGCGTCTACATCCTCGATACTTTCGGCCGGCCGGTGCCGCCGGGGTGTGAAGGGGAGCTGTTCACCGGTGGTGAGGGGCTCGCTCAAGGGTACATCGGCGCTCCCCGGCTGACCGCCGAGCGCTTCGTGCCAGATCCCTACTCCCCCATCCCGGGGAGCCGCATGTACCGCACCGGCGATCAGGCCCGCTGGGGCGCCACGGGGGCGGTGGAATTCCTCGGTCGTGCGGATCTTCAGCTGAAGATCCGCGGCTACCGCATCGAGCCCGGCGAGGTGCGCAACGCTCTGGAGCGGCTGCCGGGGATCACCGATGCTGCCGTCCTCGGCCTCGCCGATCCGTTGAACGGCGAGACCCGGCTGTTGGCCTACGTGGTGGGCGATGCGGCGGCGGTGGAGAGCACGACGTTGCGCGGTGCCCTCCAGGAAACCCTGCCGCCACCGATGATCCCCGCCACCTTCCTATCGCTCCCTTCCCTGCCGCTGACCGCCAACGGCAAGCTGGACCGGGCCGCTCTCCCCTCCCCCTGGGAGGCGATCGCCGCCCGGAAGGTGATCGAGCCCCGCACGCCCATGGAGGAGACCGTCGCCGAGCTGTGGCGGGAGGTACTCGGTGGCGAGCGGGTATCGATGACCGAGGACTTTTTCGAGACCGGTGGCCAATCCCTCACGGCGATGGTTTTGATGTCGCGGTTGAGCGAGGAGTTCGATCTCGATCTCCCCTTGCAGATCCTCTTTGAGACTCCCACCGTCGAGCGGCTCGCCGCCGCCATCGACGAGATCCTGGTGGCGGAGATCACAGCTATGGGTGAGGAGGAAGCTCTCGACGCTCTCGACACCGACCGGGAAGCTGCACTCCACGAAACCTCCACTACTCTTCACTGAGCATGCTTACGAGGACCATTCCGATGCCTGAAACTCTGCTGGAAGAGCTACCGATGACCGTCGCTGCGGCGCCCCCTCAGGCGCTGCAATATCCCTATAGCCGCCCCTTCGAGGAGCCGGACTGGCGCCGCATTCCGGCCTTCGCCAAGGTCACCCAGGAGGAGTGGGAAGACGCTGTCTGGCAACGCAAGAACACGGTCAAGAATCTCCGCCAGTTGGAGGCCACCCTCGGCTCCCTCCTGCCGACGTCGCTCCTCGAGAGCATCGCCCGGGATCAGGAACAGCGCGCCACCATGTCGCTGCTGATCCCACCCCAGATCCTCAACACGATGAATATGGTGGATCTGTGGCAAGATCCCGTGCGGCGCTACATGCTGCCGGCCTACGAGGATCGCAACCATCCGTGGCCCAGCCACCCCTACGCCAGCCGCGACAGCCTTCACGAGACGGACATGTGGGCAGTGGAGGGGTTGATCCACCGCTACCCCACCAAGGTGCTGGCGGAGCTCAACACCACCTGCCCCCAGTACTGCGGCCACTGCACCCGAATGGATTTGATCGGCAAGGATGTGCCGCAGATCAAGAAAGCGAGATTTACCCTTCGCAGCACCGAGCGCTACCCGCAGATCCTCCAGTACGTCGGCGATAACCGGCAGATCCGCGACATCGTGGTCTCCGGTGGCGATATCGCCAACCTGCACATCGATCAGCTGGTGGACTTCGTCTCCAGCCTGATCGACATCGAGCATGTGCGGGATATCCGGCTAGCCTCCAAGGGGCTCGTGGGTTTGCCCCAGCACTTCTTGCAGGGCGAGGTGCGCTTCGGCCTCGAACGGCTGGCGCGCCACGCCCGCCACCGTAGCGTCAGCCTGGCGCTCCACACCCACGCCAACCACGCCCAGCAAGTCACCCCACTGGTCGGGCGAGCGGCGCGGTCGCTACTCGACATGGGCTTCCGGGATGTGCGCAACCAGGGGGTGCTCATGCGCGGCATCAACGACCAGCCCCAGGATCTAGGGGAGCTCTGCTTCCACCTCCTGGATCACGCCCAGATCATGCCCTACTATTTCTACATGTGCGACATGATCCCAAACTCCGAGCACTGGCGGCTGGCGGTGCACGAGGCGCAGCAGCTGCAACACGACATCATGGGCTACCTGCCGGGCTTCGCCACCCCGCGCATCGTCTGCGACGTGCCTTTCGTGGGCAAGCGTTGGGTCGATCAGACGGCGGAGTACAACCGTACCCTGGGCATCTCCTACTGGAACAAGAACTATCGAACCATGCTGGAGATGGATGAGGACACCGCCCGCAGCTACCCCTACTGGGACCCCATCTACACCCTCGAAGAGGAGGGCCAGGCTTGGTGGCGGGAGAAGGCTCGGGAGATGGAGGGCGCGCCATGTTGATGCCTGGCATCGGGGTACGCCAGAGCCCGGGGCGCGGTCGGGGCCTGTTCACCACCGTGGCGATCCCCAGGGGTCAGGTCGTGTGGCATCCGTGCACCAAATGTGAGATCTACCCGCCAGGGGGGCTCTCCCGGGATCGCGCGGAGGAGATCGAGGAACTGGGCTATTACCTCTACGAGGGATCGCAGATCCTCCCCTGTCGCAACGCCTGCCTGCTGAACCACTCCTGCGAAGCGCCGGTGCTCGACTTCGGACTTGACTTCGGTCTCGCCGTGCGCGACATCGAGGCCGGCGAGGAGATCACCATCGACTACCGCACCTTCCGCCATGAACCGCCCTGGGTGGTGCAATGCAACTGTCCCAGTCGCCACTGTGCCGGGGCGATCTCCCCCAGTCCGGGGCAGATCGCGGACGAGGTGGCGGCGCGCTGGGTCGAGCGCATGGAGCCCGCCCTGGCAGCGCTGCCGAAAGTGCCCCAGCCCCTCGACGACACGCTGCGGGAGAGCAGCATCCTCTATCCCGTGCTGCGGGTAGCGGCTCCGACGGCGGAGAGCGCGTGGCCCCAGGCAAGCATTTCTGAGCCGGCCTTCTTCGCCCCGGCTCCCTCGCTTCAACAACTTTCCATGACGACCCGATAAGGAGCTGCCGTGGCCAACGCCGGACGAGCACGCATCATTTTTGCCAACATGACCAACGAGCTGATGCTCGAGGTCCCCACTGCCGGCCATGCCCGCAGTCTGCACGCGGTTTCGCCGCGCAAGATCTGGCTGGCCGAGGAGGGAGATCTGGTGATCACCCCGCGGCCCATCCCGGAAACCTTCAAGGGTTACGCCTGCGGGGTGCTGGGAATCGACCCCTCGCGGGTGGATACCCTCTCCCCCGACTCCCCCGTCGAGATCAAGCTGGCGGACGCGCTGCGGAAGGGCGACGAGATGGGCGCTCTGCGCTCCTGGCTGGGCTCTCAGAACGGCGCCCGCGAGGGTATCGAAATGCTCCCCTTCGCCCTCGATCGCCCCACCGTGCACCTGGCGGAGGAGCTGCAAGTGCCCATTCAAGGCTACGCTCCACACCCGACGGAGAAGGTCCGCGAGCTGGTCTACAAGCTCAACCGCAAGTCCGGTTTCCGCCAGTTGGCTGCGGATCTGGGCCTTTCCACCGTGCCGGGGATCCGCTGCAACGGCTTTGAGGAGCTGATCTACGCCGTCCGCCAGCGGCTGGAGGAGGGGTGGAAGGTACTGGTCAAGCTGGACCGCGGCTCCAACGGTTACGGTCACCTGATGGTCAACCCCACCGATCCTGGGGCGATGAATCTGCGGCGCCACCTGGAGAAGGGGATCCAGCGCTTCGCCGAGCAGCCCCGCTCCTTCGTGGTGGAGCGCTACCTGACCTTCAAGCACATCCCTAGTATCGAGATCCTGGTCACCGACGAGGGGTGCGAACTGCTCTACATCTGTGACATGCGTTGCCCCAACGGCGCTTTCTCCGGCATGGTGACCCCCGCTGGGGAGCTGCCGCTGCGGGTGATCCCGGAGTTGATCGATTCCGGCAAACGCTACGGCGATGTGCTCCACCAGGAGGGTTTCCGCGGCATCTTCGACCTCGATGCCGGGGTCACCGAAGAAGGGCACGTCTACATCACGGAATCGAATCTGCGGCGCACCGGTGGCACCTACCTGCACACCCTGATGCAGCGGCTGGTGGGCCCGAACTATCTCGAAACACACACCTGGCTGTCGGATTCCCGCCCCGGTAGCACCGACGAGAACTTCGCCTCAGCTACGGCGATCCTCGACCAGGAGGGTCTGGCGTTTGATCGCCAGCGCGGCGAAGGGATCCTCCTGACCGCCGACACGGTCGCCATTGATGGTCGGTGGCGATTCCTGATCATCAGTAAGAGTGCCGAAGGAACCCAGGAAATGGAAAGCCGCCTGGAGCGGCTCCTGGCCTTGACCTGGGCCTGAGTAGACCCGATTCACAGGAGACCAACACCATGGCAACCCAGACCCAGGCCCTCTGGCAGGATTTTGCGCAGACCACTTGGGGTCAACAACCGACCGTCCTCAAGGGCAAGGAATTCATCATCGGCGAGGAGACCTTCCAGGTCTTTATCCAGGGATGCGAGCAGTTCCGGGCCGGGGAGCTCGACGAGCACGCCAAGCTCTACATCAATGGGGAGCGACTGCCCACCGACCAGCTCGCCGCCGCCCTGCCGACGCCAGAGGATGGTACCCCCGAGCGCTACGAGGAGCGGCTGATGAGGGATTACGACGCCCGCAGCTTCCTGATCTACGCTTATGATCTCCAGAAGTACTGGCCGGAGCTCACCGACCGATTGGAACACTTCGTGGGGGATCTCTTCGATCATGTGAAGTGCCCCGGCGGACCGGCGACGGTGGAGATCTTCATGGGCCGCTACAAGACCACCGACGGCGGCATCCACAAGGAACGGTGCGCCACCTTCCACGGTGTGCTTTCCGGGGACAAGATGATGCGCGTTTGGCCGGAGGACACCTGGGATCCGAGCCAGGAGGAGACCCTTTTCAAGGGCGATGAGACCACCGGTCACGACGAGGTCTACCTCAAGAAGATGTCGGCGGATAGCTGCCTCGACAAGGCCATCGATCTGGTGGGTGAGCCGGGGGATGTCATGTACTGGCCCGCGGGATGGTGGCACATCGGCCTCTCCCCGAGATTGACCGTCTCCGTCACCCTGGCGCTGTACCACTCCTCCTGAGACCCACATCGCCGTACACCGCTTTTCATTCCACCGCAAAGGAATCGAGGTATCGCCATGACAGCTGACGTCCAGACTCTAGAAGCGCCCACCGCTACGGTGGCGCGTTCCGAACCGACCCGCTCCACCGGGCGCCCTCACTTCCTGCGCCGGGAGCGAGACACCCTCGAGGCGTTCGTCCCTGGCCTCGACGGGCAGCTGGCAGCGCTCTCACTTCCGGAGCTGGAAGCGCCAGGCAACCCCGGTATCGAGCTGTACCGCACCGCCGGCGGAGCGGGGCTGGTAGTGCCGCGGAGCATGGGAGGGATGGGCGCCTCCGCCGTCGAGGCGACCCGCATCCAGCGCGCCCTCGGCAGCCGCTCCCCCTCCCTCGCCGTGGCCATGACGATGCATAACTACACCGTCGCCACCCTCACCCCCTTCCCAGTCTTCGAGCGCACCGGTGAACTCTTTCGGGAAATCGTCCGCAACCGGCAGGTGATCGCCTCCGGCTTTGCCGAGGGCAACCCGGGTCAGAGCATCCGCAAGTCCTCGATCCGCGCCCGGGCGGTGGATGGCGGCTATGCCATCAGCGGTACCAAGAAACCGTGCAGCCTCTCCCACTCCATGGATTGGCTGTTCGCCAGCTGTACCGTCGCCCCCGGCGAGGGGCACGGTGACGATGGCGGCGAGAGCCGCCTTGGGGTGGTGCTGGTGCGGGGGGATGATCCGCACATCGTGCGGCAGCCATTCTGGAATACTTCGGTGCTCACCGGCGCCGAGAGCGAGACGGTGATCCTGGACGACATCTTCGTCCCTCACGAGCGCTTCTACGTCATCAAGAGCGACGACCTCGGCGCCCTCGACAAGGCGGAGGTCTCCGGCACAATCTGGTTCCTCCTCCTGGCCACCGGCTCCTACCTGGGAGCGGCGAGCGCTCTGGTGGAGAAGGCGCTGGTAGCCGGCAAGGGCACCCACGGCGAGCGGGCACAGCTGGCCATGGAGCTGGAAACCATGGCCTCCGCTCTCGATGGCGTGGCCCACGAACTGGAGCAGGTCGGGCCGAGCCCCGAGTTGTTGGGGCGCGCCCTCTTCGTGCGCTTTGCCACCCAGGACGCCATCCAGCGCACCACGGGAGCGGCGGCTGAGCTGCTCGGCGGCATGGCATTCATCGGCAGCGGCGATGTCGCCTACTTCCTCGCCGCGGGGCGCGCGCTGGCCTTCCACCCCCCGTCCCGCGGCAGCATCGCGGGAAACCTGGCGCAGCACATGGCCGGCGCCCCCATGCTCCTGGTTTAGAATTCCACCCGATCTGAGATCAGAGGTTTCACCGAATGAATAACTTTATTAGCGACGTCAAGCAGGGATTTGTCTCGCTGCTGCGCTCCCCCACCTTCACCGTTGCGGCGGTGCTCTCCCTGGCCCTTGGCATCGGTCTCAATGCGATGGTATTCAATCTGATCAACGCCGTCTTCTTCCAGCCGCTGCCGGTGGAAAAAGAAGAGCGCCTGGTGCGGATCTTCACCACCGACCAGAAGACCAAGAGCCTAGCGATGAACTACTACCCGACCTCGCTGCCGAACTTCAAGGATCTGCGGGACTACACCGACTCCTTCGAGGACATTGTTGCCTACGCCTGGCTCCCCATGAGCCTCAACACCGATGATCGACCGCAGCAGTTGACGGGCATCATCACCACGGGGAATTACTTCAAGACGTTGGGCGTCAAGGCCGCCGAGGGGCGCACCTTCCTCCCCGAGGAGAGCACCATCGAAGGGAGCCATCCGGTGGTGGTGCTGAGTTACAGCCTCTGGCAGAGCCGCTTCGGTGGCAAGAAGGAAATCCTCAATCGCCCCATCCGGATGAACAAGCGGGAGTTTGTCGTCGTCGGCATCGCGGCGGAGGGCTTCAACGGTACCGAGGCCTTCCAGAAGGCGGATTTCTGGATCCCCATGAGCATGTACAGGGAGGTTTACCCGTACGCCGATCTGGTGGACCAGCGCAGCTGGCTGATCTTCAATCTCTTCGCCCGCCTCGCCGATGGGGTGAGACCGGAAAACGCCTCTTCCGAGGCCAGCTCCACGGCCCGCCAGCTGAGCGTGCAATACCCGGACGACAACGAGGGGCGGGGCTTTGCCCTGCTGCCGATCAACGATGCCGGCCTTGACCCCAACAAGCGCCAGGAGATGGTGCGCGGCGGTGCACTGCTGCTGGGGGTGGTCGCCCTGGTGCTGCTCATCGCCTGCTTTAATGTCGCCAACCTGCAACTGGCGCGAGGCCTCAACCGCAATGCGGAGTTCGCCCTGCGCCTCGCCCTGGGGGCTCCCCGCCGCTCCCTCTTCCAGCGCCTGGTGGTGGAGAGCGGCCTGCTGGCGCTACTGGGGGCCGCGCTGGGGCTCGTCCTTGGCTTCGGCCTGCGCAGCCTGCTGTGGACCTTCCGCAACCCCAACTGGGAGGACAACGCCCTCGACCTGACCCTCGACGTCAAGGTGCTCCTCTTCACCTTGGCGGTGGCATTGGTGGCGGCGATCCTCTCGGGGCTGCTGCCGGCGCTCCAGAGTTCGAACCCCAACCTCATGCTGGTGCTCCGGGATGGCGCCCAGAAGCTCTCCGGCGGCGGTGGCAAATTGCGCACCCGGGAAATCCTCATCGCCTTGCAGATCGGTGTCACCCTGGTGGCTATCACGGTGGCGGGCCTCTTCCTCAAGAGCCTCAACGAGACCCAGGGGGTGGACCCGGGCTTCGATCTCGAGAGGCTCATGGTGGTGACCGTCAACCTGGAGACCGCCGGTTACGATCCGGATCAGGGGCACCTGCTCTACCGCCGAATGTGCGAGCGCATCGACGCGCTGCCGGGGGTCGAAAGTGCCGCCCTGGCGGAAAACTCCGTCCTCGATCCCTCCGAAATGCTGCGCAGCTTTTACGCCGAAGGGCAGGAGGAGACGTGGGAGGACGGCACGCTGTTCGTCGGCATCAGCTCCGTCAGCCCCGGCTATTTCGAGACCACCGGCATCAAAATCGAGAGCGGGCGCACCTTCTCGGAATTCGACCATGAGAATAGCGAGCCGGTGGCGATCATCAACCGCGATGCCGCCCGGCGCTTCTTCCCCGCCGATGATCAGCTGCTGCAACGGCGCTTCAAATTCAATCCGTCGGGGGAGTTCATCAAGATCGTAGGCATCGCCGAGAATGCCAAATACAACTCCCTCAACGAGATCGATCGGCCGTACGTCTACCTCCCCTTGCAGCAGGCCTACAGCAGTGAGGCGACACTCCACGTGCGTACCAGCGCCAACCCCACCAGTGTCATGGGGCAGGTGCGGGAGGAGATGAGCCGCATCGATCCCACCCTGCCGCTGGTCAACATGCAGCCGGTTTCGGAGATCGTCGTGCAGTCCCTCTGGGCGTCGCGGATGAGCGCCTATATGTTGAGCGGCTTCGGCCTCCTGGCACTGGTGCTGGCGATGATCGGCAGCTACGGCATCATGTCGTACTCAGTCAATCTGCGAACCCCAGAAATCGGCATGCGGATGGCCATCGGCGCTCAGCGCTCCTCGGTCCTCCTCCTCCTGCTGCGCCAGGCGATAGGGATCATCATCACCGGGATCGTCATCGGCCTGGCGCTCTCCTTCATCTTCACGGGCTATATCTCCACCCTCCTCTACAACGTCGAGGGGCGGGATCTCGGCATCTTCGCGGCGGCCAGCCTGGTGCTTCTGGTGGTGATGATCCTAGCATCGCTGATCCCGGCGCTGCGCGCCACCCGCATCGATCCCCTGGTCGCCTTGCGGATGACCGACTAACCCGGAAACGAGGATTGGAGTTCGACCGATGACGCAGAAGCTTTCCCCTGCCCAGCTCGCCCTGCTGGAGAAACGGCGGCAGGGGCGCCAGCGCCGCGAGGCACCGACCATCACCACCGGCGCTGGTACCGGCGGTCCCCTGACCCCCGCCCAGGAGCGGCTGTGGTTCCTCCACCAGCTCGATCCCACCAGCGCGCGGTACAACGTCTACGGCGCCATCCGCCTGCGCGGCCCCCTGTCGCAGCCAGCGCTGACCGCCGCTGTCGAGGGGCTCCACGCCCGCCACGGTGCCCTGCACACGGTGATCGAGACCATCGACGGCAAGGCCCGGCAGCGGATCACGGAGACGGCAGCGCCGACAGTGATGGAGATCGACCTCCGCTCGACCCCGGCGGCGGAGCGGCCGGAGGAGGAGCGCCGCCGCGCCGAGCGCATCGGAACGAATCCCTTCGATCTGACCCGCGGCCCCGTCTACCGGGTGGCGCTGCTGCGCACCGGCGAGGAGGCGTCGACGCTGTGCGTCGCCATGCACCACATCCTCTCCGACGGCTGGTCGCTGCGCCTCTTCTTCCAGGAGTTGGGGGAATTCTATCGCAGCCATCAGGAAGGCCGGGAGCCGCGCCTTGCGCCCACCGCCATCCGCTTCCTCGACTACGCCCTGTGGCAGCGCCGGGAAGGCAATCAGGCATCGGAGAAGGATCTGGAGTATTGGCGTCAGCAGCTCGCCGATGCGCCCACCGAGATCACCCTGCCGACGGACCGACCACGCCCCCGGGTGCAGAGCTTCCATGGTGCCGTGCAGCGCCTCGGCCTGCCGGAGGCGACCGCCGAGCAGTTCCAGACCCTCGGACGCCAGCACCAGGCGAGCCTCTTCATGGCGCTCCTCGCCGCCCTGGCGGTGCTCCTCTCCCGCCTCACGGGACAGAGGAGTGTGTGCATCGGCATGCCCGCCACCAACCGCCGACTGCGGGAAGTGCAGGATCTGATCGGCTTCTTCGTCGATAGCCTGGTGATCCACTGCCGGGTGGAGGGGGAGGAGAGTTTCCACGAGATCGTCGAGCAGGTGCGCCAGCGGGTGCTCGAAGCGCTCGACCACCGCAGTGTCTCCTTCGACCGGCTGGTGGAGGCGGTGCAGCCCGATCGGGAGCTGACGCGCAACCCCCTCTTCCAGGTGATGTTCGATCTGCGGGAGGGCGGCGAACAGGGGCTGGAGCTACCGGGGATCGAGACCGAAGTCCTCGACCTCCCCCGGGATACCTCGAAGTTTGACTGGACGGTGACCTTCCACCAGGAAGAGGGTCTGCAGTGCGAGATGGAATACAGCACCGATCTCTTCGACCACGCCACCATCAAACGCAGCCTCGGTCACCTCGAAGGGCTGTTCACCGCCGTGGCCCGCGAACCCGACACGCCGGTGGCGCAGCTCCCCCTCCTGTCGCCGGGGGAGCGCCATCAGCTGCTGGCGGAGTGGGCTGGCAGCACCGCCCCCTACCCCCGGGAGACGACGGTTCACCGACGCT
>Ga0210063_1000304_pt1 | contig 16036 bp, 21 predicted proteins | sample Muzzi_PWA_D1_FD_185529 | JGI IMG/M metagenome (GOLD analysis project Ga0210063, IMG submission 185529) | Wetland microbial communities from San Francisco Bay, California, USA, that impact long-term carbon sequestration - Muzzi_PWA_D1 (SPAdes) | ecosystem: Environmental > Aquatic > Marine >... | reverse complement strand
GCCTTGTCTCCGCCGAGAAGGCGCGCAGCGACTACGGCGTCGTGATCGGCGACGCGGCGGCGACCGAGCAGCTGCGCGAGCAGATGCGCTCCGAGCGCGGCGAGCTGAGCGACTTCGATTTCGGCCCGCCGCTGGAGGAGCTGCTGGCCAAGGCCAAGGAGGAGACCGGCCTCGAGCCGCCGACTCCGCCGAAGCAGCTCTCCTGGTCGCCGCTGGAGAGCCCCGAGGACGCCCTGGCGCGGGTCCGCGCCGAGGTCGGGGCGGAGGGCTAGCGTGGCCGCCGAGCAGACCGGAGCCCCGATGGGCGGCCGCACCGGGTTCGGCGAGGTGCCGGCCCTGATCGTGGTCGACCTCAACGTCGGCTTCACCGATCCCGACTCGCCGGTCGGGGCCGAGGTCGGCCCGGTGATCGAGGCCAACCAGCGGCTGATCGAGGCGGCGCGCTCGGTCGAGTGCCCGATCGTCTACCTGACGGTCGGCTTCTCCGAGGAGGAGAAGCAGGGCATCGCCAAGGTGTTCCTCGAGAAGGGGCCGGGCATGCACGGGCTGCTGCCGGACAGCAGGGGGGTCGAGATCGACCCCCGGCTCGGCCGCCGCGAGGAGGAGCCGGTGCTGCGCAAGCTGTTCCCCTCCGGCTTCCACGGCACCCCGCTGGACGAGATCCTCACCGAGAACGGGGTCGACACGGTGATCGTCACCGGGCTCTCGACCTCGGGCTGCGTGCGGGCGACGGTGGTCGACGGCCTCTCGCACGGCTACCGCGTGGTCGTGCCCGAGCAGGCGGTCGGCGACCGCGACCCGAAAGCCCACGCCCAGTCGCTCTTCGACATGGACCTCAAGTACGGCGACGTGATGGAGCTCGACACCGTGGTCGAGTGGCTGGAGACGCGAGGGCGATGAGCGCCTCCTGGCGGCACAGCTTCCCGGCCGAGGAGCTCGAGGTCTTCGAGCGGGCCGGGTTCGGCCGCAGCGAGGGCCTCGGCCGGCGGCCGGCGCTGCTGGTGATCGACGTCCAGTACCGGACGGTCGGCGAGGAGCCGCTGCCGGTCCTGGACTCGATCGAGCGCTTCTACCCGACCAGCTGCGGCGAGCACGGGTGGGCGGCGGTGCCCCAGATCGAGCGCTTGATCGCCGCTGCCCGCGAGGCCGGCACGCCGGTCGTCTACCCGCACGTGGCGCCGAAGGTCGCCGCCGACGCCGGCCGCAGCGCCGGCAAGATCCCCGGGCTGATGCAGGTCACCGGGCGCGGCTACGAGTTCGTCGAGGAGGTGGCCCCGCAGCAGGGCGACCTGCTGGTCCCGAAGCGCCACCCGAGTGCCTTCTTCGGCACCGCGCTGACCTCCTACCTGGTCGACCTCGAAGTCGACACCGTGGTGCTGACCGGGTGCACGACCAGCGGCTGCGTGCGGGCCACCGCGGTCGACGCCTACGCCTACAACTTCCACTGTGCGGTGGTCGAGGACGCGGTCTACGACCGCTCCCCGACCAGCCACGACCGCAACCTGTTCGAGATCGACGCCAAGTACGGCGACGTGATGAGCGCCGACTCCGTCGCCGAGTACCTGGTCGGGACCGGTCGCCCCACGGCGGTGGCCCGGTGACCGCCTTCGACACGGTGGTCGCCGGCGGCACCGTCGTCTCCCCCGACGGTCAGCAGCGGCTCGACCTCGGCATTCGCGACGGCCGGGTCGCGGCGCTGATGGCGCCGGGGACGGAGGTCGAGGCCGGAGAGACGATCGACGCCACCGGCCGCCACGTGCTGCCCGGCCTGGTCGACCCGCACGCCCACATCGGCCTCGGCGGCGAGGAGGACTGGCGCACCGAGTCCGAGATGGCCGCCCGCGGCGGCATCACCACGGTGATCAACTACGTGCTCGGCGGCGACTCCTACCACCAGCTGGTGGCGGCGGAGCGCGCCCTGGCCGACTCGCTCTCCCACATCGACTACGGGATCCACGTCTGCCCCTGCTCGCGCCAGCATCTGGACGAGCTCGGCGAGTACGCCTCCGAGCTGGGGGTCTGCTCGTTCAAGTCGTTCATGAGCTTCCGCGGCGAAGAGGGCGCCTACCTCGGGATCGAGGGCATCGACGACGGCTACCTGTTCGAGTACCTGGAACGGGTCGCCGAGCAGCCCGCCGGTGTCGCCAACGTCCACGCCGAGAACATCGAGCTGGTCTGGAAGCTGCGCGCCGAGCTCGCCGGGCAGCCGCCCGAGACCCTCTCGGACTTCGAGGCCACCCGGCCCGACATCGCCGAGGCGGAGGCGACCGCCCGCGCCGCCTACTTCGCGGGGATGACCGGGACCTCGCTGTACGTGGTCCATGTCAGCGCCGCCGCCGCCCTGCACGAGATCGAGTTGGCCCGCACCCGCGGCACCGAGGCGCCGCTCTACGCCGAGACCTGCACCCACTACCTGACCCACACGGTCGACTCGCCGGTCGGCCCGCTGGGCAAGGTCAACCCGCCGCTGCGCCACGAGGCCGACCGCGAGGAGCTCTGGCGCGGCCTCGCCGACGGCCGCATCCAGGTGGTCGGGTCCGACCACGTGCCGCGCCACCGCGAGCTGAAGGAGGTCGGGGTGGCGAAGTCGCCGGCCGGGATCGCCGGGATCGGCACCACGCTCACCGTGCTGCTCAGCGAGGGCTACCACGCCCGCGGTCTCAGCCTCGAGAAGATCGTCGAGCTGACCGCCGCCAACCCGGCCCGGATCTTCGGGCTGGAGGGTCGCAAGGGCTCGCTCGAGGTCGGCGCCGACGCCGACCTGGTCCTGGTCGACCTCGACCGGCGTCGCACCGTCGACGCCGGGACCTGGGGCGGCGCCGCCGGCTACAACCTCTACGAGGGCTGGGCGATGACCGGGTGGCCGACCCTGACCATGCGCCGCGGCGAGACGATCTGCGCCGAGGGCGAGATCCGCGGCGAGCCCGGCTCCGGCGCCTACCTGCACCGCGGCGCCGCGACGGCGCCCAATTCCCCAGACGAGGAGGCTGTATGAAGCTGGAGCAAGTCTTCACCTACGTGGCGACGGTGAAGAAACCGGTCACGGTCGGCGTCGGTCCCTACGGGTACCGCGACGTGGTTGAGATCGAGAGCGGCGAGGTGACCGGGGAGCGGATCTCCGGCAAGCTCACCCAGGGCGCCAACTGGGTCCTGCGCGGCGAGGACGGGATCGCCCGCAACGACATTCGCTACACCCTGGAGACCGACGACGGCGCCGCGATCTACGTCCAGATGCAGGGCATCGCCGAGGCCTCCGAGGCCGCCGCGGCGGCCTTTGCCGGGACCGGCCCCGACACCAGCTTCGACGAGGTGAAGATCCGCCTCTCGGTGACGATGGAGACCGGCGACCCCCGCTACGAGTGGGTCAACCGCGAGGTCTTCGTCTGCGAGACCCGGGTGCTGGCCAAGCCCGGCGTGGAATGCAGGGTGTACCGGCTGGCCTGATGCCCGGCGGCGAGCGCATCGTCAAGCTGGCGACCGACCCCGACCCCTACGAGGGCTACAGGCTCTCGCAGGGGCTGCGGGTGGGGGAGATGGTCTACGTCTCCGGCACGGTCTCGATCTCGCGCCAGGGCGAGGTCCTGCACCCGGGCGACTTCGAGGCCCAGACGCACCAGGTCTTCCGCAACATCGGCGACGTGCTGGAGCTGGGCGGGGCGACCTACGCCGGGCTGGTCCGGCTGACCGTCTACCTGACCGACATCGCCTCGCAGTTCGAGACCTTCATCGCGGTCAAGTCGGAGTACCTGCGCCCGCCCTACCCGGTGGACGCGGTGGTCGGGGTGGCGGCCCTGGGAAGGCCGGAGATCCTGATCGAGGTCGATGCGACCGCGGTCGCCGAGCGGCCGCCGAGTCAGGAGGTGGAGGCACGGGTGGGGTGACGGGGCGGCGCCGCTAGGGAGGCGGTCGCAGACCTACGGAGAGGAGTGGAGATGAGCGCAGAGTCGAGTTACCCGAGCCTGTTCAGCCCGCTGGAGATCGGCAACCGCACGGTCCGCAACCGGATCATGCAGACCGCCCACGCGAAGATGTTCTCCGAGCACGGGCTGGAAACCCGGCGCAACCTCGACTACCAGGTCGAGCGCGCCAAGGGCGGGATCGGGCTGATCGTCACCGGCAACCGCCAGATCCACCCCTCCTCGGCGAGCCGCCGCTTCCCGGTCGCCTACCTGAAGGAGGCGATCGAGGGCGACCGCGAGATGACCGCGGCGGTGCACGAGCACGGCGCCGTGATCTTCGCCCAGCTCAACCACTTCGGCGTCAACTCGCTGCCGACCACCGAGGACCCGCGGGCGATGTGGGGGCCGTCGGGGGTGAAGTCGCTCGCCTACCGCGAGACGACCAAGGAGATGGAGGTCGACGACATCGCCGAGCTGACCGAGTGGTGGGCGCGCTCGGCCGAGATCGCCCGCGAGGGCGGCTTCGACGGGGTCGAGGTCCACCTCTCCCACCAGTACCTGCTGCACGAGTTCCTCTCGCCGCTGTTCAACCGCCGCGACGACGAGTACGGCGGCTCGCTGGAGAACCGGATGCGGTTCCCGCTGCAGGTGATCGAGGCGGTTCGCGACCGGGTCGGCGCCGACTTCGTGGTCGGGGTGCGAACCTCGCTCAGCGACGCGGTGCCGGGCGGGCTCGACGTCGGCGACGCGGTCGAGATCGGGCGGCGGCTGGAGGCGACCGGGCTGATCGACTACATCGGCACGACCGGCGGCGGCTCCTACGACTTCTCGATGATCGCCTCGACCACCGACATGCCCGACGGCCACCTGGTCGAGTCGGTGCGCAAGCTGAAGGCGGCGGTCTCCGAGCTGCCGGTGTTCGCGGTCGGCGGCATCGTCGACCCGGTCCACGCCGAGCACGTCGTCGCCGGCGGCGCCGCCGACATGGTCGCCCTGACCCGGGGCCAGATCGCCGATCCCAACTGGGCCAACAAGGTGCGCGAGGGGCGTGAGCGCGACATCTACCGCTGCATCCGCGGCAACCAGGGCTGCATCCGCCACGTGGTCAAGGGGATCCCGATCGGGTGCACGGTCAACCCCGAGGCGGGTCGCGAGGGCCGCTTCGGCGGCGGCACCCTGGAGCCGGCCGACCCGGCCCGCCACTGGCTGGTGGTCGGCGGCGGCCCGGCCGGGCTGAAAGCGGCCGAGACGCTGGCCCGGCGCGGCCACCGCGTCACCCTCTGCGAGGCGGCCGACCGGCTCGGCGGTCAGGTCAACCTGATCCTCGCCACCCCGCACCGCAAACCGGTGGGGCGGCTTGTCGAGGATCTGGAGCACCACCTGCGCCAGCTCGAGGTGGAGATCCGGCTCGGCGCCGAGGCGACGCCGGAGCTGGTCGCCGAGATCGGCGCCGACGGGGTGATCGTCGCCACCGGCGCGGCGCCGAGCACCGACGGCCACACCGCCTTCCTGCCCACGGTCGAGCGCATTCCGGGAGTCGAGGGCGACAACGTGCTCACCGGGTTCGAGGCGATCGCCGACCCGGCCCGGGTCGGCCGCTCGGTGGTGGTGCTCGACGACGACGGGGCTCGCTACGGCAGCGGCGTGGTCGAGCTGCTGCTGGCCGAGGGCAGGCGGGTCGAGCTGCTCACCCCCTACAACGCCCCGTTCCCGGCCTCGGCCGAAACCGCCGACATGCCGCGGGTCTACTCGCGCGTCTTCGGCAACCCGGCGTTCAGCTACGAGGCCGGCGCCTGGCTGAGCGGGATCGACCCCGGCCGGGTCACCGCGCTCAGCCTCTTCGGCGGCACCGAGCGGACGATCGACGGCGTCGACACGGTGGTGCTGGCGACCTCGCCGCGGGCCAACGACTCGCTCTACAAGGAGCTGAAGGCGAGCGGCGCCAACGTGCACCGGGTCGGCGACTGCGTCGCCCCGCGCGAGCTCGACCACGCCGTGTTCGAGGGCTACGTCGCCGGCCGCGAGCTGTTCGAGGCCGAGGACAGCTACACGGTGGAGGGGGCGCTGGAGTCGGGGACGGCGGTCACCGTGCGCGCGGCGTGAGCCGCGCGTAGCCTTCGGGAATCCGCGCCCGCATGACATGGCTGGTCGGGCACCGCGCCCGCATCCTCGCCACGATCGCCCTGGCGGCGATCGTGGTCGGCGGCGCGCTGCACCTGGCCGGCAGCCCCGGGGCCGGGGACGCGGTCTGGCGGGTGGTGCTGGCGCTGCTGGCGGCGGAGCTGGCGGTCGAAGTGGGGAGGACCGTCCTGGTCGAACGCAACATGGGCGTCGACACGATCGCCCTGGTCGCGATGCTGGGGGCGCTGGCGCTGGACGAACTGCTGGCAGGCGTGGTGATCGGGCTGATGTTCTCGGGCGGGATGGCGCTGGAGGAAGTGGCCTCCTCGCGGGCCCGGCGCGAGCTGACGGCGCTGGTCGAACGGGCGCCGAAGATCGCCCGGCTGCGCGACGGCGACGGCTACCGGGACACCCCGGTCGAGCGGGTCGAGGTGGGCGACGTGGCCCTGGTCCGGACCGGCGAGGTGATCCCGATCGACGGCGTCGTGCTCAGCGAGGAGGCGGTGATCGACACCAGCGCCCTGACCGGCGAGCCGCTGCCGGTCACGCTGCGCCAGGGGATGCCGGTGCTCAGCGGCACCGCCAACGCCGGCTCGCCGTTCGAGGTGCGGACCGAGCGGCCGGCCGCCGAGAGCGCCTACGCGGCGCTGGTGCGGCTGGTCGAAGCGGCCGAGGCGGAGCGGGCGCCGCTGATGCGGATCGCCGACCGCTACGCGGGCTTCTTCCTGCCGGCGACGATCGTCCTCGCCGGCCTCGCCTGGGCGCTGAGCGGTGATGCGGTGCGGGCGCTGGCGGTGGTCGTCGTCGCCACGCCCTGCCCGCTGATCCTCGCCGCCCCGATCGCCCTCGTCTCCGGCCTCTCGCGGGCGGCCCGGGCCGGCGTCGTGGTCAAGGGGGCGGGGGCGATCGAGACGCTGGGGCAGGTCCGCACCGTGCTCTTCGACAAGACCGGGACGCTGACCGTGGGCGCCGCCGCGGTGCGCGAGATCGCCGCCCGGCCCGGGTTCGAGGACGCGGAGCTGCTGCGGCTGGCCGCCTCGGTCGACCGGATGTCCGCCCACGTGCTGGGCGAGTCGCTGGTCGAGGCGGCGGAGCGGGCGGGGCTGGCGCTGAGCGTCCCGACCGAGGTCGCCGAGGAGCCGGGGCAGGGGATCGCCGGCACGGTCGACGGGCAGCGGGTGGCGCTGGGCAGCCGCGAGTTCCTGCGCGAGCTGGGGCTGCCGGCGGAGGAGCTGGAGGCGGCGATGCTGCTCGACGGGCTGGGCTCCGGCGAGGCTCGGGTGACGGTCGCGGTGGATGGCCGGCTGGCCGGCTCGATCGTGATGGCCGACGAGCTGCGCCCCGATGCGGCCGGGATCGTCGGGCGGCTCCGCGACGAAGGGGTGCGGCAGGTGGCGATGGTCTCCGGCGATCGCACCTCGGTCGCCGAGCGGGTCGGGGCCGAGCTCGGGGTCGACCGCGTTTACGCCGAGCAGTCGCCCGAGGACAAGCTTGAGATCGTCCGCCGGCTCGGCGCCGACCGCGGCCTCGGCCCGGTGATGATGGTCGGCGATGGGGTCAACGACGCCCCGGCCCTGGCCCTCGCCGACATCGGTGTGGCGATGGGCGTGGCGGGCGCCACCGTCTCCTCGGAGACCGCCGACGCGGTGATCACGGTCGACCGCGTCGACCGCGTCGCCGACGCCGTCCACGCCGGCCGCCGGGCGCTCCAGATCGCCCACCAGAGCATCTTCGCCGGGATGGGCATGAGCCTCGCCGCGATGGTCGTGGCCGCCTTCGGCTACCTGCCACCGCTGGCCGGCGCCCTGCTCCAGGAGGGCATCGACCTGGCCGTCATCCTCAACGCCCTCCGAGCCCTCCGCGGCTAGAAAAGCGCCTCTTCAAGCGGCGGACGGGAATCGAACCCGCATCATCAGCTTGGAAGGCTGAGGCTCTACCATTGAGCTACCGCCGCGCGGCCAGGGGGAGCGTAGCCGCCCGCCCGCCAATCCGTCAGAATGCAGCTACCCCAACGGGGAGTGGCGCAGTCTGGTAGCGCACTCGGCTGGGGGCCGAGCGGTCGCAGGTTCAAATCCTGTCTCCCCGATTGCAGACAGAAGCATCCGGCCACTTCAGCATCCTTTGACCATCGGCTTGCCCTCCTCCGAATGGTGAAGATGCTGGTTGTGGACGTCACTGCGGCAGACGTGGAAGCGCCCCGGCCGCTCACGGGCGATGGGTTTCTCGACGCGCTTGACCGTCTCAGCACGGCATCTTTTCAGCGGGCCAATTGATGAGCCCGACCTTCGAGGTTCGCGCGAGGAGGATCGCGTATTCCGGCAGGAGGTCGGGGGCTCGTCGATGCACTGGGTTCGGGCAGCGAGAGTTGCCCCGCTGGGCGCGGCGACGAACAGGTCGAGTGGCCCGTCCGAGGGTCGCCCTCGGCGAGGCTATCCGGAGATCTACTGCCCATTTTGGTTTGTGTTGGGGGGCGTGCCTCTTGTCACTGAGGCCCTGGTTGGAGAAAATCGCTTGGCGCGTAGGAGAAAGCGCAAAGTCTGTATCGAGCCAGCCCTCCTGGGCGCGGCTTTCCAGCAGCCCAAACCCAAGGAGCCGGAGAGATGCACAAGACCTGCCTCAACAAGGCGATGGTCGAGGCTTTGCGCCGAGAGGCTTGGCGCGACTTGGAGAACAGCATCGACGAGAGGACTATGTTCGGGCCGGATTCGCAGCGTCCCGAAATCGGGGCAGAGCACGAGAAGCGGCTGCTCGCTTGCTGTGATGTCATCGGAACCCTCGGCGCTGCCACCCGCGGCTGGAAAGTCGAGGAGTGTGGGGATCCTGAAGCGGAAACCGTCAAGGTCGAGTTCTCCGCAGCGGCGGTGGCGTGGATGGAGGAGCAGCGAGACGACTACCGACAGTACGTCGACAGTCTGGCTTGCGGCAATGAAGGCGACTTCGAGAGCAACGCGGAGGCGGCCTATCTTCTGGATGTCCTCAACCGCTGTCTTGCTGCTCCGTTGAGTCTGGTTTCTGTCTGAGGAGACTGGCCTGCCGGTTCAAACACCGTACGGTTAGGGCGATTGCAGACAAGAAGTTTTGAGTGCCGAGGGTTAGCCGTTGGGATTCGGGCACACGGTGATCGTTTCGCCGTCTTTGCTTTGCACTTCGTGTCCCGGCGTGAAGTCCGCGACATCGGAGCCTTGAATCTCGCTGCAGAGCACCTCTCCGAAGGCGCGACCCGTGGGGTCGTTCTCAAAGTCGCTGTGAATCGTCACGCGACGGTCGTTGACCTCGATCGCGGAAACACTGGCGCAGAGGGTCAGCGCTGCTCGATGCTCGGGGGACTCGCGAAGCTTCTTGGGGGTCTCCGGTTTCGACCCGGGCTGTGGGCAGCCAGCAAAGGCGTATTCCCGAAGGTCGCGCCCGATCCGTCTGTCTTCCGCGTCACCCGCCCAAATCTCCACCTCTGCCGTGGGTCCGGGTGCCGACTCATCCGGTGACCCGCAGCCGACGGTAAGCAGACTGAGAACAGCCAGAGTTAGGTACCCCCGCTTGATTTCCGAATCCTACTCGGCCCATCTCGCCGCCCGCGAGCGAGGCCCGATGAGATTCAGGATTGCCGATGGGAATTCGCAGCAGCCTGATCGCCCAGCGATTCAACTCGGTTCAAATACCGTCCGGCTAGGGCGATGTAGACAAAAGGTTTCGGCCATGGCGCCCTGACGACGGTGCGGGTCATCACGGTGCTGGCAGGCGGTCGAGAGGCAGGGGGCTACTTGCTTTTGCCCGGGGTGAGGCCGCGCGTCTCGATTTGCATCGGGCTGGGCCGTTTCGGCTCTGGAGGCGGAGTGGGGGGCGCGGTCTGTGCCATAGGGCGATTCTACGGGGTTGATGCGATGGCGATGATCCAGAGGACCACCTCAAGGGCGAGCAGACCGCAGGCCATCTGGAAAAACGCCGCGAGCTGCTCAAGCCCCTTGCGGTTCTCGGAGTAGCTGTCGTGCATGTGGAGGGATAGATCACGGTGCAATTCGTCGATGGGTGCAGGCTGCTCTGCCTCGATATAGGTCTGGATCACATCGCGTGGATTCGCCGTGAACTCCCACTGGCGCGGCCAGAGAATGCCCAGCGATATGGCGGCGACCCCGACGAACGCGACCAGCGCCAGCCAGGCGGCCCAATGTGAGTGCCCTCCTTCGAGGGCTTGCGCCCCCAGGAACGACGTCGTGATCGCGGCAGCCGAGAGCACGAGCCCAGCACGCGTTCGGAAGCTGTCGATCGTTGCCTGCTGCTCCGAAAGTGCCCGGACCGCCTCGTCGTAGGCGACGCGATAGAGAATGTCTTTGTCTGCTGCCCCCACCGACGCTAGCTTGGCAGCTGGCCCGGTCAGACCCGCCGCCAGTGGAGGCGGACAGTGGCTGCTGATTGACGAATCCCTCCAGATGGACCACGAAACAATCCGACCGATGCGGCGTAGGTACGAACAGTGAACTGGCGCATACTTCTGACCGGCGTATACGCAGCCGCGTGGGGTGTGCTGATGGCCCTGCAGAACGTCCACCCCGATATGTCGTCGGCACCGCTGCTCGCTTTGTGGCTAGCTGCGCCGATAGTCGGATTTGCGGTGGGCCGGTGGTGGGCGCTGATCGCTGTGGTCGCAGCGCTGGTCGGCCGCACGATCGGCTGGGATCGAGGAGAAAACGATGGGAACCCGGCGCTTTGGCCGCCCTACGTGGTGTCATCGGTGCTGTCGCTCGGGCTTCCGCTCCTCGCAGGGCTGGCGCTCTCGCGAATTCTGCCTATGTGGCGTGAACGCAACCACCATGTCGACAGCGCTCCGGTATCGGATGAGGAGCCGTCGGCGTCGAGCGTCGATGAGCAGTGCCGTAGATCTCAGAGTCCTGTGGCGGCTGATTGCGCCACAGGCGAAGCACCTCGTCGGATTCGGGATTCGCGCTAATGACCCATCTGGACGCTCGCGAGCGCTTTGATTCGGTTCAAATACCGTCCGGTTAGGGCGATGTAGACAAGACGTTTCGAATCGCGCAGGGAGAGCTTTGAGGTCGCGGATCGCGACCTCAAAGGGATCAGTCGCTGGCGGTGTCTAGATCCTCGATGTCGGCGAGGTCGCGGGTGCGCCCAGCCACCCGCTTCATTGCCCTCAGGTCGTCGCGTGAACAGATCCACACCGTCGACCCGAGGATCTCCGCCTCGACCGCGCGCGACCGCAGCTCCTCGAAATCTGGCACGCCGTCGAGGCCTTGGACCACGTCGAGTCTCCCGAGGTCGGTTTCGATCGCGACCTGATCGCCGTCGGCCAGTGCCGCCGCGATCGAGACCGGGGTACCGAGGAAAGCGTCGGCCGGCTGAACATGTCCGCCGGCGCTCACCGCGACCTCGGCGACCCGCTTGATGTTCTCGGGGGTCATTGCAATGACCACGTCGACGTCCTTGGTGCCCCGCACGACCCCCCAAGCATTGAGGGCGAGTCCGCCCACAACCACGAATTCGACGCCCGCCTCGGCCAGACGCCGCAGCAGCTCGTCGAAGGCCGGCTCGTTCAATGCTTGAGCGCGGCGCCGGTGAATCGCAGCAGCTTGTGGCTGAGCGCGATGCCCTCGGACAGGTTCGTACTGAGAGAGCGCTGGGCGTCCTTGCGCAGGCTCTGGACCCGCAGAGCCTCGGCCTCCGCCGCAGCTGACGGGCTGTTCCTCTTGCCCCGGTCCATGCGCTTGATGCTAGCGCCGGTCGGATCGCGAAACCGGATCGAGACCGGCGATGAGGCCGATTTGTCGGTTCAAATACCGTCCGGTTAGGGCGATTGCAGGCAGAAGCATTCATCTCCCTTGAGAGCAGCTAGGGGAGCTTTGCTTCTAGATCTGCGGCTTTCGTTGCGCGACGGTGAGGGCGTCGGTGCGATCTGCAAGCCATGCCTCTGCCGCCGGGTCGATCCAGCCAGCTATCGCGAGCATGTCTTCGAGGTGTGCTTGGACGTCCTGGTCGAGCAGCGAATCGTGATGGGCGACGCGGTTGCGAAAACGCTGGATGCGGCGCATCCGGGCACTGAGATCCTTGCGGGTCAATGCTTTGTGTGGGAACGCAGATCGGAGGCGATGTCTCCACAGCTCCTCGTAACGACGACCGAACAGCCCGGCCCAGAAGGCAAAGGAGACTCCGGCAACGACGCGTCCTCGCGTGACTAGTCTGCCCCTCTCAAGGCGCTCGATGGCGACGATCACCTGCTTGATCCCGTCCGGTTGGAGGACCTCGAAGTCCAGAAGCCAGGTGTCCTTGATCGGCATCTGGGGCTGGCCCTCGCCGAGCACGCCGTCGATTGAGTTGCGCAGGAGCACCTCGAAGCGGTGGATCAAGCCGAACGACGCGACGGACAGGTCGGCATGCCACTCATACAGCGCCATCGCCTGATCGTGGTCGCCGTCGGCTGCATCGAGGAACCGCGTGTAGCGCGGCTCCGATAGCCAGGTTCGTGCTTGTAGCTCCTCCACGGTCGCGCTACGCTACGCGATGACGCCCCGGTCCCGCCTAGGACTCCTTTGAGTTATGCGGCCGGGGCTTTGTCGTGCAGCGCTCGGATCTGGTTAGAGGTTTCGTGGTTCAAATACCGTCCGGTAAGGGCGATTGCAGACAGAAGCATCCGACCGGTTTGAGATGCTTTCGGCATGACCGATGTGACCAAGCAAGGGGAGTCGCTGCAGATCCTTGCGTCTCCGGCAATCGAGAAGCGGATCTTGGTCGTTCGCGGGCGCCAGGTAATGCTGGACGAGGACCTCGCCGATCTCTACGGCGTCGAAACCCGCGCGCTCGTGCAGCAGGTCCGACGCAACGAAAAACGGTTCCCGGCAGACTTCATGTTCCAGCTTTCGGCCGAGGAGTTCAGTCACTTGAAATCACAATCTGTGATGTCAAGTGGCGAGCACGGTGGTCGCCGCAAGCGCCCGCTGGTCTTTACGGAGCAAGGTGTGGCGATGCTCTCTGGAGTTCTGCGCAGCGATCGGGCCATTGCGGTGAACGTCGAGATCATGCGAGCGTTCGTCGAGTTGCGGCGCGCCGCAGGCTCTTTCGAGGAGCTGCAGCAGCGACTCGACCAGATGGAACTGGACATCGGGGCGCGCCTGAGCGAGCACGACGAGCAGTTGCGCCAGATCTTCGAGGCGTTGCGGCAGCTGATCGCGCCGCCGGAGAAGCCGCGAAGGCAGATCGGCTTCAGGGTCCGCGATGAGGATTAGCCGGAGCGCTGGGCAAGCCCTCGCTCGGTTCAAATACCGTCCAGTTAGGGGCGACTGCAGACAGAAGCATCCAGCGAGCCTGGCATCATGTTTCAGCTGAGCCGGGCCGAGGCCGAGACTTTGAGGTCACAAATTGCAACCTCAAACGAGGGTCGAAGCGAGCGTCGCTACGCGCCGTATGTCTTCACCGAGCAGGGAGTGGCGATGCTCTCCGGGGTTCTGTGCAGCGATCGGGCCATCGCGGTCAACATCGAGATCATGCGCGAAGGCTAGTCGTTGCGCGCTGGGCACACGGTGACCGTTTCGCCGTCCTCGCCTTGCACTATGTGCCCCGGCGTGAAGTCCGCGGCGTCGACGTCCTTGGTGCTCCTCACGACCCCCCAGGCATTGAGGGCGAGCCCGCCCACCGTGCTTGGCGTCATGCTGCGTGTGGGTGCCTCAAGCGTCAGAGGGCGGTGGGTAACAGGGAATCCGACCGGCCCTATTCCTGGCTCAACATGCCGTCCAGGCAGCCCTCGAATGCCGCCTGCTGAAAGTCGGGCCGGTACCCTTCCGCCGCCGCTTCGGCGATGGTCACCACGTCCGAGCCTGCCGGGACGCCGAATTCCTTGGCGATCTGTTCAGGCGAAAAGAGGCTGCACACCGTGTAGTCGGACTCGTAGCGGACCGCCTTCTGCCCCTTGAACTTGGAGGGTGCCTCTCCTGGCTCGGGCTCTGGTTCTGGCGAGGGTTCCGACTGCTTATGCTGCTTTTCCCTCTTCTTCTTCTGTGTCACTTCGCGTTCCCGCCGTTCTTGCGCTTCTTCTTCGCGGATTTCGCGGTCTACCCGTCCTTCTTCCTGACTCGGTTCGCTCGACCCGCGATCAGACGATCCGGATTCGCCGGAGCTCCCGCAGCTCGAAGCCCCCAGGGCCACCATTAACAAAATTAGGAAAAGTCCTCGTCGCACCGCGCTGCACACTATCTGCGCGGCTGGGATACGTCGATCTTCTTCGCGTGGATCGGTGCCCTGCTTCTGGTGGGTGTTGTGGCCTCGTGGGTCCTACGTCAGTAGGGCGCGCGCAGTCCCTCAAACATCGGGAAGTGTTTGACGTTGTGGGTCGCGAGGTTGGCGCCGATCGCTTCGACGGTGGCGGCGACCGCGAGGTCGGCTACGCCGATGCCGGGATGGCTGCGGCGCCACTGACGGCCGAGCTCCCCGGCGCGGCGTGCCACATCCTCGCTCACCGGCACCCAGGCGATCAACGCGAAGAGCCTGGTGGCGGCGCGTCGCTCCGAGGAGCGCAATCCCTGGATTACCTCTATGCGGCTGATCTCCGAGCAGGAGGGCTGGGCGTCGAGGCTCGCCAGGTACTCGGTGGCTGGAGCTGAGGCGCGCAGATGATCCACTAGGACGCTGGTGTCGAGAACGATGCTCAAGCTTCGAGCCGAGAAAGGCGGGTGGCGTCCTCGCGACGAATGTCCTCAACGTAATCGGCGCCCTTCTCCAGGTAGGGCGCGACTCCCGCAGTCACCTCAATCGCCTTCGTCCAGTTGGCGCGCCAGGTTGCTGCGTCCTGCTCCTCCCTCGACAGGTAGCTGTCGACCGCCCGCCGGATCACCGTCGAGCGCGACGTTCCCTCGGCGGCCGCCCGCTCGTCCAAGCGGGTCGTCTGATCCTCATCGAGATAGATTTGCGTTCGATTCATGATGTATAAGGATACATCATCTATCGCATAGCGCCTTGGTCCGGTTCAAATGCCGTCCGGTTAGGGCGACTTTCAATAGCTGGCTTGGAAGAGCGGGAGAGCCCGGAACACGACCAGCTGCTGCAGGATTCGGTCGCTGTCGCCCTCAGTTTGAGTCGCAAATTGCGACCTCAAGTTGGCTCGAGAGCCGGTCGCCCTTGCTCCGGGAGGGGGAGAGTCATCCGGCTTCGCGGCCTTGACTGGGTATCGCGAGCCCGGGCCGTCATGCAATCGAAGCAACGCGGCATCGGAGCCCGTTTGCCTTGCTCCCTCTACGGCCACCTGAGACACTGAAGGAGATGAAGATGCTCATTGTCGATATCATCGCAGCGGATCCCGCCGGCGGGCGACTGGGCCGCTACAAGGTGTCTGAGCGGCGTCAGGACGGCTCTCTCGTGCTGGTCCCCGAGACGATCGAGGAGGTCATTGCCGAGACGGCAGACCGGCCGCTCGACGGCGACGAGTTCCTCGACGCCCTGGATCGACTCAGCGCAGCATCTTCGCAACAGGCCGATTGATGAGCCCCACCTTCGAGGTCCCGGCGGGCCTTGCCCGCGAGTTCACCCGTCTCTCGCGCGAGCAGAACCGCGCTTTCAGGCAGGCGGTTCGCAAGTTGGTCGACGCTCTTGAAGAAGGGCGCGAGCCACCGCGTTCGCTGCGCATCAAGCGGGTCCAAGGCACCAAGGACATCTGGGAGATGTCCTACTCGGGCGATGGACGCGCCACCTTCCGCTACGGCACTGAGGTCAAACCCGGCGAGACCCATGTCGAATGGCTCCGGGTCGGCGGGCACGACGTTCTTTCGCGACCGGAGTAGGCGCATTCGCGCTCAGTGCCCGCACGCGGGTGACGATCTCATGGTTCAAATACCGTCCGGTTAGGGCGTGTTGAGGCCGGCACGGCACCGCCTCGCTTCATTCCCGAGGTTCGACCTCGCGGCGCAGCCGGTCGGTCGGCTGGTAGCCGGTGTTGCGGCCGCGGCCGCTCTGGGCGAGCAGGCCGGCGTCGGTGAGGCGACGGAAGTCGGCGCTGGCGGTGGCCGGGGAGACGTCGGCCTCGG
>Ga0210063_1000303_pt1 | contig 16052 bp, 17 predicted proteins | sample Muzzi_PWA_D1_FD_185529 | JGI IMG/M metagenome (GOLD analysis project Ga0210063, IMG submission 185529) | Wetland microbial communities from San Francisco Bay, California, USA, that impact long-term carbon sequestration - Muzzi_PWA_D1 (SPAdes) | ecosystem: Environmental > Aquatic > Marine >... | reverse complement strand
GGTCCGAGACGCCGGTGAATTCCTTGATCTCGCCGGCGAAGGCTTTCTTGTAGAGGCCCTTGACGTCGCGCTCGGCGCAGGTGTCGACCGAAGCCTTGACGTAGACCTCGATGAACGGGGCCTGCGCCTTCTCGCGCGCTTCGGCGCGGATCTCGGCGTAGGGGGAGATCGCCGCGGTGATCACCGGCACGCCGTTGCGGCTGAGCAGGTCGGCGACGAAGGCGATCCGCCGGATGTTCGTGTCGCGGTCCTCTTTCGAGAAGCCGAGCCCTTTGGAGAGGTTTTCGCGCACGATGTCGCCGTCGAGGATCTCGAGCTTCGAGCCGCGCTCGCGCAGGTGACCCTCCAGCAGCCGGGAGATCGTCGTCTTGCCCGCGCCCGAGAGCCCGGTGAACCAGAGGGTGAATCCTTGCTCGTCAGCCATGCTGCGTCAGTCCTCCTTGTAAGCGTCGATGAGTATGTCGGCGACCTCGTCGCGGGAGAACTCGTGCGGCGGCCGCTGGCCGTTGCCGAGCATCTCGCGGACAGCGGTGCCGGAGAGGAAGAGGCGATCCTCTTTCTCGTGGGGGCAGGTCTTGTTCGAGGCCAGCCCCTCGCACTTGTTGCACCAGAAGGTGTGCTCGAACATCAGCGGCTCGATCCCGAGCTCGTCGATGTCGATCGTCTCGAAGATCTGCTGCGCGTCGTAGGTGCCGTAGTAGTCGCCGGCGCCAGCGTGGTCGCGGCCGACGATGAAGTGCGTGGCGCCGTAGTTGCGGCGGACGATCGCGTGCAGGACCGCCTCGCGCGGGCCGGCGTAGTGCATCTTCGCCGGCTTCACGCCGAGCACGACCCGGTCCTCGGGGTAGTACTTCTCCATCAGCACCTCGTAGCAGCGCATGCGCACGTCGGCGGGGATGTCGCCGGCCTTGGTCTTGCCGATCAGCGGGTGGATGAAGAGCCCGTCGCAGGTCTCCAGCGCGGCCTTGGTCAGGTACTCGTGGGCGCGGTGGATCGGGTTGCGGGTCTGGAAGGCGACGATCTTCTTCCAGCCGCGCGCCTCGAAGTCGGCCTTGTGCTCGGCCGGCGTCTTGTACCGGCGCATGAAGGCCTCCTCGTGGTCGGGCAGCGCGTCGACCTCGATCGGGCCGGCGATACAGCGGCTGCCCTCGGCGTAGATCGCGGCGACGCCCGGGTGCTCCTCGTCGGTCGTGCCGTAGACCCGCTCGGCCTCGCTGCGCGCGTCGCGCTCCCAGATCTCCTCGACCCGGATCCGGCCCAGCGCCTTGCCCTCGTCGCTGGCGAGCGCGACCGTGTCGCCGACCTCGCACTCGAGCTCGGTCGCCAGGGTGATCGGGATCGGCCAGTACTCGCCGGCGGCGGTGCGCATCTCGGCGCAGACGCGCTCCCAGTCGGCGGAGCCCTGGAAGCCGGTCAGCGGCGCGAAGCCGCCGTTGCCGATCATCTCGAAGTCGGCCGTGTGGCGCTCGTCAAGGGTCAGGGAAAGCTCAGTCATCGTCTCGCTCATGCGGGTGTCTCACCAATCGTTCGGGGGTCGGTTCAGGAAGGTCGGCGGCGGCTGCTCTGGGAGCCGCTAGTTGATCCCGCACTCGGTCTTCTGCGTGCCCGCCCAGCGCCCGGCGCGCGGCGAGCCTCCCGGCCCGACCGGCTTGGTGCAATGGGTGCAGCCGATCGAGGGGTAGCCCTGATCGTGCAGAGGGTTGTACGGGAGGTGGTGCTCACGGATGTAGTTCCAGACGTCGCGCTCGCTCCAGTCCGCGATCGGGTTCAGCTTCCACAGCTCGAAGCGCTTGTCCCAGGCGAACTTCGGGGTCTTGGCGCGACTGGCTGAGTCCTCGCGGCGGACTCCGGCGAGCCAGCAGTCTACGGAAGAGAGGGCGCGCCGCATCGGCTCGACCTTGCGCAGGCCGCAGCAGGCGTCGGGGTCGCTCTTCCACAGCTCGTCGCCATACTGCGCGGCCTGCTCGGCGAGCGTCAGGTTGTGGAAGCGGTCGAACCCGACCCCGAGCCGCTCGGCGAGCCGGTCGCGCGTCTCGTAGGTCTCGTCGAAGAGGACGTCGGTGTCGAGGTAGAAGAAGCGCGCGTCGGAGTTGACCTGGCTCGCCAGGTGCGCCGTGACCGAGCTCGTTTTCTGGAACGAGCAGGCGATGTAGTGGCTCTGGCCGAAGGTCTCGAACATCCACTCGATCGCCTCGGTCGCGTTCTTCGACTCGAGCTCCGCGGCGACGGCGTCGGCGTCCAGCTCCGGGGTTGTGGCGGCGACCGGGCTCATATCGCGCACTCGCCCTCGCCCCGCTCGACTTTGTAGGGGCTCTGGCGGCTCCAGTCGATGAACTGCTGCATCGTCTCGAGGCTGAACTCGGCCGGCAGCGTCAGCTCCTTGATCGCTTCTTCGAAGCGGGCGGCGCCGACGCGCTCGGCGAAGGGGTTGAACTCCTCGCCCTGCTCGCGCTCGGCCTCGTAGAGGCGGATCCAGCGCTCGACCGCCTCGGGCACGCGCTTGGCCGGCAGGCGCGATTTGAGCCGCGTGCCGAAGACGACCTCGCCGCCCTCGTAGTTGCCGCCGATGTGCGGGATGTAAGCGGGCACCGGGCGGCCGCCGACTTTCAGCGAGGCGCCGTAGAAGCCGATGTTGGCGATGTGGTGCTGGCTGCAGCCGTTCGGGCAGCCGCTCATCTTGATGTGGATCTTGCGGGTCAGCGGGTCGGTGATCTCCATCTCCTCGACCCGCTCCTTGATCGCCCGGTTCAGCCCCATCGAGCTGGTGATCCCGAGTTTGCAGCTGTCGGTGCCGGGGCAGCTGACCGTGTCGGTGATCTCGCGCGCGCCGGGCTCGGCCAGGCCGAGCGCCTCGAGCCGCTGCCAGACCTCGTACAGCGCCTCGTCGCGGACCCAGCGCAGGACCAGGTTCTGCTGCACGGTGCTGCGCGCGTAGCCGCCGGTGTGCTCGCGCATGATCGCCGCCAGGCCGCGGAACTGGTCCGGGGTGAGGTCGCCGCGCTCGATCTTGACCTCGACCGCGACGAAGCCGTCCTGGCGCTGCGGCTGCACGTTGCCTTCGATGAAGCGGTCGAACTCGGTGCGGTCGCCGTTCGGCGAGGCCGGGGCGGGCGGCCGCTCCGGCGCGCGCTCCTCTTCGTCGTCGTCGAAGCGCAGCCGCTCGACCAGCTCGGCGTCGAAGCCGCGCTCGGCGACCCAGTCGCCCTCGAGCTCCTGCTCGACCTGCTCGCGGAAGGCCTCGATCCCGATTTTGTCAACCAGCACCTTGATCCGGGCGCGGGCGCGGTTGACGCGCAGCCACTCCTGGCGGTCGAAGATCCGCAGCGCGGCCTCGGAGACCTTGAGGTAGTCGCCGTTGTCGGCCTCGACGAAGTCGAAGAGGGTCGGCGCGACCCGGGCCATGATCGAGGTGCCGCCGCCGACGCGGACCTCGAAGCCCTTGACCCCGTCGCGTTCGCGGCTGAGGAAGGCGATGTCGTGGATGCCGGTGATCGCCCGGTCCTCGTCGGAGCCGGTGAAGGCGGTCTTGATCTTGCGCGGCATCAGCTGCGTCGTCGGGTGGCGGACGAAGTAGCGGACGTAGGCGCCAGCGTAGGGCGTCGGGTCGAAGACCTCGTCGGCGGCGACGCCGGCCCAGGGGTCGCCGGTGACGTTGCGCACCGTGTTGCCGCAGCCCTCGCGCGAGGAGAGCCCGACCGAGGAGATCTCGCGGATCAGCGCCTCCATGTCGCGCAGCGGCACGTGGTGGATCTGGATGTTCTGGCGGGTCGTGATGTGGCCCTTGTTCAGCGGGGCCCATCTTTCGACGACCTCGCCGAACATCTCCATCTGCTCCGGCGTGACGCCGCCGAAGGGAAGCTTGACGCGGACCATCTGCACGTCCGCCTGGCGCTGGCCGTAGACGCCCTGTTTGAGCCGGAAGCCAATGAACTGCTCTTCGGCCAGCTTGCCGCCGAGGAACTCCTCGGCTTCGGAGTCGAAGTCGTCGAACTCCCGCTCGATGATCGGGATCACCTGCCCGGGGACGTTCTCGTAGGTCTCCGGGTTCTCGAGCGTGCCCGTCCGGCCTTTGCCCCGCTGCTGCTTGCCCTCGTCTACGACTACCTCCATGCGAGGAAAATAGCAAAACCTGATTGGGATTAGGGGATTTAAGTCAGAGCTGCGTGATGATGACGCCGAAGAAGCCGGCGACGAGGGTGGCGATCAGGCCGCCCCCGACCTGCAGCAACGTGCGCTGCAGCGCATCGAAGCGGGCATCGACCCGATTGAAGCCATCGTCCACGCGGCGCTCGAGCGTCTCGAAGCGCCGCGCGGTTTCCGCCCTGAAGTCATCCAGCCGCTCGTCGGTCCAACTCTCTCTCATCGTCTCCATGATTGCACCGTAAAGACTTCGGTGTCACGTGTGGTGCGCAGAATCAAAATCTTCTGCGCCAGCCGTGTACCGACTCAGTGTCAGGAGCGCTTGCGGGCCTCGAGGATCGCGGCCGCCTCGCCGGACTCGGCGACGTAGCCGCCGTCGGGCTCGAGCGGCAGGCCCGCCTCCGACCAGCCGACGATCCCCTCCGTCAGCTTGGCCGCGTCGAAGCCGGCCTCGGCGAGCGCGTCGACCGCCATCGAGGAGCGGTTGCCGCCGCGGCAGTAGAGCACCACGGGCCGTTCGGGATCGAGCTCCCCGGTGCGCCCGGCCAGCTCGTCGAGCGGCAGGTGCGTGGCGCCGGCGATCCGCCCCGCGTCCCACTCGTGCGCGCCGCGCACATCGACCAGCTGCGCCCCGTCGTCGATCAGCTTCTGCGCCTCGTCGCGCGAGATCTCGCGCGAAGTGTCCTGTGCCTCGTCAGCCATCGGCGCAGAAGCCTACCGACGCCGCTAGTCGATCTCGGTGCCCTCGACCAGGAACGCGACCCTCACGTGGGCGCGGTACTCGTCGAGGTTCTCGCCGCGGATCCCGGTCGAGACGATGTCGACCGCGCGGATGTTGCGCAGCGTGCCGCGGGCCTGTTCGAGCGCCTGTTTCGCGGCGTCGTCGGTGGACGTCTTCGAGCTGCCGACCAGCTCGATGATTTTCACGACTGCCATTCGACTCCTCCTCCTTCGCGATGCCTCTGGACGATGCCCTTCGCGCCGATCCCCTCGGCCAGCGCAGCCCGCTGCCACGGGCTCACAGCGTCTCCCTCAGCCGCCGCGGTCGGAGCCGTCTCCGCCTCGAAGCGCGCGACGGCCGCAGCGATCGCCGCGGCCTGGTCGGGATTCGGGCTCCGGTGCATGCACGAAGCCTACTCAGCGCCTGTCGATGTTCGAGGTGCCCCTCATCGCACCCGGCACTGCCGCGTCAGGCCCCGTTGCCTTCGAACTTGTAGCCGATGCCGCGCACGGTGACGATCAGCTCGGGGTCCTGGGGGTCGCGCTCTACCTTCTGGCGCAGGTTGGAGATGTGCACGTCGCAGGCGCGCTCGTCACCGTCGAACTCGGTCTGCCAGAGCTCCTCCATGATCTGGCGGCGGGGGAAGACCTCGCCGGCGCGGCCGACCAGCAGGCGCAGCAGCTGGAACTCCGAGCGGGTCAGGCTGACCGGCTCGCCGCGCACGGTGGCGACGTGGCGGACGAGGTCGATCGCGACCGCCCCGGCCTCGACCTTGACCGCCTGCGAGAGCGGCGCCCGGTCGAGCTCGCGGCGGCGCAGCTGGGCGCGCACGCGGCCGAGCAGCTCGCGCACCGAGAAGGGCTTGGTCACGTAGTCGTCGGCGCCGACCTCGAGCCCGACCACCTTGTCGACCTCGGCGTCCTTGGCGGTCAGCAGGATGATCGGCACGGCGCTGCGCGAGCGCACCTCGCGGCAGATGTCGAGCCCACTCTGGCCCGGCATCATGATGTCGAGGATCAGCAGGTCGAAGCCGGCGCCGTTGGCGACCATCTCGGCGGCCTCGTCGCCGTCGGCGGCCGAGGTCACTTCGAAGCCGTCCTGGGCAAGCGCGTAGCCGACCGAGTCGCGCACCGACGGCTCGTCGTCTGCGACCAGGATGTGTCCGCTGCTCATCTCGCCCTCACCGCCCCTATATATAGACGGCTGCTCACGCGACCGGCGTCCTGCTCGGCTCCGCCACCGGCAGCCGCACCCAGAAGGTGCTGCCTTCGCCCTCGACCGAGGTGGCGCCGATCTCGCCGCCCATCACGCTGACCATGCGCTGCGCGATCGCCAGGCCGAGCCCGAAGCCCTCCTGCTTGCGCGACTCGTCGCGGCGGTAGAAGCGCTCGAACACGCGCTCGATCTCCGCCGCTGGAATGCCCGGCCCGGTATCGATCACCTCCAGCACGACCTCCCTCTCGCCGTCACGGCGGCCGCGAACGGTAACGCGCCCGGGCAGCGGCGTGTGCTTGAAGGCGTTGGTCAGGAGGCCGACCAGCACCTGGCGCAGCAGCGTCGGGTCGCCGACGGCGACCAGCTCGGGCTCGACCTCGGTGGTCAGCTCGATGTGGTCGGGGGTCTCGACCGCTTCGACCGTGTCGCGGATCGCGCCGCCGATGTCGACGTCCTCGGTCTCCCCTCCGCCCAGCGACTCGACCCGGGCGAGGGTGAGCAGCGAGCGGGTCAGCCGGTTCATCCGCTCGGCGTCCTCGGCGAGCCGGCCGAGGAAGTGATCGAGCGCCTGCGGGTCGTCCTTGGCGCCCTCCTGCAGCACCTCGATCGCGCTCGAGATCCCGGCCAGCGGGTTGCGCAGCTCGTGCGCGGCGTTGGAGATGAAGTCGGCTTCGGCCAGCTCGCGGCGCATCTCGTCGGTGCGGTCGCGGGCGACGACGAGCACGGCGCGCTCTTTCGGCAGGGCGCGGGCGCTCATCGCGTAGGCGCGGTCGCCGATCCGCAGCGCCGGATGGGCGGCGAAGCCGAGGTCGTGGGCGCGGCGCAGGTGCGGCCGCATCGAGTCGGGCGGCTGGCCGAGCGGGTCGAGCAGGTTCGCCGCGGCGCGGTTGGAGAAGCGCAGGCCGCCGGCCTCGTCGACGACGATGACCGCGTCGGTGAGGCCGTCGAAGATCGCTTTCAGCTTGTTGCGGTCGGCGGTGAGCACGCCGAAGCTCTCCTTCAGCGAGGCGCTCATCGATTCCAGCGCCCGCGCGAGGTCGCCGATCTCGTCGCGGCCACCGACGTCGAGGTGGGTGTCGAAGGCGCCCGCGGCGAGCTCGCCGGCGCCGCGCGAGAGCCGCCGCACGCGGCGCGAGATGCCGAGCGCGATGAAGAAGCCGGAGAGAATGCCGAGCGCGATCGCCCCCAGCACCGCTCGCGGCCGGTCGCCGAAGAGGTAGACGACCCCGGCGGTGAGCAGCGTGACCGCAGCGAAGGCGCCCACCAACCAGAGCCTGATCCCGATCCGACGCATGAAGAGTTACTAACAGAATGGCGGCATGGGAGAATCGCCGCCGATGCGCACGCTGGTCTTCATACCCGCCTGGAACGAGGCCGACGCCGTGGCCGGCGTGATCGCCGGCGTGCGCGACCACCTGCCCGACGCCGACGTGCTCGTCGTCGACGACGGCTCGACCGACGCGACCGCGGCGCGGGCGGCGGAGGCGGGCGCGACTGTCGCCTCGCTGCCGTTCAACCAGGGCCTCGGCGCGGCGCTGCAGACCGGCTACCTATACGCGGTGCGCGGCGGCTACGACTTCTGCGCCCACCTCGACGCCGACGGCCAGCACCCGCCGGCCGAGGTCGCCCGGCTGCTCGAGGAGGTGCGCGCCGACCGCGCCGACCTCGTGCTCGGCTCGCGCTACCGCGAGGCGGGCGGCGGCGACCAGAGCGCCGAGACGATCGTCGGCGAGGACTACGAGGCGACGCTGTCGCGCCGCATCGGGATCAGCGTCTTCCGCTTCTTCCTCACCCTGGCGACGCGGCAGCGCTTCACCGACACGACCAGCGGCATGCGCGCCGCCAACCGCCGCGTGATGGAGCTGTTCAGCGAGAACTACTCGCCCGACTTCGCCGAGATCGAGTCGCTGCAGCTGGCGGTGCGCGAGGGGCTGCGGGTCGAGGAGGTGCCGGTGCGGATGCTGGAGCGGGTCGGCGGCGCCTCCTTCCTCACCCCCGTGCGCTCGGCCTTCTTCATCTTCAAGGGGATGATCGTGCTGCTCGTCGGCCAGTTCCGCCCGAGGACGGAGCGATGAGCGCCGCGCTGCTGACCGCGGCCGCGGCCGCCTCGGAAGAGCCGACCGTGCAGCTGACCTCGCAGACGCGGATCCTCGCCGCGCTGATCGCGATCGCCTTCATGGCGTTGATCCTCGAGCTGATCCGCCGCGACAGCCTGCAGGAGCGCTTCAGCGTCGTCTGGTTCGTCGCCGGCCTCGGCATGCTCGCCGGCGCGATCTTCCCCGGCCTGCTGACCGCCGTCGCCGACCTGATGGGCGTCCGCGACACCAACGTCGCCCTCTTCTCGATCATCCTCCTGCTGCTGCTCGGCCTGACGCTCAACTTCAGCGTGATCATGTCCCGCCAAGCCGCGCAGATCACGCGGCTAGCCCAGGAGCGCGCCCTGGAGAAAGCCCGCGAGCAGGCGGATGCGGCAGGCAACGACGGACAGACAGCAAGCAGCCGCCGCGAGACTCCCTCCTGATCAGTCCCGCTCTGGGCGAATCGGAATTTCGTCCATGCGCCTGAGGAGAAATTGGCCGAGATAGACGCTTACTGCAAGGAGGTATAGGAGCTCAACGACTGCCGCACCGTCTGGTGAAATATTGACGATCCTCAGGATGACAGGCACGAGGACGCACCCCACACAGGCGGCGATGAATCTGGGCAGCAATCCCCTGGGCATCCTCAACCTCCTAGTAAGATCTTGTCTACGCAGACAACAAGTATAGTACCAGCCTCGCCCCCGATGAACCCAGCGGCAGTCATCCACTCGAACCGCTGAGGCGCAGCTCCCAGCAGGATGGCCCCGGCGCGAAGGGACCCGGCCAGGGCGCCGGTGATCAGGATGATCGTTCCGGCCCCGCTTGAGACGAACTCCGTCAGAGTCGCGAATATGGAGATGTCGGGCACGGGGATGGTGTGACCGTAGGAGGCGGAGGTGCGCGCGTGGCGCGCACCAAGTGATTTCTTCGCCTCGACTCTGTGTAAGAACGTCAGCGCAGGGCGGCGGCCAGGCGGAACGAGAGGGCCTCTAGGGCCAGTTCCTCGGAGACGTTGAGGTCGAGGCGGCGGCGGGTGTCCTCGACCAGCTCGACCGCGCGGCGGGGCGCGGCCAGAGCATCCGGGGCGCCATTTGCCCCCGCTCGAGCACCGAGATCCGCGGCTTGCTCGCGGAGGGCGTCGAGGCGGTCAGAGTTGTGGGCGAGGTCGGCGGCGCCGGCGGCGACCGCGGCCAGGTCGCGGAACCAGGCGGCGGCGAGGCGCAGGCCGAGGTCGAGCAGCTCGGTGCGGCGGCGGCGGCCGGCGCGCTTGGCGGCATCGGCGATGTCGCGGGCGGAGCGCTTCATCCCAGCCTCCTTCTCGCCCTCGAGCACCTCGCGGGCCGCGGCCTCGGCCTCCTCGCCCGCCCCCTCCGCGGTCTTCAGCATCGCCCGCCAGGAGACGGCGGCGTCACCGTCGGCGAGCACGGCGGCGGCGAAGCCCTCGACCTTGCCGCGCAGCTTGCGGCCCTGCTCGCCCAGCAGCTGGCGGGCGAGCTCGAGGTCGCCGGCGGAGAGCCGCGCCGCGGCGGCGATCTCCTCCGCCTCACCCCCACCGCCCTCCTCGCGCAGCGCCGCTTCGACCGCCTCCGGCGGCAGCGGCGCGAAATCGACCGGCTGACAGCGCGAGGCGATCGTCTCCAGCAGCGCCGAGGGCTCGGAGCTGAGCAGGATCAGGTGGACGAACTGCGGCGGCTCCTCCAGCGTCTTCAGCAGCGCGTTCTGGCTCTCGTCGCGCATCGCCTCCGCCGCCTCGATCACGAAGACCCGCTTGCCGCCTTCGTAGGGCCGGTAGGCGGAAGCGCGGATCACCCGCTCGCGCACCTCCTCGACCATGTGCTGCGCCCCCTTTGGCGCCAGCCAGACGAGGTCGGGGTGCGGCGACGGATCCATCAACGCCCGACGCCGCGCATCCTCCGCGTCATCAGCAGCCCCCGCCAGAATCTCCGCCGCAAACCCCCGCGCCATCTCCCGCTTCCCGGCGCCCCGCGGACCTCGGAACAGGTAGGCGTGCGACGGCCCAGACCTCAGCGCCGCGTCCAGCGCCACGCGCACCCGCGGCTGTCGCTCGCTCGATTGCAGCATTGTCCCCATCATCGTGGGGAAAAAGCTTCAATCGACATCGGCAGTCCTCTGGCGAATCGCCTCCATCACGCGCCGGTGCACTTCCTCGACGCTGCCGCCGGCGTCGACGACGACGACCCGGTCCGAGGCGATCGTCGCGATCTCCTCGTAGGCCTCTGTCACCGCGCGCTGCAACTCCAGGCCCTCGGCCTCGAAGCGGTCCTCGCCGTCCGCCCGCGCCAACCCCGCCTCGGGGTCGATCCGCAGGTAGACGGTCACGTCCGGCCAGAGCCCGTCGATCGCCTGGTCGACCAGCGAGAGCACGTGGCTGGTACCGAGCCCGCGGGCGCCACCCTGATAGGCGACGCTGGAGTCGGCGAAGCGATCGGCGACGACGGTGCCGCCGCGCTCCAGCGCCGGCTGCACGACCCGCGCCAGCAGGTCGGCGCGGGCCGCGGAGAAGAGCAGCAGCTCGGCGAAGGGGTCGATCTCCAGCGCCGGGTCGGCGAGCAGCCCGCGGATCCGCTCCGCCGCATCGGTCCCGCCCGGCTCGCGGATCAGCGTCGTCTCCGCGCCCAGCGCCTCGGCGAGCAGCCTCGCCTGCGTGCTCTTGCCTGAGCCGTCAACTCCCTCGAGGGAGATGAACGTCATTTCGCCGCGGCTTTGGCCCGTTTCCGTTTGCGGGTCGCGGTATCGGCTTTGCTCGCCTTTTTACCGTTCTTGTCGGGCGGCGGCTTCTTTTCCATCTCTTTTTTCGCCGCTTTCGCCGCTTCGCGTTCGGCCCGCCGTTTCTTCATCTCCTGCATCGACTCGCAGTCGTCGTTGAGGCAGAGGTTCCAGGAGCGGCCGCGGAACGGGACGACTTTCAGCCGCGGGGTCTCGTCGCAGACCGAGCAGCGGTCTTCGAGCTTGAAGACGTCACCGCGCTGCGGCAGCGGGAAGGTCTGGTCGCAGGACTCGGGGTCGTCGAGCACCCACCCAGTGCATCCCACAAACCTTTTCCCTGACTTTTTCGCCCGGATGATGCGCAGCATGTGGGGCGAGCCGTCCTCCTTCTTGCGGCCCGCTTCTTCGCAGACCTTGCAGGGGCCGAGGATGCGATCCTCGTCCATCCCTTTCCAGATCACTTTGGCGAGGTCTTCGCGGCTGCCCTCGATCTCGGTCCAGGTCTTGTGCAGCAGGTCGCGGCTCTCGCCGACGACGGCGCCCTTGCTCATCTCGCCGCCGGCGATGCGGTCCATCTCCGCCTCCAGCTGGGCGGTCATCTCCGGCGTCGCCATCGCCGGCACGTAGTTCTTGAAGGCTTCGTAGAGGGCGATCCCGGTCTCCGAGGGGACCGGCGGGTTGCCGTAGACGTAGCCGCGGTCGAAGAGCTTCTGGATGATGTCGGCGCGGGTCGCTTTCGTGCCCAGCCCGCGCTCCTCCATCAGCTCGATCAGTTTCGCCTGCGAGATCCGCCCCGGCGGCTGGGTCTCCTTGTCGAGGATCCAGGGCTCGCCGTCGAGGCCGAGGCTCTGGCCCTCCTGCAGCGCCGGGATCTCCTCGTCGGAGGAGCGCGCGTAGGTGTAGATGCCGGCGTAGCCGGGGTCGACGACGACCGAGCCGCGGACGAAGTAGGTCTCCGAGCCGGCCTCGATGTCGGCCCGGGTCGACTCGGTGATCATCGGCGGGCTGAAGGTGGCGAGGAAGCGCCGCACGACGAGTTCGTAGACGCGCTTCTTGGAGCCGTCGAGGGCGTTCGGGTGGATCGCCTGGGTCGGGTAGATCGGCGGGTGGTCGGTGGTCTCTTTTTTACCCCGGGTCGGTTTCAGCTCGCCGTCGAGCAGGCCCGAGGCGGCGGAGAACTCCTTGACCTTGACCAGCGAGGAGACCAGCTCGCGCAGCGGCAGCGAGGACGGGTAGACCGTGTTGTCGGTGCGCGGGTAGGAGATGAAGCCGTCCATATAGAGGTCCTCGGCGATCCGCATCGCGCTGGCGGGCGTGATCCCGAGCCGGCTGGAGGCGTCGGTGCTGAAGGCGGTCGTGTTGTAGGGGGTCGGCGGCTTGCGCGTGTTCTTGCGCGCCGTGACCGACTTGACCGTGCCCGGGCCGGCGGTGCCGGAGAAGGCCGAATCGGCCTCGGCTTTCTCCCAGAACTTGTCGGTCGCGTGGTGGGCCTCGAAGCTGCCGTCGGGGTGCTCGAACTTGGCGAACAGTTCCCAGAACGGTTTGGCGACGTGGGCGCGGCGCTCCATCTCGCGCTCGACGATCAGGCCCAGGGTCGGGCTCTGCACGCGGCCGACCGAGAGGAAGTTGGAGCCGAAGCGGCGGCTGGCGAGCGAGACCGCGCGGGTCAGGGTCGCGCCCCAGAGCAGGTCGATGTCCTGGCGCGCGGCGCCGGCGTTGGCGAGCGGGTAGGAGAGCTCGTCGAGCTCGTCGAAGGCGCGCTCGATCTCTTCCTTGGTCAGCGCCGAGTAGCGGGCGCGCTTGATCCGCAGCGTGCCGGCGTCGGCGTCCTCGCGCGAGCCCAGCTCCGGGTTGGCGTCGAGCATCTCCTGCAGCGCCTCGAGCCCGATCAGCTCGCCCTCGCGGTCGAAGTCGGTCGCGATCACCAGCTCGTCGGCCCCCTGGGCGACTTTGCGGATCGCTTTGACGACGTTTTTGTCGGTCGGTTCCTTGATCAGCTCGGCGTCGATCAGGTCGTGCAGGTCGGTCTTCTGCCAGTTCGAGTAGCCCTCCGGGAAGGCCGGGCCGAGCACGTGGCCCTTGAGCCCGATCGTCATCTGCTCGACGCCGCTCTCGTCGGTCCAGGTGTAGAAGGGGACTTTGAAGGTTTTGTCCGCCTTCGCCTCGTTGCGCCCGAGGATGTCGGCGATCTTCTTCGCGCTGTTGTTCTTCTCGGTGACTATCAGCCGCATGGGGCGGCGAGGGTAGCAGGGGAGTTCGGCGATGCCGTCGGGGGCAGGGCGATCACTAGTCTTTGGATCGATGCCCGCCCAGGCCTACGCCGGCAAGGAGTGCGTCTGCCAGCTCCGCAAGGGGATCTGCGATCAGTCGTGCGTGCGCGACATGCTCGAGACCCCCTTCTACATCGCCTGCCTGAAACTGACGGGGCGGCGCTGCGTGGTGATCGGCGGCGGCGACATCGGCCTCGAGAAGGTCGAGGGCCTGCTCGCCTGCGACGCCAGCGTCACCCTGATCGCCCCGGTCGCCCACCCCGAGCTGGAGTCGCTCGCGGCCGAGGGCTCGATTGAGTGGGAGAAGCGCGCCTACGCCGGCGCGGCCGACCTCGAGGGCGTCTTCATGGCGATCGCCTGCACCGACGACACCGACGTCAACATCGCCGTCTTCGACGACGCCGAGAAGCGGGCGATGCTGGTCAACATCGTCGATGTGCCGCCGCTGTGCAACTTCATCCTGCCGGCGATCGTGCGCACCGGGCCGCTGGCGATCGCGATCTCCACGGCCGGCGCCTCGCCGGCGCTGGCAAAGCGGATGAAGCGCGAGGTCTCGGAGCTGTTCGGCGAGGAGTACGCGCGGCTGGCCGTCATCCTCAACGACGCCCGCGGCTGGGCCAAGGGCACGCTGCCGACCTACCAGGACCGCAAGCAGTTCTTCGAGGGCATCGTCAACGGCGAGCCCGACCCGGTCGAGCTGCTGCGCGAGGGCCAGGAGACGCAGGTGCTGGCGCTGATCGAGGCCGCCAAGGAGCGCGCGGCTTCAGCTCTGGCGTAGCGGGATCCGGTGTCCCGACTCATTTGCGTGTGAGGTTGAGGCTGCATTGCAGCCCTAACCTCACACGCAACTCTCACGCAGCCGGCAGGGCGAAGAAGGCGATTGCCGAGAAGTGGGCGGCGGCGGCGAGGATGACGAGGGCGTGGAAGACCTCGTGGTAGCCAAAGACGCGCGGGATGGGGTTGGGGCGCTGGGTCGCGTAGACGACGGCGCCGACCGTATATAGGAGGCCGCCGGCGGCGACCAGCAGCGTTCCGCCGACGCCCATCTCCGCCCACATGCCGGGGAAGGCGACCACCGCCACCCAGCCGAGCGACATGTAGACGAGGGCGGCGACCCATTTGGGGTGCTCGATCCAGACCATCTCGACGATCGCGCCGACCACCGCGCCGAACCAGACGACGGCGAGGATCGCGTCGGCGAGCGGGCCGTCGAGCACGAGCAGGGCGAAGGGCGTGTAGGTGCCGGCGATGAGGAAGAAGATCATCGAGTGATCGAGCCGGCGCATCCAGCGCCGCATTTCCGGCCGCTTCCAGTCGACCCGGTGGTAGAGGGCGCTGGTGCCGAGCAGGGCCGAGAGGCTGGCGGCGTAGATCGCCACCGCCAGGGTCGCCTTCGGCGTGTCGGCGGCGACGATCAGCCCGATGCCGAGGAAGAGCGAGACGACGAAGGCCCACTGGTGCGAGACGCCGCGCAGCCGCGGCTTGACCGCGGCGAGCGCCTCGCTTGCAACTTCCTTTGCAGATTCGGCTTTCTCGGCCGCCCGCGCCCGCACCATCGTCTTGTCACCATAAAGGGGAAAGCTTGGGTTTTGTGTGAAATTCGCAGCGATTTGCGGCATCGCGGCACAAAAGTGACGTCCGACGCGTTATGGAAGCTGGCTAGCTCCCCCCTAAAGCCGCCCCGAGAGGAGAAGTTCGATGTCCCAGACCGCAACCAGTGCTCCGAAAAACGGTCTCCAGGGCCTGGCGATCGAACGCAGATTCTCCTCCCCCGGGACGCATCCCTTCGACGAGATCGAGTGGGAAGTCCGCGACGCCGTGATCGGCGATCCCGAGGCGCCGGCCTTCGAGCAGCGCGAGGTCGAGTTCCCCAAGAGCTGGAGCCAGAACGCGACCAATATCGTCGCCCAGAAGTACTTCCGCGGGCAGCTCGGCTCCGAGCAGCGCGAGCGCTCGGTCAAAGAGATGATCGGGCGGGTCGCGGGGACGATCTCGGGCTGGGGGCGCGAGGGCGGCTACTTCGCCTCCGACGAGGACGCCGACGCCTTCGAGGCCGAGCTGACCTCGATCCTGCTCAACCAGAAGGCGGCCTTCAACTCGCCGGTCTGGTTCAACGTCGGCTTCGAGGAGACGCCGCAGTGCTCGGCCTGCTTCATCCTCAGCGTCGAGGACACGATGGAGTCGATCCTCGACTGGAACACCAAGGAGGGCAAGATCTTCCGCGGCGGCTCGGGGTCGGGGATCAACCTCTCCAACATCCGCGGCTCGATGGAGCCGCTGAAGAAGGGCGGCACCGCCAGCGGCCCGGTCAGCTTCATGCGCGGCGCCGACGCCTGGGCGGGGACGATCAAGTCGGGCGGCAAGACGCGGCGCGCGGCGAAGATGGTCGTGCTCGACGTCGACCATCCGGATGTCGAGCACTTCATCACCTGCAAGGCCGACGAGGAGCGCAAGGCGGGCGCGCTGCGCGACGCCGGCTTCGACATGTCGATCGACGGCGACGGCTTCACCTCGATCCAGTACCAGAACGCCAACAACTCGGTGCGGGTGACCGACGAGTTCATGGAGGCCTTCGAGGCCGGCGAAGACTGGGAGCTGAAGGCGCGCACCACCGGTGAGACGACCAAGACGCTGCCCGCCGGCGAGCTGATGGACCTGATCGCCAAAGCCGCCTGGGAATGCGCCGATCCGGGCGTCCAGTACGACACGATCATCAACCGCTGGCACACCAGCCCGGAGTCGGGCCGGATCAACGCCTCCAACCCCTGCAGCGAGTACATGCACGTCGACGACTCGGCCTGCAACCTGGCCTCGCTCAACCTGATGAAGTTCCGCCGCGAGGACGGCAGCTTCGACGTCGAGGACTTCAAGCACGCGGTCGACATCGTCTTCCTCGCG
>Ga0210063_1000302_pt1:15000-16096 | contig 16096 bp, 12 predicted proteins | sample Muzzi_PWA_D1_FD_185529 | JGI IMG/M metagenome (GOLD analysis project Ga0210063, IMG submission 185529) | Wetland microbial communities from San Francisco Bay, California, USA, that impact long-term carbon sequestration - Muzzi_PWA_D1 (SPAdes) | ecosystem: Environmental > Aquatic >... | reverse complement strand
GCGTGCGGGTTTTTCACCCGCATTATCGTTACTCATGTCAGCATTCGCACTTCTGATACCTCCAGCATGCCTTACAGCACACCTTCACAGGCTTACAGAACGCTCCTCTACCATGCGTACATTCCCTTTAGACCACTGTCATCGAAAAATGGGGGTCAGAGCAAAACTTTTCTGCCGCCCACTTCCATTCACAAAAAACGAAATCAGTGAAAATTTTGCTCTGACCCCATTCTTTACCAATGAACTAAAGTGGAATGTACGCATCCGCAGCTTCGGTACACAACTTAAGCCCCGTTAAATCTTCCGCGCGGGCCGACTCGACCAGTGAGCTATTACGCTTTCTTTAAAGGATGGCTGCTTCTAAGCCAACCTCCTGGCTGTCTGGGCCTTCCCACATCGTTTCCCACTGAGTTGTGATTTTGGGACCTTAGCTGGCGGTCTGGGTTGTTTCCCTTTCCACGACGGACGTTAGCACCCGCCGTGTGTCTCCCGTGATTGCACTTTCTGGTATTCGGAGTTTGCCATGGGTTGGTAAGTCGGGATGACCCCCTAGCCATAACAGTGCTCTACCCCCAGAAGTGATACACGAGGCGCTACCTAAATAGCTTTCGAGGAGAACCAGCTATCTCCGGGCTTGATTAGCCTTTCACTCCGATCCACAGCTCATCCCCTCATTTTTCAACATAAGTGGGTTCGGGCCTCCAGTGGGTATTACCCCACCTTCACCCTGGCCATGGATAGATCGCCCGGTTTCGGGTCTACTTCCAGAGACTAATTCGCCCTATTCAGACTCGGTTTCCCTACGGCTCCCCTGTTACGGTTAACCTTGCCACTGAAAGTAAGTCGCTGACCCATTATACAAAAGGTACGCAGTCACACCCGAAGGTGCTCCCACTGCTTGTACGCACACGGTTTCAGGATCTATTTCACTCCCCTCACCGGGGTTCTTTTCGCCTTTCCCTCACGGTACTAGTTCACTATCGGTCAGTAGGTAGTATTTAGCCTTGGAGGATGGTCCCCCCATGTTCAGTCAAGATAACACGTGTCCCGACCTACTCGATTTCACTCATTACATTCTTTTATGTACGGGACTATC
>Ga0210063_1000302_pt1:0-10000 | contig 16096 bp, 12 predicted proteins | sample Muzzi_PWA_D1_FD_185529 | JGI IMG/M metagenome (GOLD analysis project Ga0210063, IMG submission 185529) | Wetland microbial communities from San Francisco Bay, California, USA, that impact long-term carbon sequestration - Muzzi_PWA_D1 (SPAdes) | ecosystem: Environmental > Aquatic > Marine... | reverse complement strand
GTTCCGGGAAGTCAGCGCCAGTGGCACCATCAACAGTTCACTGTTCGTGGCGGCGCACAATGCCGGTCTGTCCGACAAGCTCACTATGGAACTGGCAGGCATTTTCGGCTGGGACATCGACTTTGCACTCGATATACGCAAGGGAGACCAGTTTACCGTGTTGTATGAAGATATCTATCTTGATGGCGAACGCATCGATAACGGCGAAATCCTTGCCGCAGAGTTTGTTAATCAGGGCAAGCGTTATCAGGCCGTGCGTTATACAGATGCCGGTGGCAGAACCGACTACTACGCACTGGATGGCACCAGCATGCGCAAGACCTTCCTGCGCACACCGGTTGAATTCAGCCGCATCAGTTCCGGCTTCAGTACCGGCCGCAGGCATCCGATCCTGAATAAAATTCGTGCCCATCAGGGCGTGGACTACGCTGCCGCCAGCGGGACACCGATCAAGACAACTGCCAATGGTAAAATCGTATTCATCGGCAAGAAAGGCGGTTACGGCAACGCCATCGTTGTGCAGCACGGTACCCGCTACAGCACGCTTTACGGGCACATGTCTAAATTCCGGGGCGGCCTCAAGAACGGCAGCAACGTCCAACAGGGCCAGATCATCGGCTATGTTGGCATGTCGGGTCTGGCCACCGGACCACACCTGCATTATGAGTTGAGGGTTGATGGCGTCCACCGCGACCCACTGAAGGTGAAACTGCCAGGTGCCGAACCGCTGAATAAAAAATACATGGCGGACTTCACTTTAAAAGCTGAAACCCTGATAGCTGAAATGGACCAGTCCAGCAATATACGGGTCGCCAACAACAATTAGCCGGCTGCCGGCAACACCGCGATCGCGGCAACTCGCCCGGTATACGTAGCGAAATTTACAACCACTCAATACCTCGGTTGCCGCTGGCAACAGGGTCTCAACGTACTAGCGATTGCTGGCCTCTGTATAATCTCGCGGTGCATAACCGGTATACACCTGCGTCGGCCGGAATATCCGATTCGCGGATACCTGTTCACGCCAGTGCGCCAGCCAGCCAGCCGTGCGTGCGATAGCAAATACAGGGGTAAACTGGTCCGGCGGTATACCGATCTCGCGGTACAGAATTCCGGAATAGAAATCGACGTTGGGATAAATGCCCTTGGGTGCCAGCGAGTCCTCGCAGGCTTCCTCCAGCGCAAGCGCCGTCTCAAACAACGGACTGATGGTCCCACGTGATTCAGCCAGTTCGCGCATCAGCTGCTGCAACAGGGTCGCACGCGGGTCCTTGACCTTGTATTCGCGGTGCCCCATTCCCCAGATGGTTTCCCTGGCGGCGAGTTTCTTTTCCAGCCAGTCTTTCGCGTTTTCCGGCTTGCCAATTTCCTCCAGCATTTTAATCACCCGCTCGTTTGCACCACCATGCAACGGACCGGCCAGTGCGCCTATCGCTGCCGCGATAACATAGGACGGTCTGGCCAGTGTGGAACCGGTGACCATGGCGGAAAATGTTGATGCATTTATCGTGTGCTCGGCATGCAGAATGAAACAAACATCCATAATCCGCGCCACCAGCGGATCCGGCTCGTCACCGCTGAACATGTAGAGAAAGTTAGCCGCATAACTCAGGTCACTGCGTGGTCGCACCGGGTAGTTACCCAGTCGCAGCTGCTGCCACATAGCGACCAGCGTCGCCATGCGTGCCAGTATTCGAATCGACTGGCCGTGGACATACTGCTCACTTTCATCGTCCGGACTGCGAATCTGTATAGGCACGTTAGCCGGATAGAACATGCCCAGGCTGGCAACCGCCGTCTGCAGCATTTCCATCGGGTGACCGGTGACCGGTAGCGATTTCATGATGTCATGAATGTTGTACTTCACCCGCCGGTGTTCGCGCAGCTGGGTATCAAAACGCTCCAGCTGCGCTGCGCTCGGCAGTTCACCGTCCAGCAACAGATAGGCTGTTTCTTCAAACGTACTGTTCTCGGCGAGGTCGACAATACGGTAGCCGCGATAGGTCAGAATGCCCTTCTGGCCATCCAGATAGGAAATGTCAGATTTGGTTGCTGGAACACCTTCCAGCCCTGGTTGATAATCAGTCATATCATGACCCTCTGAAAATCCAGTACCCGACGGGCAGTACGGATTCTAGTCTAGTGTGGATTTCTAATGGAAGCCGTACATGGCAAACAAGAAAGGGGCGATTAAGCCCCCTTGATGAATGCAAAAGTTTGCGTTTTCAGACTGAAAAAGAGGAACCGCACCCGCATGTCGTGGTGGCATTCGGATTTTTGACCACAAACTGCGCCCCTTCCAGACCCTCGGTGTAGTCGATCTCGGCACCGACCAGGTATTGATAACTCATGGGGTCAATCACCAGCGATACACCCTCGTTCTCAACCGTCACGTCGCCATCACCTATTTTTTCATCAAACGAGAAACCATACTGGAACCCGGAACATCCACCGCCGGATATATAGATCCTCAATTTGAGATTCGGGTTATTTTCCTCATCAATCAGAAGCTTGACCTTTTTCGCCGCCGCGTCGCTAAAGGTGACATCAACGCTTGCCTGTGTTGCTGCTTCACTCATGAAATGTCTGCCTCTTCAATTTTGACATCGGGTCTGATGGAAAATTATGTCATTTCCCGAGTAAAATGGTCAAGTATTAGTCCTTGAGGCTGCCAGCTTCAGCCATCTCACGGTCAAATGCAAGCACCGGGGCATCCGCTTCGGCGCGATGAACCAGGTTGCCATTGACTGTTGCACCCATCGACATTTCAATCAGCTTGTAATATACATCACCATCAACCCGGGCCTTGGTGGCCAGCTCAATGCATTCATCCGAATGCACATCGCCGCTGACCGTACCGTTTAAAATGACCGTCGGCACCCGGATATCGCCCTCGATTCTGCCATTTTCGCTGACGGTGAGTACCGAAGCCGAACCTGCCTCGGCCATGACAGCACCCTTTATATGCCCGTCTACATGCAGACCGCCGGTAAAATGTATATCTCCCTCGATCCGGGTCTGTTGCCCGATAATGGTATCCACCCGTGTGTTCGCAGCTTTCGGTTTCTTGCCTCGACCCAACATAAACATTCTCCTGTTGCTAGGTGCCCGATGAGTACCAGTCAAACGTTTGCTTGACCGATGGCAGGTCACCCTTGCCCTGTGGTTTCACCTCTATAATCACCTTTTCAGGCGCGAATCCCTCCGGCAAGGTGATTGTACCGGCAAGCTCCTGAAAATACCGGAAACGAAACTTCAGTTGCTTCACCGCCGGATTGGTAATGCCGGCCAGCGCCAGTTCGCCCGGTTCTCCAAACATCAAGCCGGCAACCTTCCAGTCCACCACACCGGTGACATAACGGTCGTTGCGCTTTAACTGTGTCAGCACCAGATCATAGTGGTACTCACCAACACCGCTGCCGTTTTCGAGGCTAAAGCGGTGAATGCGCAAACCGGATTGCACATCACCCGGTGCCACGATGCCGCGATAGAATTCAATTTCCTCACGCGCGGCCTGCAAATCCGTTTCCAGCCGCCCCAGATCGCCCTTTACATCCTTTGCGGCCTGCCGGTCAATCTGACTGGAGCGTTCAAGAATCGCAAGCTGTTCACGCAACCCCTTGTTGTCCTTCGCCAGTTTCCTGTTCCATTTTTCCTGCATCGAATACTGTGTTCGCAATGACTTTAACTCCATGACCCCGCGCACCTTGCCCAGATCATAGAGCCACCACCCTGCGAACAACGCGAGCGCAATCACCGCCGCAACCGCTGCACGCACTATCACGTTATGCCGCATGGCAGTATCCGCAAACAGTATGACGATCCCTCACCCGCATGACCGGGTGCAGATCACAAAACAGGCCGGCGCAATGCGCTTCAGGGCAGCAGTGCAATATCAGACAGTCCTGTGGCTTCGTTCAGGCCGAACATGATATTCATGTTCTGCAACGCCTGCCCGGCAGCACCCTTGACCAGATTATCGATAACCGAGAGTACCACCACGGTATTGCCCTGCTGTGGCCGGTGAATTGCAATACGGCACTGATTCGCACCGCGTACGCTACGCGTCTCCGGATGGGAACCTTCGGGCAACACATCAACAAACGGCTCATCGCCGTAGCGTGCCTCGAACACCGCCTGCAGGTCACGGTCAGTATCAAGCAGTTGCGCATACAGCGTGGCATGAATACCGCGAATCATCGGCGTCAGGTGCGGCACAAAGGTCAAGCCAACCGTCCCTCCCGAAACCTGCTCCAGTCCCTGGCGAATTTCCGGCAAGTGCCGGTGACCGGGGACCGCATAGGCCTTGAAATTTTCGCTGGCTTCGCACAACAACGTGGCGGTTGTCGCCTTCCGGCCTGCGCCACTGACACCGGACTTGGCATCCGCGATCAGGTGACCAGTCTCAACCAGTCCTGCCTCCAGCAGCGGCAGAAATCCCAGTTGTACCGCAGTTGGATAGCAGCCGGGATTGGCGACGAGGTTCGCCTGCGCAATCAGCGCGCGGTTGATCTCGGGCAAGCCGTAAACCGCCTGTGTCAGGTATTCAGGACAGGCATGTTGCATGCCATACCAGTGTTGCCATTCATCCGCCTGCCGCAGACGGAAGTCAGCCGCCAGGTCGATTACCCGGACCCCGGCGTCCAGCAACTGCGGCACCATGGTCATGGCAGTGCCATTGGGCGTGGCGAAAAATACCAGGTCACAGCTGGCCAGCTGAGCTGGATCCGGCTCGGAAAAAGCCAGCGAAATACTGCCTCTGAGATTCGGGAACAAGTCGTCCACCGCCCGCCCTGACTCGCTTCGGGAAGTAATCACAGCGAGCTCCACCTCAGGATGCCTCACTAGCAGCCGCAACAACTCGACACCGGTGTAACCCGTGCCACCAACAATACCTGTCTTGATCGTCATAACCGGCTTTGTACATCAAAAGCAAATAAGACGCAAAGCTGCACGCCATTGAACGCTGTCGCTCATGTTGCCGATTGACTTATGTATAATTAATTTCATGCTCCTGAATCCACCCGGGTATCCCGTAACTGTATAACAATCAGCGCTACGGCCATGTCCAACAGTCAATAAAGCTCTCTATGCATCTTCGAATTTACAAGGCTGGTCGTACACTGCTTTCCCCTGGCGCATGGAAAACACGCATCATCTTCTGGAGCGGCGCAGTTGCCGTTGGCCTGCTAGCTACAGGCTTTGCCGTCACAACCGAATTTGCCAACGACAGTTTCCGCGCACTGATTCAGCAGTGGCCATACGCACCACTGATCGTCTGTCCAGCAGGTCTTGCACTTGTTGCATACCTGACGCGGCGTTTCTTTCCGGGTGCACAGGGCAGCGGCATTCCCCAGGCCATTGCCGCACTGAACATGCCTGAGCACTCTGCTCGCAAAAAAATCCTGTCGATGCGGATTGTGTTCGGAAAAATCCTGCTGACGCTGGTTGGATTATTCTCCGGGGCATCCATCGGACGCGAAGGCCCAACCGTCCACATAGGTGCTTCCGTGATGTTCTTTCTTGGGCGTTTTGCAAAATTCCCCATGCACTATATGGATCGCGGCCTGATACTGGCCGGTGGTGCCGCCGGTATTGCCGCCGCCTTCAATACCCCCCTTGCCGGTATTCTGTTCGCAATTGAAGAACTCGGAAGAAGCTATGAAGCGCGCACCAGCGGCACACTGCTGACAGCCGTATTTCTGGCCGGCATTACTGTGGTTGCCATCCAGGGCAATTACGTCTATTTCGGTACCAGCAATGCCACCCTGATACTGTCCGATTCGCTGCAACCCATACTGGTATGCGGCATTCTCGGTGGCCTGCTGGGCGGGCTGTTCAGCCAGAGTATCGTGTGGAGCACCCGACGACTGGCCCCATTCGCCCGGCGCCGGCCCGTATTCCTGGCCACACTCTGTGGCGCCAGCATTGCCGTCACCGGTTTGCTGAGTGGCGGGTTGACCTTCGGGACCGGCTACAATGAGGCGGAAATGATTATCACCGGCAGCGGTGAACTGCCTGTCTACTACACATTCCTCAAAATGCTGGCAACACTGGGTTCCTACCTGAGTGGAATACCCGGCGGTATTTTTTCCCCGTCACTGGCAACCGGTGCCGGCCTCGGTGCAATGATTTCGGAATTCCTTACGGCAGTGCCGGCAGGCACTCTCGTTATTCTTGCCATGGTGGGCTACTTTACCGGCGTTGTGCAAACTCCGATCACCGCCCTGGTGATCGTGATGGAAATGACCGACAACACCGACCTGGTTCTCCCGCTGATGGCAACGGCGTTTCTCGCCTACATAACCTCCAGAATCATCTGTCCGTACTCGATCTACAGTGCACTTGCCGAATCATTCCTGCCACAAAACAACCCTGGAAGCAGCACAGAGACCGCAACGGGTGAAAATATCAAACCGACATGACACCGGGTCGGGAGGACAGCTGACAGACAGAACTTCAGGACCTCACCAGTCCGAGAAACTCCGAGCGGGTGCGGTCATGGTCCCGGAAGGTACCCAGCATCATGGATGTCGTCATTTTCGAGTTTTGCTTCTCGACACCGCGCATCATCATGCACAGGTGCCGTGCCTCGATAATGACGCCGACTCCGGCCGGGGCAATTGTCTGCATCAGGGTATCCGCAATCTGCTTGGTGAGGTTTTCCTGGATCTGCAGACGTCGTGCGTACATATCCACAATGCGGGCAATCTTTGACAAGCCAATGACCTTGCCTGTCGGGATATAGGCGACATGACACTTGCCGATAAACGGCAACAGGTGATGTTCGCATAACGAATACAACTCGATATCCTTCACCAGAATCATCTCGTCGTTGTCGGAGTCGAAGATGGCATTGTTGACCACCTCGTCAACAGACTGCTGGTAACCACGCGTCAGGTATTGCAGCGCCTTGGCGGCGCGCTCCGGAGTTTGCAGCAAGCCCTCACGTTCAGGGTCCTCGCCGACTCCCAGCAGGATCTGCCGGTACAATTCATCGAGATTGTCATCCATATTGATCACCTTTATCCAGTACAGGCGCCGCCGCCAGGCCCTCTACTTCAAGGGTAACATGACGCACACGGGGCAGGCGCTTGCTGATGGCCCGTGCGAGTTCGTCGATTATCACCTCGGTACGTTCCAGCGTTGCCAGGGCAGCCGCACGTGTATGACAGTAGTCACGTAACGCTCTATCCTGGTGTTTCATGCCCGAGAGCAGGGTCAGGTAGCCGTTCTCGTACGCAGTCATGCGCACCTGTAAACCGGCAACAACAGCCTCTTCGCGCAATTCAATTTCAGCTACCAGCAGCGTGTGCCGGTCATCGATAATGATCGAGCGCAGATCATGGAAACGTTCAACATCAGGATGTTGTTCGACTATCTCTACAAATGCGGCTTCTGCCTCCTTGTCGCGAACATCTGCAAGGTAGCGCATATTTACCGAACCCAGGAAAAAGGCCGTCAGACCCAGCAAGACCGCGATTACCATCGAAAAGCCGATATCCCAGTACGGATTGCCGCTGACCGCGCTCAGCACGATGCCCGTCGCGGCCAGCAATATACCCAGTGTTGCGACGCTATCCTCGAGTACAACTGCCACCAGCGTGGGGTCGTCAGAACGCAGCAACGCGCGCAGAAAACCCCGCTCACCCTTTTTTTGCTTCAGTCGGCTGACGAACTCGTGCAGTGCCACATACAGCGAATAACCATCCAGCATCAGGGCAACAAGCAATACGGCAATGGCTATCCACAACGGCGCGATGCTGAAGCCAGGCAGGTCGACTGCCGCTGGCGGCGGTGTCGTTCCCACCTTCGCCAGAGAGTGCCAGGCATGTGACAACCCCAGGCCGCAGCCGATGGAAAACAAACCGATGGCACTCCACAGATTCCACAGGTATTTTTTCTGACCGTGGCCAAAGGCATAGTCAGCATCCGCGGGACCTTCAGCGACCCTCAGTCCAATCAGCAAAAAGCACTGGTTGAGACTGTCCATCAGACTGTGGATCGCCTCGTTCATCATGGAGGCGGAATGTGTCAGCAACGCAGCCATGAATTTCAGGGCAGTCAATACCGCATTGGCAATCAGCGCGGTAATGACTGCCTTGCTTGATCCATGTGCCATCGTCGGGGCTTCCTCTCAACAAGACCGCGGGTCTCGGACCACTCTCGGGTTAGTTCTGCGGTACAGACCGCTTGCGCCTATCTCAACGCTTCAGGATTGAACCCAGCACCCCGCGGGAGAGTTCGCGCCCGAGGGAGGTCCCGAGGGAACGCACGATGCTCTTCAACATGGCTTCGACTATACCCTCGCGTCCGCTGCTTCGGGCAGCTGGTTTGACCTTCTCATTAGCCGCATTTGCTGCCTTGGCATCGGCGCGCTCCTTGAGCATCTCATAGGCCGAGCGCCGGTCGACCGGTTGATCGTAGCGACCGCTGAATGGACTCGCATCCATGACGGCCTGTCGTTCTGCCTGCGTTACCGGGCCGAGCCGTGATGACGGCGGTCGAATCAGGGTGCGCTCTACCCTGGCCGGTACGCCCTTGCCCCCGAGGGTTGACACCAGCGCCTCGCCGACACCGAGTTCCTTGATGGCTTCGGCCGCATCAAATGCCGGGTTCTCGCGGAAGGTCGTCGCTGCCGCGCGCAGCGCTTTTTGATCGCGCGGTGTATAGGCACGCAAGGCGTGCTGGATACGGTTCCCCAGCTGGCCGAGAATCGTGTCGGGAATATCCAGTGGATTCTGAGTAACAAAATAGACACCGACGCCCTTGGAACGGATCAGACGTACGACCTGTTCGATCTTTTCGACCAGCGCCCGGGGCGCGTCGCTGAACAGCAGGTGTGCCTCGTCAAAGAAAAACACCAGGCGTGGTTTATCCGGGTCACCGACCTCCGGCAATTCCTCGAACAGCTCCGACAGCAACCACAACAGGAAGGTGGCATACAGTTTCGGCGTCTGCATCAACTTGTCGGCGGCCAGGATATTAACGTTGCCGTAGCCATGCATGCCGGTGCGCATGAAGTCGAACAGATCCAGTGCCGGTTCACCCATGAACTGTCTGGCGCCTTCCTGTTCCAGCACCAGCAGGCGTCGCTGGATGGCACCGATGGATGCCGCCGAGAGGTTGCCGTATTCCAGCCTTAACTGCCTCGCGTTCTCGCCGGCAAAGGCAAGCAATGCCCGCAGGTCCTTCAGGTCCAGCAGCAGCATCCCCTGGTCGTCTGCTATCTTGAACACTGCATAGAGAACGCCCTCCTGGGTATCATTCAGATCCAGCATGCGCGCCAGCAGCAGCGGCCCCATTTCCGAGACCGTGGCGCGCAGGCGGTGGCCCTGCTCCCCAAACAGGTCCCAGAAAACCACCGGAAAGGCCTCACAGGTATAGCCCGCAAGGCCGATCTCATCGGCCCTTGCCTGCAGCTTCGGATTGGGCGTACCTGCCTGACTGATTCCCGAGAGATCGCCTTTCACATCGGCCATGAATACCGGTACACCGCGGCGCGAGAAGTCTTCCGCCAGCACCTGCAGGGAAACGGTTTTTCCGGTACCTGTCGCGCCGGCAATCAGGCCGTGGCGGTTGGCGAGCCGTGGCAACAGGTAGACAGCCTGCTCGCCCATGCCAACAAAAATACCCGGGTCCTCTTGTACAGTAGTCATGGCGCCTGTTTTGCGGTCAGTGCTGCGACGAGCCATCGGGGGAATCAGACAGGCTGTCGATCACACGGGCATATTCCCGGCCCAGATCCTTTAATTCCTGCAATTCAAACAGGGAGGCCGGCTGGCCGGAGGACTTGATTGCGCGTTGGATCGCCTGCATTCGCGCAATAACCCGCTCCAGTTTCTCCTCTGACTCACCCATCGTGTGCCCCTGTGATATTCACAATGTAGCGCTAAACAACACTGCAGCTGCCGCCGGTCGACCGCGGGCCGGCCCGGACGGCTTCGACCTTGTTGAGGCACGCATCATATCGCAAGCGACCGGAGAGCGCAGGTCGACA
>Ga0210063_1000301_pt1 | contig 16127 bp, 12 predicted proteins | sample Muzzi_PWA_D1_FD_185529 | JGI IMG/M metagenome (GOLD analysis project Ga0210063, IMG submission 185529) | Wetland microbial communities from San Francisco Bay, California, USA, that impact long-term carbon sequestration - Muzzi_PWA_D1 (SPAdes) | ecosystem: Environmental > Aquatic > Marine >... | reverse complement strand
CCCCCGCCGCCAGCGCCCCCCGCCGCCCCGCCCACGGAGTAAGCGCTGATGGTCGAAATGCCGACGGCGACCGCCGCGTCTTCCGAGGGGGAGCCGGGGGTTGCCGTCGATGACGGCAAGGGGCGGATCTTCCCCTGTGAGTCCTGCGGCGCCGATCTGACGTTTCACATCGGCCAGCAAACGCTGGCCTGCCCCTTCTGTGGTTTTTCCAAAGACCTGACTCCGGAGGGGGTGGAGATCGGCGAGCAGGATCTGGACGCCATGCTCCGCCGGTTGGTGGAGCAGCGGCAGGCGGGGGTCTCCGACGCGATGGAGACCCAGGAGGTCCAGTGCTCCGCCTGCTACGCCCACGTGGAGTTCACCGGCACCCTGACCAGCACCCACTGCCCGTATTGTGGCTCCCCGATCCAGCGGGAGCGGGTCCACAAGTCGGAGACCCGGGTGCCGGTGGACGCCGTGCTGCCCTTCCAGGTGGAGCGGCGGCAGGCCCACGACAGCCTGCGCAAGTGGGTGAAGGCGCTGTGGTTCGCCCCCAACGACTTCAAGAAATACGGTGTCGAGGGGAAATTCGAGGGCGTCTATCTGCCCTTCTGGACCCTCGACGCCATGACCTTCAACCGCTACTCCGGCCAGCGGGGGGAGTATTACTACACCACCACCGGTTCTGGCAAAAACCGCCGCCGGGTGCGCCACACCCGGTGGTATCCGGCCAGCGGTGAATTCCAGCGCTTCTTCGACGATGTTCTGGTGCGGGCCACCAACGCTCTGCCCAAGCAGCGTCTCGATGCCCTGGAACCGTGGCCCCTCAACCTCTGTCGGCCCTTCAACCAGGAACTGCTGGCGGGCTACACCGCCCGCACCTACGACATTCCGTTGGCGGAGGGTTTTCAAGAGGGTCGGGGGCGCATGGAGTCGGCCATCAAGACCGAAACCCGCCAGCGCATCGGTGGCGACACCCAACGCATCCACGATATCGACACCGCCTGGAGCGCCCTGACCTACAAGCATCTGCTGCTGCCGGTCTGGATCCTCGCCTATCGTTTCAACAACCGCACCTTCCAGGTGATCGTCAACGCCGCCACCGGTGAGGTCCAGGGGGACCGCCCGTGGAGTGCGTGGAAGATCTTCTTCTTCGTGGTGATGATCCTGATGGTGATCGGGTTCTTCTTGCTGGTGGCGGATTGACCTCTGGTCATGGATCGGGCTGCGGCCCCCGGGGACTTCTCCGGTTCATCAGCCCGTGGTGAAAGTCGGTCGCATGCGAGAGCGAGGAATTTTCGGTCAGATCAAGGCGGAAAATCGTAGGAATATCCGCGATCTAGCGAGTGTCCTACCCGGGGCTACGAGATTGCGCGCTGCAGGGCCGGGTACAAGAATCTTCAGGGCAATGGATGCAGTGGGTACGGGTTGGGCGCCTGGCCGGGTTGGAGTGCCTTTTTTTCGAGGCGCACCACCCGGTGACCACTGTCATGCTGTTTACGCATCATTGCTCGGGACATCGCTTCGAAGTCTCCACCAAAAGACTCGAGAATTTCTCTTCTTCGCTGCCGGACCGCTGCAACGATGGGGTCATCCTTCATGGTCTTCTCCGCTCCCAAAGAGTTCGTCGGGTGTGCAAATTGTCGGTAGAAAATAGCCCGCCTCGGCGACGACGAAGTTGATTCTACTCAGTATCTCAGCATTGGCGATGTGGGTACAGTTCCAGGTGAGCAGAAAGTCGATGCTATTTCTCGCGGCGACCGCGATATGGCCAGCATCGGTAGCGGCGCGAGGTGGAATGACGCCCGAGGCCAAGATGGCTTGAGCAAGGTGAATCACTGCTTCATCGATCTCAAGAAGGTCTATCCCTTCCAGGACGGTCAATCTTCTTGCCGCAGCTGCCGAATCCCCACCGGAGGCTTCATCGAGGACGTACTGTGAGATCAAAAGGCGGTATTTCTCTCTTCTCGTATCCCACCATTGGCGGGTGACCTCCTGCTTGCCGGCGATTACCAATTCATTCGACGGTCGGCTTGTCAGGAAGCTCGGGATCGTAGTCTAAATGTAGACGGTCGCCTGTTCCTCCACTGAGTCTCCCTTCTCACGATCAAGATTCGCCTCACCACGGGTAGTCTACCTTGGTGTTCGATTGGGCCGTCTGGGGCCGCTCCGCCCGTCGGCCCTCATTGGGGGGGAGGGAAGGAACCCGCGACCAGCTGCCAATGGCCCTCGGTACCCTTTGCCCAGACCGCGAGGAATACGCCCCGGAGCGCCTTGTGACTGCCCCGGAGCCCCGGAGCGGCGTAGTCGCCCACCGCGAAGGCCAGATCTCCGGCCGCTGAGGGGAACACCCGGACGGCTCGCGCCGCCATCGCCGCGGCTCCCTGCAGGATGGCCCGGGGTGGTTTCTGGGTCATCTCCAGCTTGAGCTCCAGGTCCGGTGGATCGAGGGCCGTGGCAGTGCCGTCGGCGACCACTCGCCAGCCCTTGTCCGAGTGCCGCCAGACGGTGATATAGCGACCCTCTGCTACCGTTTCTTGCTGGCCTTTTACACTGTGTTGCAACTGGAAGGTGCCGGTCGTGAAGGCGAGGTCAGCGGATTGGGCTACCCGGGCCTCCTGGGGCTGCCAGAGCAGTGTCTTGCCCTGCTGGGGATCAAAGAACGGATCCCAGGCGCGAAGCACGGCCTGGGGGCCTTTTTCCAACGTGCCAGCACCCAGAAAGATCACATCCGGGTGGAGTAGCTTTTGAAACCTGGAGACATCTCTCGCCACCACCGCCGCCGCCATCTCCTGGTCAGTGCGGAGTACCGCGGCGCTTGATTCTTGGGTAGTTGCGGGTGAAGCTAACGCCAACTCCACCAGGAGCGTTAGTAGCCAAGCGATCCCGGTGGAGCCCTTGCTATGGGGGGGGCAAATGGGGACTTGCATCACCCTAGTCTACGACAATCGGCCATTCCGTCCAGCCACTCGGATGTCACAGAGTCAGGAAAGAGCCCCCATCGGGGAGTTTCGTGGAGCAATGCCGTTATAACGTCGATGCAAAGCTCCACCGAAAGATCCAGTTGCAAGGGGCACCTGGGTAGAGCCACGGATGCTCTGCCCCCGCGCGTAACTGGCGGGGCAGGGCAAGCGCCGTCAACCTCCCGGCCTCAGCTTCCCGGTAGAGCGTCCACCACCGCACCCTCCGCCCTGATGAAAGCCCCGGCGGGTGGGGTGACGAAGCGGGGGTTGGTGATCTTTACGGCCCCGATGGGGTCACCGTGGGCGCCGTCCTGCTCGTTCCAGTTGTAGAACGCCCAGCTCTTTGCGATGGCCACGCCGTCCACCGGTACAAAATCGCTGTAGACGATGACGTGGGGTTCCTCTTCGGCCTTCTCTTGGGGTGTGCCGTAGGTGACGATGTAGGCCATGGCCTTCAAGCGGTGGGAGCCCGGCTCGCGGTACAGGATGTACCAGTCGTCCGGGGTGTCCCCCACACCGTCGCCGAAGGTCAGGCGGGCGGTGTCGTACTCCTCGCCATGGAGCGTCATCTTGCCCAGAGTTTCCAGGTGGGTGCCGGGATCCTGGAGTTTGACTCCGGCGGCCAGGAAGTAGGGCCAGGTCAGAACGTGAAAACGGGCACCGGGGAAGGCGTCGGCGGTTGGGGTGACCCAGGCGTCCTGGCCATCCCAGACGGCGACGGCACCGCTCTTCTGCTCGATGCGTACACCGCTGGTGTCGGTGCGGGTCAAGAGGGTGCCATCGATGACGGTGTTACCGCCGAAGGCCAGATGAATTTCGGCGGCGAAGGCGTTGTGGCCGTGCCAGCTTTGCGCGCCGTGGGCCTTGCCGATGGCGGCGGCGAAAGCATCACCGTCTTCCGCCAGAGTCGAGATGGGGAGTAGTAGCCAGAGCGCCGCGAACAGCCATACCGTCGGCGTCCTGCGGGTGTTGGGGTGGGTATCGAACATCGGGGAACCTCCTCTTCCTCGTTTTCTCCGGTAGAACCGGCGCGGGGGGATCCCCGCGGGGAGGACTCTACAAGATGAGAGTAGGTCACGGATCGGGTCCCACGGATCGACGGGCTGTAGAAGGCTGTGCAGAGGTGGGGTGAGAAAAGCCCGGGGGCGGGGAGCCCCCGGGCTGGGTTTGGGTCAGGTCAAGGCCGGCGAGGTGACTTTTTCGTCACCCACGGTGGGTTCCGGTGGGGCCTGGGTCAGAGGCTCCCCGTCGAGGCGCTCTTCCTGGAGAGAGGTTCGCTCTTGCAAGAGCGCATCGGCCTCCGCTGTCCTGCCCAGGCGCCGCAGCAGCGCCGCCAGGTTGCTCAGCGTGGCGTCCACGGGTCCTGACAGCAGCGGATTCGAGCGGCGGTGGGGTTCGAGGTTTTCCCGGTACAAAGCCTCCGCATCTTTGGTTCGGCCTTCCACCCGCTGCAAAGTGAAAGCCAGGTTATTTCGCAGCCATGCGGTTTCCGCCGCCTCCTCGCGTTCGTTCGCGGTCTGGATTTCGAGGGCGTCCCGATACTGGCGTTCCGCCTCGACCAGCTTCCCCTGGGTTTCACAGATCCCAGCGAGGTTACGCAGGATCCGCACGCGGTAGCGTTCGTCCTGGTCGGCGAGATCGAATGCCTCTCGAAGCAGGGTCTCGGCGGCGTGCGGATTCCCTTGGATGCTCCGTAGCGCTGCCAGGTTGAGTAGGGCAGGAATCACGGCTCCCTCACCGATTTTTGGATTGTCCCTCCGGATCGTGAGACTCCAATTCAGCAGGGATTCTGCCCGTGCAGGCAGCGGCGGTCTCAGGTAGTGGTACCCCAACGCATTGAGGAGAACTGCCTCGTTTGCAGGGGAACCGGCCAGAGTTTGGATTCGATGGATGAGCTCTGCCTGGGCGTCCGAGGGAAAAATCGGGACGCTGGCGTCGGATACGTCAGAAATCTTGTGGCTCAAGCTGTTGAGGCTCGAAGGCCGGTCGTTGCGTGTGTCGAATTTTTTGGGATTGACGATAGTCATGAGTAATCTCCTTTGAACAGCGATCCGAATTCTGAAAAACGGGTCGCGGTATACCAAGTAGTAACGTCGGGAAGCAGAAAGTGACTCACTGTGATGTGTCCCCGGGTGTTACCTCGAAAAATTGATGCATTTTTGAATGCCTTTCGATACGGTCTGAGTGATCACATTTTTTCTTGTTGTTCACGCAATTTCTCCCATCGCTCCTGGGCCGCCCGGGTGCGGGGAGAGTCCTCCCCCTCGTCGGCCAGGAGTCGGCGGTAACTCTGCTCAAGGAGGGGGGCGGCCTTGTCGGACTGGCCCTGGGCGAGATAGCAACCACCGAGAATGCTCTCGCTGACGGCGATACGCCAGTTGGCGGCGCTCTTGTTGGAACGATAAATCTCTAGCGCCCGCAGGATAGAAGCTTCAGCCGAATCCACGGCGCCCTGATCCAACTGGAGTGAGGCCAGATTTCGCAGAACGTTGGCAGCCACTTGGGATTGGGCATATTGATCCTCATAGATCGCCAGGGCATCCTGGTAGAAGACTTTGGCTTCTGCAAGTCTCCCCTGGTCGTGAAGCAGGATTGCGAGGCTGTACAGTGCATTGGCGGCACGCGGACCATCACCATAGGCCTGTTTGTAGAGGCGAATGCTCTCCCGCAAGAGTTCCTCGGCCTGGTCTGTGTCTCGGTTGCTGACCAGGTCCGCCAGGTTGAGTAGGGAGGCAGCAACCGGTCGCTGCAACTGCGGATTCGAGCGGCGATGGGGTTCGAGGTTCTCCCGATAGAGCGCCTCTGCGTCTGGGATACGATCTTCTAGCTGTTTCAAAGTGAAGGCGAGGTTATTGCGGATCCAGGCCGTTTCCTCATCATCTTCAAGGTTTCGCTTCGCCTGGATCTTCAGGGCATCCTGGTACATGCTTTCGGCGTTGGCATACTCCCCCAAGCTCTCGTAAACTCCGCCGAGATTGCGCAAGATACGGACATGATATTCCCCCTCTTCTTCCGACAGATCGAACGCTTCCAGAAGAAGTTTCTTGGCATCTCCCAGGTCGCCCTTTCTCTTCCGCAATGTCGCCAGGTTGATAAGACTGGGGATTCGGTCCCCGCGGGGGATACCTGGGGTTTCGCGCCGGATCCTGACGCTGTCTTCCAATAGTGGCTCAGCCTGATCAGGCAGCTTTAATTGCAGGTAGGCGTATCCCATCATGTTCATGAGCATGGCTTGTATTTCGGGTTGGTCCGCGAGGCTTTCTCCCATATTGCCACCGGCTCGATCCAATATGGTTCGGACCGTCAGATTCTCCCCTTCGGGATCTACTGTCGGCTGCTCAAAAAAGTCAGTGAGGAAGGTCTCCAGGGCCGTTCTCTTTTGCTGTTCCGTTTTGGCAGTGGCCGCCAGGTTCCATGACACCAGGCCGGTCCCCGCGATAACGAGAAGAAGGATCGGGGCAGTCACAACCCGCCAGTGCATCCGAAAGAATTTCCCCACCTGGTACCCAAAAGTCCACTGCCGCGCCTCCACCGGACGACCGGTCAGGTGACGGCGGATGTCCTCCGCCAGGGCCTGGACGGAGCCGTAGCGGCGTTGGGGATCCTTGGCCAGGGCCTTGAGGACGATGGCGTCCAGATCCCCGGACAAGCGGCGACGCAGCGGTCGGGGCTCGGTGGATCGGGCGGCACTCACGGCGTCGGCGTCGATCTTCTCGCCGGATCGGTCCAACACCCGGCTGAGGGGTTCGGTTTCTCCATGGCAAACCCACTGCAACAGGCTCGGCCCTTTGCGCTCGCCGGGGGGGAAGGGGTGCCGACCGCTCAACAATTCGTAGAGTAGTCCGCCCAGAGAGTAGACATCGCTAGCCGTGGTGATGGGGTGGCCCAGGATCTGCTCCGGACTGGCATACTCCGGCGTCATCGGGCGCATGCCCGCCGAGGTCAGCGGGCTCTGGTCCGATTCCAGGAGCTTGGCGATGCCAAAATCCAGAAGCTTCGGCTCGCCCTCTTCCGAGACCAGGATGTTGCCGGGTTTCAGGTCGCGATGGACCACCAGGTTGCGGTGGGCGAATTGCACCGCGTCACAGACTTTCAGAAAGAGTTCCAGACGCTGCCGTATCGAAAGCCTGTGTTGGTCGCAATAGCGGTGGATGGCGACGCCGTGGACACGCTCCATGACGAAGTAGGGCAGGCCATCGGGGGTGGTGCCACCATCCATCAGCGCCGCGATGTTGGGGTGGTGCAGACGGGCGAGGATCTGCCGTTCATGGAGGAACCGCTGGACGATCTCGTCCGTGTCCAGGCCTCGTTTGAGGACCTTCAGCGCGACCTCCTGGTCGAATTGTGCGTCGTCCCGGACGGCTTTGAAAACCCTGCCCATGCCGCCCCGGCCCAGTTCTTCTGCCAGGCGGTACGGTCCCACTCGGTCCCCCGTGTCCAGGCCCGAAAGGGGCGAGGATTCGTGCACCGGGAGGAGGGGGGTTTCCAGGAAGTTTTGGTCCATGTCGTCGGCGGCTCCGAGGAGGGACTGCACCTCTTCGCGCAGTCGATCATCGCCATCGCAGGCACGAGCCACCAGGGTGGTGCGCTCCTCCGGCGGAACTTCGAGGGCTTGAACGAAAATCTCATCTGCACGTTCGCGTCGGGATCTCGCCATGGCGCAAACCTCCATCGCCCGGGGGGGCAGCATGTGGGGGGGTACTGATAGACGCGCAAGGGCGTGGCAAGAAGGCGGTGAGCGTCTTATTCTTTTTTCATCTGCCGGTAGAGCCGTACGCGGGCCGCAGCCCACTTCTGTTTGACGGTCGAGGGAGCCAGGTTCACCACCGCGCCGATCTCTTGGTGGGTCATGCCGAAGTAATACTTGAGCTCGACGATCTGACGACAGGTGGGATCTTCCCGGCCCAGGTCGTCCAGGGCCTCGTGCAACGCCAGGGCGTCCGCCCCCGCCCCATGGTCAGGAATGGAGAGGCCCTCCAGGGGCACTCTCACCGCGTCGCCCCCGCGCTTCGCGGCCCGGCTGCGTCGGGCGTGGTCCACCAGGATGCGGCGCATCATCTCGATGGCGCATTGGAAGAATTGCCCACGGTTTTGCCACAGGACCTTGCGTCGCCCCAGCAGGCGCACGAAGACTTCGTTGACCAGGGCGGTGGGTTGGAGGGTGTGGCCGGGTCGCTCGCTCCGGAAATGTCCCCGGGCAAGGCCCCGCAACTCATCGAACACCAGCGGTGCCAGGCGATCCAACGCTTCTGGATCGCCGTCGCTCCACTGCGCCAGCAGTGTCGTGACTTCGGACGAATTGGTCAACATTCGCCTACGATACTAGGATCGAACCGCAATTTCTACAGTGTTCCTTTGTTGTGCGTGACGGAGTAGTAGGTCCGGGCGGAACGCCTGTCTCCCGCAGCCCGGCCATCCCCCTGTCCCCATTCGCCTGTCTCAGGAAACAACAAGATAGAGAGAGGTGATTTGCTGCAATGCCCTTTCGCTCGAAAATAGACCACCTTGGACTGAAGGGAAGGAGACACCATGGCGAAGCATCACGGAATCAACGAACTCCCCGGACTGCACCGCTTCTGCGGGCGGGGGTATGACCAACAGGATGGCGACCGGTTTGGGCGGATGTTCTATCTGCCACCCCTCTATACCAATCCGGTGGGCCTGCGGCAGCTGGGGGCCAAGGGGGGGCCGATGGATGGCGGCGCGAAGAAGGATCGCACCAAAACGGTGGATGTGGGGCAGGTGTTCTTCGGCCAGTTCGTGGACCACGACATCACCCTGGATGTGACGTCTTCCTTGTCGGAGGTGGCGGTGCCCCAGGACACCCCCAATGTGCGCACCCCCACCCTGGATCTGGACAACATCTATGGCATGGGTCCGGAGGCGACGCCGTTCCTCTACCACGCGTCGGGCGACTTCGCGGGGGTCAAGCTGCTGGTGGGGGCGGACGGCACGGCGGCGAACCAGAACCCCAAACTGGCCGCCCAGGATCTGGCCCGTTCCTCCGGGGGCACGGCGATCATCGGCGATCCCCGCAATGACGAGAACCGCATCATCTCGCAGCTTGAGCTGGCGATGATCCGCTTTCATAACAACGTCGTGGACGCGGTGCACCAGCGGGAGGGGTTGGATGGAGGCGAACTCTTCGAGCGCTCCCGCCAACTGACCACCTGGCACTACCAATGGGTGGTGATCAATGATTTCCTGGTGGCGATGTGTGGCGCGGCGCCGGTGGACGACATTCTGGGCAATGGCCGCCTCTTTTACTGCGCCGATGATGGGGATCCCTACATCCCGGTGGAATTCTCGGTGGCGGCGTACCGCTTCGGCCATTCCATGGTGCCCCAGAAGATCCAGATCCAGAAGGGGGCCAAGGCCCACGATCTGTTCGGCAAGATCCTGGGGCAGGGGTTCGTGCCCCTGGCGGATCTCGCTGCGGTGGTGGACTGGAATGAACTGGTGACCACCAGCGCCGGGCGCCAGGTGCAGAAGGCGGAGGAACTGGATACCAAACTGGCCAGCATCCTGCTGGAATTGCCCTTCATCCCGCCCACGCCGGGCGCGGTGCGCTCCCTGGCCACCCGCAATCTGCTGCGCGGCCAGACCTTCCTGCTGCCCTCCGGCGAGCAGGTGGCCCGAGCCGTCGGGCGCCCGGCGGTGGAGATCGACAAGGTGAGCGCCGCAGCCCGCAAACTGGCCAAACCGGCGGTGGACCTGGCCACCGGTACCCCGTTGTGGTTCTACATCCTGACCGAGGGGGAAACCGTCGGCCGCGAGACCCACCCGGGCCATTTCGATAAGGGCGAAGGATTGGGGCCTGTGGGGGCGCGCATCGTGGCGGAGGTTCTGATCGGCCTGGTGGAACTGGACCCCCGCTCGTACCTTGGGACGGACCGCAACTGGGATCCCAGCCAGGGGGTCGGCGTGGGGACCCTGGGGGAGATGCTGACCTTCCAACCCTGAGGCCCGTCCCCATGGGCTCGGCGGAGTGATCGCTGCGCTTCGACCCCCCGGTTTGCGCTGCCCTGGAGGGTGGTTCAAGCCGGGGGGTTTTCCTCCATAATGGGATCGCGACCAAGGTTGAAGAGATCCTCAGGAGGTACGAACCATGCGGAGAAATCGCGCGATCGAAACCTTGATTCTGGCGGCCGGGGTGGTGGTGTTCCTGGGGGGCCTGGCCCATGAGTTCGCGGGTTGGCCCGCAGTGGCAGGGGCGCTGCCGGAGGCGACGGACCCGGAGGTCAAGGCCGCGCTCTTGGTCGGCTGGTCATTCGGTGGGGTGGCGATGGATGTGCTGGCCATCCTGGTGGTGGTGAGCGTCTTCCAACTGCGCCGGGGAATCCCTTCGGCCTGGTTGACGCCCTTCATCGTGGGACTCTTCTACCTGGGCTTCGGGTTGTGGGCGCTCTTCTACCGGAGCTTCAACCCCCATTTCTTCTTCTTCGTCGTTCTGGGCCTGGCGCTTTCCAGCGCCTGGGGACTGCGGCCCCGGCATCCCTGAACCGGGGGCCGGATCGTTTATACTCCTGCCACCAATCTTTGCTTTGAGTGGAGGAGTGATGGCGAAAAAGACCACGTCCGGGGTGCTCCCGGTGCTGGCCAACGCACCCCGAAAGGGTCCCCTGGGGCTGACGGTGGGGCAGTGGCGGGCGGTTGTGTTGATCCTGTTGCATGTCTTGATCGTTGCCCATATCTGGCACTTTGTCGCCACCGGTCGAACCATCTCACCCCTGGAACCTTCGGAAACCGCGGAGACGTTGCGGGATGGGTTGATCAACGCCGGGGCGGTGTTCTTTCTCCTGACCATCCTGTCAACGCTGGTCCTGGGACGGTGGTTCTGCGGCTGGGGGTGCCATGTGGTGGCCCTTCAGGATCTGGCCCGATGGCTCCTCACCAAGGTGGGCATCAAGCCGCGCCCGGTGCGCTCCCGGCTGTTGCTCTTCGTGCCTCTATTCGCCGCGGCATGGCTCTTCGGGCAGCCAGCCCTCCGCTCGCTCTTCGGGGGCCTGGAGCACCCGGTGGAATTGGGGCTCACGACGGACAATTTCTGGCGCACCTTTCCGGGGGTGGAGATCACCCTCCTCACCCTATTCGTGGGTGGTTTCCTGATCATCTACGTCCTGGGAGCCAAAGGCTTCTGCACCTACGCTTGCCCCTATGGCGCCCTCTTTGTGCTCGCCGATCGGTTCTCCCCTGGGCGGATTCGGGTGACGGAGGATTGTTCCGCCTGCGGCGTCTGCACCCAGGTGTGCACCTCCAACGTGTTGGTGGCCAAAGAGGTGATCGAGCACGGCAAGGTGGTGGATCCGGGGTGCATGAAGTGCATGGACTGCGTGACCCACTGCCCCACCAACGCGCTCTACTTCGGTTTCAAGAGCCAGAGTCAAGGCAAGCAGGGCGGTGGAGGCAAGAAGAAAGCGAAGAGCGCGGGCCGTTTCGAATTCACCTGGGCGGAGGAGATTTTCCTCGCCGGTTTGTTTCTGGTGAGTTTTGCCGTCTATTACGACCTCTACGGGCGGGTGCCTTTCCTGCTGGCCCTGGGGCTGGGATCCATCACGGCGTACCTGGGGGCGGTGGCGATGCGCTTTTTCGAACGGCGGGAGGTGCGTTTCCAGAATCTCGTTCTGCGGCGGGAAGGACGGTTGACGGGCGCCGGGCGAGCCTACGCGGCGGTCATGATGGCGCTGGTGGTGGTGCTGCTTCATGGCGCGTTTTTGCAATGGCAATTCCGCCAGGGTAAGGGGGCATTCGACGCGGCGGCGGCGGCGCCACCGACCCAGAGAGAGGCCCTGGCGGCGGCGGCCCAGGTTTCCCTGGAACGGGTGGCTCGATGGGGGATCGTCGATACCCGGGGCGTCGGGCGCATGTTGGGACAGATTCACCTGTGGAACGGCGAGCCGGAAGCGGCGGTGGAGGATTTGCGGCGGGAAGTGGCCAGCGGTTCGCGCAATCCCGCGGTCTCTTTGAAGCTGGGGCAAACTCTCACCGCGTTGGGTCGCCCCCAAGAAGCCCGGGCGGTCTACCGGGCGACGCTCTCGGAGACCTGGACCTCCCCGGCCATGTATTTGAGTCTGGCGCAGCGATTCGGGGCCGAGGAGTTGGCGGAGCCGCGGCTCTTCCTGCTGGACGGGGGGCTGGCGCGTCATCCGGAGGATCCGGCGCTGGTGGCCGCCTTCTGCGCGGAAGCGGAGGCCGCAGACGCCTTGCGAGACGATTCGGAAGTGCAAGCCCGGCGGAGCCAGGTTTGCTCGGGCTGACCCGTACGCCCCCCTCGGGGAGGGGGGCGTACTACCGGCGGTGGCCATGGATCGTCCTACGGGCTGGGGAAGAGCTTGCCGAGGGTGCGCAGGTTGCCCTCGTCGAGGGTGTTGACCGGCGCCTGGGCCAGCAGCGAGTACACCATGCCCCGCAGTTCACTCTCCAGGCAATGCTGCCCATCCTGGAAGCGATACATCCCCGTCATGATGTGAGGAAACTCACAGACGCCGAAGGTCTCGTAGGCGGGCTCCTCCACCCGCAGGCGAGCGATTTCGGCTTCCAAGATGCCCAGCCCCGGCTGGAAGAGTTCCCCGACCACCGCGCTCTGGATGATGGCCAGGGCACCCAGGTGGACGGTGTCCAGAGGGGCCACGAGGCCGTGATCCAATTCGATGCCGGTACCGCAGGGTTCCCCCGGCAGAGTGGCGACCTGCGGCGAAGCGAAGAGTCCGCCGTTGGCGTGGAAGGCGTCCGGGAATTCGGTGGAACCGAGGGCGAGGCGAACGATGGAGATGGCCACATCGCGGATGCTTTCCTGTTGGGAAGGGGTCAGCGGCTGGGCCTGGGCCTGGGCGATCCAGTGGCTATCGGGTTCGCCACCGCCCTGTTCACCAGCCACCGCGTAGGCTTCGATCCAGGCGTAGAGCGCTGTCGAGGCGGGTACCTGCTCCGTGGGGGTGACGGTGCCGTCCTTCTTGCACAGGCCCTTGCGGAGCTTGTTGTTGACCGTCGTGGGATCGCAGCCCTCGCGATCACAGCGTTCCCCGGCGGCACAGTCGGTGTTGTAGTAGCACGTGCACACGCAGGCCCACACCTGGGGCGCGACGATCAATAGTCCCACCACCACCAGCAGTACCCCGGCGATCCCCTGGGGCGATTTCCAGCCGTTACGGCGTCCGTTGCATTGTTTGTTCTCCATGGTTGCTCCTCTTCGAATTGTGATGTTGGTAAACCGTTTTGATGGGGTATAGCAAGTCCGCTGCCAATGATATTGATCAAGACAAGTTGTTTATTTTGTTGCTTTTATGTGGTCGCTCCGTAGTAGGGGAGAGATAATGCGGGAAGTCCCGTACCCAAGGCGCGTGTAACCAGATCCCCCGACCCGGCACCGCCTCGCCCCTCTCTCGGGGGAGAGGGGCGAGGCGGTCTCCGAGAGATCGGGTGCCGGTTCGGGCGGGCGGCGAGGCGCCGCAGGACTACGGGGCGATGGCCACAAACCGTGGCAGCAGGTCGTCGGGACGGCTGGGAGGGTTGGTGAGGATGGAGTGCCCCCGCGCTGGGAATTCGCTCTGTAGGCACTCCAGCCCATTGGTGAAAGCCGTCCTTTCGGGGAGCAGGCGGGGGTACTCGCATACGCCGGTGGTGACGTAGTGCGGGTACTCCGCAGGGATCCGATCCAACGTGGCTTTCAGCAGGCCCCGGGCCCGGCTCCATGAGTGCCGCCACCACAGCGGCCCGCACGATGGCATGGACGCCCTGGAGGTTGTCGTCGAGGGCTGCCTGGAGGAGCCGTCAGAATCCTCTCGCCTTGCGACAAAGTCCCATCTTTGAGCCGCACCGTCGGGGGGGCGCGATTTTGCAACTCCAGGCGGGCGATACGGTGCGGATCGCCCTGGCAGGGTTGGACAACTCTCGGTTCCAGCTGTCCTACAGTTCCCTGTCGGTGAACTCGGTGGATGGTGCCTGGGAAGAGACTTTTCCCGCTCTTGAATCCGGCTCCGGGGAGCGAAAGGGCAGCGGAAGATCGGGGCGGTCAAGGGCGCCGTGACGCCAGCAGGTAGGTCAGGTCGTCCTCGGTGGCGTCGCGGTCCGTAAGTTGCGAAAAGCGCCGGTAGATCGCCCTGGTGGTCTCGGGGAGATGGCCTTCGGTGGCGCGGAGCACCCCCTCCAGCCACCGGGAGCCGACCTCCTCTCCCTGGTCGTTCGTCGCTTCCACCAAACCGTCCGTGAAGAGCAGGAGCAGGTCATCCCGGGCCAGTTCCAGGCTTCGGTGGTGGTAGATGGTGTCGGGGAAGAGGCCCAGGGGCATGCCGGTGGAGGGGAGTTCCTCCACCCTGCCGTCGGCCCGGCGCAGCAGCATGGCGGGGTGGCCCGCGGAGGTGTAGCTGCCCCGACCGTCGGGGTTCAGCCGCGCCCAGACGGCCGTGGCGTAGAGGGGACGCTCATCCCGGGCGCTGCGGGCGGCCAGAAAGCGCCCACTCAGGGTGGTGGCGGCGGTACCCGGGTCCAGCCCCGGCGCGAGATCGGCTACCAAGAGATAGAAGACCGCCGCCGCCAGACCGGCGCGCACGCCGTGGCCCGAGATATCCGCGATCCAGAGCACCAGATCGTCCCCGTCTCGGTGCCAGCCCAGGAGGTCGCCGCTCAGATGGCAGTACGATTCCAACACGGCGGAGAGGTGTAAGGGGGATCGCTCCGGGGACGAGCGGGGCAGCAGATCGAATTGCAGTTGGTGGGCCAGCCGCAGCCGGTCGTCCATGCCCGGGAAGAGGTGGGGACGGTAGAAGAACTCGAGGGCCTCGCTGGCATCCGTGGCGATTTCGGCGATGTCGCCGGTGGTGCCCCAGCACGGGGACTCCCGATCCGCCAGCGCCAGCAGGCGCCGCTCCATGGCCGAGTGCAGGGTCGTGCCAGCGATGGCCGTTTCCAGGTCGAACATCTCGGCCAGGATTCGCAGCAGTTCGGCCACCAAATCGGCATGCTGTTCGCGAGTCCAGGGGGCGGCGTGTTTTGGGGTCATGGAACCAGGATAGTAACCGAAGGGCCCCGGTCGTCAACCACTGGTTTTGCTTTTCCGAGACAACTTTTTAACCAGGATCCAAGGGGCCGACGGCGGAGGCTCGGAAACGGAGGCTGCAAGTTCGCGATGGAAACGCTATATCATGGACTGCCATGTCCGAAATCTCCGACTACCAGGTCTTTGCACACGCGACGGCCCAAAACCATGCCCTCTACCGGGCCATCATGGATGAGTTCCGGACTGCAAGATCGTTTTTCGTCCTGCATCTGAGCCCGGAGAAGATCCTGGCCGCTCTCTACGAACGAGGCTTTCGGACCCGGGAGGGGGAGGCCGAGGGCGGCGGGGCCGTGGATCGGGACTATGTGGAACTCTGTCTCCAGCAGCTGGAGCGTTGGGGGAATCTCAAGGGGCTCCAGGACTCCTCGGAAGCCTCCACCGTCCAGGAGTTCGTACGCAAACGCCGCCTGTACCAGCTGACCGCCGAAGGCGAGGCGGCGGAGGCGGCCCTGGCTACCTTTGTCCAAGAACTGGCGAAGCCGGGGGAATTGCAGACCCTGGCGCTGGAGGACATCACCCTGCAACTGGATGCCCTGCTGACCCTGGTGCGGGAGGAAGGGGAGCCGGATCCGGCGCGGGTGCGCTCGATCCTGGACGAGATCACCCGCCGATTCGAGGAGTTGACCAGCCAGGCCCAGCGGTTCCTGGGCGGTTTGCAGCGCCAGATCGACCTCTACGATGTGGAGCTGGGTACCTTCCTCGACTACAAGGACATGCTGCTCGACTACCTGAACCGCTTCGTCGCCGCGCTGGTGACCTCCACCGGCGCCATCGCCGAGCGCCTGACGACCCTGGATGGGGAAGGGGTGGACCCCCTGCTGGACGCGGCGGCGAGTCGCGAGTTGGGGGACGCCTTGCAGCGGACCCCGGCGCTGCGCCTCGAACGTCTGCGGCAGTGGCGGGCGCGCTGGGAAGGGCTGCGCCGCTGGTTTTTGGGCGAGGACAACCGGCGCAGCCAGGCGGACATCCTGCGCCGCCGGGCCTTGCAGGCGATCCCCGACCTGCTCGGCGTGGTCGCCGCCTTCAACGAGCGCAACACCACCCGTGCGGATCGCGTCACCGACCTGCGCGCCCTGGCGTTGTGGTTCATGGAGTGCGATACGGATGCGGAGGCCCACCGCCTGTGGCGG
>Ga0210063_1000300_pt1 | contig 16160 bp, 11 predicted proteins | sample Muzzi_PWA_D1_FD_185529 | JGI IMG/M metagenome (GOLD analysis project Ga0210063, IMG submission 185529) | Wetland microbial communities from San Francisco Bay, California, USA, that impact long-term carbon sequestration - Muzzi_PWA_D1 (SPAdes) | ecosystem: Environmental > Aquatic > Marine >... | reverse complement strand
AGGTTTTCCCACAGCACCGGGTGGGTCTTGAGGAGGATCTCGTCCGTGTACTCCTCCATCCGCGGGCGCAGCGAGAGGGAGATGTGGCGGGAGATCTTCTGGGGGTCCATCTGCTCGAAGACCTCGGCCACGGTGCCCAGGCGGTTCATGGTGGAATCCATGAAGATCTCCGCCATCCGCCGCGCCTTGGCGGGGATGATGCCCTGCCAGCCCAGGAAGGGCGGGCGACCGACGAATTCCAGGGGATAGAAGGTGAGCTGGATGGCCACCCAGTTGGTGGCCCACCCCACGATCGCCGCCACCACGGGGATGCTGACGTACTTCCAGAATTCGAGGTTGCCGAGCAGCGCCCCGAGGTCCCACTCGCTCATTCCACGGTTTCCAACCCCGCCATCTCGGTGACCATCTCCCACAGCATGGCGCGTTCTTCCTCCGTCTCCCGGGTCCAGGGGAAGACATGGGTGGAGACCTTGCGGCGGTCAAAAAAGAAGCCGCTGGTGACATCGGCGATGCGTTCGCAGGCGGCCAGCCAGACGATGGTGTCCGCCCCCTGGCGGGAGTCCCGCAGGCGCCGCCCCATCATCTTGGAGAAGCCCGGCAGGGCGTTGCGCACCCCGGCGGTATCCGCCCACCCGGGGTGCATGACGTTGACCGTCACCCCCGTGCCCCGCAGCCGTTCGGCCCACAGTTCGGCAAGCACTACCTGGGCGCGCTTGGTCTCGGCGTAGGCGGCGACGCCGTCGAAACGACGGTTGAGCCAGATGGGATCCTCCACCTGGAGCTTCTTCAGGTACATGCCGCCGGAGGTCACCCAGATCACCCGCGCGCCTCCGCTGCCGCCAGCCTTCTTGAGCCCCGGCAGGAGCTGCGCCGTCAGCAGAAAGGGACCCACCACGTGGGTGGCGAAGGTGCGTTCGATGCCATCCGGGGTTTCCTGCCACGCATCCAGGAGAAGACCGGCGTTGTGGATCAGCCCATGGATGGGTTGCTCGTCCCAGGATTTGGCGAAGGCCAGGATGGAAGCACGGCTGGCCACATCCACCACCGCCAGGTGGACCGCCTCGTTGCCGGTGGCGAGGCGGATCTCGTCCCGGGCCGTTTCCCCCTTGCGGCGGTCGCGGCAGAGTAGCCAGACGTCCGCCCCCAGGTCCGCCAGGGCCAGGGCGGTGGCGCGGCCCAACCCGGCGTTGGCGCCGGTGACCAGGAAGCGCTTGCCCGCCAGGTCCACGGCCAGGTCATCCTCCCGGAAGCGCTGGGCGTGCAGCTTGTACCCCGTGCGGTCGAAGGAGAAGAAGACGGAGGCGTCCGCCGCCTTGGTGACGGCCCCCAGGAAGAGATCGCGGAGGAGGTTCTTTTCAGTCATCGCTCTATTTTGCCACGACTCGCCCCCGGGCTCACGCTTCCCCGGCGATTCTCCGTGGGGATCAATCGCCGCCGCCAAGATCCACCAGACGCACGGACTCCACGCCCGGCACCGCCAGCACATCCCGCAGCACGGCCTCGTCGGGCATCTGGTCCAGTCGCAGGACGGCCACGGCATCGTCCTTGCCCGGCTGGCGGGCCAGGTGGATGTCGGCGATGTTGATCCCGGCGTTGCCCAGGCAGGTACCGAGCTTGCCCACCACCCCGGGGGTGTCCCGGTTCTGCAACATCATCAGGCGCCCGGCGGGGCGGAACTCCAGGGGGAAGCCCCGGAAGCGCACCACCCGGGCATCCTCGTCGCCAAAGAGGGTGCCAGCGATGTCCACCCGGCCCTCGGGGCCGTCCAGACGCACGCTGATGAGGTCCGGGTACTCCGAGGACTCCACCACGGCGGGGGGGATGACATCGATCCCCCGGGTTCTCCCCTGGCTTTCGGCGTTCACATAGTTGACGCCATCATTCAGGGCGGGGGTCAACGCCCCCTTCAGGACCGCCACGGTGATGGGATGATGCATCGCTTCATCCACTTTCCAGAATTCCACCTGGACCCGGCTGACCTTCCCCCCCAGCATCTCTGCCGCCAGGTGTCCCATCTGCTCCCCCAGCAGCATCAACGGCTCGGCACTGGTGCCCGAGGAGCGGAAGGGGAGGTTGACGGCGGTGATGGCCAGCGAACCGTCCAGCGCCCGCAGCACCATCTTCGCCGTCTCGGTGGCGATGCGCAGCTGGGCTTCCTTGGTCTGGGCGCCGATGTGGGGAGTGGCCACCACTTTCGGATGGGCCGCCAGTTGGAAGTCGGTGAGGGGTTCCGCCGCGAAGACATCGACCGCCGCGCCCGCCAGAGGACCGTTCTCCAGCACCTCCAGCAAGGCCGCCTCGTCCACCACCCCGCCGCGCCCGCAATTGACCAGCAGGGCGCCGGGTTTCGCGGTCCGCAGCCGTTCGGCGTTGAGCAGCCCCCGGGTACCCTCCGTCAACGGCGTGTGCAGGGTGATGAAGTCCGACTGGGGCAGCAGCTCTTCGAGCGACATCGCCTCGACACTCTCGCGCTGGGCCACGGCCTCGTTGAGGAAGGGGTCGTAGGCCACCACCCGCATGTCGAAGCCCCGGGCGCGGGCCGCGACCCGCTGGCCGATGCGACCAAAGCCGATGATCCCCAGGGTCTTCTTCTGCAACTCCACCCCGACGAAGCGCTTGCGGTCCCACGTGCCCGCTTTCAGGGAGGCGTCCGCCTCACACACCCGGCGGGCCAGGGCGAGCATCAGGGCGAAGGTGTGCTCGGTGGCCGAGAGGGCGTTGGCGGTGGGGGCGTTGACCACCAGAATGCCCCGCTCCGTGGCCGCCGCCACATCGACATTGTCCACGCCGATGCCCGCTCGGCCCACGACCTTCAGACGCTTGCCCGCGGCCAACAACTCGGCGGTGACCTTGGTGGCACTGCGCACCACCAGGGCGTCAAAGTCCACCACCAGATCGGCCAACCGCGGCCGCTCCTCATCGGTCAAGGCATGAACTTCGGCGCCGGACTTCCGGAGCATCTCCAGGCCCACAGGGTTGATGGGATCCGCAACCAGGATTCGGTACATCACAACTCCTCTACAAAATCAGCGAAAAGAAACCGCTTCGTCGATGACATCCAACAAGCCTTCCAGGTCCTCCTCCCCCACCTCCCCCATATGGCCGATGCGGAAGGTCTCTTCCTTCCACGGGCCATAGCCCTTCCCCACAGTGTAACGCCGTTCCGCCAGCGCTCCATGGAACGCCTCGGCAGTGGTGTCCCGGGGGAGGTGCAGGCAACTGACCGTGGGGGATTGCACCGCCGACGCCGCCGCCAGCGTCACTCCCCGCGCCCGGGCCCACGCCGCTACCCGCCGCTGCAACCCCCCGTGGCGACGCCAGCGGGCCTCCATCCCCTCCGCCAGGATGCGCCGCGTCTGGTGCTCCGCGGCGTAGAGCAGAGGGATGGCGGGGGTGGTGATGGTCCCCCCCACCGTGCGGTGCTTGTCCCGGTAGCGCAACAGATCGGTGTAGAAGCCCCGGTGGGGGATCGCTGCGGCACGCTCCGCCAGGCGATCGGAGAAGGTGAAGAAGGTCAACCCGGGCGGCAACGCCAACCCTTTTTGCCCCCCCACCAACACCAGATCCACCCCCCATTGGGCGGTCTCGAAAGGAGCCCCCCCCAGCCCCGAAACGGAGTCCACCAGGAGCAAAGCATCGCTCTCCTCTCGGACCACCCGAGCGATCTCCGCCACCGGGTTGACCACGCCGGTGGAGGTCTCGTTGTGCACCAGGGTCACCGCCTCGTAGGGCGCCTTGCCCGAGGCCCGGCGCAGCGCCCGGCGCACCAGATCGGGGTCTACCCCCTGCCCCCAGGGCACGGCCACCGCGTCCCCTTCGCGCCCCAGGGACCGCCCGATGGCCTGCCAGCGCTCCGAAAACGCCCCGCAGGTCAGGTACAGCACCCGCTCTCGCACGGTGGAGGAGAGGGCCATTTCCATCACCAGGGTGGCGCTGCCGGTGGCGATGTACACCTCCCCATGGTCGGCCTCCAGGTCCGTGCGGAAAATCCGCCGCAGCCGCTCCGTCACCCCGGCGTAGAGTTCCTGGAACTCCGCCGAGCGGTGGCTCACAATGGGTCGGGTCATGGCCTGACGCACCCCTTCCGCCACGTAGACAGGGCCGGGGAGGAAGAATTGGATAAGGGGATCGCGGCTCATGGGGTCTTCACCTGCCAAAGGGAATTGTGGCACAGCTACACCTGCGTCGTGCACAGGATAGTGCGGATGGCCTGCTGCACCGGGACGACCTTGGGAAAGTTTTCCGGCGCGGGGTCGCCTTGGTGCGCCGCCTGGCCGTGGCCCCGGGGGTAAGAAGCGGGCCGCGGATCCTGAATCCGTTTGCCGCGGAAGATTGACGCGCTTCCCACGACAACCGTGTTTCCTCACGCCTCCCGTCCCTCTGCCTGATAGGCTGCATCTATGCAAACGCCCCTATCCTTTTCCGAGTTCAACCAGGAACACCCGGTCAAGAAGCTCGGGTTCAAGCCCCGCTTCAAGCGAACTCTGCTGGCGGGCTTGCTGACCCTGGCACCGGTGGCCATCACGATCTACGCATTGATCTGGCTCTTCCAACTGATCGATGGGCTCTTCGCACCGTTGGTAACCCGCCTGGAGGCGGCCTTCGGAGTGCCATTGGTGGGGCTGGGGTTGGTGATGACCTTCCTGGCAGTACTGCTGCTGGGATGGCTCTCCACCAACGTGGTGGGACGGCGCTTGCTCTTCCTGGTGGAGCAGGTGATCCACCGCATCCCGGTGGCGAAATCCATCTACGCCGGGACCAAGGGCATCCTGGAGACGGTCTCCCGGGACCAGACCGACGCCTTCAAACGGGTGGTGCTGATCGAGTACCCGAAGGGCGGCATCCGTGCCATCGCCTTCGTCACCGGCAGTGCTCGTTGGGGCCATGTGCACGCGGACCTGGAAGACTTCCTGCTGGTCTTCGTGCCCACGACCCCGAACCCCACCAGCGGCTTTCTGCTCATGGTGCCCCGCGCCGATGCCGTCAACCTGCCCATAACCGTCGAGCAAGGGATCCGCCTGGTGATCTCCGGGGGCATCCTGCTGCCCGAGGTTCCCGAGACCCCCACTCAGGCACCCCAGGCACCCCAGGCACCCCTGACCGCCGTGCCCCCCGCCGCCGTGCCCCCCGCCGCCGAGGGCTAGCGAAGCTATTGCGGGAAGGACCCCGCCCCCGTCCTGACGGCGGCTTTGGAAAATCCACCCCCAACCCCTCCTTTGAGAAAGGAGGGGCGCCCCCGCCCACGCCAAGGGATGTCAGATTCCGACTTCCCCCCTTTCTCCGGACCTGAAAAAACCGGGGGGACCGAGGGGGGATTTTTTCCTTGGCTCCGGCCTCCCCCCTTTCTCAAAGGGGGGAGGCTTACCAGGAGGACTGGGGGATTTTTCTTTCTTCCCCCTCGCCCGTCTTTCCAGGCAAGGCGAGAGGGGGACCGAGGGGGTGAGGGCTCTCCACCGCAACCCCGGGTTCACACCCGGGGCTACCGAATGGCACCCTAAAGGGTGCGGAACCAAGACGGTTTCCGGCCTCCCCCCTTTTTCAAAGGGGGGGACCTCCCGAAAATCCACCCCAACCCCTCCTTTGAAAAAGGAGGGGCTTCCCGACTTCCGGCCTCCCCCCTTTCTCAAAGGGGGGATAAGAGGGGGGATTTTTGCCTTGGTTCCGCCTTCCCCCCTTTCTCAAGGGGGGAGCCTTACCAGGAGGACTGGGAGATCTTGCCCCCTGAAGCAGGCGTTCAGAACGCATCCCTCGAAGACCAGCCATCACCGGGAAAGGGTCTGCCTGGTATGATTCTCGCTTGAGAACAGCAGGAACCACCCGCGCCGACGAAAGGGAAACTTCATGCCGTACCGAGCCTGCGCCGCCCACCTCACCCTTCTCGCCCTGTTCCTGACTCTGCCCCCGGGGGTGACGATCGCCCAGACCCCCGCCGATCCGCCGCTGCCATCGCCGCAGGTCACCCCAGAAGCCTCCCCCCCCGCAGAACCCCCCGCGCCATCGACGGCGCCGGAGAGCCAGGAGACGGCCAAACTGGCCAACGAAGACCTCTACGAGAAGAGCCTGGGGGCCGCGCAGCAGGCGCTGGAGTACTACGGCGCTTATGACGACACGGCGGCCCGGGAGCGGGTGCTCGACATCGCCTATCGCCTGGCGGCGGAGACCCACTACGACGACTACCCCTTCACCTTCTACCTGGTCGACATGCCGGTGCCCAATGCCTTCGCCCTGCCCGGGGGCCAGATCTTCGTCACCCGGGGCATGCTGGATCTGGACCTGGACGACGACATGCTGGCCTCGTTGCTGGGCCACGAGATCGCCCACGTCACCAAGAACCATGGGCTGCGCATGCAGAAGCGGGCGACGCTGCTCAATCTGCTGGGCCAGGCGCTGATCGTCGGCGTGCTGTTGGGATCGGAGAGCGATCGCCGCGACCGCGAGCGGTCCAATACCCCGTTTTACGATCCCCGCCGCGAACAGGAAGGGGGCAACAAGGTGCAGGGGGCGGCGGCCGCTTCCCTGGTGCTGAGCCAGCTACTGCTGCTCAACTACAGCCGGGAGTTCGAAGACGAGGCGGACGACGAAGGCCAGCGCATCGCCGCCGCCGCGGGCTTTGATCCCGACGGCGCCCGCCGCTTGTGGAAGACCATGACGGATCGCATCCCTCTCAACAAGAGCTACGGCTACTGGCGCACCCACCCCTTCGCCGACAGCCGCATGCGCGCCGCCGAGACCCGGGCGGAGTTGCTGAAGATCCAGCCCACGGAGCCGGAAGCCGCGCTGACCCTGCGCCGCGAGACCCAGGACCGCCTCCTCGCATTCCTGGACCTCCCCCGCAAGAAGCCGCTCTCAGAGGAGGATATCGCCTGGGTCGAGGGCACCGCTCTGGAGGTCTGGCCCCGGGGCAAGAATGCCGATCGCATCCGCCTGGCGCAGCTCCATGGTCTGCGCGATGAAGAACTGGCCAAGCCCGAGATGGCCCGGGACTATGGCACCGTCATCGCCGCCTACCAGGAACAGCTGCGGACGGTGGGCGAACTGACCCCGGAGAGCCCCTTCCTGGCCCGAGCCCGGGAGGATTTAGGGGACCTGGAAGCGGAACGGCGCCAGCTCTACCCCAAGGCCCAGGAGGTGCTGGCGGGCGAGGTGTACGAGACCGCCTTTTTGGAGACTTTCCTCAGCAACTTCCCGGAATCCGAGGCCATGCCGCAGGTGGCCCTCGACCTGGGCACGGCCTACAGCCGCCTGCGCAAGCCCGCGGAGGCGGTGGAACAATTCCTGAAGGTCTGGCACCAGGCGCCGGACTCCGACGAAGGGAAGCGCGCCCAGGCGGGGCTCCGAAACCTGGCGCCGATCCTCACCAACCTGGCGGCGTTGCAGCAGTTGGCGGACCAGCCGGAGGATCCGGAGCTGGCGGGGCTGGCCGCCCGGCGGCTGGAAGAGATCGCGGGCAAATACGACAAGATCGCCGACGGTGCCGAGTACCTGCGCCGCTACCCGGAGGGCACCCACGCCGCCGCGGTCACCGAGCGGCTGAACACGTTGGCGGAAAACCTCTACACCGAGATGGTGGTCTACCAGGGCGTTGGCGACAACATCAAGGCCCTCGAAGCCATCAATCAGATCCTCGCCCACGCCCCCCTCTCCCCGGCCGCCGAGCGGCTGCGGGAGCGGGCGGTGCTGGAGGGTTGAGGCGATGCCCCGGACTCTTTGCCCCATCGTCCTGGTCGGTCTGCTGCTCTGCGCTTGCCAGGAAAAACCGCCCTCACCACCACCGCCGATCCCGCCGCCCCTTCCCGCCTGGGTGGCCCTCGACTCTGGCAGCGACAGCAGCCTGCGGGGCCTGGCAGCGCTGGATGGCACCACGGCGTGGGTCACCGGCAGCGGCGGCACGGTGCTGAAAACAGAGGATGGCGGGCAGTCCTGGATGCGGCTGGAGGTGCCGGACGCCTCGGGGTTGGAGATCCGGGACGTGGAGCTCTTCGACACCCGAACCGCCCTCCTGATGACCTCCGGCCAACCGGCCCGGATCTACCGCACCGACGACGGCGGGGCAACCTTCACCATCACCCACGAGAGCCCCCACGAGGAAGCCTTCTTCGATGCCTTCGCGTTCTGGGATGACCAGCGGGGCCTGCTGTTCAGCGATCCGGTGGAGGGCCGCTTTCTGGTTCTCCAGACCGAGGACGGGGGCCGCAGCTGGGGGGAGATCGATCCCACCGCCTTCCCGGCGCCGGTCGAGGGGGAAGCCGGCTTTGCCGCCAGTGGCAGCAATGTCGCCGTCCGCTCCGACGACCCCGGCGGCCTGGCCTGGATCGGCACCGGTGGGGCGACCGCCCGGGTGCTGCGCAGCACCGATTCGGGGCAGAGCTGGCAGGAGGCCGCAGCGCCGCTCAACCAGGGCCTGAACTCCACGGGAATCTTTTCCCTCGCCTTCCGGGATGCCCACCATGGCGTGGCGGCGGGGGGCGATTACCAGGCCCCGGAGACCCTGGAGGGCACCCTGGCCTGGACCGCCGATGGTGGCGTCACCTGGACCCCGGCGGCGACCCCGCCACCTTCCGGTCACCGGGCCGCGGTGATCTTCCTACCCCACCCCACCGCCCCGGTCTGGATCGCCGTGGGGCGGGGTGGTAGCGACCTCTCCCGGGACGATGGGCGCAGCTGGGAGCGGTTCTCGAAAACCGGCTTTTACACCCTGACCGTCGCCCCGGACGGCACCGTCTGGGCCGCCGGTTCCGAAGGCCGCGTGGCGCGGCTGGAGTGGCCGATAGATTAGGGGAGGTCAGGGACCGGCCCCTCACCCCTCCTTCTTGGCCAGCATCGCCTGGATCGGCGCCAGGAGGAAGACGCCGGTGCGGGGGTCGTTCTCCATCAATTCGGTACTGATGGTGAAGGTGAAGGTGGTGCCCACATCGACTTCCGAAGTGCACTCGATGCGCCCGCCGTGGCGCCGTACCAGTGCCTCGACATAGGCGAGGCCCATCCCTTCGCCCTCCACGTCGGTGTAGCGCCCCCGCCGGAAGGGGAGAAAGAGCTTGGCCTGGTCCTCCTGGGTGATTCCCCGCCCGTTGTCGCGGATCCGGAAGACCACATGCTCCTCGGTGCGCTCCCCGGTGACCTCGATGCGGCCCGGGCGCTCCGGGTCCAGGTAGAGGACCGCGTTGCTCAGCAGATTTGACAGGATCTGCTCCAGGGAGATCTGGTCCGCCACCACCTCCGGCAGGCGCCCTACCGTCACCACCGCCCGATTTTTCTCCACCTGGTAGGCCAGGATCTTCAGCATCTCCTCCACCAACTGATTGACGTTCAGGAGCTCCATGTGCAGCTCCCGCCGCCCCTCGGCAGAGAGCCGCAGCAGGGTGTTCATGAAGTGGTCAATGCGATTGATCGAGGTATCGATGAACCCCAGAGCCTCCGGAATGTCCTCTTGCAAGGCCCGGTCAAGACTCTCCTTGTCCTTGTCGGCGAGCCACGCCGCCCCCGGATCGACGACCCGCTGGATCTCCTCACTGGCGCTTTGCAATTCCCCGGCAAACCCCTTCAGATTCACCAGCGGCGCGCGCAGATCGTGGGAGACGATGTAGAGCAACGAACGCAGACTCTCATGGGCGGCGGCCAGGTCGGAGGTGCGTTCCTCCACTCGCCGCTCCAGCATCGCCTGAGCATTGCGCAACTCCTGGTCGATGCGCTTGCGTTCCATCTCCGCAGCGGCCCGAACGGAGAACATCTCCAGGATCTGCCGGGTGGTGGCGGAGGCGTGGAGCGACCGGGTATCCAGCACCGCCATTTGCCCCAGGGCCTTGCCCTGCGAGTCAAACAGAGGCGCCCCCAGGTAGCTTTCCACCTCCAGGGGCCGCAGCAGATCCGCGTCGGGGAAACGATCCAACAATCCGTCGGAAAATTCACAGAATTGGCGGCCCACCACCTCGCCACAGGGATACCCGTCCAGGGGATACTCCACCCCGTCCAGGAAGCCGCGTTCTCGATCCCACAGGGCCAGGGCGCGCAGACGACCGGGGGCACCCGGTGCCAGTTCTCCCACCACGGCGTAGCGCGTCTCCAGAGCCTGGGCCAGATGGCGGGCCAGGACACGAAATGTGTCCTCCCCGGCGTTGGTGAAGGTCATCTGCACGAGGGAGCGAATCGCCTCCTCCATGCGATGCTGTTCGGTGATGTCTTCCACCACCCCCAGGACGCCTACCACCTTCCCGTCGCCATCGCGGATCGGTGCCTTGGTCACCCGGTTCCAGGTGTCACCCCGACCCTCCGGGTTGTTGAGGAAAGGCAGTTGCCGTTCCGTCATGAACTCCGGTCGCTCGAATTCCAGCACTCGCTGGTCGAGTTGCCGATAGAACGCCGCCCGCTCCTTCCAGGGGAGATCAAAATCCGTCTTCCCCACCAGTTCCGCAGCGGTCATGCCCACCGCATCGAGGAAGCGTTGGTTGCCCCCCAGGTAGTGCAACCCCTGGTCTTTCCAGAAGACCGCATGGGGCATGTTGTCGAGAATCTGCAACTCCGGGCTACGGGGAAGGCCGACGGTCTCCCCGCCTTCCAGCAGCACGCGCAGGCGGGCATTCTCCTGGCGCAAGCGCTCCAATTCCGCCAACGACGTCTCGATCGCCGTACCTGGGGGACTCTGCGCCACTCAGCCCTCCCCCGTCAGCCGACCCAGCACGGCTCCCAGGTAGTCGCCGAGCACCCTCTTGACGGAGGAGACGTGGACTTCCTCATGGGGCGAGTGGGGATTGCGAATGGTGGGGCCGAAGGAGATCATCTGCATCCCTGGGATCTTCTGCCCGATCAGGCCACACTCCAATCCGGCGTGCACGGCGGTCACCGTGGGCTCCTGACCGAAGACCTCCCGGTGGGCCTCGATGGCGAGAGTCAGCAGAGGGGAACCGGCATCGGGAGCCCATCCCGGATACCCCGGCAGCACCTCCACCGCCGCGCCGTGATGACGCCCCGCTGCGGCAATGTGACTGACCGCCAGTTCCAGGCCCTCCGCCACCATGCTCCGGCTGGTGGTCTCGATCACCACCGCATCCTCGGTCGTGCTGACCAGGGCGACATTGTTGGAGGTCTCCACCAGATCCGGTAACTCCGCGCTCATGGACAGGACCCCGTGGGGCAAATCCCGCAGCAAGGCCAACAAGGATTCCGTCGTCGCCCGGGAGAAAACCTCCCCCGGCACCACCGGGGCCGCTGTGGAGGACGCCGCTGCCGCCGTTGGCCCCGTTAGTGGTTGGACCTCCAGATGAAGGTTGGGATCCGTCGCCTGGAAGCGCGCGCACAGGACTTGAGCCGCGGCCCGCGCCCCCTGGATCGCTTCCGGAGCGGCGAAGACCACCCCGCCGCTGAAGCTCGCCACCGCCACCCCTCCGATGCCACCGACGATCTCCGCCAGTGCCTGGATGGCGTTGGCGCGTCCCAGGTGGATCTCCACCCCGGAGTGCCCCCCTGCCCCCCCCACCAGACGCAGCCGCCAGGGGGGCCGATGCGCCGCGGCATCCGGCGCGGCTTGCCGCTCCACCGGGAGCCGCACAAAGGCACCCTGGGCACCGGCACAGCCGACGATCAGGTAGCCTTCCTCCTCGGCGTCGAGGTTGATCAGCAGCCGCCCCGTCACGATGGAAGGATCGAGGGCGGCAGCCCCGTGCAGGCCGGTTTCCTCATCGATCGTAAAAAGCAGTTCCAGGGGGCCGTGGCGCACTGAATCGTCGGTGATCAGCCCCAGGCCCGCCGCCACCGCGACCCCGTTGTCGGCACCCAGGGTCGTGCCGTCGGCGGTCAGCCGATCCCCCTCCAGGCGCAACTCGATGGGATCCGTGGAAAAATCGAATTCCTTTCCGGGAGCCTTGACGCAGACCATGTCCAGATGCCCCTGGAGGACCGCCGTGGGCGCCCCCTCACACCCCGGGGAGGCGGGCACCTGAATCACCACGTTGCCCGCCGCATCGACCCGCGAGGGACAATCGTGGGCAGCGGCGAAATCCAGGACATAGCGGCGAATGCGCGCTTCGTCCTTGGATGGGCGGGGGATGCGGCGGATCTCGTCGAAACGGCGCCACAGAGGCCGCGGCTCCAGGTCGGCGACAGATTCGATTCTCATGGAATTCCCTTCGGTCAATCACTCTGGGATGGATGTTGGCGATCAGCCAGCGCGTACCGTGATCACCTTGCCCACGGTATCTAACATCTCGCGTAGGGTGTCGTAATCCGGATGGCGCAAACGAATCCAGGCGTTGGCCATGTAGCCCGCTTCCACGGGTTGGGTGGGGGTCCCGGGGGCGGGCAGGTGGGCATCGATGATCCACTCGCCATAACGCTGCTGCACCGCGTCCCAGCCGTCGTAACCGAGGATGCGGCCATCCCGTTGCGGGCGCAGGTTGACGATGCCCGCGGAGAAACGTCGGGAGGGTCGCTCCAGGGTGCGCCCGTGGACGATGGCGGAAGCCCACTCCCGGTACAGGTCCATGTCATTGGCGGCGCAGTACAGATCCCACGCCCCCACCCCCGGAGGGCGGCAACCGATCTCGGAGAACTTCAGTCCCTTGGGGCCGAAGAACCACTCCATATGGGTCGCGGAGGTTCCGAGCCCCAAAGCCTCGATGACCTTCTTGCCCATCGCCCGCACCTCGTCGTAACTCTCCGCCGCCACCCGGTTGGTGGTCAGAAATTGGGGCGAGACCTCGCGGTGACGCATCGCTTCCAGCACCCCGGGATAGTAGTGGGTGATGAATTCATGGGCGATTTCCCCACCGATACACAAGGTGTCGTAGAACGCCTCGTGGCCCTCGATGAACTCCTCGACGGCGATGGAACGACCGTCGGCGACACCGGAATCCTGAATCGCCGCTTCCAGTTCCGCCGCACTGCGCGCCTTCCAGGTCCCCGCGGCCCCGGCGCCATCCCGGGGCTTGAGGATCACCGGGAAACCCACCTGGGCCACGAACTCCCGCACCCCGTCCGCCGAGTCGGCACCGGTGGACTGGGCACAAGAAATCCCCGCCTGGCGCAGCGCCTCCTTCATGGCGGGCTTGTCGCGGCACAGGTACGCGGTCTTGACGGTGGTGCCGGGAATGCCACTCGCCTCCCGCACCTTGGCAGCGGTCAAGATGTGCGCCTCGACGGTGGCTTCCAACCGATCGACCCATTCGCGGGCCTGGACCCGGCGCACGACCTCCAGCAGGGCCCGCTCGCTGCACACGTTGCTGACCTGTTCGTAGCCGTACAACCACTCCTTGATCTGGCGCGGCACCGACTCGGGGGGAACCTCGCCAATCCCCGTCACCCGGGCACCCACGGCGTGCAAGGCGCGGACGAAATGACGCTGGTTGCTGGGGAAACTAGGCTCGACAAAGAGGACATGCATGCGAGTCTCTTTCTAAAATTGGGTATGTACTCGGGTTTCGAGACGTGGATAATACCATCGTCATGAACAGAATAACTCTCCTCGGTCCCCAACGCCACACGCCCACCGTCAGTTCCACCCTGGACCATCTGGAAGTGGAGGGCACCATCGCGGTGGTCACCGCCGGTTGGCAAGAGCGGGAAGCGGAGGTCGATGAATTGCAGGAGCACGTCCGCCGCCCGGTGGTCAACCTGCGCCTCCACGAGCGGGCCGAGGATGTGTTCCAGCAACACCCGGAGGTCTTCGACAACCTCCGCGCCCGCCAGGATCATCTGAAACGGCTCCAGCAGCTGTACCGCCGCCGCCTCGATCACATTCTGGAGAGCGCCCGGGAAACCTTCCGCCTGGAGGGTTTCGAGGAGGATCTGCTGGAGGAGGAGCGCCGGGACGCCGTGGCCATGGTCCGCACCCTGGATGGCCACCACCGGGAACGGGTCCACCAGGTCCACGTCGACTTCGAGGCGCATCACGGCCCCCGCCAGGAGGCGGCGGTGGCGGAGCACCAACAAGAGTTGGCCGCCATCCTCGACCGGGCTGGCGCCGTGGCGGTGGCCGGGGGGCACGTGGCCGTCCTGCTGAACCGCCTGCGGCTCTTCGATCTACCCCGCCTGCTGGAGCCCCGCGACCTGCCGGTAGTCGCCTGGTCCGCCGGGGCCATGGCGCTGTCGGAACAGGTGGTGCTCTTCCATGACCGTCCACCCCAGGGGGCCGGCAACGCGGAGATTCTGGATGTCGGTCTGGGCCTCGCCCCCGGCGTCCTGCCCCTCCCCCACGCCCAGACCCGGTTGCGCCTCGAAGATCCGGTACGGGTGTCCCTCTTCGCTCGCCGCTTCGCCCCCCTGGCGGCCATCACCCTGGAGGCTGGAACACGCCTCTCCTGGGACGGCGAGACATGGCATGGGGAGGGCCAAGAAACCCGCCGATTGAGGCCCTCCGGGGCTGTTTCGGCCTTGGGCGTTTCTTAGCGGACGGCTATAAGCCATTGAATCAAATCGACTTACACTCCGGAAAACAGCTAAGATCAATCCTTTGATCTTAGCTGCGCCCCCAGGATGCGCTAAGATCCATCGCCGATCATGACCCTCGCCATTCAACAACTGCTGGACTCGAACCCGGACCCCGCCGCCCTGGATGCTTTCCTGGCCGAACGGGAGGTGCCCATCGTCGAGGGGGCCTCCGTCACGTTTCTTTACCGAGGGCGGGCGGATGCGGTGGATCTTCGGCATTTCATCTACGGTCTGCCCTCCTCCCAGCCGTTCACCCGGATTCCGGGGACCGACGGCTGGTATTGCATCCAGAATCTGCCGGAAGCCTCGCGGGTGGAATACAAGATCGATGTCATCACCGGCGGCGATCACCACTGGATCCGCGACCCCCTGAACCCCCACCTGGCCTACGACCCCTTCGGCGCCAACTCCGTATGCCACGGCCACGGCTATGAACGGCCCGAGTGGACCCAGCCCGACCCCGAGGCCCGGGCGGGGGAGATGCGGGAGATCCGCATCCTCAGCGCGATCTACCAGCGGCGACGCCATGTCCAGGTGTACCTGCCCGCGCGCTTTCGGACGAGTCGCCGGTACCCCCTGCTGATCGTCCACGATGGTCCGGATTTTCTGCGTTTCGCAGGGCTCCAGACCGTCCTCGACAACCTGATCCACCGGCTGGAGATCCCGCCGATGATCGTCGCTCTGACCCGGTCACGGGATCGTTTGAAGGAGTACGGGGCCGATCCGGACCATGGTCGCTTCATCGCCGAAGAGCTGCTGCCGTTCCTGGAGAAACGCTTTCCGTTGGTCCGGGAGCCTGCCTCCCGCTGTCTCATGGGGGCGAGTTTCGGCGCCGTGGCGAGCTTCACGGTGGCGCTTCACTATCCGGAACTGTTCGGTCGCCTGCTCCTCCAGAGCGGCTCCTTCGCCTTCACGGACATCGGTGCCAACCAGCGGGGGCCCGCCTTCGATCCGGTGGTGGAGATGGTCAATGGCTATCGCAACCAACCGATCCCGGTGGCGGAAAAGGTCTTCTTGAGCTGTGGCGTCTACGAATCGCTGATCTATGAAAACCGCTCCTTCCTCCCCCTTCTCCAGACGACGGGAATGGAGGTACGCTACGTGGAGGCGCGGGATGGCCACAACTGGGAGAACTGGCGGGATCGTCTGCGCGAGGGGCTCTCCTGGCTCTTTCCTGGCCCCCTGTGGATGGTCTACGAATAACTCCACCCGCAACCAGCAATCACCACGAAGGGATCCAAGGTATGGCGAACGTCAAGAAATGGATCGGCCTCTCCCTGGGCGCCGACATCTGCTGGCCGATCTGTTACGAGGAGATCGCGCGGCAATTGCAGCCGCGCATTCCCCAGGGCGACGACACGGTGGAAATCGCCGTCGAACGGCTGACCATCGAACCCTTCCACATGCGCCAGCCGTGCAAGTACACCGTGGTGCTGGATCGGCTGACCCACTGGTACAACCTCAGCCGCGAGTGGATCAAGAAGGCGATTCTGATGGACGATCTTTACGTCCTCAACAATCCCTGGGCCGTGCAATCCATGGAGAAGGCGACCAGCTACGCCGCCATGATCCACCTGGGGTTGCCGGTGCCAGAGACCTGGATGGTGCCCCCCAAGGCGTACGAAGAGAGCCCGGATCTGGAGCGAACCCTGAGCCAGTACGCCAAGCTCTTCGACCTGGGCAAAATCGGTGAGGAGTTAGGCTACCCGCTCTTCATGAAACCCTACGACGGCGGCGCCTGG
>Ga0210063_1000299_pt1 | contig 16162 bp, 14 predicted proteins | sample Muzzi_PWA_D1_FD_185529 | JGI IMG/M metagenome (GOLD analysis project Ga0210063, IMG submission 185529) | Wetland microbial communities from San Francisco Bay, California, USA, that impact long-term carbon sequestration - Muzzi_PWA_D1 (SPAdes) | ecosystem: Environmental > Aquatic > Marine >... | reverse complement strand
CCTCCTCCGCGGGCAGATAGGCGTCCCGCAGCGGCCCCCGCTGGCGGACGATCTTCACGTGGGAGGTGTAGACGGTCTGGTCTTCCCGATCACTCATGGTGCCTCCGATCCTTGTTTCGACATGGGGGAGCGGGCCGTTGCCAGCTGGGCTCGCTTCTTCCGATAGCGCATGTTGAGCAACTCGATGGACAGGGCGAAGGCCATGCCGAAGTAGACGTAGCCCTTGCTCAGGTGGGCACCGGTCCCTTCTGCCACCAGCAACACGCCGATCATGACCAGGAAGGAGAGGGCGAGAATCTTGATGCTGGGATGACGCTCCACAAAATCCCCCACCGGACCGGCGAAGGCCATCATCACGATCACCGCCAGGATCACCGCCGCCGCCATCACCTCCAGGTGCTCCGCCATCCCCACCGCAGTGATCACCGAGTCGAGAGAGAAGACCAGGTCGAGGATCATGATCTGCACCAGCACCCGCCCCATGGTGGCGGCGGCGGCTCCCATACCCCCGGTGTGGGTGGTGGGCTCTTCCGCCTCGACCTTGTCGTAGATCTCGAAGCTCGCCTTGGCGATCAGGAAGAGGCCACCGCCCAGGAGGATCAAATCCTTGCCGGTGACGGCGTGGCCCAGGGCCGTGAAGAGGGTCGCCTGGAGCTTCACCACCCAGCTGATGGAGGCCAGCAACGCCAGCCGCGACACCAACGCCACCGCCAGCCCCAGCTGCCGCGCCCGGTGCTGCTGCTCCTTGGGCAGACGGGCCGCGAGGATGGTGATGAAAACGATGTTGTCGATGCCGAGGACGATCTCCAGAGCAGCGAGAGTGATCAGGCTGATCCAGGCTTGGGGGTCGCTGAGTAGTTCCATCATGGAGGTTCAAGAGTACCGTTGGCGCCGTGATAATCTCAAGCCACCATGGCCAACGTTGTCCAGCAAGTCTCCCGAGAGTAGAACCTCTCCCACCGGAGCCCGTAGGGCGGCGACGAGCTCAGGATCGGCGAAAAATCGAAGAGAACGTCGGCGCCGCGATACCACGGCCCCTCCGGAGCGGCAGCGCCCCCGGCCAAGGGTACAATGGCCACGATGATCGCCGATCGAGTCGGTACCCCGAGCACCGAATCACTTCTCAGGAGACAACACCATGGTCAAGAACCTGCTGCGCACATTGATCGTCACCACCCTGGCCCTCTGGCCCGCCGTCGTCGGCGCGGGGGTGGTGGTGGAGATGGAAACCCGGGAAGCCGGGGTGGAGGGGGCGGTCCTCTCCCGGGGTCTGCTTTGGGTCCAAGGAGACCGCCTGCGTTTCGACCCGGTGGTGGACGCGGACGGCAAGGCACCCCAAAGCATCCTTTTCCTGGCCAGCGAACAGCGCATGCTCAGCATCGATCACACCCACCAGTGGTACGGCGAGATGAACCCCGTCCTGCTCCAGGCGGTGAAGGCACAGCTGGCCGACGCGCTGAAAGAGGTCGAAAGACAGCTCGCCCAAATTCCCGATGAGCAGCGCGCTGCGGTGGAGGCACGCATTCGGGAACAATTGAGCCCCAGCGGTCAGGCCCTGCCGGAGCGGGAGATCCAGCGCACTGAGGACCAACGACAGCTCGGAACGTACCCGGTGGTGCGCTACGTGGTGTTGGAGGACGGCGAAAAGGTGCGGGATATCTGGGTCACGGAGTGGTCCAACGTGCCCGAGGGCGAGGAACTGCGCCAGGGCTTCGAGGCCATGGAGGGCTTCGTCCGGCAGATGGTCACCACCCTGGCGGAGCTGCCCCGCATGGAGAGTCTGATCCAGCGCATGGGGGACAACATGCTGAAGGAGTTGACCTCCCTGCCCGGCTTGCCGGTGCTCTCCGTGGGCTATGAGAACGGCCAGGCGGTGAAGGAGCTGGCGGTGACCGCGGTGAAGGAAACCACCGTGGCTCCAGAGGAACTGGCGCCCCCCGCGGACTACAGCTCCCGCAACATGTTCGCCGGAGCTTCCCAGTGACCCCCACTCGGGCGCCGGGTGTAACAATGGGAGGCCTCGATCCGTCATTCCCCCCATGAGTGGATCCACCCCCGGCGTCCGACGTCTCGCGGCCATCCATCGGCGGCGACCCTGGGTTTTTCTGGCCCTGGCCGCGGCGGCGTTGCTGGGGGTGCTCTTCGGGGTGGACCTGACCCCCCGGGTGGGCAGCGACTTCTTCTTCGCCACCGACGATCCCCAACTCGCCCACTCCCTGGAGATCGAACGCCTCTTCCCCTCCCAGCCGCAGATCCTGCTTCACGCGGCGGCGGTGGACCGGGCGGCGTTCCTGGATCCGGCGTATCGCGAACGCATCGCGGCCCTCACCGCTGAACTCCAGGCCCTGCCGGGGGTCTCTGGCGTCTATTCCCTCAGCGACGGCCCCTCCCGCCCCGAGCCCGAGCGGGTCGCCCAGAGCCCCCTGTGGAGCCGCCTGCTGCTGCCCGCGGATGGTCATTCCAGCAACCTGATTCTGTCCCTGATGGAAGACGGCACCGATTCGGTCGCGGCGGTGGAGACCGTGGTGGCGGCGGCCCAGGCTCCGGGCTTCACCCTCCGCGCCTCCGGCGTGCCCTACGTGGTGGAACAGATCCGCCGCCGCCTGCTGCGGGATCTGCGGGTCTTCTCCCTGGCGGCGCTGGCGCTCTTCGGTCTGGCGGTGGCGCTGGTGTTTCGCTCCGTGAAAGTGGTGGTGGGCACCCTGGCGTGTTGCGTCCTGGCCTGTTCTCTGACCCTCATCCTCCTCGCCCTGGAAGGGGTCGCCATCGGTCTCCTGACCGCCAACATCGCCACCATCGTGTTCGTCCTGACCCTCTCCCACATCGTGTTCCTGACCGCCGCCTGGCAGCGCCAGGGACCGGAGGCGGGTCCGTCGGGGGTGGACGCGGCGGTACGGGAGACGGCGGGCGCCTCCTTCTGGTGCGCCGTGACGACGCTGTTGGGTTTCGGCAGCCTGCTCTTCGCCAGCGCCCGGCCCATGCGGGAGCTGGGCAACGCCGGGGCGGTGGGCACGGTGGTGGCGCTGGGGGTGGCCTACGGAGCCTACCCCGCGTTTCTGCGCTGGGCTCGCCCCCCCCGGGCGATGGGTCGGCGGGCGGTGACGGAGGGATTCTGGAGCCGTCGCCTGACGCCGTGGGTCCTCGGCAGCGTGGTGGTGGTGCTCGCCGCCGCTGCGGGGCTACCGCGCCTCAACACGGATCCCAGCCTCCTGGCCTACTTCGAGGCAGGCAGCGACCTACGCCAGGGGCTGGAAGCGGTGGATGAAGCGGGAGGCAGCAGCCCCCTTTCCCTGGTGGTCCGCGCGACCGGCGGCGGCACCCTGATGACCCCGGAGAACCTCGGGCGTCTGGAAGCATTGCAGGCGGCCCTGGAAACGGATCCAGCGGTGGGCACGGCGGTGTCGCTGCCGGTGCTTCTGGCGGAAGGGAAGAGTTCGGCCCTGGGCCGCTTTCTCCCTCCCCTGGCGATCCTGACCCTCCTCGACTCCGACGCCTACGGCAACATCGCCCGGAGCTTCGTCACCACGGACCGACAGCAGGCCCTCTTCTTTCTGCGCATGCGGGAGTCGGGCCGCACCGAGAGTCGCCAGGCGGTGGTCCAGCGGTTGACGGCCCAGGTGGCAGCCGCGGGGTTGGAGGCGGAACTGGTGGGCGGGCTCTACGACCTCCAGGGGCAACTGGCCCGGCTGGTATCGCGCAGCCTGTTGAAGGGTCTGTTGGCGCTGCTGGTTCTCTTCACCGGGATCGCGGTGGTGGTGGCCCGGGGCGGGGGCACCGCCCTGGCCATGCTCGCGGTGTTGGTGGCGGTGCCGGTCTTGATCCTGGGCCTTTTGGGGCATCTGCGGCTGCCCCTGGACATCATCGCCTCCCCGGCGGTCAATGTCGCCCTGGCCCTGGGCATCGATTCCATGATCCATCTGGTCACCGCCCGCCGCCGCCTGGCCGCGGCGGGAACCCTCTCCCCTTGGCAATCCTGGATCGCCGCCCGTCGTCAGCTCGCCCACCCCATCCTGGGCGCCGCGGGCATTCTCGCCGCGGGCTTCGGCATCTTCGCCCTGTCCAGCTTTCCCCCCACCCGCAATTTCGGCCTCGCGGTGGTCGTGGGCACCGCGTCCGCGGCGTTTCTGGCACTGGTGGTGTTGCCGTGGTTGGCGACTGCTAGACTACGCCGAACGAACCAACCGACTTGACGAGGGGGGATGGCCGCCATGGCTGAGGAAGCGCAGAAGAGCGCGGAGACGCCGAAGGGTTTTGTCTATCAGTTCCTGAACTGGGTGGAGAAGGTGGGCAACAAGCTGCCGGATCCGGCGGTGCTGTTCCTGATCGCCATGGTGGCGACCTGGGTGATCTCCTGGCTGTTATCGGGGCACCAGTTCTCCGTGCCCACGGCGGATGGGGAACGGGCGCTGACGGTACAGAATCAGCTCCTGGGTTCGGGCCTGGCGGCGTTTCTCGCCAGCATGGTCAAGACCTTCGTCAATTTTCCGCCGTTGGGCGTGGTGCTGGTGGCCATGCTCGGGGTCGGGGTGGCGGAGCATACGGGCTTCATCAACGCAGGGCTGAAGGCGCTGCTGGGGATCACGCCGCGGGCGTTGATCAGCCCGATGCTGCTGCTGGTGGCCATCGTCAGCCACACCGCCACGGACGCCGGCTACGTGCTGGTCATCCCCCTGGGCGGGGTGATTTTCTACGCCGCGGGGCGCCACCCCCTGGCGGGGATCGCCTGCGCCTTCGCGGGAGTTTCCGGCGGTTTTAGCGCCAACTTCATCCCCTCGGGCATCGACCCGCTGCTCCAGGGCTTCACCCAATCGGCGGCCCAGCTGATCGACTCCGGCATCCAGGTGAACGTGCTGTGCAACTACTTCTTCACCTCCGCCTCCAGTGTGCTGGTGATCCTGGTGGGGTGGTTTCTGACCGACAAGGTCATCGAGCCGCGACTCCGGGGCACGGCCATCGATGGCGACCTGGAGGACATCCCCACCATGGACGCCCTGACCGCGAAGGAACGTTCCGGTCTCACCTGGGGTCTGGTGGCGATGATCGCGGGGCTGGCGCTGCTGGCCTTCTGGGCCTGGCCGATGGATTCGCCCCTGCGCGGCTCCGACGGCAGCCTGAAATCGTTCTCGGCGCCGCTAATGCAATCCATCGTGCCGCTGATCTTTCTGCTCTTCCTGATCCCCGGCGTGATCTACGGCTACGCCGCCGGGACCATCAAGGGCCACCGGGACATCATCGAGGGGATGAGCAAGTCGATGCGCACCATGGGCTATTACATGGTGATGGCTTTCTTCGCGGCGCAATTCCTCTACGCTTTTTCGAATTCCAACCTGGGGGCACTGTTGGCGGTGGAGGGGGCGAACTTCCTCCGCTCGTTGAACATGTCGTCCCAGGTGACCCTGGTGGGCATCATCCTGCTGGCGGCGTTGGTGAATCTGCTAGTGGGCTCCGCCTCCGGCAAATGGGCCCTCCTGGCGCCGATCTTCGTCCCCATCCTGATGCAGGTGGGGATGTCGCCGGACCTGACCCAGGCGGCGTACCGGGTGGGGGATTCCACCACCAACATCATCACGCCGCTGATGCCGTACTTCCCGCTGGTGGTGGCCTTCTCCCAGCGCTGGGTGAAGAAGACCGGGGTGGGTACCATCACCTCATTGATGCTGCCGTACTCGATCGCGCTCCTGGTGCTGTGGACGATCTTCCTGCTGATCTACTGGGGCTTCGGGATTCCGCTGGGCTTCGGGGCCAGCTACACGTACCCGGCGTGATGCCGCCGTGACGGCCCCTTGGGGGTCCATCGATAGACATCGCATCCAGCAGGGCGGCCACGGGGGGCCGCCCCTACTCCGGGCGATTCTGTAGGGGCAGGCCCCTGTGCCTGCCCGGTTTGTCCGAGACAACAGGAGGAACACCATGCGGGTGATCGAGATCCGGGATCAGTTCGGGCTAGAAAACCTCCACCTGACGGAGCGTCCCACCCCGGAGGCCAGCGACCTCCAACCGGGGGAGGTCCTGCTCCAGATGCGTGCCGCGAGCCTCAACTACCGGGACCTGCTGATGGTCCGGGGGCAGTACAACCCCCGGCAACCGCTGCCCCTGATCCCCTGCTCCGACGGCGTTGGGGAGGTGATCGCGGTCCGGGATGCGGCGGAGGGGGTGCAGCGGGTCAAGGTGGGCCACCGGGTGGCGACCCTCTTCGCCCAGCGGTGGCTGGGGGGCGAGCCCTCCCCGGAGCGCTCCCGCTCCACCCTCGGCGGCCCCTTGGATGGGACCCTGGCGGAGCGCATGATCCTCCCCGCAGAGGGCGTCGTGCCGGTGCCCGAGCATTTGTCGGACGAGGAGGCCGCCACTCTCCCCTGCGCGGCACTGACGGCGTGGAGCGCCCTGGTCACCCACGGCCAGATCAAGGCCGGGGACACGGTGCTCCTCCAGGGCACCGGCGGGGTCTCCATCTTCGCGCTCCAATTCGCCCACCTCCTGGGCGCCCGGGTGATCCTCACCTCCAGCAGCGACGAGAAGCTCCACCGGGCCCGGGAATTGGGCGCCTGGGGGACCATCAACTACAAGACGACGGAGCATTGGGGCAAGGAGGCGCGGCAGCTCACCGGCGGCCGGGGGGTCGATCACGTGGTTGAGGTCGGTGGCGCCGGTACCCTGGAGCAATCCCTCGCCGCAGTGCGCATGGGGGGTTCCATCAGCGTCATCGGAGTGCTTTCCGGCACCCGCTCGCCGGTGGATGTGATCCCCATCCTGATGAATCAGGTGCGCCTCCAGGGCATCCTGGTGGGACACCGGGACGCCTTCGAGGCCATGAACCGCGCCATCGCTGTCGGCCAACTCCAGCCGATCGTGGACCGCGTCTTTCCCCTGGAAGAAACCCGTGCCGCCCTGGAGCACATGGCGGCAGGGCGGCATTTCGGGAAGGTGTGTGTGCGTCTCTGAAGAGACGAGCCACCGCCACCCCGGGTTCACACCCGGGGCTACCCAATGGCACCCCAAAGGGGTGCCCAAGGCAGGCAAAGCACGGGGACCCACCTTCCCTTTCCGGCCTCCCCCTCTACCCTTGGGAGAGGGGGACCGAGGGGGTGAGGGGGGGCGGGGGTCACCGCCCGTGCCCCCGGGTTCACACCCGGGGCTACCCAATGGCACCCCAAAGGGGTGCCCAAGGCTGGGAAAGCACGGGGGCTTGACTTCCCTTTCCGGCCTCCCCCTCTACCCTTGGGAGAGGGGGACCGAGGGGGTGAGGGGGGAGGGGGTCACCGCCCGTTCCCCGGGTTCACACCCGGGGCTACCCAATGGCACCCCAAAGGGGTGCCCAAGGCTGGCAAAGCACGGGGACCCACCTTCCCTTTCCGGCCTCCCCCTCTACCCTTGGGAGAGGGGGACCGAGGGGGTGAGGGGGGAAGGGGGGGGATTTTCCCCGTCAAGCCGCCTTCACCCGCTGGAACATCTCCAACGCTGCCCGGAACTCCCCTTCCACCTGATCCAGGGAGGCGTGCACCTCATCCACGTAGCCATCCGCCGAGGCGGACCAGCTGCGGTTCAGGTAGCGCTCGCCAGTGGCGAAGTGGCTCATGATGTCGGCGTAGGCTTGCACCCCGTAGCGGTGGCTCAGACTGGCGCGGGCCTGAACGAAGGTGTTCAGGTCCTCCATGAAATCGTCGTCGATGCGATGGCGCACGGCGTAGGGATCCATCTCGGCCTTGGTGGCGTTGAGGGCGCCAGCCTTTTCCACCAGGCTCCCCAGGCTCGTCTCGATGGCCGCGATGTCGGAGGTGAGGCGCTCGCTGGAGGTGGCTTCGGTGCGGTCGCTCAGGCGCGCCAGCACGATGCCGATCACCGCGACCGCCACGGCGATACCCCACGGGACCCAGGGGATGGACGCCTCCGACTGCACCGCGAAGAAGGAACCGGCGATGAAGCCTCCGGCGATGAGCAAGAATCCTAGAGCTTTCATGCCTTAACCTCCCCCCAGCCAGGCACTGAGCCAGGGCCAAATGACCAGTTTCATGGCGAAACCCACCCCGACCAGGGCCTCGCCGACGATCAACCCGGCGGCGATGGGGATACCCACGGACTCGCTCCACCGCACGCCCATCTTCCAATCCGCCACCACCCGGGCCAGGGTGCCCAGGCTGTAAGTCAGAACGATGTTGAAGGGCAGGTAGAAACCCAGCCCGACCAGCACCCCCAGGCCACCGATGCCGCTGGCGGAGAGCACCGCCCCCAGCCCGGCCCCGGCGAGATACCGGTGGGTGGGGACATCGCCCCCCAGAATGCTGTTGATGATCGAAGCCAGCGCCTGGCCCTGGGGCGCGGGGATGGCATCGCTCCCCATGCCGTACGCCTTGTGCAGCGCGAAGATCACCACGATGACCACGATGGGGCCTAGCCAGGTGCCGGAGAATTGGGCCAGCTGCTGTTTGCGGGGCGTGGCCCCCACCAGGTAGCCGGTCTTCAAGTCGAGCATCAGGTCCGTAGCCTGGGACATGGCGACGCACATCGCCGCCCCCACCATCACCGCAGAGATCACCGCCTCCCGGTTCCCCAGGCCACTGGAGACCAGGATCAGGATGGTGATGCCGATCAGCGTCATCCCGGAGAGGGGCGACCAGTTGGTGCGCCCGATGCATTCCGAGAGCACCACCCCCGCCACCCAGATCCACAGCGTACCGAGGAGCGCCATCAACGCGCCCCGTCCGAGCCCCATGTGCTCGGTGGAGAGAATCGCGATCACCAATAGCATGATGAAAGCGCCGCCGATGGCCAGGTAGAGGAGCTTGATGGGCAACTCATCCCGGGAGGCGGTGGTCTTCAGTTTCGACGCCGCCTGCATGTTGCGGATCGCCCCGGTGATCAGGGGGAAGGCCAGGATGATCCCCATCAACGCCCCGCCGATCAGCATCCCGATCCCCAGAGGTCGGAAGAGGGTCAGCCGCAGATAGTCGGCGATGCCGGTGCCCGCCAGCGTCTCGGCGGAGGGCAGCAAGCCCTGCTGACTCATGATCGGCGCCAGGACCCAATAACAGGCGTAGCCGCCGATGATGAAGAACACCCCGCCGCGCCCGGCCAGGAAGGCCACGCCCAGGGTCATCAGGGAGAGGTACCAGATGCCGTTCATATACTCCGGCAGGCTGAGTAGCGCGCCGACATCCCAATTCTCGAACCCCGTCGTCAGGCTCACCACGTGCAGGCCGCCGCTGACCACCGCGGCGCCCACCAGGAGCATCGCCTTGCGCACCCCGGCGCCGGGGGACTTGAGGATGGTGGCGACGGCGATCCCGCCGGGGAAGGCCAGCCGTTCGAAGTCGATCATCTGCTTGCGCAGCGGGATCACGAAAGCGATCCCCATGATCGCGCCGACGATGCACCCCAGAGTCAGCAGGGGAACGTTGAAGTCCGTGTAGCCCAGAATGAACAGGGCAGGCACGGAGAACATCATCCCGGCGCTGGCGGCGTTCACCGTGCTCGCCAGGGTCTGGTTGATGTTGTTCTCCACGATGCTGGTGCGCCGGAAGACACCCCGCAGGATGCCGAAGCCCAGGATCGCCGCCAGTTCCGAGCCCTCGATGGAAAAGCCCAACTTCAGGCTGGCGTAGCCGATGCTGGCGGCGATGATCACCCCGAGGAAATACCCCACGAGGATCGCTGGCCACGTCAGCTCCGGATACGGCCCGCGCCGGATCACCCGCCCGGACGAAGATTCCGCCACAAAACACCTCCCAACTCACACGATTCGATGTTCCTACCGATTGGTCCCGGGGATTGTACCCTGTTCCGGGGGGTTTGCTACACTGGAGCATGAATGCGGCGTAAGGAGCCCACCATGCACCCGAAATCCCTGGACCCCAAACTCGAAGCGGTACTCGCCCGTCTGTGTGAACGTCTGGGACCCCTGACCAAGACCCGGGCGGTGAAATTGCCGTACCTGGTGGATGTCATCGCCACCCACATCGTCGGGCGCCGGGTGGCCGGGGGCACCTACCAGACCTGGGAACACGGAGTGGTCACCCGGGAGATTTTCGCCTTCATGACCCACACCGATGGCGATGAGCGGCTGTTGGTGGAAGACCACGACTTCTCCGAGAGCGGACGCCAGGTGCGCCTGCGGGGCGAGGCCCCCACGGACGGTCTCAGTGCAGAGGAGCGCGCCTTCGTCGATCTGGTGGCGGACGACTACGGGGATCTGGACGCCGCGCGGCTGGGTCTGCTGACCAAATCGCTGAACACCCACCTCTCCCCCGCCGACTGGGGCTCCAACCAGGAGGCCGCGCTGGGCGAGGAGGCCTACTCGCGCCTCAGTCCGGGCTGGCAGCAGTTCTTCGAGCAGATCCCGGAGCTCGACCTGAAGGACCGTAGCCGGTTCGAGTCCGTGGGCGACCCGCGGCGGCATCTGGCGGAACAGCTGGGTGCCTGAGCTTCTCTTCTACCCAGAGACCTGGCTCGACCGTGAGTTCAAGAAGGCGTTCCGGAAGTTGTCGGCGCCGGATCGAGAGAGCTTTGAGACAGAGTTGGGGGATCTGCTCGAAGTCCTACAGAACAGCCGCCACCCCATGACGGACCCGGCCTTACAGCGCTGGCGACCGACCGCCTACAAGGTGCGCAACCAACGGTTCCAGGCGGTCGAGTACCGTCTTCGTAAACTCACCCGGGTCATCGTCGGGTTCCTGCCCCCTGAGACAGGTCCGATCGAGACGCTGGTCCTGCTCACGGTGACCCTGAAGCACGACCACCCGCGCATGCAGCGAATTCTGGAGCAGCACCGCGGTGGGATCCGGGACGCGCTGGGCTCGTAGTAACATCGCCCCTTCCGCCCGCCGGGATATCCCGACCTAGCACCTTCAGGAGAAAGCCAGACCATGCCCTACGCCCTCGAAACCGCCAAAGCCCAGATCATCGACCTGCTCCGCCGGGCGTGTGGATCGTCGGATTTTGAGATGAAGACGCCGCCGCCCAACGTGGACGCGGACCTGGCGGTACCCCTCTTCCGGGTGGCCAAGGAGGGGGGGAAGAATCCCGCCCAACTGGCCGGGGAGGTGGCGGCGGGGCTCGATCTGGAGGGGACGTTGCTCACCAGTGTTTCCACCACCGGCGGTTTCGTCAACTTCAAGCTGGCGGAGGATCGCTTCGCCACGGCGGTGCTGGAGGATTTTCGGAGCCGCGGCGAAGACTACGGGCGCTCCCAGATCGGCGCGGGCAAGACCGTGGTCATCGACTACTCCTCCCCCAACATCGCCAAACCCTTTTCCGTGGGCCATCTGCGCTCCACCGTCATCGGCCAGGCCATCGCCAACATCCTTCGTTTCCTGGGCTACACGGTAGTGGGCGACAACCACATCGGCGACTGGGGCACCCAGTTTGGCAAGCTCCTCTACGCCTACGAGGTGTGGGGCGATGAAGAGAAGGTCGCGGCCCAGCCCATCCAGGAGTTCCTGGCGCTGTACGTCAAGTTCCACGAGGAGGCGGAGAGCGATCCGGAGATCGAACGCCACGCCCGCGCCTGGTTCAAACGCCTGGAGGAGGGCGAGGCCGAGGCGGTGCGCCTGTGGACCTGGTTCCGGGAACTTTCCTTGCGGGAATTCCAGCACACCTACCAGCTGCTGGGGGTGGAATTCGACGAGGTCCTGGGGGAGAGCTTCTACAACGACCGCCTCAAGGATGTGGTCGATGACGCCTTCCGCAGCGGCGTGGCCCGGTGGGGGGAAGTGCCCCGGCGCCCCGGTGAGGCCGAGCCTGCGACCGCGTCGGCGACCGGTTCCGACACGCCGGGAGGGGCGGCGGGGCAGGACACGGAGAAGGTCGCCCTCATCGACCTGGAAGCGCACGGCATCGACACTCCCCTGCTGATCCAGAAGAGCGACGGCACCTCCCTCTACGCCACCCGCGATCTCGCCACCCTGCGCTACCGCTGGGAGCGCTGGCAGCCGACGGAGATCCTTTACGTCGTGGGCGGCGAGCAGAAACTGTACTTCCAGCAGGTGTTCCAGGCCGCGGCCTTGTTGGGCTACGAGGCGCCCTGCACCCACGTGCCCTTCGGCCTGATCCGCCTGCCCAAGGGGCGCATGTCGACCCGCAAGGGGCGGGTGATCTTCCTGGAGGATGTCTTGAACGAGGCCATCCAACGGGCCGAGGCGGTGCTGGAGGATCGGGATCTTTCCGTGGTCGAGAAGAAAGGCATCGCCCGCATGGTGGGGGTCGGTTCGGTCAAATACGCCGACCTGTCCCAGACCCGGACCAAGGATGTGCTCTTCGACTGGGACAAGATGCTCAACATGCAGGGGGACTCCGCCCCGTACCTGCAATACGCCGCCGTGCGGGTGCGCTCCATCGAACGCAAGGCTGCGGCCCAGGGCATCGAGATCGGCAACCCCGCCGCCGCCCACCTCACCGAGCCCGCCGCCCTGGGCCTGGTCAAGACGCTGGCCCGTTTCCCCGAAGCCGTGCGCCAGGCCGCCGACGGCTACTATCCTCACGTCATCGCCACCTACCTGATCGACGTCGCCCGGGACTTCAGCACCTTCTACAACCAGGTCCCCGTCCTCCGCGCCGACAACCCCGACCTGGTGGCCGCCCGCCTGGAGCTGTGTCGGATGACCGCCCAGGTATTGGAAAACGGCCTGGCCCTCCTGGGCATCGAGGTGCCGGAGCGGATGTAGGGGCTGCCGGGCTGCCGGGGCTGCCCCCTACTTGGGCAGCGGCGCCCGGACCCGCACGTCGAATTGCCAGCGATCGCCGAAGAACTCCTGCTCCTCCGTGGTCACGAAGCGAGCGGAGAGGTGACCCTCGGCGATCTGGAAGTCCTGCATCTCGGTGGTACCGCTCGAAGAGATGTTGTCGCGCTCCAGCCCCTGGTGGCAGATCTGGGTGCCGAAGAGGTCACCGCCCGCCGTGACCTGAAAGATCAGGGCATGCCCCAACTTCCCAAACATGGCGTCAAACTCCGGCTTGTCGGCGGTGGAAGAATCCTTCTCCGTCAGGATCACCGTGTAGGCCGCCTCGTCCTGCCAGGGGTCCCGCTTCAGGAGGACCGCGTAGTGCAGTTCCGCGGGTTTGTCATTGCCCACGAAGGTGCCCTGCACCGCTGGACCCGCTGAGGGCGGCGCCCCGTCCTGGCCGAACGCCGCCGTCGCCAGGAGACACCATCCCGCCAGTACGATTCCGAGGATCGGAAAGCCTCTTCTCGCTATCATGAAACCTCCTCCTGAAGATGAGTAGGCGGAAAGCATACCAACGCGGCCCGGGAGGTCGGAAGGGTTTCTTCGGGATCGTCTTGTCGGTGAGTTTTCGCGCAGCGTATCGCCCTTACCCTTCCAAAGGGCTAGATATTCGTATTTGAACCCTTCCAGGGCTGCCCCGGCAGACGCCCGATTAATTCGCGGAACGTGTATTCGGCGGCCTTCTCGATGTTCCATGACACATGCGAAGCCAGCAAGGGTCCCAGATCCGATACGAAATCCGGGTCCTCAAGCTTCCTGGAAAGATTGGCCTCGAACTCCGCCCGGGACACCCGATGCCCGCCATGCTCCAGATAGCGTTGCAGACACCCGATCACGCGATCAGCGTTAACCCGTTCATGCAGTTGAGCCCACCAGAGGTCAAAGAGATCCCGCCCTTTCTTTCGCTGATAGAGCGCCCGCAACTTGGTTCCGAGAAGTTCATCGAGCGGATACGTGGGAATCGCCGCCTGCCCCCGAAACCAGCGAGAGTGCACCTCCAAAGCGCGCCGCTCCAGACCCAGAACCTGGAAATGTTCCCGCGTGTTGATCTCGACTTTGAGGCGCAAGGGTACCGATGGCAAGCCTTCCGAAAAGACGCGATAGACGAGGGTAACGCGCCCCTCTTTGAACGCTCGCTTGGGCTCTCCGAGCCAGGGGTCCAGGGCATCACGGAGACCATCCAGCAGCGTGCCGATGGGGTTCGCCGCGATCTGTACGAGATCGATGTCCTCCGAATATCGCGCTGGGGGTAGGTGGAGTTTGAAGAGGGCAGTGCCACCGCGAAACGCCAGCCCGGCCTGTAGCTCCCTTCGCTGGAAGATCTCCACCAGCGCTCGACTGATGATCAGATCCTGCTCCACCTGCGCATCCTGAATCCAGGGCGCATGTTCCCGCCAGGCGGTGATGAAATCGACCGGGATCAAAGATCCGGCTCCACGGCAACGTTGACGACAAGTTTCCAGCGGGCATCGCGGGGTGCCCGGTCGTGATCGAGGGCAGGAACCAGCGGCGTAGTCGCCACGGCGCTGTCGGCGACGTATCGGGCGAGAAGGTTTGCGCGCTCTGCCTCTCCAACGAGGTCCAGAAGGTAACCCAGGCGCTGAACCCAGGGGAGCGGGGATAACGGTGCCGCCGCGATGAGCCGCGAGGGGTCCAACTTCTCGGCCAGCTCCGCCAACACGGTGGCCACGTTGTTCAAACCGCCAGAATGGTGAGGGTAGCCCACCAGATCAAACGCGGTGCCCTCGGGGCTGGAGAGCCATAGAGGCCCACGGGGAGTGCGGATCGAGTCCTTCGGCATCTCCGCCACATTGTGGCGGGTCACAAACTCCACGGAAACACGACCACATTGAATCGGCAACCGCTTCCTGGCGACCAGAACCTGGAACACTTGCGGTTGCTGATGAGCGGCACCCTGGTAGCGCGCGGCGGTCAGCAGTCCCGCGTAGTAGGGTTGCCCCAGGTACTCCATGAGCTGAGGGATGAACTGCTCCGGCGGCAGGCATCCCAACGCGTGGTACTCCGGCGGCACGATGACATGAAAACCACGCTGGGGCGTGGCCACTGCGCCCTTCTTCTTGAGTCGCCGCAGCGCCGCCTGGACCGCCACCCGCGAGCCCCCCAACCCTTCCCTCGCCTGCTCGGTCGAGAAGTGATAGTGCCCCCGGGACGCCTGCTCCCGGATCCATTGGGCGGCGGAAAGGATATCGGAAATCATTCTCGGAAAATAACACAAAGCGTTATGTTCAGCGAACGATTTCATGATGCCTACCTCCCCCACCCCCCACGCGGACGGAAAAGACCCCCACCCGGTGCAGTAGACTCGTCCCCCGGATCCTTTTCGATTCTTGAGTCTTGCGGGAGGTGGTTCATGGCGCACGGTCGGTACAGGGCATCGGCGATTTTCGGTGCCACGGTTCTGCTCTCGATGCTCGCCGCATGCGGCGACAGCAGCAGCTTCCACCTGGTGGGCACGGTGGAGCGCCAGGCCCTGGAACTGGCGGCGCCGGTGTCGGAGGTGATCGTGGAGGTGCCGGTGGCGACGGGGGATCGGGTGGCCGCCGGGCAGATCGTGGTGCAGCTGGATACCCGGGTGGCGGAGGCGGACCTGCGGGCCTACGAGGCGGGCAAGGCCGCCGCCGACGCGGGGCTCAGGGCTGCGGAGGGCGAGTTCCAGCGGGTGCAGCGCTTGCGTCAGGGGGGCGTGGCCACGGCCCAGGCCCTGGACAACGCGCGCCGGGCGCTGGACGAGGGGCGGGCGGCGGTGGCGGAGAAGGAAGCCCGCATCGCCCAGGCCAACAAGCGCCTGGAAGACCTGACCCTGCGCGCCACCACCGCCGGGGTGGTGGATCAGCTGCCCTTCGAGAAAGGCGAGCGGACCCCCGCTGGCGGCGTGGTGGCGGTGGTGGTGGCGGAGGAAAAACCGTGGGTGCGGGTGTGGCTACCCGCCCGGGCGGTGGGTCGCCTGGGGCCGGAATCGGTGGCCCGGGTGTGGATTGCGGGGATGGACGATGCCCTCACCGGCAAGGTCGATTCCATCTCCCGGGAACCGGAGTTTACCCCCCATTACGCACTGACCGAAAAGGAGAGCGCCCACCTGGTGTACGAGGCCCGCATCGTCCTCGAAGGGGCGCCGGATGCACTGCGCGAGGGCCTTCCGGCGCGGGTGGAACTGGTCGCGCGACCGGCGCGGAAGACACCCTGATGGCGACCCCCGTGGAAACTCCGGAAACCGTCATCCAGGCCCGGGATTTGACCCGGCGCTTCGGCACCCTGGTGGCGGTGGATGGGCTGGATCTCGATGTCCACCGGGGGGAGGTCTTCGGCTTTCTGGGACCCAACGGGGCGGGCAAGTCCACCACCATCCGCATGCTGGTGGGGCTGCTGGCGCCCTCCAGCGGTTCGGTGCGGGTGCTGGGGCTCGACATGCCCGGGGGGGCCGAGCGGCT
>Ga0210063_1000296_pt1 | contig 16332 bp, 10 predicted proteins | sample Muzzi_PWA_D1_FD_185529 | JGI IMG/M metagenome (GOLD analysis project Ga0210063, IMG submission 185529) | Wetland microbial communities from San Francisco Bay, California, USA, that impact long-term carbon sequestration - Muzzi_PWA_D1 (SPAdes) | ecosystem: Environmental > Aquatic > Marine >... | reverse complement strand
CAAATCACTGGCCGGTCCTTGAATGTCATTTCGCTGGCCGGTCTGGCCTTTGCCGTCGGCATGGTGCTGGATGCGGCCATCGTGGTTTCTGAAAACATCGTGCGGCTGCGTGAGCGCGGCGAAACACCCAACCAGGCCGCCCTGCTGGGCAGTTCCCAGGTGAAGGGTGCCCTGTTTGCATCAACGGCCACCACCGTGGCCATTTTCCTGCCGGTGCTGTTCCTGGAGGACGTGGAAGGCCAGTTGTTCGCCGACCTGGCGTTGACCATCGCCATCGCGGTGTGCGCCTCCCTGCTGGTCGCGCTGACCATATTGCCCGCAGTCGCCGGAAGCTGGCTGAAACCGAAGAAGCTGACCCGTGATCACGCGCCCGGTTCGGAACGGATCAGCACCTTGCTGATGAAAGCCAGCAGCACCCCGCTTCGCCGCACGGTCATCATCGGCACGCTGGTTGCCCTCCCCCTGTACCTGACCTGGCTGCTGTTCCCGCAGCTCGACTACCTGCCGCCGGTCAAGCGGGATGCCGTGGATGCGTTCCTGCAAACCCCGCCGGGCGCGACCTGGGAACTGAAGGAGGAAGAAATCGTCTCCACCCTGGTCGACCGCCTCAAGCCCTACATGGACGGCACGAAGGAACCGGCGCTGAAGAACTACTACATCTGGCTGTTTCCCGGCGGCGGCAGCATCGGCGCCCGCGTGATCGACCAGGCGAAGGTCAAGGACCTGGAAGCCGTCATGCGCAACGAGATCCTGGCGGGCATTCCCGACTTCCGCGGTTTTGCCGCGCAGGGCAACCTGTTTGGCGGTTTCGGCGGCGGCCGGGACATCGCCGTCCATATGCAATCGGCCAGCGAAGACGGCCTGATGCGGGCCGCCGCTTCGGGCCAGGAACAGTTGTTGTCCACGTTCCCCGGCGCCAACGTGCAGGCGTTTCCGCCACCGGAGTTGTCCGAGCCCGAACTGCGCATCTACCCCGATGATTCACGCATTTCGGAAGTCGGCTGGAATCGCAATGAGATCGCATCCGTCATCCGCACGCTGGGCAACGGGCTGTGGCTGGGTGAATACTTCAACGGCGAAGACCGCATGGATATCATCATGAAGGCGGAAGGCTGGGACACCCCCGAGCAGCTGGCCACCACGCCAGTGATGACGCCGGCCGGTGAAGTCGTCCCGCTGGGCGAACTGGTGCAGGTCAAACGCACCACCGGGCCGGGGCAGATTCGTCGTGTCAACGGCCGCCGCACCGTTTCGCTTTCAGTGAGCCCACCGGAGAACGTCTCGCTCGAAACCGCCGTCAGCCAGATCAAGACGGATGTCGAGCCCCTGTTGCGCGACGCCCTGCCGGAGGACGGCACCATCGTCTACGGCGGCAGCGCCGACAGCCTGGCCGATGCCATCGAAACCATGGGTACGAATTTCCTGATCGCGCTGGCCATCCTGTTCCTGCTGATGGCCGGCCTGTTCCGTTCTCTCAAGGACAGCGCGATCGTGGCGTTGACGATTCCGCTGGCCGGTGTCGGCGGCGTGATCGCCATCCAGGTGCTCAACCTGTTCAGCTTCCAGCCGATGGACCTGCTGACCATGATCGGCTTCATCATCCTGCTGGGACTGGTCGTCAATAACGCCATCCTGCTGGTCGACCAGACCCGTCGCGCCGAGCGAGAGGGACTGGGCCGCGACGAGGCGGTTGAACAGGCGCTGCAAATTCGCATGCGCCCCATCTTCATGAGCACCTTCACCAGCATTTTCGGCATGCTGCCGCTGGTGCTGCTGCCGGGCGAAGGCAGCGTCATTTATCGCGGGCTGGCCACCGCCATCGTGGGCGGCATGACCTGCAGCCTGTTTTTCACGCTGCTGATGTTGCCCAGCCTGCTGCGAATGGGTGTGCCGAAACCCGTCACCGATCATTCCGAACAACCCGAGCGGACTCCGCTGGAGCCCGTATCTGCATTGAGGACCCACCCATGAAATTAGCCCGGATATTGCACCAGTCCACTACTGCGACCGCCCAGAGGCACGCCCTGCCTGGTTTTCACTCGGTCGGAGTGCTCAACATAGTGTCGACTAAGCCTCCGCGCTCCTCGGTCGCGAAAACCAGTCATGACGTGCCTCTGGACGGTCTCGCTACGTGGACTGGTGCAATATCCGGGCTAGCCCTGTTGTTGATACTGGCAGTACTGATTCCCGTGAACGTCGCGGCCCAGCAGGCCCCGCCTTCCCCGGTGGCCGTTGACAAGGCGCGCTCCGATGTCTTTTCCGCGGCCTTGTGGGTCTCCGGAACGGTCATCAGCCGTCATGACTCGCGGATTGCCGCCGAGACGGACGGGCGCATCACCTGGATTGCGGAAGTCGGTGAACGCATTGTCGAAGGTGAACCCTTCGCGGTGATCGACGACACGGATTTGCGGCTCGAATTGAAGGACCGGCAAGCCCAGCTTGAGAGCCTGCAGGCGCAACGGCGTTTCCAGGAAAGCAACCTGGAACGGCTGAATCGACTGGCGGCAAGCAACAATGCCTCGGTCAATCAACTGGATGAAGCCAAGTCACAGCTCGAAGTGACGATTCAGGCCATCCAGCGGGCCAACGTGAACATCGCCCAGACCGAGCGCCGCATTGAACAGACCCGGGTGGTCGCCCCGTTTCCCGGCATGGTTGTGGAACGGTTAGTGCAGGTCGGGGAGTTTGTCAATCGAGGCGTGCCGGTAGCGCGTCTGGTGGATACCGAGAACCGGGAAATTCGCGCCCAGGCGCCGCTGAACGTGTCTCCCTATTTGCGGGAGGGCCTGGAAGTGACCGTCCAGCACCAGGGCCGGCAGTCGCTGAGCCCGGTGACCCGGGTGATTCCGGTGGGCGATAACCATTCGCGCATGTTCGAGGTGCGCGTCGCCTCGGACGACCCGACCTGGGTCATCGGCAGCCCGGTGCGGGTTGCGCTGCCCAACAGCGACCCGAGGGAAATGGTCGCCATTCCGCGTGACGCGCTGGTGCTGCGCGGGTCCGAAATGTTCGTGTTGCGCGTTCTCGACGACAACACGGTGGAAAAGATATCCGTCGACACCGGTATCGGCCTGGGCGACATGGTTGAAGTCATCGGCAATGTTTCCGGCGGCGACCGGGTGGTGACCCGCGGCGCCGAGCGGCTGCAACCCGGCCAATCCGTGGTGGTTTCAGGCGGCGGTTGATCCCCAATGATTTTTTACAGGGCAAGGCTTGTGATTTTCTCCCTGATCATCGTCTGACCAGCAAGCCTCGTCCTGCCCCCGGCCCGGTGGTGCTCCTCTACCACCGGGCCGACTTATTTCAGCGATGATCCAGCCAGAATTCGATGCCCTGTGTATTCAGCACGATGTCGCCTTCCAGGACATTCGACAACTGTTCATCGGTCAATTGAACGCCGTGCGCCCGGGTGCTTTCCGTCAACCAGTCCCGCATGGCATTTTCAATGCGCGTGGTCCGGTCATCCGCATCAACCCAGGCTTCGGCAAACTCGACGAAGCGGTCGACCGCGGCTTTCATCTGCCCGGCAAGCCGTTCGACATCCTGCACCCGACCAAAGTGAGTCAGGTACATGTTGCGTGGAGACTTTTCCATCAGGCGGTCAATCGAGGCATGCAGGGCCGGCGGATCGAACTGGATCGGGGTGGTGGTGGGAAAGATGAACGGCCCATTGCCGGTATCCAGGTCCCGATAGGAAAGACCGAACGTGTCGCCGGTGAACCAGCCCCGTGTCTGCTCGTCCCAGACACAGAAATGGTGCCGGGCATGTCCCGGCGTGTCGATAAAGTCCAGGGGGCGGCCACCCACGGACAGGCTGTCGCCATCCTCCATTACCAGGACCCGGTCCTCCGGCACCGGTTTGAGAGTGCCATACATCCGGTCGAACTCCTCGTCACCGTATACCGCCCGCGCACTCGCCTCCAGGCGCGATGGATCGATCAGGTGACGGGCTCCGCGCGGGTGAGTGACCAGCTTGGCATTCGGCAGGCGACTGATCAGTTCCCCTGCCCCACCCGCATGATCAAGATGAACATGTGTGACGATCACGTGGCTGATTTCCTCCTGCTGACGGCCCCGGCTTTCCAGGACCTTGAGTATCCGGTCAGCACTGGCGTTGTTGCCGACTTCGATCAAGGCGACCGCGGAATCGGTTTCCAGCAGGTAACAAGCCGCCATTCGTGGCCGGAACATGCCGCTGTCGATAGCGACGATGCCTGTGTCGTACTCGAGCGCGGTAATGCAATCTGTCATCTTTTCTCCAGTTCGGTCACAATTCTTCAGTTGACTCCGGCATCCGGCCAGGCACGGCTGCAGGCGGCGGGGCCATGCCAGGAGCACAGCCGAGCATAGCGCAATGATCCGATTACCTCCATTGCCAGGGAACGAACCATTTAAATTGCAATCCGAACCCATACAGACTTGCGCCGCCATGAGACAATAGCCCGACTGAACCTTTTCCAGAGACTCCTGTTGCCCACACTCCGTTCCATGTCATTGCTGCTCGTTTGCCTTGGTTTGCTGCTCACAGCACGCCTCGCGGGCGCTGATGAATTGACGATCGAAGTGAAAGGCATCAAGGGCGCCCCGCTGACCAACGTCCAGGCCCGCGTAGAGCCCTTTCGCCTCACCGGCAATGCCCGGCTCTCGCGGCGCAAGCTGGAGGAAATCCAGGAGTCAACCGAACGGCGCGCCCGCTCCGCCCTGCAACCCTACGGCTACTATCACTCGACCATCACCAGCGAGATCAGCCGGTCCGGTGAACGCGCCTGGTTGTTGCAACTGCGTATCAAACCGGGCCCGCCGGTGCGGGTCGCAAACCTCGCACTGGAGCTTACCGGCCCGGGCGCCGATTTGCCGGAGCTGGCCACCTGGAAGTCGGAATGGCCACTGCAATCCGGCGCCCGCCTGAACCAGGCAAAGTGGGAATCGGAAAAACAGAAGGCTTTGGACATTGCCGAGGACAATGGCTACCTGGGGGCGGTTTTTTCAGAACACCGCCTGGAAGTTGACCTGGAAAAGAACCAGGCCTCCCTGTTTCTGACGCTGGATACCGGTATCCAGGCCGTGATGGGTGAAACCCGCTTCCAGCAGGACATGGTGAAACCCTACGTGGTTCAGAACCTGCCGCGATTCAAGCCGGGTGATCCGTACAACCAGTGGCTGCTGGAAAAATTCCGCCTCGACATCTGGAAAACAGGCTATTTCGAAAACATCGAAGTGATTGAAAACCGGCGGATGGATCAATCCCCGCCCCAAGTCGACCTCGAAGTTCGCATGGCGGAACGCAAAAAGAATACCTACCAGGGCACGATCGGCTATGGCAGCGACACCGGGCCGCGGCTCCTGTTCTCCTGGAACCGGCACCTGGTTTCCAGAAATGGCGATAGCTTCTCGCTCGGCACCGGCTACCAACAACACAACAACCAGTACTTTGTCCGCGGAAACTACCGGATTCCCCGCAATGTGCGATCCCGGCAATTCTGGACCGCCGAGGCGCTGATCAAAGACGAAAACCAGGATCTCGACGTCACCGCAAACAACGTTGACGAAACCACTTATAAGCTGGCCAACTCCACGGTCAGAGACTACTCGGTACGCCTCGGGCGCCTGCGGGTGCGTGACCAGGAACGCGGTTACCGGCAGCTAATGGAAACGATGTACGTCCAGTACCTGAGGGAAGACAACAGCTACCGGCCCGACTTCACCAATGCCGGGCTGCTGGACAACCTGCTGCGACAGGGAAACGGCGAGTCCGTGCTGCGTAATTCCACTCAGAACATTTCACTCGGCATTGATTACGACATGCCCCTGATCCGGGGCGAAGGTTTCGAAAATGTCGGTTATCACCACCGCGCCTGGGCATTCACCTCAAACACGGCCTGGGGCTCGGACGAGGATTTCACCCAGCTATACATATCCAGCCGCTGGAATTTTATCGTCGGACGGCGCTGGAAGATCCTGCTGCGGGGTGAAACCGGTTATACCAAGGCCGATGTCCAGGAATATGAACTCCAGGTCGACGACACGCTGCTGAGTCTTTCGATCACCGACCTGCCCAACATTTACCGGTTCAAGGCCGGCGGCAGCAACAGCGTCCGCGGTTATTCCTTTGAGAGCCTCAGCAACAACGGCGTTGGTTCGAACAATGTCATTACCGGCAGCACCGAAGTCGAATTCCAGGTATTGCCGAAATGGTCGACTGCGGCGTTTTTCGATATCGGCAATGCGTTCAACGACTGGAATGACATCGATCTGAAAAAGAGTTACGGCGTTGGTGTGCGCTGGTATACGATCGCCGGCGCGGTCCGGGTTGACCTGGCCCGGGCGCTCGACCTGCCGGGCGATCCCTGGAAACTGAACTTCTCGATCGGGATTGCGCTGCTATGAGCAAACTCAAACGTGCCCTGCTGATCCTGATCCCGCTGCTGGTCATCACCCTCTTCGGGGCGGTGTACAGCGTGTTGCACACGCAAGCAGGGGCGAACTGGCTGGTCAGTAACCTGCAGGGACGGCTGGATAACGCCCTGCAGGTTGGAGCGATCGAGGGAGACCTTCGGTCCGGACTGACCCTGAGCGCCCTGGTATATCGCGACGATGAACTGGCGGTAAGGGCGGAGCAGGTCCAGCTGGCTTTGAACCTGGAATTGTTTCCGCCGCTCGTCCGGATAGAAAGTCTGAAGATCGAAACGCTGGTTATCGAGCAACTGAAAAGCAGCCCGGAGCCTGTCTCGCTGGACGAGACACTGGCCGCGCTGAATCTACCGGTCGCCATCGAGTTGACCGATCTGCTGGTCGAAAACGTGACCTTCACCGGCCCGGATGGTGTCCAGGTGTTTTCCGCCGACCGCCTGGGCGGCCGACTCGCGCTGGATGACACCCTGCGGATCGAGCGTTTCTTCAGTGAATCGGACGTGGAGACCATCACGCTGGCGGGCGAACTGGGACTGGTCAGCCCGTACGCGCTGCACTCCATGGCCGAACTGCGAATACAGTGGCCTGATCAGTCGCAGGCACTTCCCCCCTATTTCATCCGGGCGGCGATCGATGGCAGCCTGGCGCAGGAACTCGGGCTGGATATCACGTCCGAAAATCCATCCATCCGCGTGGCCGGTACCCTGGTCGATCCGGCCGGCAATCCACAATGGCGGTTAACTATCGAGTCTTCGGCTCTGCAGTGGCCGCCAGGCCAGGCCGCCGAGGCCGACGTTTCAATTGCCGACCTGATTGTAACCACCGAGGGCTGGTTCGACGCTTATCAACTGGCCGCCGAAGGCGGGTTCAAAACACCCGATGTCGAAATGCTCACCTTCAATTTTGAAGGCAAAGGCCGGCCCGAGGGCGTCGATGTGTCCAGCCTGGCCGTGTCCGGCAAGGGGCTCGAACTGTCGGCCACCGGCTCGCTCTCATGGCAGGATGCGTTCAGCCTGGAACTGCTCACCACGATTCAACGTCTCGAACCGGAAAACTGGGTGGAGCAGTGGCCCGAAGGCCGGGCCGTGAGCGGACAGGTGAACCTGGCCGTGACCGAATCGAACCTGGACTTCTCCGGGCTGGAGATTGAGGTCGACGGCTCACCTTTCCGGCTGGACGGCAGCGGCCGGGCCGATTTTTCAGATGGCGCGATTGCCGCCGACCTGGGCTGGCATGACTTCGGCTGGCCACCCGGCTCAGACGCCTTCGACCTGGAAAGCCCGCAGGGCACGATCAGCCTGTCCGGCGTACTCGACGACTGGACTGCCCGGCTGGACGCCGCCCTGGAAGCGCCAGGTTTACCCGGTGGAAACGTGCAGGTTGAAGCCACCGGCAATCGAGAACAGGCGGCGATGACCATCGTCGAAGGCCGGGTTCTGGGCGGCGTGATCAGTGGCGATGCAGAACTGAACTGGACCGGCAATGGCCAATGGGCGGCCAATTTGAGCAGCAGCGGTATTGAACTCGGCAGGATTTTTCCCGACTGGCCGGCCCGGATCAACACGGTTTTCTCCGCCCGGGGCCAGGCGGAACCCCTGGCCTTTCATGTCGACATCCGGCAACTCGACGGTCAGTTCAAATCGATCCCGCTCGCCGCCCGGGGCGGCATCGACTACCGCGATGGCCTGCCTTCCTTTGATGGCTTTCATCTCGAACTGGGACAGTCAACCGCCGAGCTGAACGGGCAAATACTCTCCGGTCCCGGGCTGACTTTTTCAATTCTCGTCGATGAACTGGCCAGTCTCGACGCGCGCGGGAGCGGCCGGCTGGAAGCCAGCGGGCGCCTGTCGCTGGATCCGGAAACTCCACACCTGGCGCTGGACCTGGAAGGAAGCGAGCTCTCCTGGAACGATTTCCGGGCGCAGTCGATCAGCATTCACGACACGGGGCAAAGCGCTGAAAATTCACTGGCTGACCTGGACCTGCTGGCCAACAATGTGACGCTTTCGCAGCAACACCTGGACACGGCCAAACTGACGCTTCGGGCTGGCCGCCTCGACCAGGACCTGGCGTTCGAAGTCGAGCAGGACGACATCACGATTGCCGGTGGTCTCAGCGGCGCGTTTCGTGAGAATGGCGAAACATTCTTCTCATCCGGCTGGCAGGGTCAACTCACCTCACTGGCCGTCAGCGTCCGGAATCGCCTGAAACTCTCGCTGCAAAACCCCGCGCTGCTGGCATGGTCGCCATCTTCAGCGACATTGGGTAATGCCTGCCTTGAGGCTGGCGAGGATGCTTCGCTGTGCGTCGAAGGTGAGTGGGAAGACGGTCATCATGCGTCGGCGCTGTTCCGGTCGAACCGGGTTCCGCTGAACCTCCTGCGGACGTTTCTGGAAACCGATCTCGAATTCACCCAGACCATCGACGGGGAACTGAACTGGGCCTCGACGAATGGCGTACCCGCCTCCGGCAATGCGGTTTTCCGAATCTCTCCAGGTGAACTTCGTTATCCCGACGATTTCGATTCGCTGCTTAAAACCGGCGATGGGCTGTTGACCTTCAACCTCGACCAGGGTCGCCTGTCCGAGGGGAAATTACGCATCCCACTACCCGGAATGGGTGAAGTCGATGTCGACCTGTCCATTCCCGACGTGACATCCGGCCTGGATGCTGAAATTGACGGTCACGTCAATATTCGGGTGGCGGACATGGATGTCATCACGCTGTTTTATCCTGAGATCGACCAGGCCGGGGGCCGCTTCTCGGCCGAACTGGATCTCGCCGGAACCGTTGGCCAGCCTCAGTTTTCGGGTCAGTTGTCGCTGGCAGATGGCCTGGTTCGCCATAACGCAAGTGGCCTCAGGCTGAACAACATCAACCTGGCCGGACGTGTGCTGAATAACGATCAATCGACCCTCGAAGGCAGTTTCAAAGCGCTTGAAGGGACCGGTGAAATCAATGGGCGACTGGATATCACGGATATCCTGTCCCCACGGCTGGAACTCAAGCTCACGGGTCAGAACCTGAAGCTGTTCGATGCGCCGGACCTGACACTGGTCGCGGAACCGGACCTCCAACTCGCCTGGCAACCCGGGCTGATTGAAATTGCCGGCAGCATCCTGATCCCAAGCGCACAAATCGTCCCGGATTTCATTCCCAGCTCCACGGTATCGGAGAGCCCGGACCTGCAGATCGTGGCCGGAAAACCGCCAGATACGAAAACCCCGGAAGAGGAAGAAACCCGGGTATCGATCCGGGGTAACCTGGAAGTGACCCTGGGCAAGGACGTCAACCTGGAACTGGATCACGCCACCGCCCGCCTGGCCGGCACGGTCAAATTTACCTGGCAGGACGATTTGGTGCCGATGGCCAACGGCCAGTACAGCCTGGTGGGTCAGATCAACGCGCTCGGTCAGCGGCTCGAAATCACCCAGGGCACGATTGGCTTCCCCGACGTGCCGGCGGATAATCCCCACCTGAACATTCAGGCCGAGCGCGAAATCTTCGGCAATTCTGAAATCCGCAGCGCCGGGGTGTTCGTAACCGGCACGCTGCGGCGATTTACGATGGAGCCCTATACCGAGCCCATGACCAACCGTGAACGCGCCCGCACCTTGCTGATCACCGGCAGCGACTTCAACATGGAGGAAGGCGTGGGCGCAGTTGATATCGGGTTCTACGTCGCGCCGCGAATTTTCCTCAGCTATGGTATTGGTGTTTTTGATGACGACAACGTAGTCAGTGTCCGCTATGACCTTGGCCGCGGCTGGGGCGTCAAGGCCACGTCCGGGCAGGATCAGACAGGACTGGATTTGAGCTACACGATAGAACGATAGCGAAAAGGGATGGGCTGTTCTGGTGACGTGTCTTCTGGCGGCATGAGTCCGCGTGAAAGATTTACCATGATAAGGCGGTTTATTCTCTAGATAAGTCACCCACATGACAGGTGAACCATGAAAACCAGATTATTGCTAGCTTGCCTGCTCATCCCCTGGCCGGTTTTCGCCCAGGTTGCATTCCAGCAACCCAACTGGGACCGGGCCATGGCGGTCGAGGTCGTCAAGGCGGCCGAAACGCAGACAACGCTGGCCCGCTTGTTCCAACTCGCCCGTGAGGACAACGATAACGCCCTGCTGGAGGCGCTTTCAGCCATCGGCGGCGACACCTCGCTGCCGGACCCGGCCGCCGATTACCTGCTGTTTTCGTTTGCGGTCGGCCTGAGCGACCTGGATGCCGGTTCCGTGAGCCCGACAGTCCTGCAGTTTCTCGGCGCCTACCAGCCCCGAACGCAGGTACCGCTGGAAGACCATCGCGGGGTCGGCGTGCCGCTGTTCAATGTCCGGGCTGCCGCTGCCGGCGCCAGAAGCGCCTGGGAGCGGCAACAGGCCGGCAGCGATGCATTGCGGCTGAGCAACGGGCGGCCCGAAACCTGGATCAAGCGATACCTGGCGGCCAGCCCGGCCGGCCGACGAGGCTTCCTGGAAGCCCTGGCCGAATTGTCGCCGGGGCGGCTACAGGCCCTGGGACAGGCCGCCGCCACGCAATTGCTGCAGAGCCCGGAACTCGCTCCACTGGTGGCCTCGGCCGGTATCCGGTCGAGTGATCCGGAACTGGTCTGGCAGTCGATCGAACACGGCAATAGCACGGATTTGCCGTTGATTTTGCGGGAAGCCGCTGGTCAGTTTGATGCGACAGCCTGCGCTGAGCTGCTCAATCGCAGCCTGCGGCTCGATTCAACCACCCGCAAAGCGCTGGCCATTGCCGAACTGGGTCCGGTTTCGATGGATGACGTTCAGTCGCAGGATGCCTTGTTCGAATCACTGGAAAGCCGGGAACTGGGCGCCGGAGCGGCCCTGGTGCTGAGCGCCAGCGCCGACCCACAGGTTCAGCAACGGTTAACAGACCTGGCGCGGAAAAAGGATGGGCTGGCCGGGCAAAGGGCAGCGCTGGCGATCAGCCTGCGCAAGGAAGCGGCGGGAGCGTTGCAATGAAAAGGATGACCACCCTTGTTAGCGCCGCACTGTTTCTCGTCCTGGTTTTCAGCGCCGGTAACCTGGTGGCGCAGGAAGCGCGCATCGTGCAGTGGGTGGAAAGCGGGTCGCCCAATAACAATACGGTGATCGCACTGGGCTATCCGGTGCCGATCCCGGTGGACACCCCGATGCCGTTCGCGGGTTTTCGCAGCTACGCCGGATTGCATGCCCGACACCAGGACATTGCCGCCACTTCGCCCTGGGCGCAAGCGATGGAGATCGGAAAAACGCATTATGATCGGACTATCTGGGCCTATCGTCTGGGCGATGCGAATACTACGACGGTATACGGTATCCCGGAACAGGCAATGCTCACCAATGGCGGGATACACGCCAGGGAATGGCAATCTCCTGAAGTGGCGACCGGAATCATCGAATTGATTGGGCTGGCCGAAGATGACCATCATTTGATCAGCTACCTGCGCGACAACGCCAGCGTTATCGTGATCCCGGTGCTGAACGTCGACGGTTTTCTGCAGACCCAGCGCTACCCGACCAGCAACTGGCTGGGTACGGATATCAATGACCCGTCGTTTTCACCACGGGACGGGCGCATGCGCCGGAAAAACTTGTTGATGACGGATGAAGACCTCTTTACCGTCGATGACCACTTGTTGGGCGTCGACCTCAACCGCAACAATGCGCCGTTCTGGAATACCGACCCGGGCAATTCGTCCGGTAATCCCTTCAGCCTGATACACCACGGGGGCGCCCCGCAGTCCGAACCGGAAACCCGGGCCCTGGAAACGGCGGCCCAGATGGCGCCGCCCGAGCGGCTAAGCATGTACACCGACATGCACTCCTTTTCCCAGGTGAGTCTCTGGGTGCGAAACAGTAACCTGCGGCTGAGTCAGCTCACCCAACGCCTGCTGAACACTTTTGCCAACCACCATGTCAATTTTGATGCGGGCAAGTATTACGCTTTTTCCCCTTACACAAACCTCCCACAGAATCGTGGCATTGGCACCACCGACGAGCATTTCACGCACACGTACCAGGTTCCTTCCTGGACCCTGGAAATCGAGCCCACCAATGGCCAGCCATTTCATGCCCCCCTGCCTGGTTCCGGCGCCGACTATGGTGGGCTTGGGCGCAACGGTCACGACGGATTCATCCTGCCGGAATCGGAGGTTGAGCGGGTGCGCACCGAATTGGCGCAAACCTTCGCTGTTGCGTACTACCAGCAGAGCGCGCCGCCGTCCCTGGTCGCCCTGCGTATCATCGACGTGGTCACCGGTGCGGTGGTGTTCATGGCGGAATGGGACGTGACCGGCGAAACGACGCGCGAACTCTACACTTACCAGCCACAGCCGATTCAGCTGGATCGTGAGTACGAACTCTGGTCGTCCTACGACAAGCCCATGCGCTGGCGTGAAAACGGTCAAGTGGCGCCACTTCCCGGCCAGCCCACCTCGACACTCGACCTGGACGCGGATCTGATGGCCGGCGATACGCCATTCACGGTGGTCCCGGTTGAGGCCCGCTGGCTGGACCAGCCCGGTGGCGCCCCGGACGGCTATGCCCATTACCGCGACGACAGCCTGTCGGTCCGGTTCACGCTGCCGGCCGATGCGAACAACCTGAGCCTGGTCTCCAACCCGGTGCTGGCGTCGCTTGAAACGACCACCACCGACATGACCGGCACCCGCAACGATTCGGACCCTTCCACCGTCGCCCGCTGGAAGAACGGCGCCTGGGCCGGGTACGAAGACACCAACGGCAATGACCAGACCGACAGCGGCGGTATCGATTCGACGCTGATGTTCGAGGTCACCCCAGAAGACCTGGGGGACCCTTTCATCATCGAACCGGGCACCTCGTCCGCCTGGTTCGACCCCAGCCGGAACGGTGAAGGCTTCCTGCTCGAGATACTGGCCGGCAACCAGGCCGTCATGTACTGGTTCACCTACGACGGGGAAGGCCGGCAGGACTGGTACATCGCGCAAGGAGAAATCCACGGTAACCGTATCGTCTTTCCCGAACTGATCCAGGCATCCGGGGGAGAATTCGGCCCGGGTTTCGATCCCGACAAGATCACCCGAACCGTGGTCGGGTCGGCCAGCTTCACCTGGTCCGGCTGCGAACGCGGCGCGATGGACTGGCGTATCGACAACGATGGCGGCGCCTTGCGCCACGGCCGGATGGACCTTTATCGCCTGGCGCCGATCATGGGCGTCGATTGCGGCAAGCCCCAGTTGCCGCCGGAGATTGAACAAGGCCGGCTGAGCGGTTCCTGGTATGACCCCTCCCATTCGGGCGAAGGCTACGTGCTGGAAGTGTTGACCGATCAGCGCGTGCTGGTCTACTGGTTCAGTTTCGACTCTCAGGGCAACCGGCGCTGGTTCTACGGCGTGGGTGAAATTCAGGGCGACACCCTTGTGTTCGGGGAACTGTTCACCACCAGCGGCGGTATTTTCGGCGCGGATTTCGACCCGGCGCTGGTTCAGAACATTCCGTGGGGCTCAATGGAACTGGAATTGATGTGCCAGAACGGTGAAGCGCGCTTCACGCCGACCGAGGCCGGGTTTCCGGCCGGATCCCTGGATCTGGACCGGTTGACCTTCCTCGAGGGCCTGAACTGCGATTGACAGCTTCCGATTGTCCTGAAAGAAGACGGCATTCATGCAGCGCTTCACATTTATCAAGGAACCTCTGATCAATGATACGCGGAGCGCGTTTTCGTCGAGAAAGCCATCTATCGCGCCCGTGTATAATTGATCAGAGGTTCCTTAGTACAATAGCCTCATTGAAAACATCATGGAGCGAATGAGTGAACGATTCCGAAAAACACATGTACTGCACCAACAAATTCATCGAGCTGGCGAACCAGTTGAAGGAAGAGGAAATTGACATCAACCTGGTCAACGGTGCGCTGATGACGGCTTCCAGCATTTACGCTACCTACGTCGCGGCCGGCAACAATGGCGCGCTGGAGCCATCGGGCGTTGAGAAAGTCGTCACGCTTTACCGCAAGACGCTGGAGCACCACCAGAAAATCAAGAAAAACCAGGCTCAGCAAACGGCTAAAAGTTAACCGTCGCCCATGCAGTTACCGGTAAAAATACTCGATCCGCAACCGTTGCAGGACCGGTTGCGCCGTCCTCTGCGTGAATTGCGCATGTCGGTGATCGACCGCTGCAATTTCCGCTGCACCTACTGCATGCCGGCCGATTCACTGCACGGCCAGGGCGTTTTTCTGCCCCTGGTCAAGTTGCTGACGGATCACGAGATCGAAGACCTCATCAAGACCTTTGTCGACCTGGGTGTCCGCAAAGTCCGCCTCACCGGCGGCGAACCCCTGGTGCGGCCCGGCCTGCCGGGTCTGGTTGCACGGCTGGCCGGTATTCCGGGGCTGGAGGACATTGCGCTGACCACCAACGGCGTGATGCTGCCGCGCCTGTCCGAAGATCTAGCCCAAGCCGGCCTGGGCCGGATCACCGTGAGCCTGGATACGCTGGACCAGGATGTCCTGTCGACCATGAGTGGCGGCAAGGCGAAGCTGGAGCAAATCCTGGCGGGCATCGAGGCGGCCGAAAAGGCGGGCTTTGAATCGCTGAAAATCAACACCGTGGTGCAACGCGGCGTCAATGACCACACGGTCATGGATCTGCTCGCGCATTTCAGGGGTACACCGCACCAGGTCCGGTTGATCGAATTCATGGACGTGGGCAATTGCAACCACTGGAACCTGTCGGAGGTGGTGCCCTCGGCCGAGTGGATCGAGAAAATTCACGCCCGGTGGCCCATTCAGCCGATCAAGCGGAACAGCGCGGCGGAAACGGCGCAACGCTACGAATACGTTGACGGCCAGGGCAAAATCGGCTTCATCAGTTCCATTTCCAAGCCATTTTGCGGGGGTTGCACTCGCGCGCGGGTGACGGCGGACGGGCTTTTCTATACCTGCCTGTTCGGCAGCAAGGGCACCAACCTGATGCCACTGATTCGCCACAGTGATGACTCGTCAGAGCTGAGAGAAAGAATCATCAGCGTTTGGGAAGGCCGCGACGACCGCTACAGCGAGGAACGGGGCCTGCCCGGTCACGACCGGGAAAAAGTTGAAATGTACCGGATGGGCGGTTGAGCAGCCTTCCGTGAACCAGGTCAGCGTGCGCTATTTCGCCGCCTTTCGCGAGGCAACCGGAATCGAAATCGAACAACTGCAAACCACCGCTTACTCGCCGGCCGAGCTGTTCGTCGAGTGCGCGGCGCGACACGACCGGTTGCAGTCCTTTTCGAGCGCGCTGGTCGCCATCAACGATGAAATGACGGGCTGGGACGCGCCGATCGAGGATGGCGATGAAGTGCTGTTTTTTCCGCCGGTGGCGGGCGGATGAAATCGTTCGAAATCACCTCCGAAGCCATTGACCTGGCGGCGTTCCGCCGGCGGTTGCTGGACAACGCCTGCGGCGCCTATGTACAGTTCGACGGCTGGGTGCGGGACCACAACGAGGGCCAGGAAGTGCTGCGCCTGGAATACGAGGTCTACACCCCGCTGGCGGTAAAGGAAGGTCTGAAAATCATCGACGAGGCCATCGAGAAATTTGCAATCAGTAACGCCTGCGGCATCCACCGCAGCGGCCTGCTGGAACTCACCGACGTCGCCGTCGTGGTCGGCGTCTCCTCACCCCACCGGGCCGCCGCCTTCGACGCCTGCCGCTACATCATCGACGAAGTCAAACAACGACTGCCGATCTGGAAAAAAGAATACTACGCCAGCGGCGAAGCCGACTGGGTCAACTGCCAGCATTGTGCCCACCCATCCTGAACACCCGTCACGGTCCCTGTCGGAGGCCGCCCCAAAAGTAGGTGCCCTGGGCAATGAGGGCGACCCGCAAACGGCCTCCTTGCCGACCCATAACTCAAACCGGGGCGACACCGGCACTCACAC
>Ga0210063_1000295_pt1 | contig 16346 bp, 9 predicted proteins | sample Muzzi_PWA_D1_FD_185529 | JGI IMG/M metagenome (GOLD analysis project Ga0210063, IMG submission 185529) | Wetland microbial communities from San Francisco Bay, California, USA, that impact long-term carbon sequestration - Muzzi_PWA_D1 (SPAdes) | ecosystem: Environmental > Aquatic > Marine >... | reverse complement strand
TGGCCGGGGAGGATCCGGACAGCGGCGCGTTCGGCTACTGGCCCCTGGCGGAGGGGGAGTTACCGGCGCGGGTGGTGGCGGCGACGCTGGCGATGGAGGATCGGCGGTTCTACCGACACCCCGGGGTGGATCCGTGGGGGGTGGCGCGGGCGGTGACCCAGAACCTGCGCCAGGGGGAGCGGGTGTCGGGGGCTTCGACGGTGGCGATGCAGGTGGCGCGGATGCAGCGGCCCGGCCCACGGAGCTACCCCCGGAAGGGGTTGGAGGCGCTCACCGCCGTGCTCCTCACCGCCCGCTACGGGCGCGACGCGGTGCTCCGCCACTACCTGCGCATCGTGCCCTACGGCAACCGCATCCGGGGCATTCGCTACGCTGCCCGCCGCTACCTGGACAAGCCGGTGGAGGATCTGAGCTGGGCGGAGGTGGCCTTCTTGACCGCCATCCCCCAATCCCCGGCGCGGATGAACCCGCTCCATCCTCTGGGGCGGCTGCGGGCCATCGAGCGGGGGGAGCGGATCCTCGATCTGTTGCAGCGCCAGGGGGCCCTCCCGGCGGCGGAATACGCCCTGGCTCGGCAGCAGATCCACACGCTGCGGGTGCCCCCCAAGGGGCGCCGACCGGAGAGCGCGTTGCACGCGGTGCTCTATCTGGAGGAAGCCCTGCGCCCGCGGTTGCGCTCCGGGGAACTGGCCTCGCCGCGGGTGACCACGACCCTGGATCTCGACCTCCAGGAGGAACTCTCCTGGCGGGTCCTGAAGGCGGTGGAGGCGTGGGAGGGGCGGGGAGCGGGCAACGCGGCGCTGGCGGTCGTCGACCGGGAGAGCCGTGCGGTGCGAGCCTGGGTGGGCTCCACCGGCTACTTCGATACCCGCCGCGCTGGAGCCATCGATTACGGTCGGGTCCCCCGGTCGCCGGGGAGCACCCTCAAACCCTTCCTGTACGGATTGGCTCTGGAGCGCGGGGTGATCACCCCGGCGACCATCCTCGACGACCTGCAGCGGGGTCCCGGGAGCATCGGCAACGCTGACGACCGCTTCCTGGGGCCTCTCTTGCCCCGGGTGGCGCTGGGCAACTCCCGCAACGTCCCGGCGGTGCAACTGCTGGGGCGCCTGGGGCTGGATCAGGCGTACGATTTCTTGGGGGATCTGGGCCTCCATGACCACCGGCGATCGGCGCGGCACTACGGCTACGGCGTGGCCATCGGGTCGTTGCCGGTCACCCTGGAGCAGCTGGCCACGGCCTACACGGGGTTGACCGGGGAGGGGCGCATGGGGCCGTTGCGGTGGGTGCGGGAGGAGGACGCGGCGCGGCAACGATCCGGGGGGAGTCGATCCGACGAGGACCGCGAGCGGCGGGTGTTCTCCGAGGACACGGCCCGGCTGCTCTCACTCTTCCTGAGCGATCCTCAGGCGCGGCTGCCCAGTTTCCCCCGCATGGGCTTCACCGAATACCCCTTCCCGGTGGCGGTCAAGACGGGCACCTCGTCCCAGTACCGGGACGCCTGGACCGTGGCGTATTCCAGCCGCTATCTGGTGGTGGCCTGGGTGGGGCATCCGGACTACCTGCCCATGACCCGGCTCTCGGGCTATCGCTCCGCGGCCCAACTGGTGCAAGGGGTGATGGCCACCCTCCACGGAGACTGGCTGGACGGCCTCCACGATGTGCCCTTTCCGCCACCCCGGGGGTTCGCCGCTCACCGGCTCTGTGCCCTCACCGGGCGCCGCGCCACCGCAGCGTGCGACCGGGTCCTGTTGGAATGGTTGCGCCCCGGGGAAGAGCCCGTGGAGGCCTGCACCGCCCACCGCCGCCTGGCGGTGGACCGGCGGGACGGTCGTCTCGCCACCGCCCGCACTCCCGGGGGGGAGGTGGAGATCCGGACCTTTGTCGAGCCGGGACCCCGTTACGCCGCCTGGGCGGCGGAGGCGGGCTTGCCGCGGATGCCCCGCCCAGGTCCCGGGGGCGCCCGGTACCCGGCGGTCACCGCCGACGGCTCGGGGGCGCCTCGCGCCGTGCCCGCCCGGATTCGTCTGGCCATCACCTCCCTGGAGGAAGGCGCCCGGCTGCTCCAGGATCCCGAGGCGCCCCGGGGTCGCTCCACGATCGCCTTGCGGGCCATGGTGGATCCGCCGGTGGAACAGGTGGTGTGGTACGTCGATGGCGTACCCTTCCAGGTGGTGCCGTATCCCTATTCGACCCGCTGGCCCCTGACGGTGGGGGAGCACACGTTTCAGCTCCGGTTGCCCTATCGCCAGGAAGTTTCCAGCCCGGTTTCGGTCCTCGTCCAATAGTCCCCCAATACAAGAGAAAAAAGTTGTCCCGCTCTCTTTAGGGGGGCGCACTTAGGTAAGTGAAAGGGCAAAATAGACGCCGCTCCTAAAAGTCCCGCGGAAGCGACGACCGAAAGGAGAGTTAAATTGAGGGAATACGGTGATTTGTGATGATTTCCTTTTTATATCAGATCCGTTTTATGATTTCGAATCCCATGGAGTGCGTTACGGATCTTCTTTGTGCCCCAATGGGCGACTCGTGGCAAGAGCAATGCAGTGGGGAAGTGGTTTTTCCTGTCTTTTTCCATCCGGCTGTGCCTCGCCTTACAGCCAGTTCTTGCTGCGGGTCGCCATTCTCTTACGATTCTTCTCCGCGTGGGGGTTGGTTCAACCCTCCTCTTCTTCTTCATATCCCTTGATCTGATTTGTTATCCCTTTTCAAGCGCCGCTTCCTTCGGGGGGCGGCGCTCTTTCCTTGTCCGGTCCGGGATCAGCCGACGGTCGCCAGTTCCCCCACCGCCGCTTTTTCCAGGGCCTGGGTCAGGTCCGCCAGCAGATCATCGCCGTCCTCGATGCCCACCGAAAGCCGGACCAATCCGGGATCGACGGCGAGGAGGGAATCCGCCACCGACATGTGGGTCATGGCAGCGGGGATCTCGATCAGGGATTCCACGCCCCCCAGGGATTCGGCGAGGCTGAAGACCCGGGTCGCCCGGGCGATGGTGGCCGCCGCCGCCTGGCCCCCCCGGGGGATGAAGGAGAGCATGCCTCCGCCCCGACCGCCCATCTGGCTGGCCACCAGATGGTGGTTGGGGTGATCCGGTAGACCCGGGTAGTAGATCGCTTCAATCAGGGGATGGGCGGCGAGGGCTTCCGCCAGCCGCGTGGCGTTGGCGCAGTGGGTCTGTAGACGCAGGGCCAGGGTTTTGATGCCCCGCAGGGTGAGGAAGCAATCCATGGGGCCGGGCACGGCGCCGATGGATTTGCGCAGGAAGCGCAACTCGTCGAAGATCTCCTGGCTGTTGACCACCAGAGCGCCGCCCACCACGTCGGAATGGCCCCCCAGGTACTTGGTGGTGCTGTGCATGACGATGTCCGCTCCCAGGGACAGGGGGCGTTGCAGGGCCGGGGTGGCGAAGGTGTTGTCCACCCCCAACCAGGCACCGTGACGGTGGGCGATCTCCGCGGCGGCGGCGATATCGGTCATTTTCAGCAGCGGGTTGCTGGGCGTCTCCAGCCACACCAGCCGCGTCTTGTCGGTCACCGCCGACGCCAATTGGTCGAGGTTGGTGGTATCGACGTAGTCGAACTTCAGCCCGTAGCGGGTCAGGATCTTGGCGAAGAGGCGGTAGGTGCCACCGTACACATCGTTGCCGCAGACGATGTGGTCCCCCGGTTCCACCAGGCGCATCAAGGTGTCGATGGCCGCCATGCCGGAAGCGAAGGTCATCCCGTACCGCCCTCCCTCCAGGATCGCCAGGGAACGCTCCAGCGCTTCCCGGGTGGGGTTCTCCACGCGGGAATAGTCGTACTCCGCCTTGAGGGGCTGGCCGATATCCGGCTGCACGTAGGTGGAGGTCTGGTAAATGGGCGTCATGATGGCGCCATAGACGGGATCCGGCTCGACGCCGGCGTGCACGGCGAGGGTGGAAAACCGCAGGGAGTCGTGGTTCTTGGGGTCGTTGGCCATGTTGGGATCGTCCTCTTGTGTCATCGGATTCCTGATTGTGAGGGGTGCTCCAGGATTGTAACCCCATTTGTCGCCGGGAAGCATGTACTGGGGGCGGTCCCGGGGGGCCTCGGGGGGAATGGGGGCGGAGGGTCCCGCGCCCCATCCCGCACCGTCGGATGGGTGCTAGCATATCGAGCATGGCCCTTCCCGAGAACCAGACCATGTCCCCGGAGGATGTCCCCGAAGCCGTGCTGGACAGCTTCGAGGGGATGCTTCTGTGGAGCGCCTTCGGGGATGCCCTGGGGGCTTCCCGGGAGTTGGAGGCGTTGGGCGGCGCGGTGGCCACCGACCCCGCGGCGTTGGATCTGCTGACGGCGGAAGAGGTCGTGGCGGCCCGGGCGCGGCAAGGGGACCTCGTCGATGGGCAGAAGGGCGAGACCTGGGGGGTATGGCCGGACGTGGTGGGGATCAAGGAGGTGGCCACGGCGCGGGGTTTGCCCACCGATGACACCGGGGTGCGCACGGTGCTGGTGGGGGAGTGGCTGTGGGAGGCCCTGGCCGCTGGCGGCGATCTTTCGGAAACGGCCTTCGCGGCGTGGCTGGAGCCTTTCGCCAAGGACGGTCTTCCCGAGGCGGCGAGTCTGCCGTGGTTGGAGCGCCGCCGGGGGGAGCAGGCGGTGGCCTGGCGGGCCATGGTCCACGCCGCGCACCACCCATTGGAGCCGATCCAACCGGAGAATCCCTTTTTCCGGCCCGGTCTCCCGGTGATCTTCGGCCCCTTTCTGTACTTACCCCTGGCGGCGGCGTTCTACCAGCGACCGCCGGTGGAGGTGTTCCTGCATTTCATGGATTTCAGCGTTCTGGATCAGGAGCATGGCCGGGTGGTCACGGGCCTGCTGGCGGCGCTGGTGGCCCAGGCGGTCACGGAACGGCCGTTCCAGGCGGGGATCGGGGAGTGGTTCTTCTCCGCCGCCGGTCCCGTGCTCGCCGATGCCCGGGGCCATGTCAAGGCGGAAGGGCTGGGGGTGGCCACGGAGGCGCAGCATCGGGCGTGGCTCGATGAGGTGGAGGACGCCCTGGTGGAGGCTCGCGAGCTGGGCCTGGAAGCCCGTCTCGGCCAGATGGCCAGCGGGCCTTTCCTGGAGCGTGTGGCGGAGCGGATCTACCGGCCAGCGATCACTGCGGGTCCCGGAGTCCGGCACGGTCTGGCCCCCTATGAGCCGCTGCTGGTGTTGCGACAACTGGCGGCGACGGCGGCCTACGCCGGGGACGATCCCGCCCGCTTGCTGCGCCTGCTCGCCGCTGGACCCGGCGATGCCGACACCCTGGCTTTCCTGATGGGCACCCTGGTCGGCGCCTGGTACGGTCGCCGCGCTCTCGAAGCGTTGCCCGGGGTCGATCTGGAGCCGGTGGTGGCCATGCTGTGGCGTCTCTTCGAGGTCGATCTGCCCTTGCAGGCGGGGATGTACGGTCAACTCCTGGCGGAAGCCGGGGGCGTCGCAGAGTAAAGCGGTTCCCGTCGGATCGGACCGTGTAGTACCCTTGGCCGGATGGAAAACCCAGGAGGATTTTGATGGCCGTGGATCGATCTGCGCTGATTTATGATTGGAATGCCTCCGAGCAGGGGGACATGAGGCCCCTGCGGCCCTACGTGGAACTGGATGACGAGACGCTGCGGGACGGGCTGCAATCGCCCTCCGTGCAATCCCCCGAGATCGAGGACAAGCTGCGGATCCTCCATCTGATGGCGGACCTGGGGATCGACGGCGCCGATATCGGCTTGCCCGCGGCGGGGCCGAAAGTGGTGGAGGATGTCACCCGGATCACCCGGGAGATCGTCGATCACAAATTGGGGATCTATCCCAACTGCGCCGCCCGCACCGTGGTGGCCGATATCGAGCCCATCGTCGAGATTTCGCAGCGCACGGGCATCGCCATCGAGGTGGCGTGCTTCATCGGTTCCAGCCCCATCCGCCAGTACGCCGAGGCGTGGGACGTGGACCGGCTGGTGCGTCTGACCCACGAAGCGGTGGAGTATTCGACCCGCAACGGTCTGCCGGTGATGTACGTCACCGAAGACACCACCCGTTCCAACCCGGAGGACCTGCGCCGCCTGTACACCACCGCCGTCGAGGCGGGCGCTCGCCGGGTCTGTGTCGCCGACACCGTGGGCCACGCCACCCCCAACGGGGCTCGTTCCAGCATCCACTTCGTGCGTCAGGTGGTGGACGCCACGGGCGAGACCGTGAAGGTCGACTGGCACGGTCATCGCGACCGGGGTCTGGCCGTGGCCAATGCCCTGGCCGCGGCGGAAGCCGGGGCCGCCCGGCTCCACGGCACCGCTCTGGGGATCGGCGAGCGGGTGGGCAACACCCCCATGGACCTGATGCTCATCAATATGCAACTGCTGGGCTGGATCGACCGCGATCTTACCGCCTTGCCAGAGTACTGCGAACTGGTGGCCCGGACCACCGGCGTGCCCTTGCCGGACAACTACCCGGTGGTGGGCCGGGATGCCTTCCGCACCGGTACCGGCGTCCACGCCGCCGCCATCATCAAGGCGCGGCGCAAGGGCGACGACTGGCTGGCGGATCGGGTGTATTCGTCGGTCCCGGCCAGTCTCATCGGGCGCGAGCAGAGCATCGAAGTGGGGCCCATGAGCGGCGAGTCCAACGTCATCTTCTGGCTGGAACAGAGGCATTTCGCCCCGGAGCCCGCGTTGGTGGAAGCCATTTTCGATGCCGCCAAGCGGTCTTCCGGAATTCTGGAAGAGCCCGAGGTGCTGGCCCTCTGTGCGCGGTTGGGACACCAGCCGCAGACCTCCGGCGCCCCCGTGCCGGCGTGAAGGGGTGGACGATGGGGCGGTCGTACCGTCGGTGAGTGTCCCCCTCTGGCAGCGCGCCCTGGATCGCTTTCTCGAAAGCCTGGCCCTGGAGCGCCGCCTGGCGCGAAACTCGGTGGATGGGTACCGCCGGGATCTGGAGCGTCTGGCGGTCTACCTGGAGGAGCACGGCGGTCGGGCGAATCTGCTGACCGCGAGCGGCGATGATCTCAGTGGTCATCTGCGCTTTCTGACCCGCCACGGTCTATCCCCCCGCACCGTCAGCCGGGCCATCGCCGCCCTGCGCAGCTTCTATCAGCACCTGGTGGAGTTGGGGGAGCGCACCGACAATCCGGCGGTCAACCTGATCCGTCCCAAGGCCGGTCGTCGCCTGCCCAAGGTCTTGACCGAGGCGGAGGTGGAGCGCCTGCTGCAATGCCCGGACATCACCCAGCCCCGGGGCTTGCGGGATCGGGCGATGATCGAGGTGCTCTACGCCGCGGGGCTGCGGGTGAGTGAGTTGCTCTCCCTGGCCCTGGAGAATCTCCGGGGGCTCAGCGAGGCGGATCGGGGTTTCGCGGTCGATTACCTCCTGTTGGAGGGCAAAGGGGGGAAGGAACGGGTGGTGCCGGTGGGGGAGCAGGCGGAGGGGTGGTTGCGGCGCTATCTGGAGGAAGCCCGCCCCCAATTGGCGGCGGGGGAACGGCACCCGATCCTCTTCGTCAACCACCGGGGCAAGCCCATGACCCGTCAGGGTTTTTGGAAGATCCTGAAGGGCTATGCCCGGGAATTGGGGCTGGAGGCGCGGCTTTCGCCCCACGTGCTGCGCCACAGTTTCGCCACCCACCTGTTGGAGCACGGCGCGGACCTGCGGGCGGTGCAGATGATGTTGGGCCATGCGGATATCTCCACCACGGAGATCTACACCCACATCCACCAGCAGCGCATGCGCGCCCTGTACCAGCGCTTCCACCCGCGGGGCTGACGCCGCCGGTCAGGGTTGCGGTTCCGGCCCCAGGAGCGAGAAGAACGTTTTCAGATCGATATTGGTGCCGCACACCAGCACCGCCACCCGCTGGCCCTGGAGGTCCTGCCGCAGGGGGCCCAGGAGGGTCCCGGTGGCGGCGGCTCCGGCGGGTTCCACGGCGAGCTTCGCCTCCCGAAACATCAGCCCCATGGCGGCGCGCAACTGGTCGTCGCTGACCAAGTGCATCCGTTGGCATCGCGAGACGACCCACGGAGGCCAGTGCTATTTGCTAGGGAGCAGTGGTTTTGTTGCGGAGAAGGGGAAAAGTTGAGTCTGGGTGGAGTGGAGTCCCGTGGTGCACAAACGGTGGACCCTCGGCCAGTGCCTCTTGGGTCCAACTCCCTGTGGAGCAACAAAGGGACCCTCCGCCTCCTCCAAGAGCTTTTTAGAGGAGGCGGAGGGTCCCATACTGTGGAAATCGTAGAAACTTCGTCGGTCTGCCTCAGTATGGCAGGCTCACGGTCGTCAGTCCGTTCATCCCATAGGAGTTGGGGATGGAGGCAACGACCGTTGAGGCCCCGGTCTGGGGATTGATGTACAGGATGTAGAGCATATTGTTAGCAGAGCGAGCGCCGAAGAAGACTTCGGATTGATCATTCTCAAGTCCGAACATTCCGGACTGACCCGTGCTGCCCATCATCGTTCCAGCCCCTGTCACGCGGCTGATCTTGATCAACCGGTCGCCCCCGGACCCAGTCGCTGTGCCGAAGAGAATGCCCCACTGCGAGCAGGCTAGGTCACCGGAGGAGGTATAGCCCACATTGCCCACCAAAGTGGCGGAGCCGGTCTGCAAGTCGATCTTGTAAAGATTCGACACATCCCAGGCGTACAGGCCGCCTGCGGGACCCGGGCAGAATTCCAAAGCGTTGACGGCGACGCCTGTGGGACCCACCAGGGACGTTGTACCATTTGTTGAATTTACGATTCGCAGATTGCTCCCCCCATCGACGGCGTAGAGGGTGTTGGTATAGGGGTTGATAGCAATATCATAAAGGACGGTTCCCGACTCCCCGACCTTGGTGAGGTTACGCACTTGACCGTTGCAATAGCGGAATTTATAGACGTCGCTGGAATTGTCGCCGCTGCCGCTGCCCACTGCCCAGAACTCATACATCGAACCCTTTGGCGTGGCCAGGGGCAGGCTGATATCACAGGTCTCGTAGCACAGTTGATTGCCCGTCGGGTCAGAGGAATAGAGGGTGTTGCAGCCTACATAGCAAGTATTGTCCGCCTCGTTGGGCGTTCCCTCAAAGGAATCGCAGGCCATACCGATCCCGTCCCCATCACAATCCAACTGGAAGCTGTTTGGAGTGGTCACACAATTGTCCGTACTATCGGCGACCCCGTCACCATCGGTATCCGGGCAATTGCCACAATCCAGAAAACAGGAGCTACAGGTCTCATTTTGTTCGCAAATCCCGTCGCCGCAACACGTCGGCAAGATGTATTCGTCGGGGGCGGTCACCATCATCACGGGGCATTCCGGGGCCACGGAGTATGAACTTCGTAGGCCGTCTGACTGTGTCTGGGCCTTGAGGAGAGGGGGGTAGAACAGGGCGAGGAGGCTGAGAGCGCCAACGTTGAGGATCCAGGGCATCACACGAGAGTTCATAGAATCTCCTTTTGATTTCAATTTCTAAATTATGGATTTGTGGTAGCGACATTCGTATAAATGTCGATCGTGCTTGTAGTCTAGCCTGGAACCGATCAACGATCCCGATCGACCTCAGATTCATACCGAAGAACTCCCCCTCTTCACGGCTGCCAAGAGTGCTTGGGGATCTTGGCAGCACCCAGGTGGTGGCTACCTGCAAAGGATCAGGTTGGCAATCCCTGACCTCCGTCAGCCTGGGGCTTGAAGGATCGCCCATGACCCGTCAGGGTTTTTGGAAGATCCTGAAGGGCTATGCCCGGGAATTGGGGCTGGAGGCGCGGCTCTCCCCCCATGTCTTGCGCCACAGTTTCGCCACCCACTTGTTGGAGCACGGCGCGGACCTGCGGGCGGTGCAGATGATGTTGGGCCATGCGGATATCTCCACCACGGAGATCTACACCCACATCCACCAACAACGCATGCGCGCCCTGTACCAGCGCTTCCACCCCCGGGGCTGATAACGCCGGTCAGGGTTGCGGTTACGGCCCCAGGAGCGAGAAGAACGTTTTCAGATCGATATTGGTGCCGCACACCAGCACCGCCACCCGCTGGCCCTGGAGGTCCTGCCGCAGGGGGCCCAGGAGGGCGGCGGTGGCGGCGGCTCCGGCGGGTTCCACGGCGAGCTTCGCCTCCCGAAACATCAGCCCCATGGCGGCGCGCAACTGATCGTCGCTCACCTTGACCAACGCGTCCAGGTTGTCGCGGCACAATTGGAAGGTGAAGGGGGCGGCGTGGGGTGCCCCCAGGGAGTCGGCGATGGTGCGCACCTGGTCGATCTTCTGGGGACTGCCCGCCGCGAAGCTGCGGTGCATGGTGTCCGCCCCCTCCGGTTCCACCCCAAAGACCTTGCACCGGGGTTGCAGGATTTTGAGGGCGGAGGCGAACCCCGCCGCCAGACCGCCGCCGCCGATGGGCACGATGGCGGCATCCAACGCCGGTACCTGGTGGCAAAGTTCGTAGCCCACCGTCGCCGTGCCCAGGGCCGTCCGTCGGCCCTCGAAGGGGTGGATGAAGGCCCGGCCCTCTTCCCGCTCGATGCGGTGGACCTCATCGAAAGCCGCGTGGACATCGTCCACCAGCACCACCTCGGCACCGTACGCCTGGCACCCCGCCACTCGCGCCGGGTTGGCGGAGCGCGGCATCACCACCTTGGCGGTGGTCCCCAGGGTCCGGGCGGCGTAGCCCACGGCCATGGCGTGGTTGCCCGCGCTCACCCCCGTCACGCCCCGGGCCAGCGCCTCCGGGGCGAGGGCGAGCATATTCAGGAGCGCCCCCCGGGGCTTGAAGGTCCCGGCGTGCTGGAAGAGCTCCAGTTTCAGCCACACCTCCGCGCCATCGCCCAGGGCGTCCGTCAAGGTGTCGCTCCGCCACTGCCAGACGGGGGTCTCCCGCACCCGCTCTCCCAGTTCCGCCCGGGCCTGCTGAATCTCTTCCAAGGTCAATGTGCTCATGGTTCGCATCGTAACGGTCGCCGCCCACCGCGTCCAGATCGTGGGTTTCCGAGTCGGCGGGGACCCTCTTCACGGCCCGGAAGAGAAAAGCCTTGGTTCCTGGGACCTTATGTTGGGGCAGTGGGGTGGGAGGCTCGGAGGGGGAAAGGGGCGCCCCTCCAGTCCTCTCTGAGAGAGTAAAGGAGGGGGGGAGGGTCTGGCTACGGAAGGTTCTCTACTTTTGCTTCCAACTGCCATCCGGCAACTGGATCCAATCCCCCTTGCGGGCTTTCTCGCGCAGGGTCTCGGCGTAGGTGCTGCGGATCTGGGGCAGTTGGGCGAGATCGACGTTCTTGGCGGCGGCGATCTCGCGGAACAGTTGTTCGCGGTCGGCGTTTTCCGCCTTCACCACCCGCTGCGCCGCGGCCCGCTCCCGCAGGTCGCTGATCGCATCCAGATTGCGGATCTCGACCAGGGCCTGGTTGTTTTCCCCGAGCACCCCGGAAGTTTTGTACTTGTTGATCTCCGGCAGCCGCGCGGCGCGGGAATCGATGATGCGGCGGATGGCGGGGTTGGTGATCTCCGGCTCCGCCACGTCCTGGGTGGTCGTCTCGGCATAGGCGGGGATGACCAGCAGATGGGCGACCCAGGCGCTGGCGGCGTGGAGCGTTGGGCCCACGGACAGCCTGGCGGCGGCGCTGGTAGGCGGCGCCTCCTCGGTAGCCATGCCGCCACCTTCTTCGGCGGCCTGCTGGAGGATTTCTTCCTCGATCTGTTCCGACAGATCCTTGACCGCCGCTTCCGGGAAGTAGACGTTGATGGTGACGCACGCCGCCAGGATGGAGAGGGAGAGATAGACGACCGTGGCGGTCAGGCCGACGATCAGGGGTTTGCGCTGCATGGTGTGGGTCCGTCCTTTCTTGGTGGCCCGGGAAATCGAGGCCGTACCCCACCAGTCTACACCCTGGCCCGGGGCCGGGGCGGTCAAGGTTTCTTCGGGGGTGGGGTGGGGGCGATGCTGATGTTCTCCAGGCGCTGGAGCATGGTGCGGAAGGAGACGGTGTGGCCCGGCTGGGCGTTGACCACGTCGATGCGCAGGGGGAACTTGCCCTTGAGGAAGAGTTCTCTGCCGCCCCGTTCCTCCAGCCCGCGCAGGAGGAAGTGATCGTCCACCAGCTGGATCTCCACGCCCAGGGCCGTAAAGCGGTAGCGGTCGAAGAATTTGTGAATCCCCCGGTCGAAGACGGTGATGCGGTTGCCGGTGCCGATGATGGCGATGTTGTTGATGGCCTTGACGTCGAGGTACTGCTTGACACCCTTCCGGGGCACGGAATAGAGCCGCCCCCGGCAGCGCACCGGCACGCCCTGGAAGAGCTGGCAGTCCCGCAGGGAGCCTTCCAGGATGCCGGACAGTTCCCCCACGTCGAAGGTCTGGGTCACGGCCAGGAGCTGGATATCCCGCAGATCGGCGGAGAAGGTGATTTTGGGGAAGCGAGACAGGAGGTTGCGCCCGGAGATGCCGAACAGGGCGACGGTGCCGCCGAACGCCCGCAACTCGCCACCGCCCTCCACCTGGAGCCGGTCCGCGGTGATCCGCACCCGGGGGAAGGTGCCCCCCAGGGCTCCTTCCAGGGGAGGGAGATCGAAGGCTCGGGAGACGGCTTCCAGGCGCACGCCGTCCAGATCGAGGGCGGTGACCAGGTGGCGGCTGGGGCGCAGCAGTTCCGCCAAGGTCAGCTGGTCGAGATGCAGCTGACCGCCCAGCAGCGGGACGTCCAGGGCCTCCTGGAGGGCGATGGTGTCGCCCCGGACCCGCAGATCGGTGGTGGTGGCGGGGAGGTTGAGGCCGGCGGCGGTGAAGCGCTCGAAGCGCAGGCTCCCCCGGCCCTCCTGGCCTGCGATCTGGAGCCCCTCCGGGGTCCGCCGCCAGGCGAGATCCACGGGGAGTGCCAGGGCCAGCCCCGCCACCCCCACCGGCGCGGTCTGGCCGGCGAGTTCGAGGCCCTCCAGGCGGAGCTGTCCCACGGCGCTGCCGGAATCCGTGGCCAGCATCCCGCTGAGGTCCAGGTGGGCCTTGCCCTCCAGCCGCAGGGCATCGATGCCGAAGACCGAGCCCTGAAAGGGCTGCTGGAGGTAGCGTTCGAGGGTGGTGGCCAGGTCGTCGATGGAGACGGAGGCGCGGTAGCGCACCCCGCCGGTGGCGGGATCCGGCGCCAGATGGCCCTCCGCCAGCGGTCCCTGGGGCAGGCGGACGGCGAAATCTCCGATCCAGGCACCGTCCGGGTCGCGCCGCACGGTGGAGAGAAGCTGGGCGCGGGTGTCGGTGAAGTCGGCGAAGAGGGTGCCCCACAGGAGCTGAAAACCACCGAAGCGCAGGGCCAGTTCCACGGTGCCGGGCGCCTCGGCGGCGCCCAGGCGGATGTCCCCCTGGGCGCTGAGGCCCTGGGCCACCCGGCTGCCGTCGGTGGAGGTGAACCCGGCGTCGGTGAGGGCCACGGTGCCTTCCCCGGTCCCTTGCCAGCCCGTTCCCGGGGGGAAGCGCAGGCGCAGATCGAGGCGGGTGACCCCGGCCAGTTCGTAGCCCGCGGTGGGGCGACCCAGCAGCGGTTCCAGCGCCACCAGCCACGGTTCCAGGGCCGGAGCCTTGACGGTGACGGTGGCGGCACCGCCCCTCGCGGGGCTCCAACTGCCGGTCCCTTGCACGGTGCCCAGGGCGGCGGCATCGAGGGTGACCAGGGGAACGGTCCAGGTCTCCCCCCCGTCCCCGTCGTCCCCCCCGTCCCCGTCGTCCCCGTCGATACGGGCGGTACCACTGAGGGTGAACCGCTGGGGATCCAGCGGGGGCGCGTGGAGGGTGAGGGGTACGGGCGGTACGGTGAGGCTCCAGGCCCCGGGCGCCCCGGTGAGTTCCGCCAGCCAGGGGTCGGCGGCGAGGCGGAGGGGCTCGACGCCCTCGACGGTGGTGGGCAGGGTGGCCTCGAAGTGGGCGATCTCGCCGTGGATCTGGTGGCTTCCCTTGCCGGACCGATCGAGGGATCCCGGCGTCGAGGCCAGGGACCACGGACCGTTGAATCGACCGTGGGCGGTGGCGTGGCCTTCGATCCTCGTCCCCGCGAGGCTTTCCCGCAATTCCGGGAGCAGGGCTTCCAGGGTGGGTCGCAGGGTGGCGAGGTCGGCCCCGTCCCAACGCCAGCGTGCCTCCCCGGCGCTCGGATCCCCCTGGCCGCTGACGGACCAGCGCCCCAGAGCGCCGAGGGTGGCATCGAGGCGACCGCTGAGTTGGGGGCTGGCGGCGGGGAGGGTGAGGACGCCGTCGAAGGTGGCCCGGGCGGGGAAGAGGGTGGGCGGGGGGCCGTCCTGGATGGCGGAGGGCCAGCGCACCTCCGCTCGCAGGGTGGCGCGGACACTCTCCAGGAGGGGGTCCAGCGCCGTCCACTCCACGGTGGGATCGTAGTCCACCGTCCCGACGATTTCCCCCTCTCCCTCCCGCAGGGTCCAGGGGCCGAGGGACGGTGCGGGCAGGGTGAGGCGGGGGAGCCGGAAGGTGGCCCGGTAGGCGAGGGGCTCGGCCCGGGTGCCGGAGACTTCCACCGCCGCACTCCCGGCGAGATCCCAACCCTCCGGCAGGGTCGTGAGCAGGGGCACCCAGGTGGCCAGATCCACGCCCTGGACGGTGGCCCGGGCCTCCTGGAGGCGGGCGGCAGCGTCGAGGGTGGCCTCCAGGTGGGCGCTCTCGATGCCGGACAGGTGGGGATCGAAGACCAGGGTGAGGCGGCCATCGCGGTGGTCCAGACGGGCTTCGAGGATCGTCTCTTCGAGGGTGACGGTGTGCTCGCCCCGGGCCAGGGTGGCGCCATCGATCCGCGTGTGGAAGTGGGCCCAGGGGTCCCGGGCCAGGTCGAGGCGCCCGGCGAGGCCGTCGATGGTACCGGCCAGGTCCCCGAGGGCGGTGCCCGCACCGGGGGGGAAAAGGGTGCGCACGGCGGCCACGGAGAGCCGGGGGGAGGAGAATTCGAACTTGCCCGCCAGGTCGGGGGTTCCCAGCCCGGTCCACCGGCCTGCGAAGTGGATCGGTTGGTCGGCGAGCCGCAGGTGGCTGGGATTGAGTTGGATGTGGTCGAGGATGAAGGGGAGTTCACTGGTGGGGAAGGGGGCCGGGGTCCTGGGGGAGGGGGCCAGATCCCCCCGCAGACCTTCCACGGTGAGGCGTTCGATGTGCTGTCGTCGCAGTTCCCGCCAGTGGCCTTCGATGTGGATCGCGTCGATGCGGATTTCCGCCACGGCGGGCAGGCTGGCGATGTTGCGGATGCGCACATCCCGAAGGATGAAATCCCGGGGCCAGTGGATCTCCAGGGTATCCACGGTGACCCGCGCCTGGAACCCTTCGCTCAACGCCCCCTGGAGCCAGCGCCGGGGCAGGTCCCGCAGGGCCAGATAGGCGACGCCCGCGACGACCAGGAGAATGAGCAGCAGGAGGGCGAGGCGTCGAAGGAGCTTCATCACCTACTGATCATACGCTTCGCCTCGGTGTTTTTTGGGGGACGGGGGGTTAATCATAGATCCCATCGACGAACCAATCCTTGGAGGCGCGATCCCGGTACAGGCGGTAGAGACCGCCGTCGGAGAGTTCGATGTCCCAGTAATCTCGTTCGGTTTTTCCCTCGCTCCACCACTGTTCTTCGAGGGCCCAGGGACCCGCGGCGACCCGTACCCGGCCCTGGATCTTGGGGCGTTTTTCCCCGTCGGCGGTCGGGGTGCCCTGGAGGGAGAGCAGCTTTTTGCCCGCGGTGAGAACCTCCACGGCGACCGGGGGGCGGAGGACCCGCACGGTGAGCAGACCCCGTCCCCGGGGGGGAGCGCGGCGCACTTTGGGCGGTGGCGGGGGCTGGTAATCCACCAGGGCGAAGCCCTCCGGTCGATGGCCATCGACGGGGCGGGGGGAGCCGCTGCGCCCGGGGCCGAGCATGGCGAAGAGCTGGGCGAGGGTGGCGGCGAGGCGGTCCGGGGAGAGTTGGGCGGGACCGAAGAGGGAGAGCTGGGCTTCCCGGGGTCGGTCGGGCTGGGCGGTGAGGGTGAAGGCGGTGACCGGCGCCCCCGGGGGGCGGGCTTCGAGTTCCAGGCGAATGAGGGTGAGGAGGGTCTTGATCTCGCGGCTGGGGCCGGGCAGGTCGATGGCCCGCTCGTGGAAACCGTCCGGTTCGAGGCTCAGGGAGATTTCGAGGCGACGGCAGGAGAGCCCCCGGGCCGCCATGCGGGCGCACAGCCGTTCGAGGGCCGCCCGGGCCACGAAGAGGAAGGGCTCGAGGGCGACGAGGGGCCATTCGAGGGTCATGCCTTCCCGGAAGGTGGGGGGCGGTTGGCGGGGCATGAGGGGACGAGGATCGAGGCCCCGGGCGGTGGCGTGGAGGGTGCGTCCGATTTCGCCGAGGCGGCTGGTGACCTGAGCGGCGGGGAGTCGCGCCAGGTCGCCGATGG
>Ga0210063_1000294_pt1 | contig 16439 bp, 10 predicted proteins | sample Muzzi_PWA_D1_FD_185529 | JGI IMG/M metagenome (GOLD analysis project Ga0210063, IMG submission 185529) | Wetland microbial communities from San Francisco Bay, California, USA, that impact long-term carbon sequestration - Muzzi_PWA_D1 (SPAdes) | ecosystem: Environmental > Aquatic > Marine >... | reverse complement strand
GGGAGGATGATGTCCTGCTGACCGCTCGCATCCGGGACCGCCTGAACCTGATTGGCACGCCGTACGATGTCGCCCGCATTGCTCGTGATAAGCATCTGTTTCGAGCGTTTTGCGCCGAAAATGGCCTGCCAGCACCGGGCCATGCACTGATTGAGACCGGCCAGGACCCGGTCAAGGCGGTGGCGGACTTGACCTACCCGATGGTGGTCAAGCCGGTTTTTGGCAGCAGCAGCGCTTACGTGGTGAGGGTCAACAACGACCAGGAACTCAGCGAGACCATCGACTATATTCGCAGAAACATTTCCGCTGAAGCTGAATCGGCCCTGGTTGCCGGCACATCGATCATGGCCGAGGAATATATCGATGGCAATGAAGTGGATATCGATATCCTGCTCCAGAACGGCAAGCTCAAATTCTGGTCCATGAGTGACAACGACGCCACCAGGGAACCGTTTTTCGTCGAGACCGGCCAGTGCATTCCCACGCGCCTGTCACGATCACAGCAGGTCGAACTGGTGAACCAGGCCGAAGAAATTCTCGAACGCATGGGTATCGAAAACGGGTGCATCCACTTTGAATCCAAGTACGGCTCCCGTGGCCCGATGCCGATCGAGATCAACTTGCGGATGGGCGGAGACGAGGTGTACTACTTCGTCAAAACCGCCTGGGGCGTGGACCTGATCGAAAACGCCGCACGCATCATGATCGGGCAGTACATCCGCCCGATCGAAAAGCCGGACCGGCCAAAGAAGTTTGTCTCCGGCAAGTATTTTCTGCCCGAATATTCCGGCGTCGTGGCTTCCCTGTCATTGCCCAAATCCATCGAATCCGGCGAATTGCAATTTTTCAAAGGCGTGGGAGACCCGGTTCTTGCCCCTCCCCACGGTTTTGAATATCTGGGCTGGGCCTATGCCGCCGCCGATACACTGGGGGAAGCGGAAGAGCGCGTGGAGCACATCATGAGCAGCGTCGAACTCGACATTGCCAAATTTGCCCGCGGATCCTCGCTCGGCCGAACCATTCGCAAGAGTTCGCTTTCATCCGCCCGACTGGCCAAGAACGCCGTGCTCGGCGCGGCGCGAATCGAGCACATCCGGTCTTTGCCCACCGAGGAACAACGAAGCCTGCATGTCGGTATCGCAAGTAATGGATTTGCCGGCAGTGCTGATCCGATCGAGGCGGAACTGACATCCGATGCCCAGATCATTGCCAAAACTCTCTCCGGGCGGGGATACAAAACCAGCTTCCTGGATTTCAACTATCCGTTCGAGGCGGTTCAGCAGATCCAGGACGACAAGATCGATATTATTTTCAACCTGTGCGAGCGCATCAACCATTCCAGCCTGTTGGAGCCCCATGCCGCGGCGTTGTTCGATATCCTGCGCATTCCCTACACGGGATCGAATCCGTTCACACTGGGGTTGTGCCTGGACAAGATCCGGGTGAAGAAACTGCTCAGTTTTCACCGCATCCCGACGCCCCGCTGGGACTACCTGTACGAAGCGGAGGAATCATTTGACGATAATTTCCCGTTACCCGCCATTGTCAAACCGGCCAACAGTGACAGTTCGCTGGGAATCACCAACGATTCGGTGGTGGCGACGCGTGACGCGTTGCTCAAACGAATTGACTACGTTCTGCACGAACTCAAGCGGCCGGCCCTGATCGAGGAGTTCGTCGATGGAGACGAGTACGATATTTCCATTCTGGGCAATTGGGATGACAACCAGAGAATTTTGCCTCTGTCGCGTTCGGTTTTCTCAGCCATGCCGGAAGGTTATTGGCACATGTATCCTTACGAAGCCAAGTTTCTTGGTAGTGAAGTCCACAAAAAATCCATCGAAGTACAGCGGCCGCCCAAAGGCGTTTCAGGGAAGCTGCTCTCGTTGATCTCCGAAATTGCACTCGACGCCTTCAACGTGGTTGGCTGCAGCGATTACGGCCGGGCTGAAGTGCGGGTGGACAGTGAAGGTAATCCCTACATCCTGGAAGTGAATCCCAATCCGTCGATTGGGCCGACCGATTGTGTGCCGTCAGTAGCCGCCCTTGCGGGGATGGATTACGGTGATTTCCTGGAAGAAATATTGCGCCAGGCCATCCGGCGTTACAAGGATCGCCCGCCTTACTATCACCTGCAAATGTCGACGCTTTGAGGAGACGGGGCAGTTACCCTGGTTAGTGAACCAGTCTACGTAGCCAGACCATTCAGCGGTGATCGACACCAAGGTGAACCAGCGCGTAACCGGAAAGGACGATCTGCGCCACGGCCAGGCCCAGCACTTCACCACTTTCCGTCGCCTCGACCTTGGTTTGACGGTCGGTCAAGGGATCGATAATCGTACCCAGCCGCTCTCCTTTCCGGACGTTCTGACCGAGATTCACGGTAGGAAAGAAGTAGCCCCCTGCGCCCCGCGGAACCCGCACCCAGGAGGTGCGCGTGTAGATTCGTGACTCCGGCATCACTTCTTCTACGTGCCCCTCGGTCATGGCAAGAAACGCCATCACGCTCTCGATTCCCCGCACGCCGGCGGCAATCAGTTCCAGGTCGAAACGTGAGGGCTCACCTGCTTCATAGAGGATCGCCGGAATGCCGGCGTCACTCACCTCGCGGCGCAGGCTGCCGGAGGGCCCTTCGGAGAGCATGACAATATCCACGCCAAAACGCTGGGCAATCTGCAGGGCCTTGGCATTATTTGCACTCACGCGAATCTGAGGATGGTTGCTGCGAGCGAACGAGCCGGTGTGCAGGTCGATGAGATAGGAACAATTGCGGGTAATTTCAGTAAACAGGGTGTTGGCGACGATGGCCGTGACACTGCCATTGCTGCGGCCGGGAAACTCCCGGTTCAGGTCACGGCGGTCCTGCATGTAGCGGTTTCCATTGCGCACACCGGCGGCATTGACCATCGGGAACACGATGACCGTTCCGGCCAGTGATTCCGTGTCGATCCAGCTGAACGCACGCCGCGCGATTTCGGTGCCGTTGATTTCGTCACCGTGTATGCCCGCCGTGACACACAAGGCGGGCCCATATTGCTTGCCGCGTGCGACAAACACCGGTGCATCCAGGTAGGCGCTCTCAAAACTGGTCTCACCGCCGTAAGGAAACCGCAGCGACTGCCCGGGCCAGACTTCCCGGCCGGCGATCTCGATTGGCCCCCATTGCGCCGCTTTGGCCATGAGCGGCGCCAGCAGGAGCAGAAGGGTGAGGCTCGCCGCGCGAAAGTGAAAGAACCTAGCACGCACGGCGAACAACTCCGCTGCTGTAGCGCGGTTGCAAGACTTCTGAGCGCAATGGCGCGTCGTTTGACATCTGATTCACTCCCCTGGCCGCTCCGGCTTTCGCACTCGAAGCAATGAATAGTTGTTTCGATTGGTTCATGATTTGGCTATATTTGGAACAATACTTCTTCAATGAAAACTGACTGCAAACAGGTGTTATGAACAAATTGACCCGAAGTGACCGCAAATTACTCGAAGCCCTTCAAAGGGACACTTCGCTGAGCCAAATTGACCTGGCGGAACTGGCTGGAATGTCTCGAACATCTGTCTGGCGCCGCATCCGGGAACTTGAAGAGGCCGGCCTGATCGAAGGCAAGGTTGCGCTGCTCAACCCCAGGGCTGTCGGACTCCAGATCCACGTGCTGCTTTCGGTGTCAATGGTAGAGCATTCTGATCGAACCCGCATGGATTTTGAAGCCCATGTTCAAACCTTGCCGGAAGTCATGGAGTGTTTCTCCGTTTCGGGCGACCGCGACTACCTGTTGCAGATCATCTCCCGGGATATGGAATCCTACAACGAGTTCCTGAATAGCCGAATTTTGCACCATCCCAGCGTTCATTCCGCCAGTTCCAGCTTTGCCTTGCGGCGGGTCAAATACACGACCGCAATCCCGTTGTGAGAATCTGGACCAGGATGTCCAATAAAGTATTCAGATAACCTTATTCCAACTCGTGCGTTGATTTTGGTCGCCCGGCAACACATATTAGCCGGGTCGAAATAGAGGAATCATCATGGGCGCTTTCAAAGAACCGCACGGTGGCCAACTCAAGGAGTTGTACCTGCCGGAACACCAGGCCGACGAAGAAAAAATCCGGGCTGCAGAGTATCCATCCTGGGATTTGTCACTGAGGCAATTATGTGATCTTGACCTGCTTCTGAACGGCGCCTTCTCCCCACTCGAAGGTTTTTTGGGCGAGTCGGATTACGAGTCCGTTTGCGCAGACTTGCGACTCGGCAGCGGCGTCATCTGGCCCATTCCGATCACGCTGGATGTAACCGAAGCCTTCGCAGAGAAGCTCTCGATCGGGGACACCATCGCCCTGCGCGATGCCGAGGGCGTGCTGATCGCGACCATGGATGTTTCAGACCGCTGGGAACCGGACAAAATCAGCGAAGCACAACGGGTCTTCGGCACGACCGATGACACCCACCCCGGCGTCAATTACCTGCTGAACCAGGCGGGTAAAATTTACCTGGGTGGCCAGGTGCACGGCATCGAGCCGCCGACTTTTTATGATTTCAAATTGCTGCGTGACACGCCATCGGAGTTGCGCGGCCGTTTCCGCAAGCTGGGGTGGCGAAAAGTGGTCGCGTTTCAAACCCGTAACCCGCTGCACCGGGCCCACCAGGAACTGACTTTCCGGGCGGCCAAGGAAGTCGAGGCCAACCTGCTGATCCAGCCGGTCGTTGGCATGACCAAGCCCGGCGACATCGATCACTTCACGCGCGTCCGCTGCTACGAGCACGTGCTGGAACAGTATCCCGAACAAACCACGGCGCTGAGCCTGCTGAACCTGGCCATGCGCATGGCCGGCCCAAGGGAGGCCATCTGGCACGCCATCATCCGCAAAAACTATGGCTGCACGCATTTCATCGTTGGCCGCGACCATGCCGGACCAGGCAACGACCGCGAGGGCAATCCGTTTTACGGCCCCTACGACGCCCAGGAACTGTTCAAGGTGCACGAGGACGAACTCGGCATCTCGATGGTGCCGTTCAAGATGATGGTATACGTGGAAAACAAGGCCGAATACCTGTCGGTGGACGAAACCTCTCCCACCGACAAGATCCTGGATCTCTCGGGAACCGAGTTCAGGCGGCGCCTGCAGGAAGGTCTCGACATTCCCGAATGGTTTTCCTATCCCAAGGTGGTCGAAGAACTGCGTCGCGCTCATCCGCCCAAACACAAGCAGGGCTTCACCGTGTTTTTCACCGGTTTGTCCGGCTCCGGCAAATCCACCATCGCCAATGCCCTGATGGTCAAGTTGCTGGAAGACGGTTCCCGGCCGGTCACGCTTCTGGATGGTGATATCGTGCGGAAGAACCTGTCCAGCGAACTCACGTTCTCCAAGGAACACCGCGACCTGAATATTCAGAGAATCGGCTTTGTGGCCAGCGAAATCACCAAGAATCGCGGCATTGCGATTTGTGCGCCGATTGCGCCGTATGCCAAAACCCGGCGGCAGGTGCGGGAGATGATCAGCCCGCTTGGCGGCTTCCTGGAAGTCCACGTATCGACGCCCATCGAAGTGTGTGAACAGCGCGATCGCAAGGGCCTGTACGCCAAGGCCCGGGAAGGCCTGATCAAGGGATTCACCGGGATCGACGACCCGTACGAAGCCCCGGAAAAAGCTGAAATCGTCATGGACACACTGGAGCTCAGCCCCGATTTGGCGGCCCACCGCATCCTGATCACATTGGAGAAGCTCGGTTACATCCGCTAGCCAAAAGGAACAGACATGCCGGGCGACTTCACGGTAATCGCCCATCGCGGCGCCTCCGGCTACCTGCCGGAGAATACGCTTGAGGCTTTTGCGGTAGCCCACGCGATGGGCGCCGATTATCTTGAAATGGACGTCGTGCTGACCGCCGATGAGGAATTGGTCGTGCTGCACGACCTGTTTCTCGATTCGGTCACCGACGTGCGCCAACGATTCCCCTCACGGCAACGCGATGACGGGCATTTCTACGCGATCGATTTCAACCTCGATGAAATCCGCACACTTGGTGTTCACGAACGTACGGGGCCAGACGGCAACGCTGTATTTCCCCGGCGCTTTCCCGACTCCCGCTGTATTTTCCGGGTGCCCCGCCTGGCGGACGTGCTGGCTCTGGTCGATGGCATGAACCAGAGTTCGGGCCGAAAGACCGGGCTGTACATTGAGCCAAAATCTCCCGCCTGGCACCTGGATGAGAATCAGGATACCGTCGCCCGCTTGCTCAACGAACTTTCTGACGCCGGCTATCGTTCTAACGAGGACCGTGCCGTCGTTCAGTCTTTTGATGCGGGATCATTGAAACGGGCCCGCCGGGAACTGGGTTCTGAATTGACCCTGGTGCAATTGACCGGCGATAACCAGTGGGCCGAAAGCGACACGGATTTTGACGCACTGCTGACCGGCGTTGGGCTGGCGGAAGTTGCAACCTATGCCGATGGCATTGGCCCCTGGCTGCCCCAGGTTGCGCGAATCAATCCGGGTACGGGCCAGCCAGCGTCCATTGGCCTGGTGGAAATGGCGCACCAGAACGGCCTCTTCGTTCACACCTACACCCTGAGACCCGAGCAATTACCGCCGGAGACAGGAGGATTCGATTCGTTTCTGGAGTTCCTCATTCGCGATGTGTCGCTGGACGGTGTGTTCACCGATTATCCAGACCGGGCCCTGGCAGTCCGCAACAGGGTTTAGGCAGTGACGGTCCTGTTGGAGGCCGCCACGCGGGCGAATTTTTTTGCCCTTCCTGACAGGTCGCCCGCATGGCGGCCTCCAACACTGCGGATTGAATCCCTTCTATCTGCAATCCTGGAAACCCACCCATGAGCCGCAAATCGCGAGTGCCGACAACCCGGCTGGGGCGTCTTCTGCGCCTCGGTTATACCGCGGGTGAACTGGCCGTCGGCGGGATGGCGGAAGGCGTCAGGCGAGTCACCGGCGTCAAGCCGGAAGAGGCCATCAATGTCTTCCTGACGACGAAGAATGCGAAAAAACTCGCCAGGCGACTGGCCGGGATGCGCGGGGCTGCCATGAAGATGGGCCAGATCATGTCCATGGAGGGCATAGACTTCCTGCCGCGTGAATTTTCCGATGCACTGGCGGTATTGCGCGATACCGCCGATACCATGCCGGTAACCCAGGTTCGCCGCGTCATGGGCCGCGAGTACGGCAAGGGCTGGGAGAATAAATTCATCGATTTCGATTACGAACCCATCGCCTCGGCCTCGATCGGCCAGGTCCACCGGGTCACGACTCGGGACGGGCGAGACCTGGCCTTGAAAATCCAGTATCCGGGCGTGGCCAGGAGCATTACCAGTGACGTCGACAACCTGGCAGTGCTGCTGCGCATAATGCGGATATTGCCGATCAACCTCGATGTTTCCGGCATCGTCGCAGAAGCCAAGCGGCAACTGCAACAGGAAGCTGACTATACGATCGAAGCCGATTACCTGGCGCGATACCGCGAGTTGCTCAGCGGTGAGAAATCATTCATCGTGCCTCGCGTGCATGCCGATCTGACCACCCGGCGCATACTCGCGATGGATTACGTCTGCGGCGAACCGCTGGAGTCGCTGGGCGAGGCCGGTGTTGACCAGGATCTGCGCAACCGGGTCGGTCGCCTGCTGGAGCAACTGGTGTTTCGTGAGTTGTTCGAGTTCCGGACCATGCAAACCGATCCCAATTTCGGCAATTACCTGTACCGCCCCGAGGATGGCAAAATTGTCCTGCTGGATTTCGGTTCGTCGGTTTCCTTCGACCCGGATTTCACCGATCTCTACGGCCGGATTTCACGGGCGCTGATTGACGAAAATGACGGCGCCGCCTTGCGCTACGCCGAACGGATCGGCTACCTGGAACCGGGCAACAGCCCGGAGCACGCCCGGCGCGTGATGGACATCATTCGCCTCGTGTGCGAACCGATTCGACACGACGGCGTGTATGACTTTGACGCCTCAGACCTGTTCACCAGGGCCCGGGAGGCCGGATTCGAGATGGTCTTCAGTGGAACTGGAGAGTTCAAGGCGCCACCGCCCTCCACGACTTTTCTTCATCGCAAACTGGCGGGTTCCTTTCTGCTCTGTGCCCAGATCAAGGCCTGCGTCAACGTGCAGGCTCTCATCATGCCCTACCTTCCCGGGACTGCAGACTAACCGGAACGTCGGCGACGCCGATTGGTTCGCCGGCCGGCGCCGGCCGGTTTGGGGGGTTCGGACAGGGGTGGCAGTTCAGGCAGCTTTTCCTGCGAGACGAACCCGTCCGTCACCAGGCGGCGCATTTCGGCGTCGATGGCCGGATCGGTGTCGAACGGCTGGTAATTGGCAAGTCGAATCTCGACCTGTTCGCATGCCCGGTCGTTGAGACTTCTCGAACCGGCTTCCACCCAGCCATCGCGGTTCATGCGGTCAAGCACCGGGTCGGTGAGGTACAGTTCCTGCGGCCAGTATTTCAGCGTGTGCGGTGAGGTGATGAGGTGATCTTCGTTCATCAGGTCGGCAACCAGTTCGGCTGTAGGCAAGTCTTCCAGTTCACCCGTTTCCCGCACGAAATGTAACGCCTGCCCGCAGAATTCATTATCCAGAACCAGTTTGGGCAGGCTGAACGTGAGTACGAAATCCAGCATGCCCGGCCCCGCCACTGAATTCACCCCGGCCAGGGCGGCAAGCATCGCGCTGCTGAAGGTTTCGCCGCCCGCCTGGGCATCCAGGACTTTGCCGTCGCTCAGGGCCATGTAAGCCTGGGAGGGTAATCCCAGCCATTTGGCGATCGCGATATAGGCGCAATCCAGCCGCTGTGCCTCGATTGCCGCCATCGGTGAACTCGCGGCTTTCATATGGAACGTGGCCGGAGCGCCGCCGAACAGGACCGGGTGACCCGGCCGGATGATCTGCGCCATGGTCAGGCCGGTAAGCACGTCGACACAATGAAAAACCAGTGCGCCCACCAGCGTGACCGGCGCGATCAGGCCCATCAGCGTGACCGGAACGACCTCGATCGGAATACCGGCTTCCACGCAATCGAGCAAATTCTGACAGGAGTCTTCACCGTAGCGGAAATTACCGGTCGCCGTGATCGTGAAAATCGACTGAGGCTTCCGGATCATTTCCGCGGTGTCGCTGCGGAACAGTTTCAGCATTTCCACCATGCGCGGAACGCCGTGTTCGCTGAACGCACCGGACGCCACCGATCGCTTGGAAGTCACCAGCGACATGTAAAGGCGCCAGGCATCGGACACCTGCGGTTCGATATCCTTGTTGGTGGAAAAGGCGGTAGCCAGGTAGCCGATATGTTCCAGGCCATCGGCCAGGCGGACATACTCGACGAAATCCTTCGAATCACTCAGGCGGGTTTTTCCGGTGCGGTGATCCAGAATTTTCAGACCACTCGAACCCGGCACGAAATTGACGTTGTAGCCGCCCAGTTCGGCATGGGGGTTGCCATCCCGGTCATACAGCGTGAACGACTCCGGCGCCGATTCAATGGCCCGCTGAACCCGATCGGCGGGAAACAATACCCGTTTGCCGCTGGAATCGGTCTTGAGGCCGTGTTCCAGCAAACGTGCACGCAAGGCCGGGCCGCGGATATCCATGCCGGTCTCGGCCAGAATCCGCTTGGCTTCGTCAACAATTTTTCGAATCAGGTCTTCGCTGATGATGTTCAATGTAGGACGCATGCTGAATTTCCAATCTGTTCAGTCAAAAATCTTGAGCCAGAATCATACCAGTAGCCACGCCGCCAACGCTCGAAAATTGCTGTTTCCAGCGTGGCGTTCAATTTTAATTTGCGCTTGGACAAACTTTCGTGCTTTTCTATGGTGCAAATGAAAGTACCTGGCGATCCTCGAAATGACATTGTTGCAGCCGGCGCAGTTGCGGGAAATGGTGTCACGCCAATGCGCCGGGGAAGAACACGCCGGCGGCAGTCCAGGGAGAAAGCTCGTTCAGGCGCCAATCTCGCTCCCGCGTACATTACCCGCAAGATTCCCTACGTCGACTTTCTGGAGGAGGAAGCCTTGCTGCGGATCGAACAGCACGCGGAACACCTCCTGCGCGACGTCGGGATTGAATTTCGCAACGATCCGGTTGCGCTCGACCTGTGGCGTCAGGCGGGCGCGCATGTTGAAGGTGTGCGTGTGCGAATGCCGGACGGCCTGGTGCCGCAGTTGTGCCGAACGATACCCGGCCAGTTCGTGCAACACGCCCGCAACCCGGCCCGGAGCGTCATGATTGGGGGACCCCATACTGTTTTTGCGCCGGCTTATGGTTCTCCGTTTATTCGCGACCTGGAAAAGGGACGCCGCTACGGCAGCCTGGAAGACTTCCGGAATCTGGTGAAACTGACTTACTCCCTTCCCTGGCTGCATCATTCCGGCGGCGTGGTGGTCGAGCCCTGCGATATCGCGGTCAACAAGCGACACCTGGACATGATCTATGCCCATATCCGCTACACGGATAAACCTTTCCTCGGAATGATCACTGCCCGGGACCGGGCGGAGGACAGTGTCGAGATGACGCGCATTCTGTTCGGCGCGGAATACCTGGAGGAGCATTGCTGCCTGATGGCTCTGGTCAACGCTAATTCACCCCTGATGTTTGACAAGGTTGCATCGGAAGCCATGCAGGTTTACGCCGGCGCCAACCAGGCGATCATTGCGACGCCTTTTATCCTGGGCGGGGCCATGGGGCCGGTGACCACGGCCGGTGCGCTGGCGCAGGCCCTGGCCGAGGCGCTTGCAGCCGGTGCGTTTACCCAGATCATCCGGCCTGGAGCACCCTTCGTCATGGGCAATTTCCTGTCCTCGATGAGCATGCGGTCCGGCGCGCCGACGTTCGGGATGCCCGAGCCCGCCATGTCGAGCTACGTGATCGGACAACTGGCGCGAAGGCAGGGCATTCCGCTGCGCTGCGGAGGCGCGCTGACAGCCGCCAAGATCTGCGACGCCCAGGCGGCTTACGAGAGCGCCGACGGGCTGCATTCCACGGTGATGGGCGGGGCAAATTACGTTCTTCATGCAGCCGGTTGGCTGGAAGGCGGGCTGGTAATGGGCTATGAAAAGCTGGTGTTGGATGCCGACCGGCTGGGCGCGATGCACGTGTTGCTCGAAGGATTCGCCACCGATGACAATGGCCTGGCGTCCGGCGCACATGCGGAGGTGGGCCCCGGTGGTCATTTCATGGGTTGCTCGCACACAATGGCCAATTATGAAACGGCATTCTTCGATGCCGTACTGTCCGATTCCGAGAGCTTCGAGAAGTGGCAGGAAGCCGGCGGCAAAGATGCCCAAACACGTGCTTATGAGCGATGGAACTCGATGTTGGCGGGCTACGAGGAGCCCGGCATCCGCATCGAAACGGACGAGGCGTTGCTGGATTTCATGGCCCGGAAGAAGGCATCGAGTGAAGATGCCTGGTATTGAAGCAAACGGACCAGGCTGAATTTACAGGATAAACCATGGAAACACATGCTCGCGTAGTGGTGATCGGTGGCGGTGTTGTCGGCTGCTCTATTCTCTTTCACCTGGCCAAACACGGCTGGAAGGATGTGGTGTTGCTGGAACGCTCACAGCTCACCTCCGGTTCATCCTGGCACGCCGCGGGCTTGATTCACACGCTCAGCTCAGACCCCAATATTTCCCGACTGCAGGGTTATACGATTCGTCTGTACCAGGAACTCGAGGAGTTGACCGGCCAATCCACCGGTTTGCATTCAACCGGCGGCGTTTACCTGGCTTCGACACCGGAGCGGCTGGATTACCTGAAACAGGAGCGATCCAAGGCCCGGTACATGGGGCTGGACCAGGAATTCGTTTCCCTCGACGAACTGAAAGATCTGAATCCCCTGATCAATCCGGCCCATTACCTGGGGGCTCTTTATGACCCGCTGGACGGTTATGTCGATCCTTCCGGCGTCACCATGGCTTATGCCAGGGCAGCACGTCATTACGGCGCCAGGTACTACCTCAATACTCCGGTTATCGAAACGCTTCAACAATCGGACGGAAGCTGGAAAGTCGTTACCCGTGGCGGCACGATTCATACCGATATGATTGTCAATGCCGCCGGATTGTGGGCCCGGGAAGTGGGCCAGTTGGCCGGGATTTGTCTTCCCGTTCAGCCGATGGAACATCACTACCTGGTCACCGAGACAATCCCGGAAATTGTCGAACACGGCAGGGAAGTGGTCACCGGCATCGACTACGAGGCCAACATTTATTATCGGCAGGAACACCAGGGCCTGGTGCTGGGCACCTATGAACCCGTTGCCACCCCCTGGAAGGTGGAAGGAACCCCGCTGGATTTCGGGCATGAGCTTTTGCCCGATGACCTGGATCGGGTGGCGGACCGGCTCGCTCTTGCCTTTGAACGGATGCCGGCGCTCAAGAAGGCCGGAATCAAGTCGGTCATCAACGGCCCGTTCACCTTCGGCCCGGACGGCAACCCGATGATCGGTCCGGTGCCCGGCCTTAAAAACTATTGGGCTGCCGTCGGCGTCATGGCCGGCTTTTGCCAGGCAGGAGGTGTGGGCCTGTGCCTGGCCGAGTGGATGATCGAAGGCGAGCCTTCCATCGATGTCTGGGCCATGGACATCGCACGATTCGGCGAATTTGCGACATTTGGATACGGAACCATCAAGGCCGCGGAAAACTACGAACGCCGATTCCTGATGTCTTTCCCGAACGAAGAATTACCCGCGATGCGCCGGCAGAAAACAACGTCGCTGTACGACCGCCTGGTGGAACGCGGCGCGGTGATGGGAGCCACTTTCGGACTCGAACACGCGCTGTGGTTTGCAAATTCCAGGAAAGAAGCCTCTGAAGAACCCACGTTCAGACGCTCCAATGCATTTCCGCATGTGGCCAGGGAATCCAAGGCCGTTCGTGAGGCGGTTGGCGTCATCGAAATCGCCAACTATTCAAAGCACGAATTCAGAGGCTCCGGAGCTCGCGATTACCTGGACCGGGTGCTGGCCGGGCGCCTGCCTCTTCCCGGGCAATTGAGGTTGAGTCCGATGCTGACGGCCCGGGGCAAACTCTACGGCGACCTCACGGTTGCCTGCCTGGAAGAGGATGAATACTGGGTTTTCGGTTCCGGCAGCGCCCAGGAAATGCACCGGCGCTGGTTTGAACTGCAACTCCACGGAAATGGGGTGGAATACCGGAATGGTTCCGATGAATTGCACGGAATCGCGATCGCAGGGCCACGATCACGCACTCTGCTGTCACGTATCTGCCGGTTCGATGTCTCCAACGAATCCCTCGGTTTCATGACAATTCTTCGGACCGAGGTGGCTGGTGTGCCGGCACTGCTGGCGCGGATTTCGTTCTCGGGCGAACTCGGGTACGAAATCTATTGCGCCCCGCATTTCCAGATGAAATTATTCGAATCCATCGAGTCGGCGGGCGCCGACCTGGGTCTGGAGTTGTACGGCGCGAGAACCCTGATGTCACTGCGCCTGGAAAAAAACTGGGGCGTGTGGGGGCTGGATTACCGCCCGGATTTCACGGCGGCCGAAGCGGGTCTGGACCGGTTTATCGATTTTGGAAAATCCGCCGGCTTCATCGGCGCCGAGGCGGCCAGGACTGAACAGGCCAGCGGCCCAGCCAGGAAACTGATCACCCTGCAGGTCCACACCGACGATGTGGATTGCGCCGGCGACGAGGCCGTATTTCATCGCAAAAAATGCGTGGGATTCGTGACTTCAGGCGGTTTTGCACATCACAGCGGTATGAGCCTGGCAATGGCTTATGTGCCCGCGGAGTTGTGCAGGGAAGCACAGGATTTCGAAGTGGAAATTCTCGGTGAACGCAAACCGGCCAAAATGCTCGTTGAACCGGCGTATGATCCGAATGGAACGAGGATGCGGAGTTAAGCGACAACGTGTGGATTAGCCGGACTCATTCGTCCAGCTTGATATCCACCATCAGTTCGTTGGCGAGGTCCTCCAGGCTTTCCTGGAGCTTGCGCAGTGAGGTGTCGGGCGGAATCAACAGGCGCGCATGGGCCAGGAAAAGCATTTCCCCCGACATGGAAGCACTCTGGCAGTGGGTTTCCAGCTCTTGCACGTTAACCTGGTGGTCGGCCAGTACTTCGGTGATCTCGTTGACGATCCCGGGGTGGTCCTGCCCCACCAGGTCAAGCGTGAATTCACGCGCCCCGGCAGCAGGTTGCACCTCGCCCGTCGGCTGAACCAGTATCTGCATGCCGCTCTCTTCCAGCGCCCGCAAGCCATCGACAAAGGCCTCGGATTCATCCTCCGGCAGACTGACGAGCAGGATGCCGGCAAACTTTCCAGCCAGCGAAAGCATGCTGCTCTCGGTCCAGTTGCCGCCGTGCTCCCTGAGCAGTTCGGAAAGGGTTTCGACGATGCCGGGATGGTCGTCGCTGATAATCGATAAAACGAAGGATGTGCTCATGATTTGTCTGACTCAACATGCCGGAAACCGGCTCAAAACCAAGGGTCCAGATGATCTGCCGGGCCGCTATCCTAGCATGAATCGGGGTCGCTTCTCAGCAGTGCGGATCAAGTTCCGGTGTAAAAACCCGACTTCGATCAACCGCCCGGCGATTCGGTATGGCCCATGCAAAGCGCCAGGGTCAGCGGTCGGCCTGTTTGCGTTCTTGCATGTCCTCTTCGACAAAGCGCAATATCGCTTCGATCAGGGCTTCACGGGGAAAGTCATTCTGGTCGACAAACGTAGCACCAATGAAGCGGTGGCTGCGCCCGATCGGCACGGCCAGGGCCCAATGGTCCGCATTGACGAAGCCGAGCAGTGTCCCGCCCGGAATAACCTGGTCATGGTAGATGACCTGGCCATCGTTGCGGCCATCCACCAAGGCAAGTTTCTTGTACGTTAACTTCAGAATCGAAGAAATGCGATCCGGCTCAGGGTAGGTAACCAGCGAATAGTATGCGATGTCCGGCGGCAAAGGATGATGAGCCAACCAGGCCCGCCGGGTGGTTGGGCGAAGACTTTCCAGGGCTCCCCCATCCCCTTTACTGCAGGTTGAACCCGGAAAACGGGTCATCAGGTTCAGGTCTTTCTGGTCAGCGGCATTGGCCAGCGGCGAACCACCCACCGCTCCAGCCGCGCTGAGCACCGCCACCACCCGCTGCGTGATTTCAGGGTACTCGACCAGCGCCTGCAGAATATCGGGCGTACCCTTGGAATAGCCGATCAGCGCGATCTCGTAGTCAGCATATTTCTCCGGCAATGCGATTATTCCATCCCTGATTTGACGGGCATTGTTGGCCGAACTCGATAGTCCATCGACCTTCATCAATTGCGCTTCGAAACCAAAAGCGCTCATCAGGTTTTGCACTGATTCATCAATCTTCAGCCATCCTTCGATGCACTCCCAGCCGACACCTGGCACGATCAGGGCAAGCAATTTCTGATGGCTTTGACCGAGATCCACCGGTTGGCCGGTACCCGGCGGTTCATCCGCCACCCGGGTCAATGCCTCATCGCAGGGGCGGTAATCGGGCCATTCCTCACCTCGCGATTCCAACACGTCGCAGAAAATCTCTCGAAACCGACCGCGCCGGTCATCGATCCCGGCATCCGCCACCGGCACCAGGGCCAGCGGCGGGGAATCGGCCGTCCAGGGATTGAGTGGCTTGCCTGCGCAGCCCCCCAGGAGAATTGCCGGAACTGTCGACAGGATCATGAGAATGTTACGAAATGTCACGACCAACTCCTTTCGTTCGACCCGGCCGATCCGGATCGGGTTTCAGAATGACTTTTCGGTGCTCAGGTTTGCTCATGTTGCCTTGCCAGGTGCTGAATGAGCATGACCAGGACGAAGCCCGTCACCATGAACCCGACCGACGCCCAGACGGTGGAATCCAGAGCATCCGGCCACACCGGTTGACTGCTCACCAATTTGCTCTTGCCATGAACGATGCTGAACGTCCGCTCCTGAAAGGGCCAAATCATCCACAGGGAGCCAATCAGGATTCCCTTGATCAACAACAGGGTCAGCTGATGATAGTGCTCGAGCAGCCAGCCGATGGCCCTTGAGAAGGCAATCAAACCGGTGATCGCGCCGGCGACGAACAAACCGATCACCGTTATCTCGAACTGGCCCAGCGCCTCGATGATGTAGGCGTATTTACCCAGGATCAACAGGATGAATGAGCCGGAAATGCCCGGCAGAAGCATCGCGCAAATGGCGACGAAACCGCACAGAAAGATGAACCAGCCCGCCGTCGGCGTTTCAACCGGCACCAGGTTGACGATGACCAGGCCCAACACGATGCCGGCAATTGAAATTCCGATTTCCTCCAGTCCATATTTTTCCACCTGGCCCATCAGGATGATGATGGAAGCCAGAATCAGTCCAAAAAACAGACCGTAAACCTGTTCCGGATGGGAGACGATCAATGCGGGCAAGGGAACTACGCGGGTGAAAAACATCAATGCCGAGAATATTCCGACGAACAAC
>Ga0210063_1000293_pt1 | contig 16528 bp, 8 predicted proteins | sample Muzzi_PWA_D1_FD_185529 | JGI IMG/M metagenome (GOLD analysis project Ga0210063, IMG submission 185529) | Wetland microbial communities from San Francisco Bay, California, USA, that impact long-term carbon sequestration - Muzzi_PWA_D1 (SPAdes) | ecosystem: Environmental > Aquatic > Marine >... | reverse complement strand
CCACCAGGGCGTAGACCGCCGGGATGATCACCAGGGTGAGCAGGGTCGAGGTCAGGAGCCCGCCGATCACCACCAGAGCCATGGGGGTGCGCAATTCGCTCCCCTCCCCCAGCCCCAGGGCCATGGGGAAGAGGCCCAACACCGTGGTCGCCGTGGTCATCAGAATGGGCCGCAGACGGACCCGCCCGGCCTGCTTCAGCGCTGCCAACTTGGCCATCCCTTCCTGACGCCGCAGGCGGTTGGTGTAATCCACCAGGATGATGGCGTTGTTGACCACGATGCCCGCCAGGAGGATCACGCCGATCAGGGCGACGACACTCAGGGTGACGTCGAAGAGGTAGAGGGTCAGCAGGACACCGATGAGGGAAAAGGGCACGCTGAAAAGGATCACGAAGGGGTGGATCAGCGATTCGAATTGCGAGGCCATCACCAGGTAGACCATGAAAATGGCCAACAAGATCGCCAGCCGCATGCTGTCAAAGGAGGTCTGCATCTCCTGGTACTGGCCGCCGAGGACCCAGGTAAAGCCCCGGGGTAGATCCATCGCCTCCACCGCCCGGGTGATATCCGCCGCGGCGGATTCCAGGTCGCGACCCACCAGGTTGGCGGTGATCACGGCGGCGCGGTCGCCGTCGGAACGGCGAATATCGGCGGGGCCTTCCGCCTCGGTGACCTCCGCCACGGCGGATAGGGGAATCGATGTCTTGCCCCGCTGGGCGATGGACAGTTGGGCCAGATCCTCGACACTATCCCGGAAACCCTCCTCGACCCGGACCCGCACATCGATCTGCCGATCCTGGCGGTTCAGGTCCGTGGCCACCTCCCCCAGCACCTTGGCGCGCACCCGATCCGCCACCTCCTGCACCGTCAGACCGTAGGCCGCCAGGCGCTCCCGCTGGAACTTGATGCGCAACTCCGGGTTGCCCCCCTCGGTGGAGGATTTGACATCCGTCAGCCCGGGGATCTGCTCCATTTCCGCCACCAGGCGGTCCGCCAGGCGGCTCAGCAGCTCCAGATTGTAGCCGTGGATCTCCAACTCGATGGGGGTGCGGAAGCTGAAGTAGGAGGGACGCCCGAAGCGGTAGGAGAACGCCTCCCCCTGACGGTCGAGCACCGTCCGCAACTGCCCCATGAGAGCCTCTTCGGATTCTTGAGTGGCTGGCGGCGTCACCACGATGGAGAGCTGCCCGACGTTCTCTCGGGCTTCCTCCACCCCGCCCCCTTGCTGGGTGGAGCTCCCGGCGATGGCGTAGACCCGCTCCACGCCGGGCAGCTGCATGGCCGCCCGCTCCACCTGGTCCAGACGGCCATCGGTCACCTCCAGGCGGGTGCCGGGGGGCAATTCCACATCGACGAAGAACTCCCCCTGCACCAACTCCGGGATGAGTTCTCGACCCAATCGGGGGTAGAGCTGGAGACTCCCCAGGAGCAACCCCAGCGCCACCAGAACGGCGAGCAACGGGTGGGCCAGAGCCCGATCCAAGAGGCGCCCATAGACCGCCGCCAGGGCATCGAAGCCCCCCTGGAAGAGCCGTAAGGGGATGGCCACCAACGCCGAACCCACCGTGGCCAAGGCACCCGAGAGGCCTTTCAGCAAGCGCATCAGCGCCACGGACACGGCGAAGGCAACCCGCCGCAACGGCGCGAAAAACCCCTGCTGCAACGCCTGACCCACACGCCCTCGCTCGATCTCCGGTTCCCCCCGGTCCGGCTCCCCCTCGCCAAACTCTCGGGAGGCCAGCATGGGAATCACCGTCAGGGCCACGATCAGGGACACCACCAGGGAGAAGGCCACGGTCAGGGCCTGGTCGGAGAAGAGCTGCGCCGCCACGCCCTGGACGAAGACGATGGGCACGAAGACACAGATGGTGGTGAGGGTGGAGGCGATCACCGCCTGGGCCACCTCGCTGGCCCCCTCCTCCGCCGCTTGTCGAGGTTCCAGCCCCTCTTCCCGGCGGCGTTGGATGGCCTCCAGCACCACGATGGCGTTGTCCACCAGCAGCCCCACCCCCAGGGTGATGCCCCCCAGGGACATGATGTTCAGGGAGATCCCCGAGGTGTACATCAGGAAGAAGGTGGCCACCACCGAGATGGGAATGGCCACCCCGATGATCAACGTCGTCCGCAGGCTTTTCAGGAAGAGGAAGAGGATCAGGATCGCCAGGATGCCGCCGTAGACCGCCGTCTGGAGCACCTCCCGCACGGATTGGCGAATGTAGCGGGCCTGGTCGGTGAGGATGGTGAGTTTCAGCGACGGGTCCAGCTGTTGCAGGCGGGTCTCCAACGCCTCCAGGCTGGCGCGGACGGTGTCCGAAACGGTCACCGTGTTGGTGCCACCCTCCTTGAAGATGGCCGCCTCGACGCTCTCCCGACCGTCCACCCGGGTGATGATCTCCCGCTCCTTGGCGGCCCGCACCACCCGCGCCACATCCTTCAGGCGCACCACGGCCCCGGCGGAAGAATCGATGACGATGTCCCGCAATTCCTCCGGGCGCAGGTACTCGTTGAGGGTGCGCACCAGGTATTCCGTCTGCCCTTCCTGGAGGCGGCCACCGGTGAGGTTGATGTTCTCCGCGGCGATGCGGGAGACCACCTGATCGACCGACAGGCCCAGGTTGGAGAGGTGGCGCTCATCCACCTCGATATGGATCTCCTCCTCCAGACCGCCACTGATCTCCACCGCCGCCACTCCATCGAGGCGCTCCAGGCGGCGTTGGGCCTCGTCCTCGGCGAGGCGGCGCAGCCGGGCCAGATCGCTCCCCCCCGCCGGGGCTCCAGCCCCGCCCTGGGCGGACTCGCCGCCGGTGATGGCGATCCGCACGATGGGATCCAGGGAGGGGTCGTAACGCAGCAGTACCGGACGCTCCGCGTCGTCGGGCAGCCGCAGCACATCCAGCCGCTCCCGCACATCCAGGGAGGCCAGGTCCATGTCCGTATCCCAGGCGAACTCCAGGGTCACCTCGGAAAGATCCGCCCGCGAGCTGGAGGTCACCCGCACCACGTTGTTGACCACCCCCACCACATCTTCGATGGGCCGGGTCACCAGGCTTTCCACCTCCAGCGGCGCGGCCCCGGGATAATCCGTGCGCACCGTCAAGGAGGGGTAGGCGATGTCCGGCAGCAGGTCCGTGGCGAGGCGCTGGAAGGCCACGACCCCGAAGACCACCGCGGCCACGGCGAAGATGAAGACGGAAACCGGTCGCCGGGTGGAGAATTCGATGAGCTTCATGGCGTCTTACCGCCCGCCGCCGCCAGCCCGCTGCCGCATCTGCCCCAGGCGCTCCTCGATCTGTTCATCCGTCAAACCTCGCTCGCGCATCCGCGCCTTGACCCGCTCCAGTTGCTCCTCGGTCATCTGGGAGGGATCGAAGCCACCGCCGCCGCGTCCACCTGGCCCCGGCGGCCCGCCGGTGCCCGACGCGGCACCGGGGCCCGCTCCCTCCGGGCGGGTGTCCCCCCTCGGGGCCGTCGCGGCGGCACCGCCCAGGATCCGCACCGGGGTACCATCCGACAGGCCGCTCTGCCCCAGGACCACTACCTTCTCCCCTTCCTGGAGCCCGGTCCGCACCTCCACCGCGTCCCGCTCCTCGAAGCCCAATTCAATATCCCGGCGCACGGCGATCTGGCCGCCCCCGGTCCCCGCCCCGGTCCCCGCCTCCACCAGGAAGACCGTATCCCCCAGGCTCTCCAGGACCAAGGCCGCCTTGGGGATCACCAGGGCGTCAGCCCGGCGATCCACTTCCAGGAAAACGCTGGCGAACATGCCGGGGCGCAGCTTGCCGCCGCCATCGACCTCCAGGGTGACTTCCACCGTGCCGGTGTCCGCCTCCACCACGGGGCGGATGCGCAGCACCCGGGCGGGGAAGCGATCCCCCCGCCACGCCTCCACCGTCACGAACGCCGATTGGCCGACCGCCAGGCGTTGCAACTCCCGCTCCGGCACGCGGATGGGACAGAGAAGAGGCTGGAAATCGGAGATCCGGAAGAGGGGGCTGCCGTTGGTGACGTACTCGGCGAACTTGATGTAGCGACGAATCACCAGGCCATCGAAAGGCGCCCGGATTTCGGTGAAGGAGAGCTCCACTTCGTTGCCTTGGAGCTGCGCCCGGGAGGTCTCAAAGACCGCCCGGGTGCGCTCGAACTCCTCCAGGCTGATCAGGCCATCGCGGTGGAGCTGCTGGGCTCGCTCGTAGGCCAGCTGAGCTTCCTGCAGATCGACCCGCGCCACTTCCATCTGCGCGCGAATCTCCGCATCGTCGATTTTGGCCAACAACGTTCCGGCCTTCACCTGCCGCCCCTCTTCCACCGAGAGTTGGACGATGGGACCCGCCATGCGCGCCACCAGGTCCACCTCGTTTTCCGCTTCCAGGGTGCCGTTGGTCTCCAGGTAGGCGGCGATGGGTCGCCGTTCCACGGTCACCACTTCCACCGGAATCGCGGGGCTTGCCGCCTCTGGGCCAACGCCCCCGGGAGCACCGGGGCGACCGCCCGCACCGCCGCCGGGTCGGCCACCGCCACCATTGTGGCCCTGGGCGGCCCGATCGCCCCCACCCCCCTCGTCGCCACCGCCACAGCCGGTCAAGGGCATCCACAGAAGCATCGACAGGGTGAGCACACAGAGAGCATGGGTCTTCATCGAGAGGGATCCTTGGAAAGAGAAGGGATTAAACACCGGGCAGGCACCGGGGCCTGCCCCTACGAAGAAGGCTGTGCAACGGGTAGGGGCGGCTTCCCGTGGCCGCCCTCCATACCCCAGGCAAACGCAGGAATGGTAGAGAGGAGAACCGCACCTACCCCTCCTCCACCAGCTCGGCTTTGGCCCGCGCCGGTCGCCACACCGCCCGCGCCACGCGCCGGGAGAACCGCGCCAGATCGTCCACCATGGAATAGATGGTCGGGACGATCAACACCGTCAGGAAGGTGGACGTGGTCAGCCCGCCGAGGATCACCAGCCCCACCGGCGCCCACTCCGCAGAACGGCCCTCCACGGGACCGAACAGACCCGGCGCCAGGAAGGGGGCGACCATGGGGGTGAGCCCCAAGATCGTCGTCATGGCGGTCATCAGGATGGGACGCAACCGGTGCTGCCCTCCCAGGACGATGGCATCGTGGCGGTTCAGCCCCTCGCCCCGCAGGCGGTTGATGTGGTCCACCAGGACGATGGCGTTGTTGACCACCACCCCGGCGAGGATGATCAGGCCGATATCCGTCATGTTGTCCCGGGGCTGGCCGAAGAGGGTCATCACCACCCCCACCCCGATGAAGGCGAAGGGCACCGCGAACATGATGGTGAACGGCTGGGTGAAGCTTTCAAAGAGCGCCGCCATCAGCATGTAGACCAGGAGCAGGGCGAAGAGTAGGGAGAACCAGGAGCTATCCGAATCCGCCATCTGGCGGCGATTCCAGCGCCCGAAACTCCAGTCGTACCCCGGCGGCAAGCTCATGCCATCGAGGGTGCCCCGCACCATCCCCATGGCGGCGAAGGCGGCCCGGGGGTCGGTGGTGTTGGCGGTCACCGTCACCTTGGCGCGGCGATTCTCCCGCTCGATGGTGCGGGGTCCCGGGGCCTGGTCCATGGCCGCCAGGGTCGACAGGGGCACGGCGGCCCCCTGCCCATCCGAGCCGGTCACGAAGACCGGCAGGTTCTTGAGCTGGGCCAGCGTCTCCCGGTCCTCCGGTCGGTACTGCATCACCATGTCCAGTTCCCGATCGGCGGCCTTGAAACGGCTCACCGGGCGGCTGGACAGAGCGTTGCGGATGGTGTTGGCCACCATCTGGGTGGAGAGGCCCGCTTGCAGCGTGCGCTCCCGATCGACGGTGACCCGGATCTCGTCGGTGCCACTCTCCAGGGAGGTATCGACATCGCGGATCAAGGGCAGGGTGCGCAGCTGGTCCGCCACCCGATTCGCCAGCAGCCGCAGGATTTCCGGATCGTCCCCGGAGAGCTGCACCTCGATGCCCCCACCGCCATGGTGCCCGTGGCTCTGGCCGATCTGGAACTTCACCCCGGCCTTTTCCGGCATCAGGGCGCGGATCGCGTCGCGGATCTCCACCGTGGTCTTGTCGCTCTCCGCCTCGTCCTTCAGGTAGATATCGAAGCGCTTGCCGCTGCGTCCACCCCGAGAACGACCGTTGCCGGTGCTGAACTCGTAGGCGATGTCGGCGATATCCAGCGCCTCGCGATGCTCCTGGAGCAGTCCCACCACCTCGGTGAACACCTCCCGGGTCTGCCCCAGGGAGAAGTTCGGGGGAGTGTCCACCTCCACTGTCACCTGGCGCGCCACCGTGCGCCCCGAAAAGGTCCGCTCGATCCCGGCGAAGAGCTGCCAGGACCCCCACAGGAGGCCGAAGATCACCACCACGAAGAGCAGCCGGTGGCGCAGAGTGCGGCGCAGGCACCAACCGTAGGCTCGGGCCATCCAGCCCAGGGTGTGCACCGGCTCGTGGTGACCGGGGCGCAGCAGCACCACCGCCACCATGGGCACCAGGGTCAACGAGACGAGCAGCGACGCCACCATCACGATGCAGACGATGACCCCGACTTCTTTCATGTAGAAATTGAAGCCCCCGCCGCCGGAGGCGAGGAAGATCACCGGCAGGAAGACGCACATGGTGGTCGCCGTGGAGGCGACGATGGGCAGGGCCACTTCGCTGGCCCCCTTGAGGGCCGCGGTCTTGGGATCCTCGCCCAATTCCTGACGGTGCCGGAAGATCGACTCGATGACCACGATGGAACTGTCCACCAGCATCCCCAGGGCGAGCACCAACCCCGTCAGACTGACCACATTCAGGGTCATCTCCGACCACCCCGCCTGGCGCAGCAGGTAGATGATGACGAAGGTGAAGACCACCGAGATGGGAATGGCCATGGCCACCAACAAAGTGGTGCGGGGGCGGCGCAGGAAGAGGAAGACCGCCAGCACCGCCAGACCACCGCCGATCAACCCCGCCTGGCGCAACTGCTGCACCCCCGCCCGCACATCGACGGAGGCATCCGCGTAGATCCGCATCTCCAGCCCCTCGGTATCCGGGAGGGCCTCGATGGCCGCCATTTCCGCCTTCACCTGATCCACCACCGCCAGCAGGTTGGCGGTGGAGGCCTTGTAGATGCGCACGGTCAGCGCTTCCCGGCCATTCAGGAAGTTGTACTCCTCCTTGTCCGGGTAGCCGTAGCGCACCTCCGCCACATCCCCGAGCCGCAGGCCCCGGTCGTTGATGGGCAGATCCCGCACCTCCCCCACGGTGGCCAGTTCGCCCACCGAGCGGACCAGCAAACGCCGACTCCCCTGATCGATCTCCCCCCCGGAGACGTTGACGTGGTTGGCCCGCAGGACCGTCGCCAATTGCCGCACATCGACGCCGTGGGCACGCATCCGACCGGTGTCCAGGAGAACCTGAAGCTCCGTCGAGCGGGCGCCCCGCACCTGCACCTGCGCCACCCCATCCAGCCGTTCGAGACGCCGCTGGAGGATCTCCTCGATGAAGGTGTAGAGACGATCTTCCGGCCAGTCCGCCGCCACATGGAAGCGGAGCACCGGGATGTCGGTGCTCTGGAAACGCCGGATGCGGATTTGGTCGATGCCCGACGGCAGATGCTGCCGGGCGCGGTCGATGCGGTCCCGCACTTCCACCACCGCCAGTTCCATGTCGGTGCCATCGAGGAAGCTCAGGTTGACGTTGGCGGAGTCCGCAGAGGCGCTACTGGAGAGGGTCTCGATCCCGTTGATGGTGGAGAGGGAGTCCTCCAGCGGGCGGGCGATAAGCCGCTCCACCTCCGCCGGAGACGACGAGGGGTAGGAGACGTTCACCGACACGCTGGACGAGGAGAAACTGGGCAAATACTCCAGCGGCAAGCGCTCCAGGGAGAGCCACCCCAGCACCAGCAGCCCCACGACGATCATCACCATCGTCACCCGACGCTCGACCGCGAAGTGCACCAGCGGATTTTTGCGCGGAATCTTCATCTTGCTTGGAACCCCTCGGCGGCACGAAACTTGTGTCGCCTACGAAAGTAGTACGCAGGATACTAGCTTTCGTCCCTCGAGGTCGATCAGATTCCCTCGTCCTGGCTCACAGTCCGACGAATTCTTGGTTTGGGGTAGACTGAGCAGATTCAGATCTCTCATCGCTGGCGGAGAACAGCATGGGTATACATTGGGGAGATACACCGACCCAGGGGACTGCGCCTCTGTCCGGGCGCTCGCTGGAAGACGAGCTACGGTATCGCTATGCCCTGGAGAAGCTCGTCGCCACGATCTCCTCCCAACTGGTCACCATCTCCCCGGATACCCAGGACGAGGTCCTGGACGCCATGCTGGCCCAGTTGGGGCGCTTCACCCAGGTGGACCGCTGCTATCTCTTCCGCCTCTCCGACGACCGAGAGCTCCTGACCAACACCCACGAATGGTGCGCCGAAGGGGTCACACCACAAATCCAGAACCTCCAGGGTTTTCCCCTCGCCCCCTGGTTCGCCTCCTTCTTGCTGGCGGGCAAGTCGCTGAAGGTCAACTCCGTCGCCCGGGATCTGCCACCGGAGGCGGTGGCGGAGCGGGAGGAATTCGAGCGAGAGGGCATTCAGTCCCTCCTCAACGTGCCGTTGATGCGCGGGTCCCGGCCTATCGGAGTCCTGGGTTTTGACGTGGTTCGCCAGCAGATCGAGTGGTCCGAACGGGACCTGGATCTGCTGACCGTGATCGCCGATATCGTGGCCTCGGCCCTCGAACGCCTGGACCAGCACCGGTCGTTGCAACGGGCCAAGGAATCCGCCGAGGCGGCGGCCCACGCCAAGTCCATGTTTCTGGCCCACATGAGTCATGAGCTCCGCACCCCCCTCAACGGGGTCATCGGGATGAGTAGCCTGATGCTCTCGCGGGAGCTGCCGGAGCACCTGAAAACCCCGGTGGAGACCATCCGCCTGAGCGCCGAGGCGCTGCTCACCACCATCGGGGATATCCTCGATTTCTCCCGCATCGAATCCGGCCAGGTGGAATTGGAGAAGAACCCCTACGCGCCGGAGGCCTCCATTCGGGAGGCCCTGGAACTCATCGCACCGCAACTCAGCGAGCGCCGCGGCAGCGCCGTGGAACTGGTGTACCGCGCTGCCGCGACCCCGCCCCCCATCATGTTGGGCGATCCCAGTCGGGTGCGCCAGGTCCTGCTCAATCTGCTGGGCAACGCCATCAAGTTCACCCAGCGGGGGGAAGTGTCCGTCACCCTGGAGCCCCACCTGCTGGAGGATGGGCGGTGCGAGTTGAGCTTCACCGTGCGGGACACCGGCATCGGCATCCCGGTGGACAAGCTCGGGGGCTTGTTCACCCCTTTCATCCAGGCGGACGCCTCCATGAGTCGGCGCTATGGGGGCAGCGGTCTCGGCCTCGCCATCTGTCACCGCCTGTGCAAGATGATGGGGGGCCACATCTGGGCCGAGAGCATTCCCGGTCGTGGCTCCGCCTTCCACTTCACGGTGCTCGGCGAGGTGGTCGAACCGGCACCGCCACCGCCGATGGAATTGGCCACCCGGCGCCTCCTGGTGGCGATGCCCGACAGCGGCACCCGAGAAACCCTACTCCGCCTGGCCACAGCAGCGGGAATGACCACCGTGACGGCGGCCTCCACGACGGCGTGTCACCGGGCTCTCCAGGAGGCGTCGTTCGACGTGGCGGTGGTGGAGGACACCTTCGAACTGCCGACTCTGGGGACACCGCCGCCGGTCCTCCGGCTGGTGCCCTGGTACCGCGCCGGGGTCCTCCCGGAGGGCGAACCGAAACCCCGTACACCCCGCGCCCGATCGCTGGTCAAACCCTTGGACCGACAACGCTTCTACCAGGCTTTGTGCGAGGCCCTCGGGGTGGGAGGCGACGGGGCACCCCCCGCAGCGCCGGAGAAGCTCCCCCCCTCCGTGCCCCAACCCCGACGCCCGCTGCACGTTTTGGTGGCGGAGGACAACACCATCAACCAGATGGTGGTCTGCATGATGCTCGACGCCCTGGGTCATACCCATCACGTGGTGAACGACGGCAAAGCCGCCGTCGAAACCGCCCACCACGGCACCTTTGATGCGATCCTGATGGATGTCCAGATGCCCCAACTCAGCGGCCTGGAGGCGACCCGCCTCCTGCACCAGGGTTCCTCCTCAATGAACCATCCTCCGATCATCGGTCTGACCGCCCACACCACCCCGGAAGACCGGGAGAACTGTTTCAAGGTCGGGATGGTAGATTACCTCGCCAAGCCCCTGGTGCTAGAAGAGCTGCACGCTGCGCTGGAGCGGAATACGCCCGGCCCGTGAGACGTCGTCAGCACCGCCGGGCCGGGAAATCTCCGATGCCTGGATTTCGAGTAAACTGCACAAAACTCTGAACGCCTGTCGAGGATAAAGCCGCCGCGATGCCCTTTCCCACAACGCCCACCGTTGGCGTGGACTCCGTCGATGAACACTCCCTGGAGGAAGAACTCCAGCACCGCTACGCTCTGGTCAAGCTGGTGGCCTCCATCTCCGCCCGCCTGGTGGCCATCGCGCCGGAGACCCAGGACGAGATCCTCGACTGGATGCTGGGGCGCCTGGGCGAGTGCAAGGAGGTGGATCGCGCCTATCTCTTCCGGGTGTCACCGGATCGACGCACCATGATCAACACCCATGAGTGGTGCGCCCCCGGAATCGATCCGGAGATCGACAATCTCCAGGCCTTCACCATGCCCCCTTGGCTGGCCTCTCATTTCCTCCAGGGCAAGGCGGTGCGCCTCGTCTCGGTGGCTCGGGACCTGCCACCGGAGGCGCGGGTCGAGCGGGAAGAATTCGAGCGCGAGGGGATTCGATCCCTGCTCAATGTGCCCTTGATGCAGGGCGCGGAAGCGATCGGTGTCCTGGGTTTTGACACCGTCCGGCGGGAGACCGACTGGTCGAACCAGGATCTGGAATTGTTGAAGATCGTCAGCGACATCCTGAGTTCCGCCCTGACCCGCCTCGACCATCAGTTGGAACTCCAGCACGCCAAAGAGGCGGCGGAGGCCGCGGCCCACGCCAAGTCCATGTTCCTCGCCCACATGAGCCACGAATTGCGCACTCCCCTGAACGGCGTCATCGGCCTCAGCGGCATGATCCTGCGGGAAGACCGGGCAGACCAGCGCGAGGTCATCGCCAAGACCATCCGGTTGAGCGCCGAAGCCCTGTTGACCACGATCGGGGATATCCTCGATTTTTCTCGCATCGAATCCGGCCATGTGGAGCTGGAACATATTCCCTTCGCCCCCCAACGCCCCATCCAGGAGGCCCTCGACCTGATCGCGCCTCACCTGTCGATCCAACCGGGCAAAGGGGTCCAGCTCATCCACCACCCATCCACCGAGGCTCTGCCCTTGCTAGTGGGGGATATGGGCCGGGTCCGGCAGGTGCTCCTCAACCTGCTCAGCAACGCCACCAAATTCACCGAGCAGGGAAGCATCACGGTGGCGGTGGAGGCCACCCCGCAGGGGGACGACCGCCAGACCCTGCACTACACCGTGCGGGATACCGGCATCGGCATCCCCCTGGAGCGCCAGCGTCAGCTCTTCCATCCCTTTGTCCAGGCCGAAGTGTCCATGAACCGACGCTTTGGCGGCACGGGTCTGGGGCTGGCCATCTGCCACCGCTTGTGCGAGTTGATGGGAGGGAAGATCTGGGTGGAGAGCACCCCGGGGGAAGGTTCCACCTTCCATTTCACCGTGACCGGCCCGGTGGCCCAGGAGGCCGCAGCGCCAGCACCGCCCCCGGCGGTGCTGAGCTCGACCGAACCCCGGCCCCGGCGCTCCTTGAAGGTGCTGGTGGCGGAGGACCACCCGGTCAACCAGATGGTAACTCAGATGATGCTCGAATCTCTGGGGCACCGGGTGGAAGTCGTCGCGGATGGAGAAGCCGCCGCCACCGCGGTGCTCGCCGACGCCGAGACCGGGAGCTACGACGCCGTGCTGATGGATGTGCAGATGCCCCGCTGGAGCGGCCTGGAAGCCACCCGCCACCTCACCCAGCATCTCCCCTCCGAGCAGCGCCCGCCGATCATCGGTCTCACCGCCCATGCCTCCGCCGAGGACCGCCAGATATGCCTCGACGCGGGCATGGTCGATTACCTCACCAAGCCGCTGATCCTCGAAGAACTGCACGCGGTCCTGGAGCGGAATACGGCGACCGCTACCTGAGCCATGCCGCTGTATCTCTACCCCAACGTCTACAGTTCCGGTGCAGTACCCGAGCACTGAACACCCTATCGAGACGGGCTAAAATATCCCGTGAGGAACTCCGCGGTGGCAGACTACCTCCGGACCCTTTTGGCCGGAAGGTGGCAGGAAGCTATCAAGACCGGCACTTCCGGCGAGATCCATTACTTTGAACATGCCTCCGGTCAGGTCGCTGGAGTAAAATACTATGCTGATCGGGAGAACCCATGAGTAGCATCGACTTCATCTCTCTCCTGGCCCAAGCCGGGGACAGACAGCAACGGATCACCTCCTTCGCGGTGATCTGCCTGGGTATTGTCGAGCTTCTTACCCGGGGAGCCATCAGCCCCTCCGAGGGTCTTCGGCTCTTCTTCCATGGCAACAATTGCCGTTATATCCGCGAGCACTTCGCGCATACCGAGGCCGATGAAATCATGAGCCATGGGGTGCAATTGCCGGACCTGTTTGACGCTCTCCCGGCAGAGCAAGCCCAGCAGGAATTCCAGCGGGAACTGGCTACCATCCGCGCCCTCTGCCTCCGACTCCTGGGCGACGAACGCGCCGCCGCCTGACCCTCAATTCGGCTTGCTGTACGCCGGGGGCCAGGTCCCGGTCGGTGAAGTCCCCACCGGGGCGGTGTCGCCCACGTCCCGGTAGCGCTCCCGCAACAGGGTCTGGCGACTCTTCATGGGAATCTCCGCGCCGCGAATCAGGACGACATCCGCATAAGTGGTCACCTCCAGGGGATCACCGTCCCAGACCACCACGTCGGCGTCCTTGCCGGGCTCCAGGGTGCCGTAGCGCTCCGCCACCCCCCACACTCGGGCCGGATGGACGGTCATCGCCTTCAGCCCCTCCTCCCACGGCAAACCGTAGGCCACCGCGTTGCCCGCGGCCTGCTTCAGGTTGCGGCCGTTGTGGCTGTCGCCGGTGCCGAAGATCACCGTCACCCCCGCGGCGTGGAGGCGGGCAGCGTTTTCCAGCGTCGCCCCCAACTGCTCGAAGGAAGCGGGCAGGTTGGCCAGCGGGTTCAGCACCACCGGCACCTGGGCGGCGGCCAGAGCATCCGCCACCCGCCACGCTTCGGCACCGCCCAGGATCACCAGCCGCAACTTCCACTGGTCGGCGAAGCGCAGGACATGGAGGATGTCGCTCGCCCGATGGACCTCGATGGCCACCGGCAGATCCCCCTTCAGAAAAGGCTCCAGAGCCTCCAGATCGGGCCGGCTCAGGGCATAGGCGCGGCGCTGATTGTTCCGGTACTCACTGGTGTTGTCCTCGAAATCCCGCGCGTCCTCGAAGGCCTCCCGCAGGTAGGTGAGGGCCGACGCCCGCGAACCGCCCGCCCGACCCGCGCCCGCCTCCCCCAGAGTGACGAAGAGAGCCGCCGGGGTCCGGGTCAAGAAGCTCCGGGATCGACCGGGCAGATCCCCGGAGAGATCGATCACCGCCCCCTGGCCGGCGATGGGGCTCTTCTTGCCCCGGGGCCCCACCAGCGCCCGGGTCAACCCCTCGATGCGGTTGACCGGAATGAGGATCGAGTACGGGTTCAAGGCATCGGCCACGGCGAAAGCCGCGGTGTAGCGGGGATCGTCCGTGGACTGGTCGTTGGTGGCCGCCTCCATGCCCACCTCCACCAGACCCAACTGGCTCAGCGAATCGAAGAGCCCCGGGGTCACCACCTTGCCCGTGGCATCGATCACCCGCGCCCCCGGCGGCGGGGCGCCGGTGGAGACCGAGACGATCTTGCCGCCCTCGATAACCACCGTGGCATTCTCCACCGTGCCCTGGGGTCCCAGGGTGTGGACCGTGCCACCGACGATGACCAGGGGCTCGGCGTGGGCTGACGCGGTGCAGAGAGCGAAGAGCAGAAGGAGGCCGCGCGCCCAAGTCCACCCCCGTCCCTTCGACCCAAGGGCGAACCGTGACCCCGGGTTCACACCCGGGGCTACCCAATGGCACCCTAAAGGGTGCCCGAAGGCATCGGGCGGGGTGCCTCTTGTAGGGGCGGTCCCCAGTGGCCGCCCTGCCTTGTTTCCCGCTGGCCCCCCCCGCCCCATCCATGGGGCTCCCTGCAAGGGGCGTCGCTGGACCCCTTCTGACTTCCCCCTCTCCCCCTGGGAGAGGGGGATGGAGGGGGTGAGGGGGGCGGGGGATTTTCCGGAAAGCATCAGCGCACCTCCTCAAGGACCCCGTGGATCCCAATTTCAAAATCCGGCACCGGCTGGTAGGCCGGATCGTTGCGGTCGTAGAGCAAGGCGCCATCGATAAACACCTTCTCGGCTTTCGAGTAGACCGAGAAGGGATCGCCACTCCACAGCACCACATCCGCCATCTTGCCCACCTCCAGGGAGCCGGTCTGGTCCGCGATCCCCATGGCCCGGGCGGGATTGATCGTGATCCAGCGGATGGCCTGTTCCCGGGTCACGGGGATGTCGGATCGGTTCGCCGCCCCCAGCACCTTCGCCGCCTCCTGGTTCAGCCGCTGGATCCCCTCGGCGGAGTCGGAGTGGACGATGGCGCAGCCGCCGCGCACCGCATCCACCAGGGCGACATTTTCCCGCACCGTGTCGAGGGCCTCCATCTTGAAACCCCACCAATCCGCCCACATGGCGGCGCATACGCCTTCCGCGGCCAGCAGATCGGCGATCTTGTACGCCTCGATGGCGTGGTGGAAGGCGGTGACTTTGTAGCCGAACTCTTGGGCCACATCGAGCATGATGGCCATCTCGTCGGCGCGGTAACAGTGGTTGTGCACCAGGATCCGCCCCTCCAGCACCCCCACCAGGGTCTCCAGGCGCAGGTCCCGCTCCGGCACCTCCTTGTCCACGTCTTCCCCAGCCTCCACCGCCTTGCGGTACTGCTGCCACTCCCGCTGGTACTTCTGGGCGTCGGCCCACGCCTGCCGGTAACCGGCGACATTGCCCATGCGCGTGGACGGGGCCTGCTTGCGCCCGCCGTACACCCGTTTGGGGTTTTCGCCACAGGCCATCTTCAAGGCGTGGGGGGCACCGGGAAACTTCATCCCCTGGACCGTGCGGGAGTAGACATTCTTCACCGCCACCCCCCGCCCACCGATCAGGTTGGCGGAGCCCGGCAGGATCAACATGCTGGTCACCCCGCCCGCCAGGGCGTGGCGAAAGCCCGGATCCTGGGGCCAGATGGAGTGCTCCGCCCACACCTCCGCGGTCACCGGGGCGGTGGCCTCGTTGCCATCCTCATGGGCCGTCACTCCGGGGGAGGGATAGAGCCCCAGATGGGAGTGCACATCGATGATCCCCGGCGTCACCCACCGGCCCGTGGCATCGATCACCACGGCTCCCTCCGGCGCCGTAAGCCCTGGCCCCACCGCCGCTACCTTGCCATCGCGCAGCAACACCGAACCGTCGTCGATGCGCTTCCCGGTCCCGGTGAGAACCGTGGCGTGGGTGATCAGGATGGTCTGGGAAGGCAGGGGGGCATAGGTCGAGGGGAAGGGTTCTTCCGCCAGCAGACCGCTCGATCCGGTCCACCCGGAAAGGGCCAGCAGGACGAAGACGAACAAGGGCGACAATCGGCGTTTCATGACACCTCCGCGAATGGGTTTGCGGCGGTGATGGTAGCAGAGTGGATTGGCGATCCAGAACCGATCCGCGCTCGGCACCCCACCCCGCATCTGGCGAACGAATAGTTTCAGCACCCAAAACGGTCGTTTTCGACCCTTCGCAGTGGCTCCCGTATTCCCTCAGGGTCTGGAGTCCAACGGATTTACCCCATGAGACAAGACACCTTCAAGGCGTCAGCCCGAGGTACTTCCGAATGTGCCTTGCCAGTTGGTCATCGATCTCGCGATGCCGAGGCACAGGCTGTTTCTGGCCGGTCTTGGGATTCAGGTAGATATCGTGGCGGGATCCATGGCGCAGAAGGATGCAGCCTTCCTTGCCTAACTGCTGGACGAATTGCTTCCTCTTCACAGAGCCAGTTCTTTGACCGCATACTCCGAAGGCACGTCATCCAGCACCATCATCCTGTACGCATCCCGGAGATTCTCCTCCAACTCTGCCAGAGTCTCACCCTGGGTCATGATTTCTGGATGCTCCAGGAGTTTGCCAAGCCAGAAGTGCTCCGACTGCCAATAGACCATGTTGAGCCGAGGATGGGGATCACTCATGAGAAACTCTCCTGCACGGAAGAATACCACGGTGGGGCCTGCCCTCGGTTCAGGCTAAGATCAGCACCCGGACGGTAGCAACGAATCAAGGAGGTCGAGGATGCGTTGGAGAGGACGGCGAGCCAGTACTCAGGTGGAAGATCGGCGGGGGCAATCCGGAGGCGGGGGGATGCGGTTTCCGGGGGGCGG
>Ga0210063_1000292_pt1 | contig 16546 bp, 9 predicted proteins | sample Muzzi_PWA_D1_FD_185529 | JGI IMG/M metagenome (GOLD analysis project Ga0210063, IMG submission 185529) | Wetland microbial communities from San Francisco Bay, California, USA, that impact long-term carbon sequestration - Muzzi_PWA_D1 (SPAdes) | ecosystem: Environmental > Aquatic > Marine >... | reverse complement strand
GGGCGGCGCTCACCAGGAGCACCACCGCCAGGGCCACTTCCCCCACCACCAGGGCGCCGCGCAACCAGGGGCGGGAACCGCCGCTGCCGCTCCGCCCCCCTTCCTTCAAGACCAGATGCAGATCGCCGCGAGTGGCCCGCAAGGCGGGCAGCAGGCCGAAGAGCACCGCCGTCACGGCAGTGATGCCGACGGTGAAGACCAGGGTCCAGCCATCGATGCCGATGCGTTCCGTGAAGAACACCGTGCGCGACAGGTCCTGGACGATCAGCCGCAATCCCACGAAGCTCAGCAGCAGGCCGAGCCCCGCTCCCACCACCGCCAGCAGGGCACTCTCGGTGAGCATCTGGTGGACCAGCCGCCGCCGCCCGGCGCCCACGGCGGTGCGCACCGCCAACTCCGGCTGCCGCGCTTCCCCCCGGGCCAGGAGCAGGCCCGCGACATTGGCGCAGGCGATGAGGAGCACCGCCCCCACCACCGCCATCAGGATCCACAGGGTGGACTCGATCCCCCCCACCATGACGTCCCGCAGGGAGCGCACCTGGATGGAGGGCAGCTTGATGTTGCCGTACTCCTCCGCCATGCGGTCGATCACCGCGGTCAGATCCCGTTCCACCGCCGCCATGGTCAGCTTCGGCTTCGCTCGGGCCAGCACGCCCAACCCCGGGGCATTGCTGCGCACATCCCAGGGCAGCTGGGAAGCGAAGGCCCCCAGGGGCACCCACATCTCGGCAAGGCCGGTGGGAAAGGCGAAGCTCGGCGGCATCACGCCGACGATGGTGAAGGGTTGCCCCTCCAGATTCACCGTGGTGCCCAAAACCGCCTCGTCGCCGCCGAAGCGCCGCTGCCAGAAGCCGTGGCTGATCACCGCCCGCGGTTCCGCGCCCCGCTGGTCGGCATCCGGAAAGGCTGCCAGCCCCACCACCGCTGGGGTCCGCAGGGTGGGGAAGAAGCCCGCCGAGACCTGATACGCCAGCACCCGTTCCGGTCGATCCGTGCCGGTGACGGTGAGGCTCACCCCCCGGAACGCGCCGACGCTGGCCAGGCTCTCGTTGCGCCGTTGCACATCCAGAAAGTTGGGGATGGAGGCGGACATGGGGGCCCCGGTGGGAGAGGTCAGCCGCAGCAGCCCCAACTCTTCCGGGTGGTCGTAGGGCAGTGGCAGGAGCACCACCCCTTTGACGATGCTGAAGATGGCCGTATTGGCGCCGATGCCCAGCGCCAGGGTCAGCAGGGTGATGATGGTGAAGGCCGGGGTGCGGAGCAACATCCGCACACCGAACCGGAGGTCCTGAAGAAGATCATGCACAGACGAAGCCCCCCGTTGGGAAAACACAGCGAACAGCAGAAGAAACCGCGACCGGTACCTTATCAGCCCGTGGCGAGACTCGCGCCGCTGTCCGCCGGTGTAAGATCCATCCCCCATGCGTGTCGCCATCGCCCAGGCCCGTCCCGCCACCCTGGACCTCGAAGCCGGGGTCGAGCGCGCCGTGGAGTGGATCCACCGCGCCGGTCGTGAAGGGGTGGCCCTGCTGGCCTTCGGGGAGTCCTTCCTGGGGGGCTATCCCGCCTGGGTCGATTGGGCGGGATGGTCGGCGTTCGGCAGTCGGGACAACGCCCGGCTCTTCACCCGCCTGCGGGCGGCCTCGGTGACCGTCCTGCCCCAGCCCGGGGAGGCCATCCGGGTGCTCAGCGCCGCCTGCGCGGAAGCCGGGGTGGCGGTGGTGATCGGCGCCGACGAGCGTTCGCCGGAAGGCAAATCGATCTACAATTCTTTGCTGGTCTTCGATCGCCACGGGGTGTTGCGCCAGGTGCGGCGCAAGCTGGTGCCCACCCACGGCGAGCGCCTCTGTTGGGCGCCCGCCCCGGACGCCGCCATGGCGGCGCTGGAAGCGGTGGATCTGGATGGGGTCCCGGTGGGCGCGCTGATGTGCTGGGAACACTGGATGCCCCTGGCCCGCCACCGCCTGCACCGCACCGGCGAGGCCATCCACGTGGCCGCCTGGCCCCACGGCAGCGAACTCCACCACCTGGCCAGTCGGCACTACGCCTTTGAAGGGGCGTGCTTCGTCCTGTTGAGCGCCCTCTACGCGCCGCCGGAGGATTTCGCCGCCCTCGATCTGGGCCTCTCGCCCCCGGACGGCTGGCGGGGCCTCGATGGCGGCAGCGCCATCGTCGGCCCCGACGCTCGCTACCGGGTGGAGCCGGTCTACGGTCGGGAGGATCTCCTGGTGGCGGACCTCGACCTCCGGGAAGCGGAGGAAGCCGCCTTCCTCCTCGATACCGCCGGGCATTACGACCGGCGGGATCTGCTCTCTCCGTGAGGCCCGCCGGAAGCCCTATCCCGCGGGCGTCCCCTGCAACTCCGCCGCCACCGCTTCCACCGCCCGCCAGACGCGGATCAGGTTGCCGCTCAGGATCTTCGTGACGTCCTCGTCGGAATAGCCCCGCTCCAGGAGCACCCGGATGAGGTTGGGGTATTGGGAGACGTCCTTCAAGCCCGTCGGCAGCGAGTCGCCCACTCCATCGAAATCGGAGCCGAGACCCACGTGGTCGATGCCCACCAACTGCACCACATGGTCGATGTGGTCCGCCACATCGGTGACATCGGCGAAGATCTTCTCCCGCCCTTCCCAATACTGCTTTTGGAATTCTTCCAGCTCCGGGCTGCCCCGTTCGAAGCCGTTCTCTTCGGCGTAGGCACCCACGGCGGCCCAGAAGTCCGTGCCCTGCTGCTGGGCCGCGCCCAGCAGGAAGGACGAGCCGAAGTTGATCTGGATCACGCCGCCGTTTTCCGCCAGCTTCTGAATCATGGCGTCGTCCATGTTGCGCTCAAAACCGGGGGTGAAATGGCGGGCGGAGGAGTGGGATGCGATCACCGGCGCCCGGGTCACCTCGAGCACCTGGTAGAAGGCGTCGTCGGAGACGTGGGAAATATCCACCATGATCCCCAGCCGGTTCATCTCCGCCACGACCTCTTTGCCGAAGGGGGAAAGGCCGTTCCACTGCCGCTCCTTGGCGTAGGAGGAGTCACAGATCTGGTTGTTCTCCGAATGGGTGAGGGTGATGTAGCGAATCCCCCGCTGGTGGAAGTGGGCCAGATTGGCCAGGTCATCCTCCACCGGGGCGCCGTTCTCGATCCCCAGGGGGAGGGAGATCTTTCCCGCCGCTTTGTGGACGGCGAGATCGTCCGGCGTGGTGGCGATGGCGAACTTGTCCGGCCATTGGGTGGTGAAGCCTTCCACCATGTCGATCAGAGTGTCGGCGAATTCCTTGGCGCCACCGCTTTTTTGGTAAGAAGCGGGCACGTAGATGGACATGAACGGGGCGTTGAGACCCCCCGCCTGGGCGCGGGGAAAGTCGAAATCGCCCTTCTCGGTGCGTTGGGAGATGTCCTCCATCTCCTCTTCCAGCCGGTAGGGCACATCGACGTGGGTGTCGATGATCAAGGTGTCCTGGGCGAGCTGTTCCGCTTTGGCCTGTAGATCCACCGAGGTCTCTCCTTCTTTGGGCGAGCCCTGGTCCCCGGGTTGGGGGGCGCACGCCATCATGGTCAAGAGGGTGCAAGAGGTGAGGAGGGTGCACAGGGTGAAGAGGGCGGGGGCAAGGGTCCTGGGTCGCAACATAGTGGGATTCCTCCGTGATTGATGGGGCAGTCTACCCCATGGAAAAGCAAAAGCCGGGGCCTTGGAAGACCCCGGCTTGGGTACCGATTCCGCCAGCCAGAGGTTACTCGGCGGCGGTCTCTTCGCCCTCTTCCTCACCCTCGCCCTCGACGGAGTCGTCGTCGGCACCGGCGGTGACGGTGGCACCCGCGTCATCCGCCGCAGCGCCGGAGGCAGCGACGATATCGAGCTTGATCACGACCTCGTCGCGGATCAGGTCATCGGCCTTGCCGGCGTACTCAATGCCGAAGTCGAAGCGCTTGATGAAGAACTCGGCATCAGCCTTCACCTGGCCATCGGCCACGGCGATGGTCGCCGGGAACTCGATCTGCTTGGCGACGCCGTGGAGGTTCAGGTTGCCGGTCACCGTGTAGCCCCCACCCTCAGCGGCGGCGACGCCGGTGGACTGGAAGGTGGCGGTGGGGTAGGTCTCCACATCAAAGAAGTCGGCGCTCTTCAGGTGGGTGGTCAGGTTCTCCGAGTCGGACCACAGGGAGGTGGCGTCGATGGTGACATCGATGGCCGCGGTGGTGGCGTCGTCCCCGGCCACCGTCACGGTGCCCGAGAACTTCTCGAAGCCACCGTCGTGGCTACCGGTCACCTTGGAACCAACCCAGGTGACGGCGGAGCCGTCGGTGATGGTGTAAACGGTACCCTCGGTGGCGGTGGCCTCGGCGGTAGGCTCGGTTACCGTGGCTTCATCCTTGCCTTCGGCGGGGTTTTTGGCACAGGCGGTGGTGAACACCAGGGTACCGGCGACAGCGGCGATCAACAACAGGAAGGTCAAATGCTTCATAGCTTTACGGCCTCCTCCTTCATCTCGGTTTCAGGTTTCCAAAGCTGGGGCGGACGCCCCGGGCTAGGTAGTGTACCAGGATCTGGAGCGAGGAGACGGAAATCCTCGGAACGGGAGGGGTTGGAGAGGAGGGGCCCGGCTCTGGAAGAGCCGGGCCCGGAGGATTCGGAGTCGTCAAAAGGAGAGACATAGGTTGGTACGCTGACCGGGTGGGAAGGTTGCAGCGGAATGTCGTACGCTCTTGTCGGGTTGATTGCGGCGAGGAGAAAGTCATGGGTTACGGCAAGGTTTTCCAGGTTCTTCTGGTGATCGGGGGGCTGTTTTCAGCCGCCTCCGGGACGATGGTCGTGGGGGCAAGAGAGTCGGAACCGCCGATCCCCTTGGCGGTGCGGGGCCAGGTGCTCGATACCGGTGGGGGGCCGTTGCCGGGGGCGCGGGTGGCGCTGATTCCGGCGGGAGATCTCTACGCGGCGGCGCTGGCACGAAGCGCGGGGCGGGCGCTGCCGGAACCGACCGCGACGGTGGAGACGGGGTCGTGGGGGGAGTTTGTGCTGGAAGCGCCGGAACCCGGCCTGTGGACGGTGCGGGTCACGGCGCCCGGGCGGGTGCCGATGGCCCATGAGGCGGTGCCCGTGGTGCGGGATGTGTTGCTGGCACCGGTCACCCTGCCGCCGGATGTGGGGTTGGCGGTGCGCACGGCACCGGCGGGGGTGGCGGTGCGGTTGCGCACACCGACGGAGGCCACCCACGACGCGGAACCGAGTTGGCGCCCGGCGCAACGGCTGGGGCACAGTGACGCGGAAGGCCGTCTGCTGCTGCCCCGGGCCGCTGGCGAGACGCTGGAACTGGTGGCTTCGCGCGTCGGCTGGCAGGGCCTGCGGCGGCCTTTGGAGCCTCGCGCCGGGGTGGCCGAAATCACCCTGGAAGCCTCCGAACCGTGCCGGTTCGAGGTTGGCTTGCACGATGGGGGCTCCACGGCGGGGGTTCTCATCCTTCACGATGATGTGGTGGTCGGCATCGTGGACGCGTCCGGGTCCGTCGAACTGCCGACGTTGACCACCCCGTTGGATTTCTTGACCCTCGACGGCGTTCGTTGGCGCCTCCCTGTGACGTGCGGCCCGGCGGCGAGGACGGTCTTGCCAGAGCCCCACGAGATCCAGGGGCGGGTGGTGGACAAGACCACGAACCTGCCGGTGGTCGGGGCGTTGGTGTGGGACGACCTGGGACGCGCGGTGACCACCGATGCCCGGGGGGTGTTTCGACTGACGACCACCGGGCTCGCGGCGCGGCAGCTCTTCGCGGATGCGGCGGGCCACCAGGCTGCGGGCCTCGCGGTGGCGGCGGCGAGCGAGGCGGAGGCGGTGCTGCGGCTGCCACCGGAGCCCACCATCTCGGGGTGGGTCGTCGATGCCGACGGTCGGCCGGTGGTCGGGGCCGAGGTCATGATGGAGCGGGCCTGGCGCACGGGGCGCCAGTGGCAAGTTACCGGACAATCGATGGGTGCGGGAGTGTCCTGGTACGACGGCTCATTCTTGCTGCGGCTTCCGCGCCTCGCCCGGTCGGGGCTGTCGGTTCAGGTCCGCCACGAGGCCTTCGCCCCGCACCAGGAGTACCGGGACCGGCTGCCGGAAGGCCCCGTGGAGATCACCCTGTACCCTGGGTCGCGGGTCTATGGGGAAGTGGTGGATCCCCAGGATGCCCCGGTTTCGGACGCCCTTGTGGCCCTGACCTTCAGCCGCTCCGGGGTCGATGGGCGCGTCCAACCCGAACCGGATTTCGCGGTGACCACGGCGCTGGATGGAACCTTTTCGTTGCTCCACGTACCCTCCGGTCGTTTTGACATCGTCATCGAGAGGGCGGGTTTCGCCGCCACCGAATTGCCAGCGCTGGAAGTGCCCCCGGAGGCGCCGGAGATCGATCTGGGGATCGTCGTGCTGGAGCCGGGGATGGTGGTGGAAGGGGTCGTGCGAGACGAGGCCGGGACGCCCGTCGGGGGGGCGCGGATCCAGGCCGGTGTCGCGAGCTATACCGCCTTCCTGATCCCGGATTCCCGGCGGCCCGGGGGGCCGACCCGACCGGAGACCGATGACCAGGGGCGCTTCACCCTCCGGGACCTGCGCCGTGGAGAGATCTTGACCCTCGGCGTGGACCACCCGGATTACGTTCCCGCGACCGTGCCCGGGGTGGAGGTTCCCACCGAGGCGCCGCTGGAAATCACCCTTGTGGCCGGTGCTGGGATCGCGGGTCGGGTGGTGGACGAAGCGGGAGCGCCCATCGCTGGTGCCAACATCCTCGCCAGCCGCGACGTCAAGACGGGCGTCGGCGCCCTGGTCCCCTGGGCGTTGCGCCAGCAGAACCAGAGCACGGCGGAGGATGGCACCTTCGCGCTGCGTAAACTGGCGGCGGGATCCTGGCGGTTGGAGGCGCAGCGGGAGGGGTATCTCTCCGCCCGAGCCGCGATGGAGCTCACCGCCGGTGCCGAGGCGGGTCCCCTGGAGATGGTCCTGCGACGCGGAGCGACCCTCCACGGTCGCGTGATCGGCCCCCGGGGGGAGGTCGCCGCGGAGGCGCAAGTTCTCTATCGGTCGGTGGAAGGGAACTACAGCCGGAGTACCGGCACGACGACCGATGGCGACGGGCGCTTCCAATTCTCCGGCCTGAAGACCGGTCCCCTTCAGCTGGAAGCGACCCACGAGGCTCTGGGCAAGGTGAGCCGGTGGGTGGAGATTCAATCCGGGGACAACCGGGCGGAGTTGCGTCTGGTAGCGAAGCCGAGCCTCGCCGGTCGCGTGGTGGATGCTGCCGGTGCGCCGGTCCCTTCCGCCGAGGTGATCGTGCGGCACGCGGGGGGAACCCAATTTACTTCCGTAACCCCCGTCGGAGAATTCCGCTTCGCCAATCTGGAGCCGGGGGAGTACACCGTTTCGGCGCGCGGCGAAGGCTTCGCCGCGTCCCAAGCCGTCGTGGTGACCCTGGCGGACACCTCCCGTGAAGGGGTGGAATTGCGCTTGCGCCGGGGCGTGGTGCTCAGCGGCACCCTCCATGGCCTGACCCTGGCCCAACTGAGTCAGACCTCGGTCACCGCCTACGAGACCGGTGGGGGTGGATTCCAGAATCTGGCGGAGCCCGCGGATCTCGATGCCCGCTATCGCCTCGAAGGGCTGTCACCGGGGCGCTGGCAGGTGGTGGCTCGGGTCGAAGGCGGCCCCACGGAGAGGGAGAGCCTGACCGTGGAGGAGGGAGCGGGAGATCTGCAACTGGATTTCCAATTCGCCGGCAACAGTGCCTTCCGGGTGCAACTGCTGCACAACGGCGAGCCGCTCTCCCAGGTTCTGGTGTCCCTCTATGGGAAAGGCACTTCCGCCAGTGCCACCACGAATACCGTGGGCGAGGCGAGGATCGATGGGCTGGAGGATGGTACCTACCATCTCTCCATCGGCTTGCCCTGGGCCCAGGTCTCCCGGGAGGTGGAGGTCTGGGACGGCGGCGAGGCGTTGGTCGAGATCGATTCCGGTCGCCTGGTGGGTTCCGTCCACTCCGCCACCGATGGAGCGCCCCTCGATGGGGTTTCGTTGACCGCCAACGCACTCGGGACCGACGCTCCCTCCGGCGGTCGCGCGGATCGCCGCAACATCGAGTTTGCCAGTGGCGTCGGCGGCGATTTCGAGCAACCCTTGCCCCCGGGCCGCTACCGGCTGGTGGCCACCCGCGAGGGCTACGCCGCGGAGCAGTGGGAGGTCGAGGTGACCGCCGGGGGGGTGACGGCCCTGGCCCTGGAGTTGCGCCCTGGGGGCAGTCTCGAAGTCACCTTCCGCCACGCCAACGGCGCGGTTCCCAGCCAGGTCGTGCTCTACGCCCTGGATGGTGACGGTCGGCTGCTGTTGCAGCGATCCCTCCAACCCCGGGGTCCAGAAGGACGCTTCCCCCTGCCCTCCCTGCCCGCGGGGAGTCGGGTGGTGCTCTACGCCGACGGTGCGGCGTTCTTCGAGGTGGCGGCGGCCCAATTCCAGGAGGGTGCCACCGTGACCTTGCCGCCGGGAAGCACGCTCCAGGTGCAAACCCCCACGGATTCCAGCGGTTCGGACGGCACGGGACAATTGCACCTCACGGCCCCCGACGGCTCGCCCTTCGCTCCCGCCCTCTTCGGCATGTTGATCGACCACTGGCCCCTCAACGGCGGCAGCGCCCGGGTCCCAGGGCTGACCGCCGGGGCCTGGAGCTATCGGCTGACCCTGGCGGACGGCCGCAGCTGGGAGGGGACCTTCACGGCCTTTCCGGGGCGGGCGGTGACGCTCAATCTACAGTAGGATCGGCTTTGTGCTATCCCATGGAACCTGTCCCAGGAGGAAAAGACCCATGCCCAGTTTCAAGTCGCTGCTCGCTGTATCGCGTCCCCTTTCCGCCCTTGCCGTCGCCTTGCTCCTCGCCGCCTGTGGCGGTACCCCGGAAGGGCACGGGGACACCGCTCCCGAAGCCAAGGCGGGCACGATGACCGTGGAAGATGCCGTCGCCAAGGTCATGCCCGGCGGTGAACAGGGCGCCATCTATCTGGAGATCAACAACGAAACCGGCCAGGAGGACCGCCTCCTCTCGGTGGCCACCGACGGCGCCGGGGTGGCGGAGACCCACGAGACGGTCACCGATGGCGACGTGCTGCGCATGGAACCTCGGCCCGATGGCTTTCCCATCCCCGCCGGTCAGACGCTAGAACTGGCCCCCAGCGGCAAGCACATCATGCTCATGGAGTTGAGCGAGGGGCTGGCGGCCCAGGGGGTGCTGACCCTGACGCTGCACTTCGAGAAAGCCGGGCACATCACGGTGGAAGTGCCGGTGCAGTCCCTGGGTGGGGGGGAGGACATGGATCACTCCGGGATGGATCACTCCGGGATGGATCATTCGGGTATGGATCATTCGGGTATGGATCATTCCGGGATGGATGCCGGGGAAATGGACGAGGAGGAGGACGCCGCGTCCGGTGCAGCCTCCAACGAGCCGCAGGACATTCACTGAGTCCCAGGGGTTGGCGCCACCGCGCCTACTGCGTGGGTCTTGCTGGGGGCTGAGGCGATGCGGGGGGCACCAGGGGTAGACCGTTGAGGGTACCTCCTGCGATAGGCGTCCAGGCGGACGCCTCCAGCGTTTCCCAATCCAGAATCCAGACCCCGGTGCGGGTGCCATAACCCGCCAGCAGCAGACCTTCGCGAGCGGCGGCCATGGAGACGAAGCCCTGGTAGTCCAGGCGCAGAGGCATGCGTTCCAGGACGTTGCGGGTTGGATCGTAGCGGTCCAGAACCGGCGAATCCAGGCCCGAGGCACCGTGCCCCAGAAACAGGTAGAGACGACCGTCGCGGCCTTCGACGATGCCGTTGATGGCGGGGTTGGAAGTGATGGCCATGGTGACCATGCCCTGGGTCGCCAGGCCCTCTTTTCTTGCCTGAGAGAGGACTTCTTCCACCGCTGCCATCCGCTGGTCCTCCGTGATCGACGCTTCCGGAAGCTTGCCCCCCGCCACCTCCAGGGTCTCCAGCAGTCTGCCGGATGGAGAGAGCTTGTAGATTCGGTAGCGATAATGATGCGCGGCCCAGAGGTTCCCCCGGTGATCCGTGGCGAACAGCATGCCGGAATCGAGGTGGCGAGCCATTGGAGCCTGGGACTCGGTCGATTTCTCGCGGTCGAGCAAGGGCTGCCAGCGATCTCCAGAAAGCGTCTGGATCAGGGGCGGAGCTTCCGAGGCTCGAAAACCCACGGTACGCTCGCGCCCGGTGAGGATGGGACGGGCTGAAAGCACTGGCTGATCGCCGTGAAAACCGATCGATTCAAGGCTCCAATTCGAGCGCGGCAAAGGGATTTCCCGGCCATCCTTGAGGTAGCGCAGGACGGGTGGGGCGTAGAGCAGCCAGGCATCGCCGTCCCGCGAGCGCGCCGCCCGCCGCACGACGCCTCCGGTCAGGGGGCTCTCTTGCAGGGCCTCTGGATCGGTGAAGCGACCGTTGCGGAATTTGCGCAGTTCCAAGGTCGCCAGATCCAGCAGTACCGCCCGACCCTGGGCGTCTGCATGGACCAGCTGCGCGCCGTCGCGGGGTTCTTTCGTCGAGATTTCGACGGGCTGTGGCGTCAGGCTCGATGGCACTGGACCCGTGCCCAGGACGAGCAGGGCGAGCAAAGCAAGAACCGCCGTCGAGCTTTGCATCAACACTGTTGGAATGGCCCCCGGATGAAACCCGTCAAGGCTCCGGTGTTGTCATCGTAAATGTAGCAAGTTGTATAAGAAAAGCAGCCCGATGGACTCACTTCGATGGTATCCACGCAGTCCATATAGCCATAAACGCCGCTGCACACCGAGAGAGCGAGGAGTGAGAGAAGAACCCGGCGAATCATAGAAGCTCCTGAGGATCGTATTTGTGCTGTTGATTGTACAGCCTTCTAGCAGCCCGTGGTGAAAGTCGCCCGCCTGCGAGAGCGAGGAATTTTCGGTCAGATCAAGGCGGAAAATCGCAGGAATATCCGCGATCTTACGAGATTTTCCAACGCCGATCTGGCGGAAAAGGCCCGCTCGGAGCGCGGCGCGAGTTTTGCCACGGGCTGCTAGGGAGGGCGAGTCGGCGATGCGCATCTCTCCCCTGAGGTGGTCGCCGATGCCACCCATTTTGTCCGGCAGGTCGTTGCGTTGTCAGGTGGGCGGGGCCGTGGTGTGCGGGACCCCTCAGGGCCGTGGTGCCATGGCGGCGCCCAGGGCGACGAGGACGGTGCCGCTGACCCGGGGTTGCCAGCGCACGAAACCCGGATGGGCGGAGAGCCAGCGACCCACGGTACTGCCCAACCAGGCGATGACCAGGTGGAGGGAGGTGCCGGTGACGTTGAAGATGCACCCCAGGAGGAAGAATTGCAGCGCCGCCGGTGCCCGCGCCGGATCGACGAATTGGGGTAGAAAGGCCAGGAAGAAGAGCCCCACCTTGGGGTTGAAGGTGTTGGTGGCCACCCCTTGCAGGTAGACCCGGCGCAGGGACGCTGGCCCCGCCGTCTCGGCCTTGGCGGTGCTGCCGGACGGCTCCGCGAGGGGGGCGCGGTTGCTGAAAATTTGCCGCACCCCCAGATAGATCAGGAAGAGCGCCCCGGCGAGTTGAATGCCGGTCATCGCCGCCTTGGAGGACGCCAGCAGCGCCGACAGCCCCAGCGTCGCCGCCAGGGTGTGGATCAGCCGCCCGGTGGAAATCCCCAGCGCCGAGCACACCCCTTCCGCCCGCCGTCCCCCGAAGCTCCGAGCCAGGACGTAGAGCATGTCCGGCCCCGGCGTGAAGTTCAGCGCCAGGCCGGCGGCGAGAAAGACGGCGAACAGCGCCGGTTCCGGGAGAAGTTGAGGCATGATGGAGGGATCTTACACGGTAGGATTCCCACGGTAGAATCCCCTGGCCCCATGACTAATCAACTCCTGACCACCGTCGTCGCTGAAAAACCCTCCGTCGCCCGGGATATTGCCCGGGTGCTGGGGGCGAAGCAGCGGCGGGATGGGTACCTGGAGGGCAACGGCTACCGGGTCACCTGGGCGGTGGGCCATCTGGTGGGGTTGCCGGAACCCCACGACATCAAGCCCCGATGGCGCAAGTGGCGGCGGGAAGACCTGCCGATCTTGCCGGAACGGTGGCCGTTGCAGGTGGTCCCACGGACCAAGGACCAATTCGAGGTCATCCGCCGTCTGCTCAAGGATCCGGCGGTGGATCGGGTGATCTGCGCCACCGACGCCGGGCGCGAGGGCGAGTTGATCTTCCGCTACATCTACGAGGCTGCCGGGTGCACCAAGCCCTTCCAGCGCTTGTGGATCTCGTCCCTGACCCCGGACGCCATCCGGCGGGGTTTCGACCAGCTGCGGGACGGCCACACCTTCGATCCCCTGGCGGATGCCGCCCGGGGGCGGAGCCGCGCGGACTGGCTGGTGGGGATGAATCTTTCCCGGGCCTGCTCCCTGGACTATGACGAGACCTGCTCCGTGGGCCGCGTCCAGACCCCCACCCTGGCCATGGTGGTGGAACGGGAGCTGGCCATCCAGGCGTTCGTGCCGGAGCCCTACCTGGAGGTGGAGGCCACCTTCTCCCCGGTGGTGGACTCGGAAATGGGTGCCGAAGCCGACCCGGACGCGCCTTCCTACCGGGGCGTCTGGTTCCGGGGCAAGAAACCCACCGCCGAGGCCCGGCGTTTCCCGGCGGACTCCGAGGAGGCCCACGAGGTGGTCGCCCGGGCCAGGAGCGCCACCGCCGAGCAGGGGCGCATCGCCTCCCTCAAGGCCCAGAAGAAGACCATGGCGCCGCCCCTGCTCTACGATCTGACGGAGTTGCAGCGCCACGCCAACCGCCTCTACGGCTTCACCGCCAAGAAGACCCTCTCCCTGGCCCAGGGCCTGTACGAGGGCAAGAAGCTTCTCAGCTACCCCCGCACCGACAGCCGTCATCTGTCGAAATCCGTCGCCCAGGGACTGGACAAGACCCTGGCGGCGATCCGCGAGCCGTATCGGGATCTGCTGCCCCCGGGCACCTTCGAGGCGCCCATCCCCCCTCTTCACCAGATGCGCGGCAAGCGCTTCGTCGATGACAGCAAAGTCACCGACCACCACGCCATCATCCCCACCGAGACCTCCCCCGAAGGGGTCACCCTCACCGCCGATGAGCGGAAAATCTACGACCTGGTCTGCCGTCGGCTGCTCTCCGCCTGGCTGGACGATCACGTCTGGTCGGTGACCACGGTGCTCACCGAGATCACCACCGGCGGCGGCTCTGACCGGATCGTGGACCGTTACCACTCCAGCGGCTCCCAGGTGGTGGAGGAGGGGTGGAAGGTGCTCGATATCGGTGGCGGCAAGACGGCGCCGAAGGGCAAACAGAAAGGGAAGAAAGGCGAGGCGGAGGAGGACGAGGACGACCAGCAGCTGCCCAAGGATTTGCACGAGGGCCAGTCCCAGCGGGTTCGCGGCGCCCGGGTGCTGGCGAAGAAGACCCGCCCGCCGAAGCGGTTCACGGAGGCGACGCTGCTCACCGCCATGGAGAGCGCCGGCAAGACCCTGGATGACGAGGAGCTGGCGGCGGCGATGCGGGAGAGTGGCCTCGGCACCCCCGCCACCCGTGCCGAGACCATCGAGACCCTGCTCAAGCGGGAATACCTGGAACGGCGGAAAAAATCCCTCCACGCCACGGACAAGGGGATCCGCCTCATCGCGCGGGTGCACCCCAAGGTCAAGAGCCCCGCCATGACCGGCGAGTGGGAGGCGGAACTGGCCCGCATCCAGCGCGGCGAGACCGCCCTGGCGGATTTCCTGAAGCGCATCGAGGCGTACGTGCGGGAGGTGGTGGGGGAGGGGGCGTCGGCGGCATTGGCTACAAAGGCAGCGACCCACAAGGCGGCAACGCCCCCCCGCGCCCTGGAGCCGATGCCGAAAGCCCGTCGCCCGGTCGGCCCGTCCGCCACCGCTGCCAAGGCTTCGCGACCGGCACCGCTGCCGTCAAGTCCGGCTCCTCGACCGACGCCGTCCAGCGACACCACCGCACGGGTCTTCGAGGCCCGCTTGCCCGGACCGCCACCCAGCCTCTTCGACAGTGGGCCGTCCTCGTTCAGCGCGGGTCCGCCCCCGGGCTTCGACGACGCTGTGCCCCTCCCCGAGCCCCCGCCGGACCTCATGGCAGATTCGTACCCCGGCGGAGGCCACGAAAGGTCGTCGAGGGTTTCCGCCGGGCCTCCCGCTGATCGTTCGATCGACAAGCACCTCCAGGCAGAGGGTGAATCCCGCCAGCAAACCCTCCTCACCCCCCCGCGCGCCACCCCCGCGCAACTGGCCCGGAAGAACCGCCCACCCACCGCGCCGGATCAGCTGACCGGGTTGCTCCAGGAAGCCTTCGGCCACGACGCCTTCCGCCCGTACCAGGAGACCGTCTGCCAGGCGGTCACCGGCGGCGCCGATGTCCTCCTCGTCATGCCCACCGGAGCCGGCAAATCCCTCTGCTACCAGCTGCCCACCCTGGCCCGGGGAGGCACCGGGCTGGTCATCTCGCCGCTCATCGCCCTGATGGAAGATCAGGTGGCCAAGCTCCAGGCCCAGGGGCTGGTGGCGGAGCGGATCCACTCCGGGCGCAGCCGGGCCGACTCCCGTCAGGTGTGCCGGGACTATCTGGACGGCGCCCTGGACTTCCTCTTCATCGCCCCGGAGCGGCTCGCCGTCCCGGGTTTTCCGGAGATGCTCGCCCGCCGCAAGCCCGTCCTGGTGGCCGTGGACGAGGCCCATTGCATCTCCCAATGGGGCCACGACTTCCGCCCCGAGTACCGGATGCTGGGGGAGCGCCTCCCCCTGCTGCGACCCGCCCCGGTCCTCGCCCTCACCGCCACCGCCACGCCCATGGTGCAACAGGACATCCTCCGCCAGTTGGATGTCGATGGTGCGGAGCGCTTCATCCACGGCTTCCGGCGCGACAACATCGCCATCGAGGTGGTGGAATTGAAGCCCTCCGCCCGCCGCGCCGCCGCCCATTACCTGCTTCAGAACGAGGCCGCCCGCCCCGCCATCGTCTACGCCCCCACCCGCAAGGAAGCCGACGCCCTGGGGGCGGAACTGGCCGAGGAGATGCCCGCCGCCGCCTACCACGCGGGGATGCCCGCCGGGGCTCGGGATCAGGTGCAGAGCGCCTTCCTGGGCGGTCGCCTGGAAGTCATCGTCGCCACCATCGCCTTCGGCATGGGGGTGGACAAGGCCGATGTCCGCACCGTCATCCACACCGGGTTGCCGGGGAGTCTGGAGGCCTACTACCAGGAGATCGGTCGCGCCGGGCGCGATGGCCTGCCCTCCCGTGCCCTGCTCCTCTACTCCTTCGCCGACCGGCGCACCCACGAGTTCTTTCACGGTCGGGACTACCCGGACATCGCCGATCTGGAGCAGATCTTCCGGGCGCTGGACGGCAAGCCCCAGCCCAAGGCGTGGCTGGCGGAGCGGGTGCGGGTGGAAGCGGAGGTCTTCGACAAGGCGCTCGAAAAGTTATGGATCCACGGCGGGGCGCTGATCGACCCGGAGGAAAACCTCACCCGGGGTAAGGACGGCTGGCAGAGCGCCTACCGCGCCCAGCGGGATCACAAGCTGGCCCAGCTGGAGCAGATGACCCGCTTCGCGTCCGCCCACGACTGCCGGATGTTGCATCTGGTGGAGCATTTCGGCGACCAGGAGGACTCCGGCGCCCTGTGCGGCCACTGCGATATGTGCCAGCCGGAAGCCTGCCAGGTGCGCCGCTTCCGTCCCCCGACGCCCAAGGAACTGGCCGCCATGGCCGCGGCCCTGGACGCCTTGCGCAGCCGCAACGACCTCTCCACGGGGCAGTTGCACAAGCGGGCGTGTGGCGATCCCCCGGACCCGGACCGCCGCACCTTCGAGCACCTGCTGGGGGGGCTAGTGCGCGCCGAGTTGGTGGAGATCGAGGAGGATTCCTTCGAGAAAGACCGCCGGGTGATCCACTTCCAGCGCGCCCACCTGACCCGCGCCGGGAGCCGCGCCGGGACCTCCGATCTGGTGGGCATTCCCATCGCCGAGGAGCTCACCCCCGCCAAGAAAACCCGCGCCCCCCGCCGCAAGCCCCGCTCGCGGTCGGGGAAAAAGACCGCCGTCGCAGAGGTGCCTCTCGACGCGCCGCCGGAGTTGTTGGAAGCCCTCAAGAGCTGGCGCCTCAAGGAAGCCCGTCGCCGCCGCATCCCCGCCTTCCGCATCCTGACCGACAAGACCCTGGAGAGCCTCGCCGCCCACCGGCCCCGGAACGAAGCGGAACTCCTCGCCATCAAGGGCATCGGCCCCACCATCGTCGAGAAATATGGCGAGGCGCTGGTGGGGTTGGTGACATAGATATGCCTCCTGAGGCTATAAACGATGAATATAGCCCCGGGCAGAATATTAGCCACTCATAGATATAGCCCTGTAGGCTATATTGACGGTTTATAGCCTGGTGGGCTATAAATGCTCTATGGAGCAGCTTGCAGTACCAAAGAGTCAAGTTGTGGCGATTCTTGGTGACGTGGTGAGTTCCCGGAAACACCCGGACCAGGAAGAGATGCTCAAGGATCTGGCGCAAAC
>Ga0210063_1000290_pt1 | contig 16634 bp, 14 predicted proteins | sample Muzzi_PWA_D1_FD_185529 | JGI IMG/M metagenome (GOLD analysis project Ga0210063, IMG submission 185529) | Wetland microbial communities from San Francisco Bay, California, USA, that impact long-term carbon sequestration - Muzzi_PWA_D1 (SPAdes) | ecosystem: Environmental > Aquatic > Marine >... | reverse complement strand
AGCCAGGAAAAGCTCTCGCCAGAATTGTTCTTGTCGGTTTCTGTACCGCGCTACTGGCTAGACCAGGAGGCGTTGCAGGGGGTCGCGGATGCGGTGGATTTCTTGGTGCCGGAGCTGTATGGCCAGCGACCGGGGGTGGAGATCTGGGATCCGGCGTGGACCCTGACGCGGACGGTGGCGGATGCCCGCCGGGTGGATGCCCTGGGGCGGGATTTTCTGGTCGGGGTGAGCAGTGTTGGGGTCGCCATTCTGGACGCCAAGGCGGGGGTGAGCGGGGTGCGCACCCGGGGGACTCTGCGGGAACTGGCGTTGAGCCCAGCCCTGGAACTGGTGCCCGGTTTTTCGTTGAGCGGTATGGATGGCCGGCGCTATTCATTCCGCGCCCTGGGCGCTGTGCGGTTTGGTGGCGAGCCCCTGGGGATCGGTGAGAAGTTGGAGGTGATCGGCCTCGGGATCAGCAACCTGAAGGATCTGCGCGCGGCCCTGGCGGGAGCGGGGCTGGAGCGCTATCGGGGAGAGGTTTTCTACCGGCTGCCCGCCGCCGAGGAGCGCTTTCTCTTGAGTCGGCCGCAGATCGTCGGGGTGGTGCAGGGGGATGCACCCCCGGCGTCGCTGGCGGTGGAGGTGGTTCCTGGCCCTCGCCGAGGGGGACGCCAACGGCTGACGGTGAGCCTTCAGAATACCGGCCAGCAGGCTACGGAGATCGCTTCCATCGACCATAATTATGTGGAGTTGACGGCGATCGATGCGTATTTCAGCGATGCGGACCGGGGGGAGTTCCAGCGCTACCAGCTGTTGCGCCGGGGAGGGGATGGGCAGACTCAGGCGACGCTGCGGCAGGCGAATGTGCTGCGCCTTTTCCGCCCCATCCTCGACCTGGGGGATCGGGTCACCTCCGGCACGATCCAGATGACCGCGACGGGTTCGGACCCTCGGCTACGGCTCACGGCGGTGTTCTTGCTCCCGGACGGAGAGGTGCTGCGGTCGCCGACAAACGAATGGCGACCGTAGGTTGGAATCCGGTCATCCGCCGACAGTTGTAGGCGTGCTACCATCCACGGGAGAGCGATCAACTTTGACACGCAAGGGGGACGGAATGAACTTCCAGAAAATTCAAGGATTTTGTGGCGGCTGGGGCCTGGTGCTCGCCGCTGTTTTGCTCGCCGCGATGCCGGTGATGGGAGCGGGAATGACACCCAAAGATGTAGCCAAAATCGCCGCGGTGAGCGGCGTCGCAGTCGCGCCGGATGGCAGCGCCATCGCGTATTTGAAGTCGGTGCCGCGGCGCCCCTACGAGGACGAGGACGGCACTTCCTGGAGCGAGCTTCACGTGGTGCGGGGGGATGGGGAGGATCGGCCCTACATCACGGGGCACGTCAATGTGGGGGGGGTGGGTTGGACTCCGGACAGCAAGGGGATCTCCTTTGTCGCCAAGCGGGAGGGCGACGAGGCCCGCGCGCTGTATGTGATTCCGGTGGATGGGGGAGAGGCCCAGAAAGTGCTGGAGTTCTCGGAAGGCATCGGCTCGTACTCCTTCAGCCCCGACGGCAAGCGGGTGGCCTTCCTGGCGTCGGATAGGGAGGATAAGAAGGATAAGGAGAAGCTCGCCAAGAAGGGCTTCAAGGCGGTGATCTTTGAAGAGGACACGCACTTCACCCGGGTCTGGATCGCGGATCTGGAGGCGGAGGGGGACGATGCCGAGCCCCGCAAGTTGGCGTTGGAGGGTTCGGCGTCGATGCTCCACTGGAGCCCGGTGGACAATCGGCTGGCGCTGGCGTTGCAGCCGACCCCGGCGGTGGATGACAGCTTGATGCTGCGGCGGGTGCACGTGGTGGACGCGGACAGTGGTGAGGTGTTGGCGAAGATCGACAACCCCGGCAAGTTGGGCGGGCTGTCCTGGAGCCCCGACGGCAAGCACCTGGCGATCCTTTCGGGTGAGGATCAGCACGATTCGGCGGCGGGTCGGTTGATGGTGGTTCCGGCCACTGGCGGCGCGCTGAAGAATCTTCTGCCGGATTTCTTGGGGCAGGTGGAGGCGGTCGCCTGGCGGGATGAGTTCACGGTGATCTACGCGGCGTCGGAGGGCGTGACGACTGCGGTCTATGCTCTGGCGGCGACGGAGGGCTCGACGCCTCGCAAGGTCGTGGAGGCCGACGCCTGCTGGGGCGGCTTTGACCTGGCCAAGGACGGCACGCTGGCGCTGACCGGCACCACGCCCCAGCATCCTTCGGAGCTCTTCCGCACCACGGTCATTAACGGGGACCTGGGGAGCGAGCGGTTGACGGACTCGAACCCGTGGCTCGCGGAGGTGGCGTTGGCGAAGCAGGAAGCGATCACTTACAAGGCCCGGGACGGGGAGATGATCGAGGCGATTTTGCAGTATCCCGCGGACTATGAGCCGGGGAAGCGCTACCCGTTGATCATGCACGTCCACGGTGGCCCCGAGTCCCACTATTGCAACGGTTGGATGACCTCCTACGGGAATCCGGCGCAGATGGCGGCGGCTCGAGGTTATTTCGTGGTCTCGCCCAACTACCGGGGCTCCACGGGCCGAGGCGTGGCCTTCCAGAAGGCCCACCAGGGAGACTTCGCGGGCAAGGAGTTTGACGATCTGGTGGACGGCATCGATCACCTGGTGGCGGAGGGTTTGGTGGACAACGACAACGTGGGCATCACCGGTGGTTCCTACGGGGGCTTCGCCTCGGCTTGGGGGGCGACGTACTACACGGAGCGCTACAAGGCGTCGGTGATGTTTGTCGGGATCTCCGACCAGATCTCCAAGTGGGGGACCAGTGATATTCCCAACGAGATGTATCTGGTGCACCAGCGCATGTACCCGTGGGACGACTGGGAGAAGATGTTGCATCGCAGCCCCATCTACTACGCGGGCCAGTCCCGCACCGCCACATTGATCCTCGGTGGCCAGGAGGATACCCGGGTGGATCCGGGCCAATCGCTGGAGTTGCATCGCCATCTGAAGGTCCGGGGCAAGGCGCCGGTGCGGCTGGTGCAGTATCCGGGCGAGGGCCACGGCAACCGCATGACGGCGGCCCGTTACGACTATTCCATCCGCATGCTTCGTTGGTTCGATCACTTCTTGAAGGGCGATGGTGAGGATCTGCCGCCGTACGCCATTGACTACGAGGCGGAGTTGGGGCTGGAGAAGGACGCCGCGGACGACGACGGCGGCGGGGAGTAGGCGAGGCCCGCCCAACGGCGGGAACCAGGCCTGGAAACACGAGGGGCCGGGGTTTGTCCAGGAAGGACGGACCCCGGCCCCTCGCCACGCTGACGAGGCGCTTTATGAACGCTGCGGAGGGGTCAGTTGACCACCTCCAGGGCGTCCAGGTCGTCGGCGTACCCGAAGGGGAGGGGGAGACCACTGCGCACCGTGGCGAGCCCCAGGGCTTCCGCCGCGATGAAGATGCCCGGAACCCCGGCGGAGGTCGGCATCAGGATGTCCCCCTCCTCGATGGGACGATTCCAGAAGGCATCCAGAGTACCGATGATGGGGGAGGCTCGGCGCACCGAGAAGAGCAGCATGTCGTAGTCGGCGCTGAGCCAGTCGTAGGGACCGGGGGCCAGCTCATAGACGCCGGTGCCGTTCTCCCACAGGATCAGGGCGTCGAGGTCATCGAACGGCCCCAAACCCAACTGGTTGAAGGCCGCGAAGACGACGGGGGGCGCACCAGAGTAGTCGCTGAACAGCACATCGCCGGGGGCAAAGCCGTTGGCCGTCGCGGTGCCGCTGTTGGCCGGGGCGACCTCCAGGGGATCGAGCCAGGGAGCGTCCAGGGAGAAGTACAGGCCATCGCTGGGCTTCTCGAGGGTCAGGGCGTCCAGGTTGTCACCACGATCCGGCAGGAAGTTCAAATTGGCAGGGTTGGGCTCTCGGAGACCGAGGAACGGCCCACCCCAGGGGAAGAGACCATTGCCGTCCCAGACGCCGGTGTTGCCGAACACCGGGCCGGGGGGGATGGGGGCCACGGGCAGGGCGGCAAAGGTGGCGAAGATATCCGCCGAGGCCTCGCGGTTGCCCACCAGTCCTTCGGTGCTGACGTTGGGGGCGCCGGGCGCGCCGGGAATCCCCATGGCGAATTCATCCACGGAAAAGAAGAAGCGGGGTGCCCAGGCTCCCTTGTCGAGGGGGGTATCCCGACCGGAGGAGAAGGCATCGACTTCCGGCTGACCGGCGGCGCCGGGGCCGATCACCAGAGCGGCGACGGGGAGCACCACCGCCGGGGGCGGTCCGGCGGGAAGCAGGATGTCCCCGGCGGAGACCAGCGCTGCGGTGGGACCCTGGAAGTCGATGGAAAAGTAGGGTTGGGCCAGGACGCCGGAGGTCAGGGTCAGGCTGAGGAGTAGAGCGGGAAGGACGAAGAGCGAGTTTCTGCGCGACATTCGTTGGTTCTCCATGTGTGTGGTTCGATCGTTAGCCTCAAAGAGACTGTTCAGTCGGTGCATCAGAAAGGCGCCTGATTGCGCAGGCGTTCTGTAAAAGAGACTCGTGATTGGGAGAAAAACTCCGCCATCTTTTTTTGCCCGGGGTAGAATCGTGGAAAATCACGGCATCAGAAATGCGGAATGGAACGGGGGACCCATGTTTGGCAATCGACCGACCGTCGTCTTCGTTGTGGCACTGAATCTCCTGATGATGGGGTGGCTTTCCACCCCTGCGGCGACCGCCCAGAGCGCGCCGACGGTGGCGCCGAAGAGCGCCGTGATCGGCCACTTCGTGGTGTTGGGAGCCGGGACCAGCGGGGCCACCGTGGCCTATGCCCGGGCGGTGATCGAACCGGGTTGGAGCTGCCCTTCGGTGGTGGGTGGGGCCACCGCCGTGCCCATGACCCCCCGGGACAACCCTCACTTCTTCCCGGTGGTGGTGTGCGAGGCGAAGATCGGCTTCGGCCAAACCCTGCAACTCCAGTTGGAGGATGGCACGCTGCCGGTGGCCACGGTGCGCAAGAATCCCCAGCGGGTGCTGGCGTTTGGCGATACCGGGTGCAAACGGGGCACGCCGGGGGGCGGCGGGGGCGGTTGTCTGCCGGGCGCACCCGCGGAGCCTTTCGGGTCGTTGGCGCGGGCGGCGGCGACCGGTCCGGCGCCGGACCTGCTGCTGCACATGGGGGATTACAACTACCGCGGCACGCCCTCATCGATCCTGTTCACCACGCTGCAAGACGGGGAGCCGGTGACGACGGCGCAATGGAATTACGATGCCGGAGATGGCACCTCGGTGGAGGAGGGGTGCCTGCAGAATGCCGATGCCGGGTTCTACAGCCAGAACGCCCCCAACGGTGCGTTTCCGGATCTGTGGTCGGCGTGGCGGGACGATTTTTTCGCCCCCGCCCGGGACTTGCTGCCCAAGGCACCGTGGGTGTTCGCTCGGGGCAACCATGAACTGTGCAGCCGTGCCGGTCCGGGGTGGTTCTACTTCCTGGATGCCAGTTCCAACCTGGATGGCGCGCAGCAGCGCTGCCCGGTGCCAGATCCAGCCAGGGCGCCCATCGACAATGTGGTGCTCTCGGCGCCCTACGCCGTGGATCTGGGATCCCTGACGGTGCTGGTGCTGGACTCCGCCAACGCCTGCGATGCTTTCCTGAACGACACTTTCACCGCGCGCTACACCCAGCAGATGCAGACCCTGGCGGGAGAGACCTCCTCCAGCGGTGCCACCTGGCTCGTCACCCACCGGCCCATATGGGGCGTCACCGGGTTCACCGCGGGGGAGTCCACGGGGTGCACGGCGGCGAACCAGTGGGGCTGCATCAACCAGACGCTCCAAGCGGCGCTGCGCAACGCCGGGAGCGATGATTTTCTGGCGGCCCTGGATCTGCACCTGGCGGGGCATATGCACCGCTTCCAGACCCTGACCTTCCAGGCGCCGGGGCGCCCGCCGGTGATCGTGGTGGGCAACGGTGGCGTGGCCCTGGACGATAGCCCCCCGGTGGGGCCGCTGGCGCTGACCGTCGATGGTGAACCGGTGAAAGGTGCCTCGTTGGGGTCGATGATCCAGATCAAAAATGGCGGTTCGGACCCGGCCTTCGGCTACCTGGATGCCACGGTGGGGCCGGACGGCCAGTGGCAGGGCCAGGTGCGCAACCCGGTGGAGGGGGTGACCCTGGCGCGCTGTGGCTCCCGTTTTGCCGCCCGGGGGCAAGTCTGCCGGTTGCCTTCCGGGGAGGTGCCGCCGGTGCCGCCGCCGACGTCCGCCGAGCGGCCATGAGGGTTACCGTATCCCAATTCCCCAACGCCCAGGACACGCTGGATTCCGCCTGGCGGGGCCTTGTGATGCATGTCCGGCGGGAGAGCCCGGACCTCGTCCTGCTGCCCGAGATGCCCTTCCATGGCTGGCCCATGGCCCGGCGGGAGTTGGACCCGGAAGCCTGGAATGCCACCGTGGCGGCTCATGAAACCTGGTTATCCCGGCTGGACGAACTGGCCCCGGCGGTCGTGGTGGCTACCCGCCCCGTCACCGACGGCGGGCAGCGCTACAACGAAGGCTTCCTGTGGATTCCCGGTGCCGGGTATCAGGCGGTCCACCGCAAGGTCTACTTACCGGACGAGGAGGGCTTCTGGGAGGCGTCGTGGTACCAACCCGGGCCGCCGGAGTTCCGCCGGGTCGAAGTGCAAGGGCTTCGCCTGGGGTTCCTGATCTGCACCGAGCAATGGTTCTTCGAGCATGCCCGGGAGTACGGTCAGCAGGGTGCCCATCTGATCGTCTCCCCCCGGGCAACCCTGGCCCCCAGCACGGAGAAGTGGGTCGCCGGGGGCCGCAGTGTGGCGACGGTCTCGGGCGCCTACCATCTCTCCGCCAACCTGGCCGGAGCCAGCGACCTGGCCACCCCCTGGGGCGGTACCGGCTGGATCATCGAGCCGGAGGAGGGGGAAGTGCTGGGGCGCACCTCGGCGGAGCAGCCTTTCTTGACCCTGGAGATCGATCCTCGCGAGGCGGAGCGGGCCAAAGGGACGTACCCGCGGTATGTTCATCCCGGCCCCCGCACAAAGCCCTGATCCACCCAGACGATGTCCCGGTCGAAGGCGTCCGCCGGAAACGTTCCGGCCCGGTAGTCGTCGGTTTCGAAGATTCCATCACGGCCCGGGGAGCGGATGAGGAGGGTGTCGTAGACGGCTCCTCGGGGGTTGAGGCGGACCTCCAGGGGATGGCCCCAGCCGTCCTGGGTGGGCACCGCGATGAGGTAGCGGGGGCTGAGGCGGCGGGAGAGTTCGGCGGCCTCGACGACGGGGCCGAAGCCCTCCACGGCAACCTGTCGCTGGCCCGCGGCGGCGGCGCCCATCTGGTCCATGGACCAGGTCATGAGGGCCTGCCCCAGGACCCGGATGTCGTTGAGGGTCTGCTGCTGTTTGGCGCCATCCAGCCCTTCCGTCGCCTTCTGGGCCGCTTCCTGACCCGTTTGCGATGCTTCCGAGCAGGCGAAGGTGGCGCAAGACAGAAGCCATAGAGTGCAGATGAATCGCATCGGGGTGTCCTCCTTATAAAAGATTGTAGTCAATCGGGCGCGAGAGGACAGGTCAGGGGAACTGATAAGGTGGGAAGATGAGCTTGTTGTACCTTGCCGAGATGACCTGGAAGGCGGTGGAGGGGCTGCCCGCAGACTCCCTGGTGGCGATTCTGCCCACGGGTGCCGTGGAGGCTCACGGCCCCCATCTGCCGTTGGTCACCGATGGGGTGATCAGCGAAGCGATGGCCCGATCCGGCGCGCGGGCCTTGCACCAGGACGGATGGCGGGTGTTGCTACTGCCGCCGCTGAACTATACGGCGGCCCCGTTCGCGGCGGAGTTTTCCGGCACGATCAATATCCGACCGGAGACGGAAACCGCGCTGATCGTGGATCTGGTGCGGAGTTTCACCGCCCAGCGCTCTTGCCGTTGCCTCGCCATCGCCAACTCTCATCTGGATCCCACCCACCTTGGAGCCCTGGAAGCGGCGGTGGCGACGCTGCGAGACGATGGGTTGACGGTGGCCTTTCCCAACCTGACCCGCAAACCGTGGGCTCTGCGGTTGACCGACGAGTTCAAGAGCGGTGCCTGTCACGCGGGCCAGTTTGAGAGTTCCATCGTGCTGGCGGAGCGACCGGAATGGGTGGACCGGGAGACCGCGTGGCGTCTACCGGCCAACGGGGCCTCTCTGTCCCAGGCGATCCGCGAGGGCCACGGGACCTTCAAGGCCGCGGGCGGCCCCCGGGCGTATTTTGGCAATCCCGCCGCCGCGACCGCCGACGAGGGCCGAGGGACCATCGAGATCCTGGGCCAGATTCTGCGGGATGCGGTGGTGGAACACCTCGGCCACCCTTGACGAACCCCGGACGAACCCTTGACAGGTGCCGTGACGCCTCTCTATCGTCGGTTCCATGGAAACCAGAACTTTGACGGGCAAGGGCGCCGTGATCACCGGCGGCGGCAGGGGCATCGGCGCCGCCACCGCCGAACGGCTGGCGGGGATGGGCGCGCGGATCGTGGTCTCCGCCCGCTCCACGAGCGAGATTGAGGACGTGGCCGCGGGTTTGCGAGAGGCGGGCCATGAGGCGTGGGCGGTGCCCTGCGATGTCACGGAGGAGGCCCAGGTGGAGGCCCTGGCGCGGCAGGCCCGGGAGCACCTGGGGTCGGTGGATATCCTGGTGAACAACGCGGGGATCGCCGCCTCCGCGCCGGTCAAGGCGATCACTCTGGAGGCGTGGAATCAGATCCTGGCGGTCAATGCCACCGGGACGTTTCTCTGCACCCGGGCCTTCCTGCCCGCCATGGCGGCGGCAGGATGGGGGAGGGTGGTCAACGTGGCCTCCATCGCGGGGCTTTCCGGCGCTGCCTACATTGGGGCCTACGCCGCCTCGAAGCATGCGGTGATCGGGTTTACGCGCTGCGCCGCCGCCGAGGTGGCGAAGAAAGGCGTGACCGTCAACGCCGTGTGTCCGGGCTATGTGGAGACTGCCATGACCACCGAATCGGTGCGGCGCATCGTGGCAAAGACCGGCATCAGCGCGGAGCAGGCGCGGGGCCATATCGTCGAGATGAACCCCCAGGGCCGGATCCTGGAACCGGAGGAGGTGGCCTACCAGGTGGGCTGCCTCTGCGATCCTCTGGCCAAGGGCATCACCGGACAGGCCATCGTCCTCGATGGCGGCGGGTTGCTCTCCTGATGGGCCCTTTGATGAGTTCCCGGGGGTTAACCGCGATCAATCCCCAGGAGTTGGGCGCCCCCCGGGGGTATGCCAACGGCATGCTGGGGCCGGTGGGGGGGCGGCTCCTCTGTATCGCTGGTCAGATCGCCTGGGATGGGGAGCAGCGCCTGGTGGCGGAGGATTTCGCGGGCCAGTTCGCCCAGGCCCTCGCCAACGTGGTGACGGTCGTGCGGACCGCCGGGGGCGAGCCCCACCACCTGGCCCAACTGACCCTGTATGTCACGGACAAGGAAGAATATTTGGCGACCCTGCCGGCGGTGGGAGCGGCCTATCGGCGGTTGATGGGGAAGCATTTTCCCACCATGGCCCTGGTGGAAGTGAAGGGGCTCCTGGAGCCGGGCGCCAAGGTCGAGATCCAGGGCCTGGCGATCCTTCCCGGCCCGGGGTCTGAAGACGAATCGATCGAGGAGAAAACACCATGACGCTGGCCCCGAAAAGTTTCCGTTACCGCCACGATCTGGACACCGGGGTGGCCACCGTCACCCTGGATCGGCCGGGACGAATGAATGCCTTGACCTTCGAGGTCTACGATGAGTTGAAGGAGTTCTTCGAGATCCTGGACCGGGAGCCGGGGGTGCGCTCCATCCTGCTGACCGGGAGTGGCAAGGCGTTCTGCACCGGCGGGGATGTGCAGGACATCATCGGCCCGCTCTTCCAGCGGGACTACCAGGGCCTGCTGGACTTCACTCGCCGCACGGGCGCCCTGATCGTCGCCATGCTGCGCTGTCGTCGGCCCATCGTCGGCGCCCTGAATGGTCAGGTGGCGGGGGCGGGGGCGGTGATCGCCAGCGCCTGCGATGTGCGCATCGCCTCGGAAAAGGCGAGGATCGCCTTCCTGTTCACCAAGGTAGGGCTCTCCGGCGCCGACATGGGCGCTTCCTGGCTCCTGCCGCGGCTGGTGGGGTTGGGCCGCGCCATGGAATTGCTGATGACCGGCGACTTCATCGACGCGGCGGAGGCCCACCGCATCGGTCTCTACAATCGCGTGGTGGCGGATGAGGAACTGGCGGCGGAGGCGCGCCAGTGGGCCGAACGGCTGGCCCAGGGGCCGTCCTTCGGGTTGGAGGTGACCAAGAAGATGGTCCTCCGGGAGGCCGCCATGGACCTCGAATCGGCCATGGCCGCCGAGGTCGAGATCCAGGCCGCCTGCATGGAAGATTCCAACTTCCGCGAGGCCTACGACGCCTTCGTGGCGAAGCGCAAGCCTTCTTTTCATTAGGACAAAGAAAAAACCGGTCCGAGCCGCGGGGCTCGAACCGGTTTCTTGGGGCCTTGACGCCGTGAATCAGTTCACGGAGTTGTAGGCGCTGATGGCGCTCGACAGCAAGCGACCGCGGAGGTTGTTGTCCACCGCACCGGCTGCCGCCAGACCATCGAGAGCGTCGGTGACGCAGGCGTGGTAATCCTGGTAGCTGGCCCACGCTCCGTCATAGGAGCAGGGGATCTCCGGGATCACCAGGGACTCGCCCTGGTGCACGTCGCGCAGCCGGTTGCGGGTGCCACCGGGCCACAGGATGTCCAGGTCGCCCTTGTTGGCGTTGCCCAGACCGAACTCGAAGGCCAGAGCATCCTGAGAGGCGTAGCTGGAACCCGCCACCACCGGCATGGTTACCGCCTTGCCATTCTTCGGGGTGAAGCGCATCACCGCACCGATGCCGTCGCGGTTGGCGGCACCATTGGCCAGCGTTCCGGCGCTGCCCCGCAACTGAACCTTGGCCCAGCCGTTGCCGCTCTCGGCGTTGCTTAATTCCACCGACAGGTTGCCGTTGGGGAATTGGGCGAGGGAGGCCACCAGGTTGACCAGACCGCCACCTCCAGCCATGGTGAACTGCAGGGAGGCGACGGGATCGATCACGCCACCGAATTGCAGGCCGAACTGGGCATAGGTGAAGAAGAAGTTGCCGGGGATGGTGTTGAAGTTCGACGCCGAGACGACGTCGCGGAAGCCGTCGTTGTTCAGGTCACCGGTGGCCACACCCTGGACCCCGCGCAGGCGGTGGTCGGTGGCGCTCAGGTGGGAGAGGTCGGTGCGCATCACGCCGGTGCAGTAGCCGTCATTGCGCATCAGGGTCCCGGGATTGTCATTGAAGGAGGAACTGATGTTGTCCCAGCCGCCGTGGTAGATGACATCCAGGTCGCCGTCATTGTCGTAGTCCAGCGGCGAAGAACCCCAGCCAAAGGGGTTGCCGTCCAGGATGGGCGGCACGGTGTACTGGCCGCTGGCGCTGCCGAAGAAGAACTGCGACAGACGGGTGTTGGAGCTGTTGTAGTGCCCCAGGTTGCTGCTGAACAGGTCCAGGTAGCCGTCACAGTTGTAGTCACCGAAGGCCAGGCCCATCCAGGAACCGTGCACGTCGAGGCCAACGTTCGGGGTGTCGTCCACGAAGTGGCCGGTGCCATCGTTGCGGAACAGGCGATTGAAGCCGCGCAGATTCGCCGGATCCCCATTGTAGGGGCCCTGGTTATCGGCCCAGATGATGTCGCTGTCGCCATCCTGGTCCATGTCCACGAAACTGACGATCCAGGTCCAGGAGGCACCGGACAGACCCGGTCCCGCCATGTTGTAGACCGTCTCGACGCCGGCGGCGGCGGAAGCGTCGGCGAAGGCGTTGCCCCCCTGGTTGATGAACAGCACATTGTGCTGGTAACCCGGGTAGTGGGGGTCGGAGTTCGAAGCCTCGCGATGCTCCCAACTGTCGTAGGTGTTGGCCACCATGATGTCCAGCAGGCCATCCAGGTTGACGTCACCCATGGAGCAATCGTCGCTGTAACGACCGTAGCCCGCCACGCCGGAAGCGGCGGTGATGTCGGTGAAGGTGCCGTCGCCATTGTTGGCGTAGAGAATGTTCGGCTCACCCAGACCGGTGACGTAGAGATCGTGATCCCCATCGTTGTCGATGTCGCCGAAGCAGGCACCAGCGCTATCCTGCGCGGTGGCATCGACACCGGCGGCGGTGGCGACATCCACGAAGGTCACCTGACCGCTCTCCTGAAGCTGGTTCGAGTACAGGCTGTTGGCGGAGCCAGGGCCGTTGGTGACGTAGATATCGACGTCGCCGTCGTTGTCATAGTCCAGCAGGGCCACGCCCGGCACGCCCCGGGGCTTCATCGGGTACTGCACCCGGAAAACCAGAAAGTCAGGGACGGTCATGGGGAAGTTGGCGTACCCGTCGATCACTTCCTGGAAGGTCGCTGACGGGGTTCGCTGGTAGGTGATTCCGGCGCCATTGTTGGCGGCGATATCGGTGAAGGTCACACCGCCATCGGCGAGCAGGGGGGCGGTGATGGCGAAAAGCAGGGCTGCCAGGATCCACGACATCGTTTTGCCGTGGGTAAGGGAACGCATCAGAAATTTTGGCATCTTCCAGACCTCATACTTTGGTTAGGTTTTGGGGCAGGCATCCGACCGGCCAACAGCATGGATCCCTTCCCGGGGGAAGGGTCTTGTTAGGCGGCTCGATCAGGTCTCCTCAACGAATTCAAATGATCCCGATAGTCCGGGGATTGAACCGTGAGTATACGCAAAGGTTTACACGATGTCTAGGCGTTTTTTTGGGTCTTTACAACGTTTTCCAGTTGTGATCGTTACGCCCTTGGATACATCATGGAATATAATATTATATTTTCATAAAGATAGGGTTCTCGGTGTGATCGCGGTGTAGCCCCAGGACTTTTCGTGTATTGGTCCGGATTTCATACTCTTCTCGGCGATTCTGCGGCTTGGAATCGGGTGGGGAAGTAAGGGGCCTTCTGTGTGCATACCAAGGTGTCTATGGCGGAATTTCTTACGATTCCACAGATAATGGACACCCCAGCCCAGGGTTGTGTATCCTATTGAAGGATTTGCCAAAATATGGCGTTTCTTTTTTATGTGTGGAAATGAGGAGAAGCATCAACCCTGGGTAGGGTGAGGAGGACTGTTATGAAACCCACGCCTGGACTGCGGATCAATTGGCGGTCGTTCGAGGTTCACCCGGCTTTAAGAAAGGTCAAAGAATTCACCGAGAAGAATTTTACGGCAGGTCTGCCGTTGAAGGTCGCGGCCGGGGTAGCAGGGATGGAATCCAGTTACTTTTCGGCGCTCTTTCACAAGGAAGTCGGTGTCCGTTATACCGATTGGGTACGGTATCTTCGGGTATCGAAGGCCATGGACCTGCTGGCCGAGGCGGATCCATCCATCACCCGCATCGCGTTCGCGGTGGGTTACAACGATTTACGGACTTTCGAGCGAGCGTTCAAGAAATTGACTGATATGACTCCCCGAGACTTCAAGAAGGCGGCGCGGACACGATGAGCGGCGAGCCGTTGGATCCTGTCGTTGTAGGCGCCTATCTCGCCCCCCACCACCATGAACTGGCTCGGGCTGCCGCTTCCTTCGCGGCCACCGCGTTGCGCCCCCTGCCCGCCGCCCAGGACGACGTCGGGGCGCGGCGACAATCCCGCGAGATCCTGGGGTTGTTGGGCGAGGCGGGTTTCCTGGGGCACGCGGTGCCGCAGGCGTTCGGCGGTTGTGCCGCCGGGCCGCCGGATCTGCCAGATCTACGAGCGTGCTGTGTCCTGCGGGAGGTGCTGGCGGCGGCGTCGCCGCTGGCGGATTCGGTCTTCGCCCTCCAGGGGTTGGGATCCCTGCCCCTGACTTTGGCGGGCGGTGAGGCGATCCGCCGCCGGTACTTGCCGGGGATAGTGTCCGGCCAGGTGATGGCGGCCTTTGCCTTGACCGAGCCGGAGGCGGGCACCGATGCCGCCGGGGTGCGGACCCGGGCGGTGCGGGACGGTGACCACTACGTGCTCGACGGTGGCAAGCACCTGATCACCAACGCCGGGGTGGCGGATTATTACGTGGTCTTCGCCTCGACGGATCCCGCTGCTGGCAGCCGTGGCTTGACCGCTCTGGTGGTCCCGGCGGACACCCCGGGTTTCACCTTCGTCCGCGCCCAGGTCTTGAGCGAGCCCCATCCCTTGGGAGAGATCGCCTTCGAGGGTTGTCGGGTGCCGGTCTCTCATCGTTTGGGGGCGGAAGGGGAGGGCTTCAAACTGGCCATGCGGACCCTCGACCGGCTGCGGGCGACGGTGGCGGCGGCAGCCTGCGGCATGGCGGCCCGGGCGCTGGAAGAAGCCCTGGCCCACGCCCAAGAACGGCGGCAATTCGGCCAGCCGCTGGCGGATTTCCAATTGATCCAGCAGAAACTGGCCCGCATGGCCACGGAACTGACGGCAGCGCGGTTGCTGACGTTCCGGGCCGCCGCCGCCGCCGATGGCGGTGCCGAGCGGGTCACCCAGGAAGCGGCCATGGCCAAGATGTACGCCACCGAAGCGGCCCAACGGATCGTGGACGATGCCGTCCAGATCGTCGGAGGGCGCGGCGTTCTGATGAGCCACCCGGTGGATCGACTCTATCGGGCGGTGCGCGCCCTGCGCATTTACGAGGGCACCACCGAGATTCAGCATCTGGTGATCGCCCGGGGGTTGCTGCAATAGGCTCACCGAGGGCTGGATTCCTGCACCCGGGGAGGGCGCGACCGAGAACTTGCGGTGGCAGGGGTTGACAGCCTACCTGTCGTCAGGTAGGCTGCTTTCATGGCCGAAACCCCCGACACCCGCACCGTGATTCTGGACATCGCCGAGGCGATGCTCCGGGAACGGGGTTTTCCCGCCTTCTCCTACCAGGACATCGCAGATCGGGTGGGCATTCGCAAGGCGAGCGTGTACTACCACTTCCCTTCCAAGGAAGGCCTGGGGATGGCCCTGGTGGAGCGCTTCGAAGCCCGTCTCAAGGCCTTGGGCCAGGGGGTTGCCGACGCCTCGCCGGTGGAGAAGTTCGAGCTCTACTTCCGCAGCACTCGAAGGGTGCTGGAGGAGGGAGACAAGATCTGTGCTTTCGGCATCCTCTCCGCCGAAATCAACGCCCTGCCGCCGGAGATGCGCGTCCTGGTGGCGCGCATGATGACCAAAGAGCTGCGGTGGTTGGAAAGGGTTCTGGAGGAGGGCCAGGCCAGTGGGTATTTTGAGGCGAATGCCACGGTGGAAGAGCAGGCCTCGGTGATCAGCGCCTCCCTTCAGGGCGCCCTGCAGGTGGCCCGCGCCACCCAGGACCCGGAGCGTTTTCACGCCGTCGAGCGGCTTCTCAAGGCCCAGATTCTGACCCCGGAGGGTCGCGCCGCCCTGGCCAAGATTCCCGCCTGCCCGCCGTGCGTGGCAGCGCTCCACACCCACTTTCCCAAACCCGTCACGAATCCGTAAGGGAGATCCGCCATGCGCTTTCACCCCTTCGTGTCGATAGTTGTCTACCTGCCGTCAGGTAGAACTAACCCTCCGCGCGTGGGGTGGTGGCGGCGCTTCCCGCAGTTGCCGCTGCTGCTGGGGCTGCTGCTCGGGCTGCTGACCGTGCTAGGGGGATTGGGGGTGCCGGTCCAGGCGCAGGAAGCTGCGGGGAATCCCTCCCCCCTGGCGCCCTTCGTCCTGACGCCGGAGATGCGCCAGTGGGCGCATCAGGTCGCCGATGGCATCCGCGCTCCGGAGGTACGGTTGCGGCGCCTGTGGCGGGCGCTGCTGGATCCCCATCGCGGTGGTCTGGTGGAGCGGACCCTACCCACCCCCACCGCTCTCGAAGCGTTCCGGGACAAACGGGCCAACTGCGTCGGTCTCGCCACCCTGCTGGTGGCCCTGGGGCGGGAGATGGAAGTCCCGGCCTTCTTCGTCACCGTCAGCCTGAACGATGGTGGCGAGGCCCGGGGGGATCTGCGCTTGAAGCAGGAGCACCTGGCCGCCGCCGTGGGACCGTCCCACGCCGTGCGCATCTTCGACTTCGGCGGCGAGATGGACGGCGCCCACCTGCGCTGGCGACCGGTGAGCGACCTCACCGCTCTGGCCCTCTTCCACTCCAACCGTGGGGTGGAGGCGCTCTTGGACGGCGACACCGCTACCGCCGCAGAGAGCCTGCACCGCGCCGTGCGTTTCGATCCCGCCCTGCCCGTGGCCTGGGTCAATCTGGGGGTCGCCCTGCGCCGCCGGGGCGATGGTGCCGGCGCCGAGGAGGCCTACCGCCAGGCCCTACGCCTCGACCCGGAAGCCACCGCCGCCTACCACAACCTCGCCGCCTTGCTGGCCCAGGAGGGCCGCGCCAGCGAAGCCGCCCACCTGGCGGAGGAAGCCCGCCGCCTGGAGGAGGCGGACGCCGACCCCCTGCGCTACCTCCACCGCGCCCGCCGGTATCTGGAGGGGGGAGAGATCGAGGCCGCACGGCGGTGGTATGAGAAAGCGTTGGCTCTGGCCCAGTCTCGCGGTCGGTAGACCGGGCCCCCCGCCCCTGAACAGCCGGGCACATAGGTAACACTTTGGACCGGGAGCATGGGTAACACTCTCGGGTTCCTTTTCTGATCCTATCCGTTCCCTCCTTCCGTCGCCGCCGGGCCTGTTGTCGCTGTGGGAAACGCG